>Ga0335071_10007580_pt1 | contig 11170 bp, 8 predicted proteins | sample Lox_Sample_15_FD_206724 | JGI IMG/M metagenome (GOLD analysis project Ga0335071, IMG submission 206724) | Soil microbial communities from Loxahatchee National Wildlife Refuge, Florida, United States - Lox_Sample_1.5 | ecosystem: Environmental > Terrestrial > Soil > Wetlands | place: USA: Florida...
CAGCACATGAGCGGCGACCAGAGCCTGCTCAAGCGGATCAACCGCATGGCCCTGGTCCGGCTGGTCAAGGCCGAGCCGGGGCTCTCGCGCGTCGACCTGGCCCATCGCACCGGTCTCACCAAGACCACGGTGGGCATGCTGGTGCAGGAGCTCATCGAGGAGGGCTGGTTGCACCAGAGCGTTCCCTCCGAGGGGCAGGGGGTGGGCCGCCGCCCGTTGCCCCTCACCCTGGACCGCGACCGCATCGCCCTCCTGGGTGCGGAGATCGGGGTGGACTACGTCAACGTGGTCGCCTGCAACCTGCAGGGCGAGCTGTTCCAGTCCCAGCTGGTTCCCTACCAGCACCGCGAGGTGTCGAGATCGCTCCGCACCCTGGCGTCCATGCTGGGCCGGGCCCATGCCGACCTCCTCTCCGCCGGGCGCCAGGTCCTGGGGCTCGGGGTGGGGGTGCCGGGCATGGTCGACTTGCGCGACGGGATGCTGCGCTTCGCGCCCAACATCGGCTGGCACGGCGTGCGGATCCAGCCGCTGCTCTCGGCCCGGCTGGCCGAGGTCGGGTGCGGCGGCCTGCCGGTGGCGGTGATCAACGATGCCAAGGCGGCTGCCCTCTCCGAGTATGTCTTCGGATCGGTGCAGGACAGCGGCCCCCTCATCTACCTGGCCATCGGCATCGGCCTGGGCGGCGGCATCGTCCTCTCCGACCGGCTCTACCTGGGCAACGACGGCATCGCCGGCGAGGTGGGCCACACCATCCTCAAGCAGGGTGGACCGCCCTGTGCCTGCGGCCGGCGGGGATGCGCCGAGACGCTCATCTCCCAGCGGGCGGTGAGCCGGGAGCTCACCGGCGGCGACGCCCCCGTCCTGCCCATCGAGGAGATCCGCAAGCGCATCGCCGCCCGCGACCCGGCCACCATCCGCGCCGCCCGCCGGGCGGGGCGGCACCTCGGCGTCCTCCTCCAGAACCTGGCCAACACCTACAACCCAGCGGTGTTCGTGCTGGGCGGGCCCATGGTCCAGCTCGGTGAACCATTCGTGAAATCGGCGCTGGCCTCGATGGAGGCGCAGGCTGGCCGGTACGACTACCACCGCCACTCGGTCCGCCTGTGCCGGTTCGGCCTCGACGCCTGCGCCCTGGGCGCGGCCGGGAGCGTCTTCCAGAAGTTCCTCTTCTCGCTGGAGGCCGAGCCCGAGCCGAGACCCGCCCGGGACTCTGGGCCCCGGCGGCGCGCCGGCTAGCCGCCCGCCAGCGGCCAGGCATGGTAGCCTCTTCCCCTCGACAAGGGAGGGGACCATGCGTCGACTCCTCGCCGTCCTGATCGCCGCCGCAGTGCCCAGCCTGCTGGCCGGCTGCTCCCGGGGCGGCAGCAGCTGCAGCGAGAACACGCGCAAGGCCGACGTCCTTACCCGGGCCGAGAGCTACTACCTCTTCCAGGAACTGCTCCCCCCGGACCTCGGGACCATCAAACTGTCCGACTACGCCACCGCTGACGACCTGCTCCAGTACCTCACCGCGCAGGCCCAGGCGGCGGGCAAGGACCGCGGTTGGAGCTACCTCATGTCGGAGGATGCCTACAACGCGTACTTCTCGGCCGGGGAGACCATCGGCTACGGGTTCAGCTTCCTCGTGGAGGGCACCACCCCCGACCAGCACGTGCTCGTGAAGCAGGTGCTCGGTGGCTCGGCGGCCGACGCCGCCGGGTTCAAGCGCGGCGACGAGATCCTCGCCGTCGGGCCGACCGCCGAAACGGAGGTGCCGGTGGCGAACGCCAGCGACCCGAGCTCGCTCTTCTCGGCCAACGGCCTCGCCGGGGTCTCGAAGGCCTGGTCGGTGATCCCCCGCGGCGGGGGCGCGCCGGTCGATCGCACCATGGTGAGCGCCGTCTACGCCATCGACCCCGTGCCCACCCACTGGGTCTCGGGCACGACCGGCTACCTCCAGATCCTCACCTTCATCCAGCCGGCCGAGTCCGAGCTCCGGAGCGTCTTCGCCGACTTCAAGAGCCAGGGAGTGCAGAACGTGGTGATCGACCTCCGCTACAACGGCGGAGGGTCGGTGTACACGGCCATGGTCCTGGCCGACCTCCTGGGCACGGATCTCACCGGGGACATGATGCTCGAGATGCAGTTCAACGCCAACCACCCCGGCGACACCTCCGCCTATCCCTTCGGATACACGGCCCCGCCCGCCGCCAGCAGCAGCACCTTCCAGCGGATCGCCTTCGTCACCACCGACGCCAGCGCCTCGGCGAGCGAGCTCGTGCCCAACGTCCTCGATGCCTGGCGCACCTCGAGCACCATCGCGCTCGTGGGCGGCCGTACCTACGGGAAGCCCGTGGGACAGGAGGTCTTCACCCTGCCCGACTGCAACACCGTCCTCTTCCTCATCTCCTTCCGCCTGGTGAACGCTGTCGGCCTCACCGACTACTACACCGGCCTGCCGGTGACGGGGCAGGGCATCAACTCGAACGCCCCGCTTTGCAACGCCGTCGATGACCTCACCCACGAGATGGACGATCCGCTGGAGTCCTCCACCGCCGCCGCCGTCTACTTCGTGGACAACGGCGCCTGCCCGGCCGCCGCCGGCCTGCACGCCCTTGCCCCCGCCTCGGTGCGCGACCAGATGGTGGGTGCGGGCTCTGGCCCGGCCGCGCGGGACATGCCGGGGACGTTCTGATCCCGCGGCCTTTGGCCGCGTGTCGCCCAGCGTCGGGATGAGCGGAGGGGCGCCGCGGCCGCATGCTTGCTTGCCCGTCGCCAGCGGGGTAGACGAGGGACGTGTCGAGGGGCGAAGCGATCGCGGACGGGCCCGGGCCGGCTCGGGAGACGGTCGTAGTTCCCGGACCACGGATGGCCGGGGAGAGCCACGCCGGGCCTTCCGGCCCCGCCCCGCTGGACGAGAGGCAACGATGATCCGTGAGGTCGGAGAGGTGCAGGAGACGACGGCGAGGCTCCAGGTGCAGGGCCTCATGAACCGGATGCTCACCGCCCCCAAGGCCAAGGGCTGGGACGACGTCCGCATCCTCTACGTCGATGGCGAGGACAAGGCCGCGCTCACCGCGTTCTTGCGTCGCCACGGGGAGGAGCGCGGCCGGCCCGGCCTGGTCCGCGACGCCGCCAACGTGGACCGGGCGGTGGCGGTGGTCGTCCTGGGCGCGAGGCCCATGTTCATGAACCTCGACTGCGGCATGTGCGGGCAGGAGACCTGCCAGCGGGCAGAGGCTGCCCGGGTGAACTGCATCTACCCCATCGCCGACCTCGGGATCGCCGTCGGCTCGGGGGTGAGCGCCGCCGCCGAGATGGGGCTCGACAACCGGGTGATGTACAGCATCGGGCTGGCGGCGCTCAAGACCGGGCTCTTCGGCGATCCCGGCATCCGCTGCGCCCTGGGGATTCCCTTCAGCGTATCCTCGAAGAACGTGTTCTTCGATCGCCGCTGAGCCCCGGGACGGGGAAGGACCTCCCCGCCCTACGCCGCGCCGGCAGCGGTGTCGCGGGCCACGAACTCCGCCCAGCGCCGGTCGACCCAGGCCTGCACCGAAGCCGACTCCTCCGGGCCAACCCCCTGGAAGCGCGCCTGGCCGGAGAGGTACTCGGAGACCGGCTTGCGTGCGCCCCGGCGAGCGAGCGCCCGCGAACGGCCGGTGAGCCGGAGCACGCCGTGCTCCACCTCGTAGAGCACCACCAGGCCGGAATCGACGGCCAGCTGGCCGAGCCGGACCGAGTCCTGGGGGTCGAAGCCCCAGCCCGAAGGGCAGGGGGTGTGCATGTGGAGGTAGCGGAGCCCCTGGATGCCCCGGGCCTTCACCACCTTGTCGTAGACGTCGTCGGGGTGGACCGCGGAGGTGGAGGCCACGTAGGGGATCCCGTGCGCCTCCATGATGCGGGGGACGTCCTTGGGGTTCTCGCGCTTGCCGCGAACGGTGGTGGTGGTCCGGGCCGTGGCCGGGGTCGACCCCGAACGCTGCGTCCCGGTGTTCATGTAGCCCTCGTTGTCGTAGCAGACGTAGATGAAGTCGTCGTTCCGCTCGGCCGCGCCGGAGAGTCCCTGCAGCCCGATGTCGGCCGTGCCGCCGTCGCCGGCCATGGCGAGGACGGTCATCTCGCCTGCCCGGCCCGTGGCCCGCAGCCCGGCGGCCAGCCCCGCGGCGGCGGCCGCGGCGCCGGGAAAGGCGACGTTCAGCCAGGGCACGGTCACCGAGGAGGTGGGGTACATGCCGCCTATGACCGTGAGGCAGCTGGCCGGCACCGCCATCACCGCCTTCCCCTCCAGGGCCTTGAGGATGGAGCGAAGGCCGATGCCCAGGGCACAGCCGGCGCAGGCACGATTCCCGGGCAGCATGTGCTCGCGGGCGGGGAGGTCGACGAGCTTGGTCATGCGGTTCCTCTACAGGCGGAGGTTCACCCATTCCTCGGGCCGCTCGGAAAGGCCGGCGCGGGCGTCGGCGCTGGCCCGCCGGGCCGCGTCCGCCAGCTGGGCGGCGGTCACGTCGCGGCCGCCCAGGCCGGCCACCGCCCCGTACACGGGTGGCGCGCCGGCCAGGCCGGCGGTGGCGCCGCGCACGTCGGAGCAGATGGGCCCCTCGTGCCCGTAGCTCACCGCCTTGTCGAACACCAGCGCCAGCCGCTTGCCGGCCAGGGCGGCGCGGATCGCTTCCCGGGGGAAGGGACGGTAGGTACGGATCCCCAGCACCCCGGCTCTTATCCCCTCGCCCCGCAGCGTCTCGGCAGCGACGCCCAGCTCCTGGGTCAGGCTCCCCGCCGCCACCAGCGCCACCTCGGCGTCATCGAGCAGGTGGCCGAAGGTGAGGCCTCCCCAGCTTCGCCCGAAGGTCCGGGCAAAGGCCTGGTCGGCGTCGGGAATGGCCGAGAGCGCGCCGGTCAGCGCCCGGTGGTGCAGGGCGCGCAGCTCCATGTAGCCGTGGCAGAGCACGCCCTCGGCGTTGGGGCGGGGATCGGCCAGGGTGACCGGGCCGACGTTGCGGGGATCGGCCGGGTCGAGGACGGGCAGGGGCGCCCGGTGCGGCAGGAACTCGTCCACCGCGGCCTGGGAGGGGATCTCCACCGGCATGACGGTGTGTGAGAGGAGGAAGCCGTCGTAGCAGACCAGCACCGGCAGGTGCTGGGTCTCGGCGATGCGGTAGGCCTGCAGGGTGGAGTCGAGGATCTCCTGGTTGTTGCGGCAGTAGAGCTGCACCCAGCCGGCGTCGCGGACCGACATCGAGTCCTGCTGGTCGTTGAGCACGTTCCAGGGGGCGGCCATCGCCCGGTTGGCGCAGCCCATCACCACCGGCAGCCGTGCCCCGGCCGCCCACCAGATCTGCTCGTTCATGTAGGCGAGGCCGTTGGCGCTCGTGGCGGTGAAGACCCGGGCCCCCACCGAGGCGGCGGCGATGCAGACGGTGAGGGCACTGTGCTCGCTCTCCACCCGCACCAGCTCGGCCGGGAGTTCCCCCTCCTCCACCCAGCGAGAGAGCGTCTCCACCACCGGTGACTGCGGGGTGATGGGGTAGGCGGCCACCACCTGCACGCGCGCCAGCCGGGCCGCGGTGGCCGCCGCCTCGTTTCCGGTCATCACCGCCGTGATCGCGTCGCTCACCGGCGGGCCTCCTCCGGGGCGGGCGCCCCACCCGCCTCATCCTCCGGCACCATGCGGATGGCGTCGACCGGGCAGACCTCGGCACAGATGCCGCAGCCCTTGCAGTAGCGCAGGTCCACCAGCGGGGGAACGCCCTGGCTGAGGCACACGTCCGGACAATAGACCCAGCACAGCTGGCAGGAGAGGTCGTCTTGCTTCACTGCCAGACAATGGACTGACGAGAGCACGGGCCGCTCGGTGCGCCAGTCGCCGGTCTCGCCGGCCTCGCCCGGGCTGGGGGTCGACATGGAGATCTGATGGCCGCAGTCCTTCGTGCCCATGCGCAGCCCTCCCTACACCTGCGTGGCCTGGCGAGCCAGGGCCGCGGCGTCGTAGTTCTTCTTGGCCGCCCCGGCGGCGAAGGTCGCGCCGATGGCCGCCCGCAGGCTCTCCATGCTGATGAGGTCGGTGGCGGCGGCGAAGGTGCCCAGGATGGCGGTGCTGACCATGGGCTGTCCGCCCACCAGGAGCCCCACCTGGCGGGCCGCCGCCGACACGTCGGCGGTGACCACCCGCACCCCCGCCGCCCGCACCCCCAGCGCCGAGGCGGGCCGGGCGGAGTTGACGATGAGCAGGCCGCCCGGCGCCAGACCGGCGGTGGGAGCGCCGCCCTCGAGCAGGGTCTCGTCCAGCACCACCACGATGTGGGGCTCGGTCACCTGGGCGTGCTGGCGCACCGGTCCCGAGGCCAGGCGGGTGGAAGCGGTGACCGGCGCCCCGCGCCGCTCCGAGCCGAAGGAGGGGGCGGAGGAGACGCCGGCAAAACCGGCCCGGAAGGCGGCGTCGGCCAGGATCTTGGCGGCGGTCACCGCCCCCTGCCCGCCCCGGCCGTGCCAGCGGATCTCGTACATCTCGCGGCGGGCCGGGGCCGCCGGGGCCGCCGGGCGGGGGAGTGGGGCCTCACCGGCGAACACCCCGATCTTGATCCCCAGCTTCTCGCGGGCGATCTCCCGGAGCTTGTACTTCTGGATCTTGCCGCTGGCGGTGAGCGGGTATCCGTCGACGAAGAAGATGTAGGTGGGAGCCTTGTAGCGGGCCGCGCGGGCACGGCAGAACTCCTTCACGTCCTCCTCGCGCATCTCCGCCCCCCCCGCCTTGCGGATGAAGGCGCCCACCACCTCGCCGTACTTGGCGTCGGGGACTCCCACCACCTGGGCGTCCAGCACCCCGGGCATGGTGTGCAAGAGCTCCTCGACCTCGCGGGGATAGACGTTCTCGCCCCCGCGGATGATCATGTCCTTGCTGCGCCCGGTGATCCGGTAGTAGCCCGTCTCGTCGACGGTGGCCAGGTCGCCGGAGTGGAGCCAGCCGTCGGCGTCGACCGCCTCGGCGCTCGCTTCCGGGTTCCGGTAGTAGCCGCGCATCACGTTGTAGCCGCGGCAGCACAGCTCGCCGGGCAGGCCGGGGGGGCAGTCCTGCCCGGTCTGCGGGTCGACGATCCGCACCTCGATGCCGGGGAGGGGCTTGCCGACGGTGGTGGCCCGGAGCTCGGGAGAGTCGTCGGTGCTGGTTTGGGTGATGACCGGCGAGGCCTCGGTCAGGCCGTAGGCGATGGTGATCTCCGGGCAGTGCATCCGGCTCATCACCTGTCGCATGGTCTCGATGGGACAGGGGGAGCCGGCCATGATCCCGGTGCGCAGGGAGGAGAGGTCGAACATCGGGAACATGGGGTGCGCCAGCTCGGCGATGAACATGGTGGGCACGCCGTAGACGGCGGTGGCCCGCTCCTTCTGCACCGCCGCCAGCACGAGCAGGGGGTCGAAGGCCTCCAGCATCACCATGGTGGCGCGATGGGTGACGATCGCCATCACCCCCAGCACGCAGCCGAAGCAGTGGAAGAGGGGGACCGGCAGGCACACCCGGTCCTGCTCCCCGAAGCGCTGCCGCTCGCCGATGGCCCACCCGTTGTTGAGGATGTTCCGGTGGGTGAGCATCACGCCCTTGGGGAAGCCGGTGGTCCCCGAGGTGTACTGCATGTTGATGACGTCGTCGCAGCGGGTGGCGGCCAGGGCGGTGCGGAGATCCTCCTCCGGCCGGTGCGAGCCCAGCAGAAGCAGCTCCGGGACGCTGTACATGCCCCGGTGCTTTTCCGGTCCCAGGTAGACCAGCGACTTGAGGCGGGGGAAGCGGGCGCTGACCAGGTGGCCGCGCTGGGTGCGGGCCGCCTCGGGGACCAGCTCGCGGACGATGGCCAGATAGTCGACGTCCTTGAAGCCGTCGATGAGCACGAGGCACTTCATGTCCGACTGCTCGACCACGTAGGCCAGCTCGTGGGTCTTGTAGGCGGTGTTCACCGTCACCAGCACCGCGCCGATCTTGGCGGTGGCGAACATGAAGGTGAGCCAGTCGGGCACGTTGCGGGCCCAGATGCCCACGTGATCGCCCTTGCCGATGCCGATGGCCAGCAGCCCCCGCGCCAGCGCGTTGACCCGGTCGTCGAACTCGCGGTAGCTGAAGCGCAGACCGCGGTCGGGGTAGACCACCGCGTCGCGGTCCGGCTCGGCGGTCGCCTGCCGCTCCAGCAGCTCACCGAGCGTGAGATCGAAGAGATCCACGGCGACTCCCCGGTCAGACAGGTGCGTAGACCACCGCCAGGATGTGGGCCTCGCCCCGGCCGGCCGCGCTCACGAGGTGCGGGACGACCGAATCGTAGTAGATGCTGTCGCCCGGCCCCAGGGAGTGGACATCCTTGCCGTAGGCCACCTCGATGCGTCCGTCGAGCACGTAGAGCAGCTCCTCGCCCTCGTGCGAGGAGGCGGTGCCGAGGCCGGGGTGAACCGTCACCAGGAACGGTTCCATGTGACGGGCCGACTTGCCGGGCGCCAGCGAGAAGAAATCCAGGGTGGTCGAGCCGGCCCCGGTCTCGAGGCTCCGCATCCGGCTGGTGCCCACCGCCTGGTCGCGGCGCGTCACCACCGGCCCCAGCCCGGTGGCGTCGTCGAGGAGGGTGCCGAGCCGCACCCCCAGGGCGCGCGCCAGCTTGATGAGCGGCGCCAGCGAGGGGACGAGCTCGCCCGCCTCGATGCGCCGGATCAGGGCGGCCTCGCAACCGCTTCGCTCGGCCAGCTCCTCGACCGAGAGTCCGAGCGACTCCCGGACGGTCGCCACCTTGGTGCCCACCCGGACGTCTTCGGACATTGACGGACCTCCGACCACGGCCGTTCCGGCCGGGCTCGACCTGCAAGAAGGAGCATCATAGCAAAGCCCCGGCGGCGGGCGGGATTGGCCGGCGTGCTGGGGCGCATTGGCGCAGCGGCCCCCTGACACGGTGCGGCGGGCCCGGTGCGCCAGGCGTCGCCACCCGGCGGGCGCTGCGGTCAGCCCTTCACCCCGCCGGCGGTCAACCCGGACACGATCCAGCGCTGCGCCAGGAGGAAGACGACGGTGATGGGGATCCCGGAGAGGACCGCCGCGGCGGCGAAGTCGCCCCAGAGGTACTTCTGCTCGTAGAGGTAGTAGCGCGAGCCCACCGCCAGGGTGAGGTGATCCACCTGGCGCAGGAGGATGGAGGCGATGGGGTACTCGATCATCGCGCCGATGAAGGCGAGCACGAATACCACCATGAGGATGGGCACCGCCATGGGCAAGAGGATGTACAGGAACGACTGGTCGGGGGGGGCGCGGTCGTGGCGGCCCCACTCCTCGATCTCCACCGGGATGGTGTAGAAGTAGCTACGGATGGTCCAGATGTGCAGGGCCAGCCCGCCCAGGTAGGCGAGGATCACCGCCGCATGGGATTCGACGCCCAGCGCCGGCACGTAGTTCCCCAAGGTGTCGAACAGGGCGAAGATGCCCACGAGGGCCAGCACCGGCGGGAACATCTGCATGAGCAGCATGGAGTTGAGCAGGGCGTTCTTGCCCACGAACTTCATGCGGGCGAAGGCGAAGGCGGCGGTGGTGGACATGACCACCGAGAAGAACGCGGCCAGCCCGGCGATCTTCACCGAGTTCCACAGCCAGTGCAGCACCGGGAAGGGCGGCGGCACCACCGTCCCGTCGGCTTCGACGTAGGGGATGCCGAGCGCCAGGGACCAGTGCTCCAGGCTGATCTTCCGGGGGACGATGTCGCCGGTGGCGAAGTTGCCGGGCCGGAGCGAGATCGACACCACCATGAGCAGCGGGAACAGCACCAAGAGGCAGATGGCGACGAGCCCGAGGTGGGCACCGAGGAGCCGCCACTTGTGACCCTTGCCCTGGACGATGGCCATGGACTCGCCTCCTAGCGCCCCTGGCCTTCCACCCGGCCGCGGGTGAGGCGCAGATTGATGACCGAGAGCCCGGCCACCAGGGCGAAGATGACGGTGGAGATGGCGGCGGCGAGCCCGAATTGCTGGCCGGAATCCTGGAAGGCGATGCGGTACGTGTAGGACACCAGGATGTCGGTGGTGCCCGCCGGGACCCGCGCGTCGATGAAATCGGGGCGCCCGTCGGTCAGCAGGGAGATGAGCACGAAGTTGTTGAAGTTGAAGGCGAAGGAGGAGATGAGCAGCGGCGTGAGCGGTCGCATGATGAGCGGTACCGTCACGTACCAGAAGTTCTGGAGCGGCCCGGCGCCGGCCATGGCCGAGGCCTCGTAGAGATCGCCGGGGATGGCCTTGATGAGCCCGGTGCAGAGCACCATGATGTACGGATAGCCCAGCCAGGTGTTGACGATGAGGATCATGCACTTCGCCAGGACGGGATCGGAGAACCAGGCCGGCCGGATGCCGAACAGGCCGTGGAGGATGAGGTTCAGCTCGCCGAAGTTCTGGTTGAAGAGGCCGCGGAAGACCAGGATGGAGATGAAGCCCGGGACCGCGTAGGGGAGGAAGAGCAGGGTCCGGTAGAGGGTGCGGAGCTTCAAGGACTCCCAGTTGAGCACCACCGCCAGCGTCATCCCCACGACCAGGGTGAAGAGCACGGTCAGCCCGGCGAAGGCCACCGTCCACAGGAAGATGCGGAGGAGCGGCGAGGTCAGGGCCGAGTCGGTGACCACCCGCACGTAGTTGGCCCAGCCCACCCCCACCTTGAAGCCGGGGCGCACTCCTGCGCCCTGGGGAGTCTCGTAGAAGCCGGTCTTGAAGTTGGGGGTCAAGACCTCGTGGGTCTGGGTGTTGACCAGGGTGCCTCGCTCCCCCTTGGCGTAAGCGGGCTCTAGCGGCGCGAATTCGTGCAGCGAGGCCAGGGTGGTGAGGTTCCCGTCCGGGAAGCGCACCTTGAGCTGGGAGAGGACCGGGCGAAGCTTGATGATCTCCTTCAGCTCGAGCGGCGGGGTGAGGCTCGCGCTCGCAGCCAGCGCTGCCGCCTCCAGGGTGCCGGACCGCTGCAAGACCGTGTCGGGCTCGAAGGCCTCGGTGGCGAACCGGGCCGGCGGCGGGGCCGGCGCGGCGGTCGAGACCGCCGCCTCCTTCCCCCCCTGCTCCTCGTCGCCCTGATCCTCCGCGGCCGCCGCCGCGGCCGCGGCCGCCTGATCGTTCTCGGGGGCGACCGCGGTGAACACCAGCCGCACGCCGCCCGGGGCCGGGTGGATGGTGAACTCGTAACGCTGCCCGGTCC
>Ga0335071_10007581_pt1 | contig 11169 bp, 5 predicted proteins | sample Lox_Sample_15_FD_206724 | JGI IMG/M metagenome (GOLD analysis project Ga0335071, IMG submission 206724) | Soil microbial communities from Loxahatchee National Wildlife Refuge, Florida, United States - Lox_Sample_1.5 | ecosystem: Environmental > Terrestrial > Soil > Wetlands | place: USA: Florida...
ACCGGAGCGCAAGCTCCGGAAGCGTCGCGGCTTCTTTCCCCAGGAGCGGTTTGAGCGCTTCGACGTGCCGCGCAACTTCCGCCTTCCTCTCTCCGCGAAAATAGCGGTTACGGAAATCGCTCGTCGGAAACGTTGTCGAGGGCGTGATCTTCCCCGTCAGACCCCCTTCGTCGAGCGGAACACGGACGATGATGCCGATATTCTTCTCCCTGCAAAGGGGGAACAGCTCCTCCTCCGGCGCCTGATCGAATACGTTGTAGATGACCTGGAACGCGTCGATGAGCCCTGTTGCCGCTGCGCGGAGCGCGTTGGCAGGCTGGTGGTCGTTGATCGATATGCCGAAATGCCGGACTTTTCCCTCTTCCTTCAGCTTCCGGAATGCACGCTTCCATTCATCGCTGTCCGCCCAGGCGTCATCCCAGACGTGGAGCTGCTGGAGGTCGATTGTGCCTGCGCCCAGATTCTTCAGGCTCGTTTCCGTTGATGAGATGATATGGTCGTACGGGAACGCGTCTGCAATCGGCGTTCCTTTCTTCGCCGGCCAGATCCCGTTCTTCGGCGGGATTTTCGACGCAACGTAGATCCGCTCTTTCCGCTCCTCCACGAACTTCCCGACGAGTGATTCGCTGTGACCGTCCCCGTACGCGAGCGCCGTGTCGATGAAGTTGAGCCCGAGATCGGCCGCCTGGTGAAGCGCCCGCATGGATTCAGCATCCACCGCGCCCAGCCACATCTGGCCCCCGATGCCCCAGGCGCCGTAGCCTATTTCCGATACGCTGATGCCCGTGTTTCCAAGTGTTCGGTACTGCATAGGTGCATCTCCTCGTTGAACGTGTTGAACGGGAGCAAAATAAACATTTCCCCCGATTATTGTTATCTTGGACCGATCACAGGGGCCATCGTATGTCGCAGCCTATCATCGAGCCCATCCCCGGAAAAGCACGGCTATTCCTCTGGGGTCTCTCGAACGGAATCATTGCGCTCACAATCGCCACGCTGTTCTGGATGGGTCTGGGCCTGGGGCCGTATGCAGGCAGTGTCGAGTGGTATGTTGACGCCCTTGTCGCCGTCGTCGTGTATGGTTGTTGCGGAATCTGCATCTGGGGAGCCGTTCGACTTCGCAGGCGGTCTGGTTTCAGGCGCGAAGACCTGAGAACATCGGATCCCGGCCAGAGGTCGGAGAACCGCAAAACCGTCCTGGGTTTCATCAAGGTTGTCGTTGCGCAGTCTATTCTCATCGTGGCGGTGGTCATCTGGTGCCTGCAGCCCGGAAACCAGGAGTTGCTGTGGCCGTTGATAGCGATCGTCGTCAGCCTGCATTTTGTCCCGCTCGGAATCATCTTTCACGTCAGAGCGTACTGCGCGCTGGGAGGTGTGGGAACCGTGGTTGGCCTCTCGTCTCTGCTGCGTGTGTTTGATTCCTGCCGGATGATCTATCTCGGTGTCTCCATGGGGATTCTCATGCTCGCGACGGTTGCGTTCCTCCTGCGGAAAGCCGATGCGATGGCACTGAAATCCGTCGACGAGACACCGAATCAGGGTGTGGCCTAGTTTGACCGGGAGGTTCTGCGCGCAGCGGAGACAAAGGCCTCGAAGGAGGCCTTTGGATTGACGTGATGCGGGGAAAGGATGTGCACCCGGAGGGAGTCGAACCCCCAACCCTCAGATCCGTAGTCTGATGCTCTATCCAATTGAGCTACGGGTGCAGGACGCATGTCCGGTGACGCAAAAAAAACCCGCGAGAATGTGCGGGATGCCAGCCGTAGCCAGCCTTGACCCTTGCGTCGTGTAGCCTTAACGGGAATCGAACCCGTATTTGAGCCTTGAGAGGGCTCCGTCCTAACCGTTAGACGATAAGGCCGGAGAAACCAGTGGTTTGCCGGATGATGCGCTGCCCCGCAAGGATTCGAACCTCGATAAGCAGATCCAGAGTCTGCTGTCTTGCCGTTAGACGACGGGGCAATCTACAAAAGTGGACCCAATTTACGCAATTCTATCGAAACAGTCAATGTCATTGCGAGCGAAGCGAAGCAATCTGACCCACTCCGGCCCCCTTTTCGTCAGCATTTGTACGCAGTTCTGTCAACACTTTCGGTGTCCATCTGGGACTCGATTGTGGTTGTGCACTGATCGCGTTCCGTCACGTACAAACCCTGCCGTGCACCGGAAACCCTTGCTGTTTCACGGTGGATTTGATTTTGCAGAATGAGAGAGCTACGTTTGCACCACAGACACATTGGCGCCCGATGGCTTGATAAGCCAGGGGGAGAGCCGCTGTGGAGTCTGATGCAGTTCCTCCGCTGTAGACCCCACCACGACCACGTGCTGGCGTAAGCCATCCCGCTCCACCCATTCCACTCAACGTATTCATTCTCTGGCTCGACTAGGGAGTCAGCATGCCGGCGAGTGTTTCCTGGGTTGACCAGCACTCTCCCTTTGATCGGGCCCTCGGGGTGCCAGACCATGATTGAGCAACACCAGGTTCTTCAACCGTGTAGAGCAACTGTCCTGATTGTCGCCGGGATGCTCCTTGTTGTGACGGTCGGGGGGACGACGATGAGCCACGGTGCATACGTCGAAAGAATGGGGATGATCGAATCCACGGATCATGGCGCTACCTGGACGTTCAAGGGGCACGCCCAATTCCATGCCCCGGCACTCAATCCGGTCGACCCAAGCGCGATTCTGGACAACGGATTGCTGGTCTTCTACTTCTTCGACCTCCAAAGCCTGGCCACCGATACGGCCGTCGTGTACAGGTCCGTTGCAACGGATGCCACCGGACTCGACTTTTTGCCTCCGGCTGTAGCCTTCAAATACGCCGGAGATCTCACGGATCCCTTCGTGTTGAAATTGCCCGGAGGCCCATACCGCATGTATGTGAACGGGACCAGCGCGATCCTGAGCGCCACCAGCAACGATGGCTTCACATTCACTCTTGACAGCGGAGAACGCACGAGGACAGGGGGAGTGCCCGGAGCAATCGTGCTCCCCGGGGACAGCATTCGTTTGTTCGTGTGCGGAAGGGGAATTACCAGTCTCATCAGCCAGAACGGCCTTGATTTCACGGACGAGTCGGGTGTCCGCATACCGATCCCCCTGGGGGGGAACGTCGCTGCCGACCCCAGTCCGATCCGGTGCAACGACGGCGTGTATCGGATGGCGTACAAGGTCCGCCCCGCGGGGCAAGCAGGCCCTGAGTTCGACGAAGTGCACCTGGCTCAGAGTTCGGACGGATTGACGTGGACACCGGGGCCGACGTCGCTTGTCATCGGAAGTGTGCCAACGTTGGTCGAATTGCCGGATGGGAGGTTGCGCATCTACTATGTGGACTTCCAGCCCGATCAACCTGCGGGGCTTTTCAAGTTCGTCAAGAAAACGCAGGTCACCCCGGATGCGAATTTCCTGATTGCCGGTTTTGTCCGAGTCGGCTATGTTCCCGCCAGGGACCGGCTGGCCGTGACCTTCGGATCGAAATTCGCTCAGCCCGTCGAGGGAAAATTGACGGGACATGCGTACAAGGAATACGCGCTGGATATGCAGCCCACGGGCCAATTCGGAGTTCTCAACAACGAAGGGGGCGACTGCAACGGGCTCGTGATCGGCAGCGCGTACTATGATGTCAGCATGCACAATCAGGCGGATACGATCGGCTGGCGCATCTCCCGGTTTGATGTGAACAACTGGACGAAGACGGCCGATCTGTTTTTTCCGGTGGATTTTCCCCGGGAGCTCGAAGGCGATATGATGATCGCATATGTGAACGGAGAAATTGATCTCAGCTCCCAGTACACGACCTACGGGGGACCGCCTCCGCCCGACAGCGGCGCGTCGACTCACCACGAGTTCTTCTCACCCGATCTCCAGTTCAGGGGAAAGAGGATCCTGTCCGACGTGCCCCATATTCTGGGATCCTCACTGATGTTTGTGGACAGCATCTACTACTTTGTCACGGCGACAGCGTATACCGGCAACCTGATCGTGATGGAGTATGACAGGAACTGGCACTACCTTGGAACGATTCCGCTGGTGAAAGAAGCTCATTGGTCCGAGGGCTTGACCTATGACGGCCAGAGATTCTATGTCGCGTACCTGAGCACCAGCCAGAGGACCGTGCCGGGGTTCTGGCCGTACTACCCGAACGTGCATCTGGCTGCTTTCGATCGCAATTGGACTCTGCTGGCCGATGTGGCGGTCACGAATTTCGCGCCGGCCGACTCGTTATTCACCGGAAGGCCCTCGCTCCTGCAGCATGGTAACAGTCTTTACGTCTCCTACGACGTCGTTCCATTGCCCGAAGATCTGGACAAGATCGAGGGATTTGTGAGTGTGTACGAGATTGCCTCCACAGTTTCAGCGATTCCATCGGGCGGACGAGTGGCCCTGGACTTTCGCCTGGAACAGAACTACCCGAACCCCTTCAACCCGAGCACGACCATTCGGTACGAATTGCCCATGTCTTCGATGGTGAGGTTGAGCGTGTCCGATATCCTCGGTCGCAAGGTGTCCGTGCTTGTCAATGAGAGGAAGGATGCGGGAGTTCACGAGGTCAGGTTCGACGGTTCGAATCTTGCGAGTGGAGTCTACTTCTACAGACTCCAGGCGGGGGATGTTGTTCAGACGAAACGTCTTTTGCTTCTGAGATGAGTCGCTTCCGTCAAGACCCGGCTTTTCGTCACTATCTGTCGACGGGATCTGCCCGCGACGGGATTTCGCCCAGACGGCTCTGGTGGCTCTCACGCGCCTGTCAATTGCAGCAAGCTGTCAGCTCGAACTACAGAGAAGCGGCAGCAATGGACTCCTTCAAGCGGACAATTGACTTTCTGAGGTTGCGGTGTTCCAGGAGGCACATAGACAGGGGGGGCGTGACGCGTTTGCGCTGAAAGGAAGACTCAATGAAAACTCAATCCATCTCTCTCGCACTTGCCCTCGTGCTGCTTTGTCACTGTGCTTCAGCGCAATGGGTTCAGACAAACGGACCGCATCTCGGGTTTGTTCAGTGCTTTGCGGCGGCAGATACGAATATCTTCGCTGGAACTCGAAATCTCGGTGGAGTTTATGGAGTCTTTCGATCCACGAACAACGGTGTCAGCTGGGGACCGACTGGTCTGATGAACTATGAAATATGGAGTCTCGCCGTCGCCGGTACCCGTCTTTTTGCGGGCACGTATGGCAATGGCATCTTTCTGTCTACAAATAGCGGTGAAACATGGACATTGCTGGACAATCGCTTCGAGATAGCTGACGTACGGGCACTTGCCGTCTGCGGAACGAGAATCTTTGCAGGCACAGCAGGCGGGGGCGTCTTCCGCTCTACCGACAATGGCAACACGTGGACACAAACAAGTTTCCGGAGCTGGGTCAATGCCCTTGCCGTTTGTGGAACGACGCTTTTCGCGGGGACAGATGTCGAAGGCATATTCAGCTCTACCGATAACGGCGAAAGCTGGACGAAGTGTGTGAATACGGCATATGGAATTGTCAGTGCGATGACCGCTTCCGCCACGACTGTGTTTGCAGCGGGGTATGCCGGGGTATATCGCACGACTGACGGCGGTGTGAGTTGGACTGACGACACCGCCGGCATACCGGAAGCTGCTACTGTGAATGCAGTCATAGCTTCAGGGAAGGAAGTTTTTGCCGGTACGTATACCGGAGTCTATTCCTCGACCGATAATGGTACTACCTGGGCAGAAACCGGTTTGAAGTATGAAGACGTCAGAGCGCTTGCCGTCTCAGGTCAAAGTCTTCTTGCGGGAACCTTGCGGAGCGGAGTCCATCTCTCTTTGGACCTGGGCGCCAGTTGGTCGTGGACCGGATTTCCTACGTCGACTGTTAACGCACTGGCCTGTTCGGACTCGATACTGTTCGCCGGGACGGAAGGATGGGTTTGTCTTTCCACAACCAGCGGCACAAGTTGGGTCCGAACGATTGGGCCAACTCCTTCCGGGGCTGACTTTACTGATGTGATTACGATGGCTGTCTCAGGCCCGAATCTCTTTGCTGCGGGCTGCACTGCTCAGATGTATGGGTGTTCGTTTGGGATCTATCGTTCCACCGATAATGGAATGAGCTGGTCCGAAGGCGGCAATCCGCCGCCAGCAGGGGGTTCAAAATGGGCTCCCCCTCAGTTGTGTCTCGTTGCTTCCGGCTCGAATCTGTTCGCCGGAGGGGTGGGTGTATATCTGTCGACAGATGAGGGGACCAGCTGGGGAGCTGTCAGTGATGGCCTGCCAAAGACCAAAGGAGATACCTCCCGCTATCAAACGATCACCTCGCTTGCCTCCCGGGGAGCAATGCTCGTAGCAGGCATGGCTGACGGCGTCTTTCTTTCGACCAATAGTGGCGCCAACTGGACTCAGACCGGCTTGCATACTGGGGTCAATGCGCTCGCAATCTCCGGTGAGAACATTTTTGCCGGGACAGATAGTGCCGGAATATTCCGCACGACCGATAACGGTGCCACCTGGAGTAGTGTCAATGAAGGTCTGCCAAAAAGTCCATCAGGCACCACGAAGTATGTTCCTGTCACAATGCTCTTTCCACACGGTACTCTCCTCTATGCTGGAAGTCCAGGCAACGGAGTCTTCTTCTCAAGCAGCGTTGTCCCCGGCTGGACCGAAGCCAATTCCGGCTTGACGAACACGAATGTCAAGTCGCTTGAAGTGCTTGGGACAAATCTCTTTGCCGGGACATATGGCGGTGGTGTCTGGCGGCGACCATTGTCAGAAATGACCACCGCGATCGGCCCGCCGGCAGGCGGATTGCCGCATCGGTTCTTGCTTCAACAGAACTATCCTAACCCTTTCAACCCAGTCACTACCATAAGATTTGAGTTGCCGGGAACGTCACAGGTGATCCTGGGGGTGTATGACATACTTGGACGCGAGATAGCTGTGCTGGTGAACGAGAGAATGGACGCGGGAGTTCACGAGGTGAGATTCGACGGGTCGACTCTCGCGAGTGGCATGTACTTCTACACGTTACAGGCGGGCGGCTTCACACAGACGAAACGGCTGTTGATTGTAAGATAGTATGGAAACGGCTGGCTGTTGATTTTGCACATTCCATGTGCTACGTTTGCACCATGGAAAAGTCAGCGGCTGATGGCTTGATGATGTAGGAGAAGAGCCGTAGTGGAGTCCGTTCCGGTTGTCCCGCGTTAGACCCCGCCCCGTTGTCGTGCTGGCGCAAGCCGTTCCGCATCACAAATCCCCACCCCGGGTCAAATACACTCACACTCGACACGAACACCGAGGCGCTGCTGCATGTCGGCGGAGAGGTGCATGTCAACAGCGCTGGAAGGGAAATCCTCATGAAAATTGGATTTGGACTATTAGCCGGAATTGTGTGCCTGGCGGCGATCGCGTGTCCGTTGCACGCCCAGTGGGTGCTGGCGAACGGCCCCCAGGTGACACAGGTGCGCTCGATCACACTCGTCGGATCTACCGTCTATGCGGGAACGGACTACCAGGGAGTGTTCAAATCCACCGATCACGGCGCGAACTGGACACTGGTGAAGTCCGGGATTGTGCCGAGTGACCAGTTGAACGTCGTATTCGCCGCCGGGACGACGCTCTTTGTCGGGACATATTCCGGAGTTTTCCGTTCGACCAACGACGGGGCGACCTGGGTCCAGATGACTGCCGGGCTGCCGTCGCCAACATACGGCTATGGCTTCGGGATTAACGGGTCCACCCTCTTTGCGGGCACCAGCACCGGTCTGTACCGCTCGACCGACAACGGCACGACCTGGGTGAAATCCGATTCGGGATTGACGAATACGTCCGTCCACTCATTCGCATTCAGCGGGTCAAGGATGTACACCGGGACTGACGGCGGCATCTTTCGATCGACGGATGGCGGGGTACACTGGACTGACGTGAACAGTCCATACACGAAAACGAGCATCAATACGATTGCCGTTGTCGGGACAACGCTCTTTGCGTCGTCGTCGAGCAATTCCGCCATGAGTGCAGGGGTGTTTCGTTCCACCGACGACGGCGCGAACTGGACACAGATGAATTCGGGAATGTCCAACACGCAAATCTTCAGCCTTGCAGTTATGGGGACGACGCTGTACGCCGGAAACCTGGCGGGCACAGTCTATCGGTCCACAAACAGCGGCAACTCCTGGATAAAACCGCATCCGTGGTTCACGAACAGCGACATCTACGCGCTCGCTGTTGACGGGTCCGACCTTCTTGCGGGAACACATGGAGACGGGGTGTTCAGGTCAACCAACAGCGGTGGCGGCTGGACTCAGCAAAAAAGCTGGCTGGTCGGCACGCAGGTGATGTCTCTCGCTGTCAGCGGGACCAGTCTCTTTGCGGGGGGGAACGGTCTCTCCGTTTCTACCGACGGCGGTGGAACCTGGAAGGAGACCGCTTCCGGTCTCACGTATCCGGCCGTGTACAGCATGGTACTCAGCGGCACAAACCTGTACGCGGGAACATGGGGGGGAGGGGTCTTTCTTTCGACGAACAACGGTGGAACCTGGGCTCTCACGGATTCCAACCTGGCCTCCACATACGTCAACGTCCTCGCCGTCAAGGGGACGACGCTTTTTGCCGGGACACTCGCAAATGTCCTACGGTCCACAGACGGCGGGGCCACGTGGAATCTCCCGTATTCCGGTCCGCCCAACACCACCACAATCGAGGCGCTTATCGTTGACGGGTCGGACCTGTACGCGTGCAATTACTACGGCGGTGTCTTTCGGTCAACGGACAATGGGACCAGCTGGTTTCAGTCGACCACAGCGGGACAACCGGGAAATGTCAAGGCGCTCGCCGCAATAGGAGCTTCGGTATTCGCCGGTTCAGTCGGGGGGGGAGTCTATTGCTCCACAGACAATGGCACGAACTGGCATGCAGTCAATTCGGGATTGACCGACCTGTCAGCGGTTGTCCTGTGCCCGATCGGCACAAACCTGTTTGCGGGGACATGGAACGGCGTTTTTCTCTCCACCAACAGCGGCCAAACGTGGAACAATGTCAGTGGATCGACCATCGGGGCGATCGGTATCTACGCGTTCGCTGCCATCGGCGACAATATCTTCATGGGGACCTCCCTCGGCGTCTATCGCCGCGCGATGTCCGAGATGACGACGGGCGTCACGCCGCTGCCCGCGGCACAGCCCGACCGGTTCGTCCTCGGACAGAACTACCCCAATCCGTTCAACCCGGGCACGACCATCCGATACGCATTGTCCCAGCCCTCGATGGTCAGGCTGACTGTGTTTGACGTCCTGGGACGTGAGGTGTCGGTGCTGGTGAATGAGAGAAAGAATGCGGGATCGTACGCGGTGATGTTCGACGCGACAGGACTGCCGAGTGGTGTGTACTTCTACCGCATGCAGGCGGGGAACTTCGAGCAGGTGAAAAAGCTGGTTGTCTTGAAATAGGTCGCCACGCTTCGCTCGCGACGACAGACAACGTCGATTGCTTCGCCTGAGCAGCGGCTCGCAATGACACCGTTCCGTCATTGCGAGGAGCGCCGAAGGCGCCCCGAAGCAAACTGTTACTCGGTCCCTCTCTGCCTGTGGAGGCTCTCCCACCGCCTGATTACATCCAGGTAGGCGAGGCTTCCCTTCCGCAGCGTCCGCTGTTCGGTCGCGAAATCGACGGCATACAGGCCGAACCGGACGTCAAAGCCATCGCCCCATTCGAAATTGTCCATCAGCGACCAGTAGAAGTAGCCTTTCACATTCATGCCGTCGCGCAGCGCCCGGTTCGCAACGAGCAGGTGATCCTCGATAAAACCCGCCCGCTTCATGTCGCTGTCGTCCGCGATGCCGTTTTCCGTGATGTATATCGGCTTCGACGTCCGCGAAGATATCATGGCGAGCGCACGGTAGAGTCCCGAAGGGCAGATCTCCCATCCCTTGTCCGTGAGTTCCCCGCGTGGCACGTCCAGTACCTGCAGCAGTTTGTCTTCCCTCGAAAGATCGAGGTGAAACCGCAACCGGGAATAGTAGTTCAGTCCGACGAAATCGAACGCTCCCGGTATGCCGCTCTCGAAATGTCCGCTCCCCACCCCCGGGAGCGAAAAGTCCATAGTCCCCGTGGTAAGGTAGTCTATGATCGATACCGAGAAAGCCCTGTTGAGGTAGTGCGCGAGCACGACGTCGGCGAGGTTCCAGCTCTGGGGAGGGTCCATCACAAAAATGCTCACAAGGAGACCGACCTGAGCCTCCGGCGATACTGCCTTGATCACGCGGTAGCACGCCGTATGTGTCCGGAGGAGGTTCCGAATGACGACAATCGCCCTCGCCGGGTCGTGCGCACCGGGGGGAAATGTTCCCCGGAAGTATCCTTCCACTGCATAGACGTTCGGCTCGTTGATCGTAGACCAGAAGCGGACATCGCGGCCGAGGCGCCTGGCAACAGTGTCCGCAAACCGCGCGAATATCTCCGGGGAATCGTCACGCTCAAACCCGCCCGTGTTGTCGAACCAGACGGGGTCAGTGAAATGGTGCAGCGTCACGAGCGGCTCGATCCCGCTGGTGCGGAGCTCGTGCGCGAGGCGTGCATAGTGATCGAGGACCGAGTCGACGAATACTCCCTCCTCGGGTTCGATCTTGCTCCATTCGACAGAAAATCGGAATGCGTTCAGATGGAGTGCTTTCAGAAGCCGGATGTCCTCCATGCACCTGTTCCAGAAATCGGCGGCGCGACCGCACCGCTGGCCGCGTGCGATGCGGGAACGTCCCTGTGCGTCAACCGTCGTTTCGAACTGCGCCCAGTTGCAGTTCGGGCAATTGCCCTCCACCTGGTACGAAGATGTGGATGCTCCCCAGAGAAAATCCTCGCCGAATCGGAGCGAATCGGCCCGGAGAGAAGCCATGTCGAACACGAGCGTGCTCGCGGGATCCCTGAACCAGGCAATCGCAAGGACGTAACAGAGAAAGATGATCCCTGCGATGATCAGCAGTCTGCGGGCAGGCGGCTTCATGGGGCTAGCGGATGTACCCGAGCTTCTTCCAGGCCCGCGCCCCCCTGTTCAGCAACTGATCGAGTTCCCTCGTGTCGATTTGATCCTCCGTTTTGAAATTGAAGCAGGCCTTTCCCTTCAGGCATTTCAGCAGAGCAGGGGCCACGCTCTCAAATTCCTTCCGATGGTAGTAGATCGGCATGAAGTGGAAGCTGACCATGTCTTTATGCGCCA
>Ga0335071_10007582_pt1 | contig 11168 bp, 7 predicted proteins | sample Lox_Sample_15_FD_206724 | JGI IMG/M metagenome (GOLD analysis project Ga0335071, IMG submission 206724) | Soil microbial communities from Loxahatchee National Wildlife Refuge, Florida, United States - Lox_Sample_1.5 | ecosystem: Environmental > Terrestrial > Soil > Wetlands | place: USA: Florida...
CGATTGCGGCCTCCGGCCGCGGAGGGGGGGGGGGGGGCGGCCCCCCCCCGCCCCCCCCCCCCCCCCCCCCCCCCCCCCCCCACCCCCCCCCGCCCGCCCCGCCCCGCGGGGGGGCACGGGGGGGGGGGGGGGGCCGGCGCCGCCCCCCCCCCCCCCGGCGGAGGATGAGGAAGGGGACATCAGGCGCGAGAACAGGGCGTTGTTGAAGCCGATGAGGGACTCAAGGCTGCGGTAGTTCTTCTCTAGGGTCTCTCGTTCGATCTGCTCTTTGCCCACCCACGCTTCGAGCTTGTCCGCGGCTTGGGCAAAGACTTCGACCTTGGCGTCCCGGAACATGTAGATGGACTGTTTCTCGTCGCCGACGATGAAGATGGTCGGTTTGATGCCGAGGTCGGACTTCGCGCCTTCGCCCGAGCGCCACTCTTCGGTCAGCTTGTCGATGATGCCCCACTGGATGAAGCTCGTGTCCTGGAACTCGTCCACGAGGATGTGGTCCGTGTGTTCGTCAAAGGCGTGCAGTATGTTCTGCCAGTCTTCCTCCTTGTGGAGGACCTTCCACGCCTCGTATTCCATGTCATCATAGTCCACGAACCCGGCAGCGCGTTTGGCTTCAGTGTAAGCTTTGAGGAATCGTTGCTGGAACAGGCCGAGGGCCTGGCCGAACTCGCCTTCCCAGACCGCGGTCGCGATGCGGTTGCGGTACTCGCACATCGCCTGATTCCACGCCTGTTCTTCGTCGTTGCAGCCGCGGATGCGCGGCGTGCACGATTTGGTACGATAGATGTCGGAGTTCTCTTCGAGGAGACGAAAGACCTCCTCAAGTGTCTTGCCCGCTAGTTCCCTTGGGAACAGACGCGAGTACCCTTCGAACCTGGTGCGACCGATCGGGCTCGCGCGGAGCTTCGCAGCGAGGTCGGGCAGGTCGGCTTCGGGCCCGACCATCCGTCCGCGCTGTACCGCAACCCGCCTGGCGAAGAGGCTGTCGAACAACTCGGACAGCCTGGTCCAGCCCTGGGTTCGGTTGCTGGTCACGAGGTCGATGAGTTCGGCGTAGTCACTTGAGTTCCGCTCACGCTCCGCGACCTGCATCAGCACGTCGTACTTGGCGCTTTCCCACGCGGTCGTGGTGTCGGACAGGACCTCGACACGCGGGTCGAGGCCGAGCAGCGGAGCAAAACGCCTGACCAGGGAAAGGCAGAACGAGTGAATGGTCGAGATGCGCAGCTTGAGTGCATTGTCGCGCAGGAACCTGTGTAGGGCCTGGTCTTTCTTCTCCAGTTCGCTGAAGATGCGCTCTTTCATCTCGGCTGCGGCCTTCTCGGTAAAGGTGAGAGTCAGAATCCGCTCGGGCGCGACACCGGCGGCAAGCAGGGCAATGTAGCGGTCGCTGAGTTGCTGGGTCTTGCCCGAGCCGGCCGGAGCGAAGACGACCTTATGCTTCAAAGGAATGACCAATTGCCAAGTACCAATTCCCAATCAAGTCCGAATGAACCAAGGACGAATGGCTCCGCAGCTCGGCTTCGTCATTTCCCCTTTGACTGGTCATTGGGTCTTGGTCATTGGGATCTCTGCTGCCTCGTTCAACCTGCGGCCGCAGGTGTGGCTGAGGCCGCAGTAGTCACAGGCACGGTCGTCACCGGGTTCGGCAGGGAACCGGCCAGCGCGGATCTGCCGCACGACCTCGGCCGCGTTGTCGGCCGCGGCCTTGATGAGTTCCTTCACGTCGTACTTCTTGCCCGCGAACCAGCGCACCTCGGGTTCGCGCAGCGTATAAATGCCGAAGTTGTCGGGCACGGCCTGCGTGTGTTCCGCAGCGTAGAGCCAGGCGTACAGCGGAAGCTGGAGATGGGTGCCTTCGAGCACGGCCTTTCCGCCGATGTTGCGCGGCGAACCGGTCTTGTAGTCGAGGATGCGGAAGAGCCTGCCCGAGGTGTCCACGCGGTCAGCCCGGCCCTTGAGAGCGATGTCCTCGGTCAGCCGGCCCCGCAGCCTCAGTTCGGCCCGTCCGGGCAGGAACCCGCCCTCGCGCAGTCCGGTCTCGCAGCGGATGATTTCCGGCAGGAGCCCGGTGAATACGCGTCGGGTCACTTCGGTCCAGAACACGGGCAGCTCGACTTCCTTGAGAGTGGCGTCGAGCGCCTTGAGCGCGGCTGCTTCCAGTTTCTCCGGCTCGACCGGCCCGTCCCGGTATAGCTTCTCCATGACCAGATGGATTACGAGTCCCCACTGACGCGCGTCGATGTCGTAGTGGGGTTCCTCTGGCGTCTCGATACCGAGGATGTAGTCAATGTAGAACTCGTACGGGCAGCGCTTGTACCTTTCCAGTTGCGTGACCGAGACCGGCCGGGCCGGGCCATAGTCCGTAGCCAGGACTGCAAGCACTTCCCTGTCACTGGAGAAGTCCACTTCCAGCGCGGATTCGGCGAAGGTCTTGCCTACCGCGTTGCCCCGGGCGACTTGTTCCTCGGCTTCGGAGTAGAGTGCGTTCGGACTCGGAGCTTTGGTTGGCTTGAACGTGAGGAAAGGGGTGGGCAGGACCGGTTGGCCATCGTTTGCCGCGTGATAGCTGAGGATGGGAGGTGTGAGCGGCGATTCGATGGTACGGCGGAAGTGGAACCGCTCGTGTTCCTGGTGCCAGTCAAGGTCCGGCATGCCGAGTGCCTTGCGTACCGGGTCGGGCATAATCGGGTCGGCCGAGTAGGCGGAGGGCAGGCTGGTCTCGGTCAGACCACAGAAGTAGAGCCGGCGCGGGTGGATGCCGAGGGTTTCGGTCATGTCTACGACCGTGACGCCGGCAGGCGGGGTTTCGGGCGAACGCTTGGCGTTCTCGACAAGGTAGACCAGCGTCTTGATGAATCGAGCCCGCGTATCGCTATGCCCGCCGAACTCCTGTTCGAACATGGTAATGGCGTCGAGGATGTCGTAGAGCGACTTGCGATCAGCCAGGTGTTCAGCTTCGGTGTCGTCGCTCGTGGTCTCGCTCAGGAACCCGACCCGGCCAAGAAGTCGCTTGAGCGAGAATGCGAATGTGCCGAGAGTAGCATTCTCGGTCAGGCTTGTCCTGATTAGCTTCGTGGCGTGCTGCACCCGCCTCTGTACGTCCTCCAGGAACTTGTCTTCGGAGTCCTCAAGTCCGTTGTCCTCGGCGGCCAGCACGCGCTCGCGTATCTTGTCCCAGTTCTGGCGACCCTTGATGATGCGGCCGCGGCGGGAGTAGTGGTTGAGGGCAGCAGCCGCACGCCTGCGGTTCTCTGCGTCTTCTCCTTCATCGAGTTGCAGCAAACCCGGCAGGTATGGCGAGCCGAGCGCGGCGGCGGCAGCGATGCGTTCGAAGTCGGTGTCGACGCAGCGCAGGAGTTCGAGTGCGGCGACTATCGGCGGTGAGGACGAGAGGCTCGTTTCCGGGTACACAGTCGCATGCACGCCGTAGTCTTCGAACACTCGTTTGACCAGGGGCGCGAATTCGGCCAGAGCGGGAACGGCGACGAAGGTTCCTTCGATGTCGCCCGGCTGGGCGATGATGGCGCGGCAGATTCCTTTGACTTCCTCCTCGATGTCGGGGTATTGGAGGAACTCCGGCGTGGGCAGGGGTGAGGGGAGAGGTACGCGTTCGGTCTCGAACCCACCCAGGGACTGGACGAATTCCGTGAAGCGATCGGGCTGCGCGTAGTCCGGGTCCTTGGGGTCGCTGCCATAGTTGAGCACTAGCACTGATTCGGCATTCTCGACCAGGGCACGTATCAGGTCAGCTTCGAGCCGGTTCGGGGCCACAAAGCTGTCGAGCACGAGCACCGGCGGAAGTTCGGCCTTGGGGACGTGCGACACGGCTTGAGAGAGCATCCCTTCGTCATCGATCCAATTGAGCCGGCTGAGCTCGGATTCGTAGCTCTCAAGGCACTCCAGGCATTCGATCAGGCTGGCCAGCGGCTTCTCAAACCCAACCATCAATTCCTCGAATCTGGCTCCAAGCCCGGAGCGGTCCTCGGCTGCTACGTAGCGCCGGACCTCGGTGATGAAGCCGGCAACCGCACGCGCGTAGCCAATCGAGGAGGGGCGAGGGGCGCGGGACGAGGGACGGGCCTTACTTCCGCTTGAGGCCTGAGGCTTGTGGCTTGTGGCTTCCTGTGTCAGCAGGCGCTGGACGAGGAGAGGCTTGAGCTCAGGTGGCAGGCGGCGGGCTGAGCCGAAGCGGTCGTGGAGGTCGCGAGCCAGTTGGGTGAGGCTTGCGAACACCGACGGTACGATAGCCTCCTTGCCACTGAGTCGCAGCAGTTCGGCCTTGGCCAGCTCCTTGCGGCGCGGGCTGGGGCAGAGGTAGAGGATATCAGCAGGCGCGACGCCGGAGTCGAGGGCCGCTCTGAGCAGCCGCTCACCGGCGTCGTGCGCGCCGAACGGCGCGAGGAATAACCTTCTCAATGCTGGCAGGGCCGGTGCTGGCGGGACACGATCCGAAATCCTCGGCGGATTCCGGTCATGTCCCTATCCGGCGTCAGGACTTGGGCTTGGCTTTGGCCGCGAGCTTGCGTGCGTCCTTACGGCGCCGGGCTTTGACTATCCGGCGATGGCGCATGCGGCGGACCTTTATCTTGCTTCTTGGCATGTTGCTCCTTTGGTGAACTGTGGGATGATTACTTTCGACAATTACGGATAGACCTTTTCAAGCATGCGCGGGAATGGGATGGTCTCGCGGATGTGCTTGAGCCCGCAAATCCAGGATACCGTGCGTTCGAGTCCGAGCCCGAACCCGGAATGGGGGAACGAGCCGTAGCGGCGCATGTCGAGATACCACTCGTACGCCTGGCGCGGCAGCTTGTTCTCCTCGATGCGCTTCTCCATCTCTCTCAGGTCGTCTTCGCGCTGGGACCCGCCGACGATTTCTCCGTAGCCCTCGGACGCAATCATGTCGAAGGCGAGAGCCAGCGTCGGGTCCTGGGCGTCGCGCTTCATGTAGAACGCCTTGATGGCCGCGGGGTAGTGGTGGAGCATCACCGGCCGGTCGAAGGCTTCGCCGATCAGCGTTTCCTCGTCGCCGCCGAAGTCATCGCCCGGCTTGATTTCCTTGCCCTTGTCCTGCAGCAGTTTGACCGCCTCACCGTACGAGATGCGCGGGAACGGTACCTTCACGGCTTCGAGTTTGGTCGTGTCGCGTTCGAGCGTCGCGAGTTCGGGCTTGCGCTTCGCGAGCACGCGCTGCACCGTGTAGGCGACCAATTCCTCGGCCAGCGTCATGTCGCCGGCAAGGTCGAGGAACGCGACCTCGGGTTCGAGCATCCAGAACTCCATCAGGTGGCGTCGGGTCTTCGACTTCTCGGCGCGGAAAGTCGGACCGAAGCAATAGGTCTTGCGCACCGCGGCGGCGATTGCCTCGTTGTAGAGCTGGCCGGTCTGGGCGAGGTAGACCTGCTCGCCATAGTAATCGACCGGGAAGAGCGTGGTTGTGCCCTCGCCTGCGGCCGGCGTGAGGATCGGCGTGTCGCCGAGAACGAAGCCGCTGTCATCGAGGAAGTCGCGCATCGCCTTCACGATTTCCGAGCGGATACGCAGCACGGCGTGCTGGCGGGCCGAGCGCAGCCAGAGGTGCCGGTGTTCCATCAGGAACTCGACGCCGTGCTCCTTCAGGGTAATCGGGTACGGCTCGGACAGGTGGATGAGCTTCAGGTCGGTGGCGGTCAGTTCGTATCCGCCGGGCGCCCGTTTCTCCTCGCGGACGCTGCCGGTGACGGCGACCGACGACTCCTGCGTGACCGTGTCGGCCAGTTCGAACGCCGCGTCCGGGACCTGGCCTTTGAGGAACACGCACTGGATGACGCCGGTGCCGTCGCGCAGGATCAGGAACCTGACTTTGCCCGACGACCGTTTGTTGTATACCCAGCCGCTCAGGGTTACTTCGCTGCCGACAGAAGCGCCGATTTTCTCAATCACTGTTTCCACGGACGGATTCTAGGGCACGAGTCGGGCAAGTCAAGGACTAGGTCAAGGTTAAGGTTGAGGTTGAGGCCGGGAAGAACAGGCCGTCAGCCAATAGCCAATTCCTGATTGCTAATGCCCAACGAATGGCCAAGGCCGGTCCTCGGACCTGGTGATCGGACGCGATTGGTCGTTCGTTGGTAATTGGGTATTGGGATTTGGCAATTCTCTCTTGCCGAGATGGCCATCTCTTCTATACTAGCGGCTTACCTGTATCAGTCTTTAGACCTCGACCTTAACCTTAACCTCTGCCTCTACCTAGTTTGACTTGGGTGCCGACTGGACTAGCATTCCATGGGTGAGCGCTATAGTCGCGCCGATTGACTATCTGGCCTTCCTTGTCCGGGTCGTGGTCGGTTCGTGGGACCCGCGACGGACATGGGCCAGATTCATAGCCCAATTGTCGGTTCATGGTGCCGGAGCCATTCCGGTTGTCATCATCACTTCGGTTTTCATCGGCCTGACCACGGCAGTCCAGACTACCTACCAGTTGATGGGCGTTGTGCCCAAGTACTTCGTCGGCATGGGCGTGGGTCGCCTGGTGCTGATTGAGCTGGCCCCGGTGCTGACCGGGTTCATAGTGGCCGGCCGCTCAGCCTCGGCTATCGCCGCCGAGCTCGGTGCCATGCGGGTTTCCGAACAGATCGACGCGCTCGAGGTCATGGGCGTCGACCCGTACCGGTATCTCTGCCTGCCGAGGGTGCTCGCGACCTGCATCGGTCTGCCGGTGCTCGTGGTGGTCACCGAAGTCGTGGCGATATTCACGGCGCTCATCATCGCGGAGATGATGCTCGACGTCCCGGCCTCGGTCTTTACCTACGGTGTCACGCACTTCTTCATGCTGCGCGACTTCACCGGGGGCATCGTGAAGTCAGTACTGTTCGGCCTGCTGATCGGCACCAGCGGCTGCTACTACGGCTTCAACGTGCACGGCGGGGCAGAGGCAGTAGGACGGGCCGCGACGCGCGCGGTCGTCCTGTCCGCGGTGTTGATACTGCTCGTTGATTTCGTGATTGCGCTGGTTTTCTTCAAGACATGATCAGGGTTGAGGAAGTCAGCAAGCGCTTCCGGGATTATACCGTGCTGGACCGCGTGAGCTTTGAGATCCCGGACGGCAAGACGACCGTGATTCTCGGCCCATCCGGCGTAGGCAAGACTGTGCTGCTGAAGATAATGGCCGGACTGCTCGCGCCGGACGCCGGCCGGGTCTACCACGACGGCAACCGGATACACTTCGGCCGATTCGCGGACCCGAGAGCGGAGACCGGCGGACTTGGGTACGTGTTCCAGGGCGGGGCTTTGTTCGACTCGCTGACCGTTGCCGAGAACGTCGCCCTGGTACTGGAAGAGACGACCCGCCTGAGCCGCGCCGAGGTCCGGAGCCGAGTCAGTGAAGCGCTGCGGCGAGTCGGCATGGCCGAGCATGCGGAGCTGTATCCGCGCGCCCTGTCCGGCGGCATGACGCGGCTCGTAGCTATCGCGCGGGCCCTGGTGGCGGAGCCGCGCTGTGTCTTCTACGACGAGCCGACGACCGGGCTGGACCCCGCAATCCGAGAACGGGTCTCAACCATGATCCGGGAATTGCGAGAGCAGCGCACTCGCCTGCAGGTCGTAGTCACCCATGACCTCGATGCCGCCCGGCTGCTTGCCGACAGCACGTACATGCTGCGGGCGGGCAAGCTGGTTCGGGCGGACAACGTGAGAAAGGAAGATTATGAGCAGGCGTATGCGTGATGTTATTGTTTCGCTGTTCGTGCTGGGCGGCATCGGGCTCGCCATCTTCGCGTATGTATGGTTCTCGGGTCGGGTGACCGGTCGCGACCGCCTCGAATACACGATTGTGTTTCGCGACGTAGCCGGGCTCAAGGTCGGCGACCCGGTGCAGGTGCTCGGCATCGAGAAGGGCCGAGTGGCCGGTATCCGGCTGGCCGGAAAGCACGTTGAAGTGAGAGTGGTTCTCGACCGCGACTTCAGACCTACGACCGACACCCGGTTTGCCGTCCGCTCAATCAGCTACCTCGGCGGGGACCGCTACCTGATGGTCACGCCGGGTGACTCGAGTCCGGCCGCGCAGAACTACGTGTTCCGGGGCATCAACGAATCGCTCGAACTCGAATCGACCTTCCTCAGGCTCGACCGGCTTCTCTCCGATCTCAACCCGGCCGAGCTCACCGACAAACTGGGCAAGTCGGCCGGTGACCTTGTCGGGACGATACACAGCGAGCTCGACAGCTTCCGCACCAACCTCTCAAACACGACCGACAACCTGAGCACCCTGGCTGCCCGGCTCGACACGTTCGTTCAGCTCATAGATACCAACTCCACCGCGGGCAAACTGGTGCGCTCGGACCAGCTCTACGACGAGGTCCGCGGAACCAACACTGAACTCAAAGACCTGATTACCGACATCAAGGCCCACCCGGACAAATACGTAAAGGTCAAATTCAGCCTGTTCAAGTAGGTGCGCAGGGGAGACATCCGTGCGTGAACTACCTCTTGCTGGCTCGCCGGGACATACTTCATGAAGTGGCGCGCCAGGGCGGGATGCAGTGCGGTCAGATGCAGTGCGGTCAGGTTGACAGCCACTGATTATCGTGTAACCTAGCTCATGCTGCAAAAGGAGAAGACGGCCCTTCAGAAGGCTTACGACGCGCTCAATCCGAACCAGCCCCTTGAGCACAACGACCCTCGGCTCGTGCGAGCCCTGTTCGGTGACTTCTTCGATTCGGTCAGGGACCGTCTGCTGCTGGGGAAGTCCCATCGCGCCAAGCTGCTTCTCTCCGGGCACATCGGGTGCGGCAAGTCCACGCTGCTGAACGTGGTCGAGTGCGATGAGGAGATACGACGGGCCTTCATGGTCGTCCGCTGCAGCATCAAGGACTTCGTCGAACCTAATGAACTCGACCACATCGACCTGCTGCTGGCGCTCGCCCTTACCGCGGTGGACACTGCCTTCCAAGGCGGCGTGAAACTGGACACCGCGGCCGCGAAGAAGGTCCGTGAGCTCTATAGCGAGCTGCGCGGACTGGTCCTGCGCGAACGGCAGACCGATACCTCTCGCAAGGCGAGTCTGAGTGCGGAAGCGGGTGTCGGCATCCCGAAGGCGATAGGCTGGCTTAGCGCGGACTTCCGTTCTGAATACCAGATACAGGGTGAATACCGGGATTCGGTGCGCAAGTACTTCAAGCCTCGTCTGTCGGACTTCATCAACACCATCAACTCTCTGCTTGACTCCATCACGGCCCGCCTCGGGTGCAAGGAGTTGCTGATTCTCGTGGACGACTCCGACAAACCGATGGCCGAGACGTCGCGCAAGCTGTTCTATGAGTACGGCAGCCAGCTCGCGCAGCCGAAGGCGAGCATCGTGTACGTCGTAGACACTTCCGTATCCTGCTTCCGGGACTTCGCAGCCATCAGCAACAAGTTGGGCGGAGAGGAGTTCTTTCCCGGCGTCATCGTGCAGCCGGTCGGTGACACGCCCGGGACTCCCAAGGAGCAGGTGCTCTGCCAGGTGCTGAGCGAGCGCGTGTCCGACGCGGTAATCCCGGAAGACTGCCGCCTGATGCTGGCGCGGCTGAGCGGGGGGGTAGTGAGAGAACTGCTCAGGCTGGCTCAACATGCCGTTTTCTTCGGAAAGGGCACGGTCAGCCGGGATTCAATCGAACGGGCCGCAATGAAGGTGTTCAACTCGTTCAACTTCTCGGCCGCGGACGTCGCCGTGCTGCGGGCGGTGCTGAATGACCGCGACTGGCACCCGGCGACCGACGACGAGGAGGCCACCTTTTTCTCACTGCTGCGGCAGCCGGCTGTGTTCCAGTACCGCAACGGAGACCGTAAGTGGCACAGGCCGTACCCGGTGTTCATCCCCTGGCTGCAGAAGCTCGGCTAGAGCTCGCGCAGCGGCTCGAACTAGACAATCTGATTCGGCGTATGCGCCTGCATGTCGGGCAGGGCGGCATCTTCCTGGCCGCAGTCACCGACGATGCAACTCGGGCCCTGGTTCAGGCTCGAATCCGGGCCGGGCTTGCCGACCTCGAGTGGCTGGACCTGTCGCTCACCGGCGACGATCCGCTGAGTGAGGCGGCGCGGATTCGAGAGGCCCGTGGAACCAGCGAAGCCATTTTCGCCGCTGACCTGCGCGGCCTTGACGAGAAACGTGAGCGGCGCGCGCTGGTCAACCTGAACACACGGCGCGAATACGTGCCCGACAAGCACGTCCTCCTGCTCATCTGGTGCCGGCCGGGCCAGTTGCGGCACGTGTCCGACACGGCCAAGGATTTCTGGAGCTTCCGGACCGACGTTGCCCGTTTCGGCGTCATGCCCGACCATGCCGGCAAGGGGACGTCCTTGCCTGCGGTCATGGAGAAGGAGCTGGCCGAAGCGCGTGCGGCGCTGGTCCGTGCCCGTAACACAAGGAACCCTGCCCCGTCGCTGCTGCCGTCGCTTCAATTCCGACTCGCCGAACTCCTGTCCGACGCCGGTCGCCCGGATGAGGCGCTCGAGCACTATCTGCCCGCGGTAGACGCGTACCGCCGGCTCGACGACAAGCGGAACCTTGGCGCGGTCCTCGGTAACATCGGCCTCATCTACAGTGCCAGGGGCGAACCCGACCAGGCGCTGAAGTACCTTGAGGAAGCGCTGGCGACTTACCGCGAAATCGGGTATCAGCAGGGCGTGGCGAGCGACCTCGGCAACATCGGGCTCATCTACAGCGACAAGGGCGAACCCGACAAGGCGCTGAGGTACCTTGAGGAAGCGTTGGCGATTCACCGCGAAATCGGGTATCAGCGGGGCGTGGCGAGCGCCCTCGGCAACATCGGGAACATCTACATCGTCAAGGGCGAACCCGACAAGGCGCTCAAGTACCACGAGGAAGCGCTGGTCATAGACCGCGAAATCGGGTATCAGCAGGGCGTGGCGAGCGACCTAGGCAACATCGGGAACATCTACACCACCAAGGGCGAACCCGACAAGGCGCTGAAGTACCACGAGGAAGCGCTCGCGATAGACCGCGAAATCGGGTTCCAGCAGGGCGTGGCGAACCAACTCGGCAACATCGGGCTCATGTACCGCGACAAAGGTGAACCCGACAAGGCGCTGAAGTGCTATGAGGAAGCGCTTGCGATAGACCGCGAGATTGGGTATCAGCAGGGCGTGGCAACCGACCTCGGCAACATCGGGCTCATCTACAGCGCCAAGGG
>Ga0335071_10007583_pt1 | contig 11168 bp, 9 predicted proteins | sample Lox_Sample_15_FD_206724 | JGI IMG/M metagenome (GOLD analysis project Ga0335071, IMG submission 206724) | Soil microbial communities from Loxahatchee National Wildlife Refuge, Florida, United States - Lox_Sample_1.5 | ecosystem: Environmental > Terrestrial > Soil > Wetlands | place: USA: Florida...
GCGACCCCGACCGCCGGCGGAAGGGCGGGCGGCCGCGGACACCTGGCGCGCACCGCGAGTATCGCCCGCCCGCTCCCCGATCCGGAAGGCGAGGACGCCCACGAGGGCTCCCACGCTTGCCGAAGGAGCGTTCGAGGTCCGAACATTTTCGTCCGATCGTGTCCCCTTTTTCGTCGATCGTAAAACTAGTGCTTTGTAACCGTATGATTTTCCTGATCCGGTAATCCCGCACCCGCCCCAATTGAGGCGAGGCATTTCACTTCAGGAATCAGGCTTGGTGCTAGATTCGCCTGCGTCGATCGGTCGTCCAACGATTTAGCGAGGTCTGTCCATGATCGAGGGTTCTACCCAGGGTACGGGCTCGGCCCTGCGCTACGGAATGGTGGGCGGTGGGCAGGGAGCGTTCATCGGCGAGGTCCACCGCAAGGCCGTCTCGCTCGACTCGAGCGCCCAGCTCGTGGCCGGCTGCTTCTCCCGATCCTACGAGAACACCGAGAAGACGGGGCGGGGGCTCGGCCTTTCTTCGGACCGGCTCTACCGGTCCTTCGAGGAGATGGCCGAGGCCGAGGCGAGCCGCAAGGACGGCATCGACTTCGTGGTCGTCGTCACCCCCAACGCCCAGCACTATCCCGCCGCCAAGGCCTTCCTCTCCCGCGGCATCCACGTGGTCTGCGACAAGCCGCTCGTCTTCGAGGTGCGCGAGGCGGAGGAGCTGGCGGCGCTGGCCAAGGCGAAGAACCTCCTCTTCTGCGTCACCTACACCTACACCGGCTACCCGGCGGTGAAGCACGCCCGGGAGATGATCGCCCGGGGGGACCTGGGCCCGATCCGCTTCGTGAACGCCGAGTACCCGCAGGAGTGGCTCAGCACCCTGCTCGAGAAGGAGGGGCAGAAGCAGGCCGCCTGGCGGAGCGACCCGGCCCAGACCGGCAAGTCGAACTGCGTCGGCGACATCGGCAGCCACGTCGAGAACCTGGTCCACTACCTGACCGGCCTCAAGATCACCCGGCTCTGCGCCCGGCTCGATACCTTCGTGCCCGGCCGCGTCCTCGACGACAACGCCTCCATCCTGGTCGAGTACCAGGGCGGGGCCAAGGGGCTCTACTGGTCGTCGCAGATCGCCGTCGGCTTCGACAACGCCCTGAAGGTCCGGATCTTCGGGACCACCGGCTCGCTCCAGTGGAGCCAGGAGAACCCGAACTACCTCACCGTCTCCCGGCTGGGCCAGCCGACCCAGACCCTCTCCCGCGGCCGGGACGGCTTCTACCCCCACGCCCAAGGGTACTCGCGCATCCCCTCCGGTCACCCGGAGGGTTATTTCGAGGCCTTCGCCAACATCTACAAGACGTTCACCGCCGCCCTGGCCAAGAAGAAGGGCGGGGCCGCGCTCTCCGGCGAGGAGCTGGATTTCCCGAGCCTCGAAGACGGCGCCTCCGGGGTCCGCTTCATCGGCAAGTGCGTCGAGAGCAGCCAGAAGGGCGCGGTCTGGGTGAACCTCTAGTCGAGGAAGGAGAACGGAAACATGGCACGCCCCGTCACACTGTTCACCGGCCAGTGGGCCGATCTGCCCTTCTCCACCCTCTGCCAGAAGCTCAAGGCCTGGGGCTACGACGGCCCGGAGATCGCCTGCTGGGGCGATCACCTGGACCCGAAGAAGGCGGCCACCGATCCCCGGTACGTCGAGGGGAAGAAGAAGGTGCTCAATGACCTGGGCCTCAAGGTCTTCGCCCTCGGCGCCCACCTCTCCGGCCAGTGCGTGGGCGACCTGTGGGATCCGCGCCTCGACGCCTTCGCCCCCTCGGAGTGCAAGGGCAGCCCGGAGAAGACCCGGGCCTGGGCCATCCAGGAGATGAAGTACACCGCCCAGGCGGCCAAGAACATGGGCTGCAAGGTGGTGACCGGGTTCATGGGCTCGGCGGTGTGGAAGTACTGGTACTCCTTCCCCCCCACCACCGATCAGATGATCGACGACGCCTTCAAGCAGGTGGTCGAGCTCTGGTCGCCCATCCTCGACGAGTTCGATCGCTGCGGGGTCCGCTTCGCCCTGGAGGTCCACCCCACCGAGATCGCCTTCGACTACTACACCGCCAAGCGCCTCCTCGAGGAGTTCAAGGACCGACCCACCCTGGGCTTCAACTTCGACCCGAGCCACCTCCAGTGGCAGGGAATGAAGCCGCACCTGTTCGTGCGCGACTTCGCGAGCCGCGTCTACCACGTGCACATGAAGGACGCGGCCGTGACCCTGGACGGGCGGGCGGGGATCATCGGCTCGCACCTCACCTTCGGCGACAACCGGCGCGGCTGGAACTTCCGCTCCCTCGGCCACGGCGACGTGGACTTCGAGAACATCATCCGCGAGCTCAACGCCGGCGGCTACCGGGGCCCCCTCTCGGTGGAGTGGGAGGACTCGGGGATGGAACGCGAGTACGGGGCCAAGGAGGCCCTGGCCTTCGTGCGCCAGGTCGACTTCGCCCCCTCGAACGTCGCCTTCGACGAGGCGATGAAGAACTACTGACCGATGGCCCTCGCCCTCGTAGAGACCGAGAACATCGGCAAGGAGTTCTCCTCGGTGCGGGTCCTCCACGGCATCACCGTGGAGGTCCGCACCGGGGAGATCCTCGGCATCATCGGCGAGAACGGCGCCGGGAAGAGCACCCTCATCAAGATCCTCTCCGGCATCTACACCCCCAGCGAAGGACGGATCCGGGTGGACGGCCAGGAGGTGGCCATCCGCTCGCCCGAGGATGCCAAGCGCCTGGGGATCCGGCTCATCCCCCAGGAGTTCAACCTGGTCGCCGATCTCAACGTCTACGAGAACGTGTTCCTGGGGAACGAGCTCAGGACCCGGGGCGGGTTCCTCTTCAAGAAGGAGATGATCCGGCGCACCGTCGAGGTCCTCTCCTCGCTAAAGGTGCAGGTCGACCCCCTGGCTCGCATCGACTCCCTCAACGTGGCCCAGAAGCAGATGGTGGAGATCGCCAAGGCGCTGGCCTTCGACGCCCGCCTGCTCATCATGGACGAGCCCACCACCGTCCTCACCCGGCGCGAGATCGACCTGCTCTTCGAGCGGATGCGGGCGCTCAAGGCCCGCGGCGTCACCCTCATCTACATCTCCCACAAGCTGCGCGAGGTCCGGGAGATCTGCGACCGGGTGATGGTGCTGCGCGACGGCGCCTTCATCTGCCTGGAGGAGGCGAGCGCCCTGCCCATCGACGAGATGGCCCGGCGAATGGTCGGGCGCGAGCTGTCCCAGGTGTTTCCCGCCAAGAGGAACGGGCCGGGCGAGGTGGCGCTGCAGGTGGAGGGGCTCACCGTCCCCGGGGTGGTGGAGGACGTCTCCTTCGAGCTGCGGCGGGGCGAGATCCTCGGCTTCGCCGGGCTGGGCGGCTCGGGCCGGACCGAGGTGGCCGAGACCATCCTCGGCGTGCGCCACATGAGCCACGGCCGGATCCGGGTGGACGGCAAGCCGGTCCAGATCCACGGACCTCCCGACGCGGTCAAGGCCGGGATCGGCTACCTCTCCGAGGACCGCCAGGGCGCGGGCATCCTCACCCAGCTCGAGCTGGTGAAGAACATCTCCCTCGTCTCCTTGGGGAAGTACCTGCGCGGCCTCATCGACCGCCGCCGGGAGCGGGCCGCGGCCGAGTCCTACGTGGCCCGGTTCTCCATCCGCGCCCCCGCGGTCGACACCCGGCTCGAGTTCCTCTCCGGCGGCAACCAGCAGAAGGTCTCTTTGGCGAAGAGCATCGACTCCGACCCCCGCATCCTCATCGTCGACGAGCCCACCCGCGGCATCGACGTCTCCGCAAAGCGCGACATCTACCGCTTCGTCCACGAGCTGGCCGACCGGGGAATATCCTGCATCTTCATCTCGTCCGAGCTGGAGGAGGTGATCGGGATGTGCTCCCGGGTGCTGGTCATGCGGGCCGGGCGCCTGGTCGGGCAGCTCGAGGGCGAGCACATCACCGAGGAGGAGATCATGTTCCTGGCCACCGGCGTGAAGGGGGAGGCCTAAAGGAATATGGCCATCGCCATCCCTTCATCGGGCAGGGCCCTGCTCGGCCGGCTGCGCACCCAGGCCCTGGCGCCGCTTTTGGCGCTGCTCGCCCTGGCCGTCATCTCGGCCCTCATCTCCCCCTACTTCCTGCAGGTCCAGAACCTGCTCAACATCCTCCGCCAGGTCTCCTACGCCGGGATCATCGCCCTGGGGATGACCTTCGTCATCATCGGCGGGGGCATCGACCTCTCGGTCGGCTCGATGATGGCGCTCGTCGGGGCCATGGCCATCGGCGTCCTGAACGCCGCCGGCGGCGACCGCGGCGGCGGCCCGGGAGCCATCGCCCTGGCCGCGGCCGCCGCGGTCCTCTTCGGCCTCGTCCTCGGCTCGGCCAACGGCATCGCCATCACCAAGGGCGGGATCGCCCCCTTCATCGTCACCCTCGGGACCATGGCCATCTTCCGCTCCCTCACCCTCTGGTACCGGGACGCGGGCGAGGCGCGCTCCACGAGCGAGCTCTACGGCGGGCTGGGAATGAGCACGGCCCTGGGCATCCCCACCCCGGTGTGGGTGTGGCTGGTCCTGGCCGTCCTCCTGAACGTGCTCCTCAACAACACCCGCTACGGCCGGCACGTCTGCGCGGTGGGCTCGAACGAGAAGGTGGCCCAGTACGCGGCCATCCGCATCGACCGGGTCCGCTTCGTAACCTACGCCATCGTCGGGCTCATGGTGGGGGTCTCGGCGGTGCTGCTGTCGGCCCGGCTCAACTCCATCAGCTCCACCAACTTCGGGGTCAACCTGGAGCTCGACGCCATCGCCGCGGTCATCATCGGCGGCACCCCCATGACCGGCGGGCGAGGCTCGATCTGGGGGACGGTGATGGGGGCCATCATCCTCGGCATCATCAACAACATGCTGAACATGGCCCAGGTCTCCCCCTACCTGCAGGGTACAGTGAAGGGGCTCGTCATCATCGCTGCCGTCTTCATCCAGAGGAAGCTGTAGTCGTACCCGCACCGGCACGAAGCCGGTGCGGTCGCTGGTAGCCATCAAGTCGAGGGACGCATGAAGAAGACATTGCTCGTCGTTTTGGCGTCTATGCTCCTGCCCTCCTTCGCGCTCGCCCAGGCGAAGGTGAAGGTGGGCGTCTCCATCCCCACCGCCGACCACGGTTGGACGGGCGGCATCAACTGGTGGGCCCAGAAGGCCATCAAGGACTGGAAGGCCAAGGATCCCAGCGTCGAGTTCCTGCTCGTCACCGCTGACAACCCCCAGAAGCAGGTCAGCGACGTCGAGGACCTCATGGCCAAGGGCATCAACGCCCTCGTCATCCTGGCCCACGATTCCGCCCCCCTCACCCCGGTGGTGAAGAAGGCCTACGAGAAGGGGGTCTTCGTCGTCTCGGTGGACCGCGGGCTCACCGAGAAGGCCGAGGACGTGTACATCGCCGGCGACAACCCGGGCCTGGGCGCGGTCTCGGCCGACTGGCTCGGCAAGGCGCTCGGCGGCAAGGGCGACATCGTGGTCCTGGAAGGCATCCCCTGCGTCATCAACACCGAGCGGGTCGAGGCCTTCAAGCAGACCATGGCCAAGAAGTACCCGGGCATCAAGATCCTGGACTCGCAGCCGGCCTACTGGGACACGCAGAAGGGCCTGCAGATCATGGAGAACTACCTCCAGAAGTACAAGCACCTCGACGCCGTGTGGGCCCAGGACGACGACGTCCTCATCGGCGTGCTCCAGGCCTACAAGGAGTCGAAGCGCAACGACGTCAAGTTCATGCTCGGCGGCGCCGGCTCCAAGGTCATGGTCAAGAAGGTCATGGACGGCGACCCGCTCGTCCAGGCCGACGTGACCTACCCGCCCAACATGATCGGCAGCGGCATCACCCTCGGCGTGCTCGGCGCCCAGGGCAAGCCCATCCCCGGCTTCTACCAGGGGAAGGTGCCCTCCAAGATCATCCTCTCCGCGGAGCTCATCACCAAGGAGAACGCCAAGAACTACTACGTGCCGGATTCCGCGTTCTGACGTTTCTCGCCGGCGCGACCGCCGCGCCGGTCGCCGCAAGACGGCCGCCCCCGTCCCCGGGGGCGGCCGGTTTCTTTTCTTCTTGGAGGCCGCTCGCCCGGATCCGTCGCCCGGCCCGGTGAAGACGCCCCGGGCTCCCCGTCCACCGCTCCTTCCCCCGCCCAGGCAACATCCCTTCCCGGGCGCGTTTCTCGAAGGCCACGGTCTCGCCCTTGCGCTCTGCGCGAATCGTCCCAATGCCCCGCGAACCCGGCCCGGCACGCTCAGTGACTCCACTTCCTGAACGAGCCGAAGCCGCCCGCGCCCATGACCCGAGTTCCATCCGGCCAAGCCGGGCGCGCGTTTCCTTGCTCGCTCTTCCACTGCTCGCCGCTGCGGGGAGACGTTCCATGCGCTCCCGGCGGGCGGCGACCGTGAGGCGGTGCTCCTCATCCTGGAGGGGCTCAAGGACGCTCCAGATGACGCGCGACGCACTTGCCCGAAAAGCCCGGCCGCCCCGCCCTCGAATCGGGCGAAGCCCCCGGAAATCACGAGGGCTTTGGGCAGAACAGCCACCCGCTCGGCGGTCATGTGAATCGACTATTCCGAGCGCAAACGGCAATGTTCACGGGTGCGGATCCGCTCGCACCCCGGACGAGGGCGAGGGCTGCGGCGAGCCTCTTTCCGAGGCGAGTAACGGGAAAGCGCCGGGGGAAGGGGTGAAGAGGCCAAGGGCAAGAGGGTCGAGAACGCGCGCGCGGTGACGCCGCCCGTCGGGCGGGAGGAACTCGCCCTCCCAGGACGCAGGAGGGTCTTTGGCTCACAAAGGGAGTCATTTTCGTTCGCAAGCCGATCGGGAACAAGGGAGGAGCCCTTATGCTCGCCTCGACGAGTCGCTGCCTGTTCCTCTTGTCACGTCCCTTCTCTTTTGCGGTCCTCTTCCTCGCTCTCGCGCTCTTTAACGCAGGGTGCGGCGGATCGGGAACGAGCGGCTCATCGTGCGGCACCGCCGATGCGGCCTGCTGCGCATCTCAGTCCTGCAACGGCGGCCTCACCTGCCTGGCCGGGACCTGCAACGCAGCCAACGTGGTCTTCGTGACCTCGACCACCTACGCGCCCGGCGCGCTCGGCGGGCTCGCCGGTGCCGACTCCATCTGCCAGACCCTGGCGGACAGCGCGGGCCTGCCCGGGAACTTCAAGGCGTGGCTCTCGACGAACGGGACGGGAGGGGTGGACGCCATCGACCGGCTGGGAACCGCGCGCGGCTTCGTGCGCGTCGACGCGAAGCCGGTGGTCGACACCACGGCCGACCTGGCAGCGGGGAAGCTCATGTACCCGCCCCGCCTCGACGAGTCGGGGAACGATCTGGGCAACGTCCAGGTGGTCACCGGCACGCTCCAGAACGGCAAGTCCGACGGGGGAACCGCCTGCGGCAACTACACCGACACCGGAGACTCCGGCCAGGTGACGGGCGGGACCTCGAGCAGCGGTGGAACCATGTTCACGAACTACTATGGCCAGGGCTGCGGGGCCGACTACCACCTCTACTGCTTCGAGGTCGACCGGGTACATGCGGTCGCGCCGCCCGAGACCTCCGGGCGCATGGCCTTCGTGACGAACGGCCACTTCCTGCCCGGAGGGGGGCTCGCCGCCGCCGATCAGCTGTGCGCGGACGAGGCCGGCCAGGCCGGCCTGTCGGGGAGCTTCCTCGCTGCCCTCGCCACCACCACGGCGTCCATCGCCTCCCGCTTCAGCGTGTCCGGGGCGCCCTGGATCCGGGCCGACGGCATCGCCGTCGCTGCCACGGCCGCGGACCTGTTCTCCCAGGACTTCACCGACGTCGATCTGGACATGAACGCCGACGGAACCCAGCGATTCGCCAACTACGTGAAGTGGAGCGGCGCCACGACCTGGAACGACCCGGGAACGAGCGCCAGCACCTGCAGCAGTTTCACCTCCAACACGGGGAGCTCCGCCCAGGCCGGCCTCACCGGGACCACCGACGCGAGCTGGCTTCTGGGGAAGAGCTGGACGCTCGATTCCTGCGGCAGCTACGACCAGCTCCTGTGCCTCGAGGAGTGACCGAGCAGGCTCCTTCGCAAAGCCCCCGACCGCCCGGCCGCCCCGGATCCCCGTCTCGCCCCGAGCGCTACTTCTCCACCCCGAACCGGAGAATGGTGCTCGTGGAGTACCTCTCGCCCGGCCGCAGCAGGGTGCTCGGGAACTCGGGCCGGTTCGGCGAATCGGGGAAGTGCTGGGTCTCGAGGCAGAGGCCCGCCCGCCGGGGATAGGTGCGCCCGCCCTTCCCCCGGAGCGTGCCGTCGAGGAAGTTGCCGGAGTAGAACTGCACGCCCGGCTCCTTGGTCACCACCTCGAGCGTCCGGCCCGAGCGGGAGGAGACGAGCCGCGCGCACCGAGAGGGCGAGGGGCCCTTCCCATCGAGCACGAAGTTGTGATCGTACCCCCCGGCCAGCTTGAGCTGCGGGTCGTCGGCCTCGATCCGGTCGCCGATCCGGGAGAGGGTGCGGAAGTCGAGCGGCGTCCCCTCGACCGGGCGGACTTCCCCGGTGGGGATGAGGCCCGGACCGACGGCGGTGAAGCGCGAGGCGGAGAGCTCGAGCCGGTGATCGAGGATGGAGCCGCTCCCTTCCCCCTCGAGGTTGAAGTAGGCGTGGTTCGTGAGGTTCAGGTGCGTGGGGCGGTCGGTGGTGGCCGCATAGTCGATCTGCAGCGCGCCGGCCAGGAGCGTGTAGACGACCCGCACGGCGAGGTTCCCCGGATAGCCCTCCTCGCCGTCCGCCGAGCGGTAAGAGAGCTCGAGGGCCGGCCCCGCGGGCGCCTCGATGGGCCGGGGCTCCCAGACCACCTTGTCGAAGCCGCGAATCCCGCCATGGAGGTGGTTCTCGCCGTCGTTCCGGGCGAGGGTGTGCTCCCTGCCCTCCAGGGTGAACCGCCCCCCGGCGATCCGGTTGCCGTAGCGACCGACGACGCAGCCGAAGTAGGGGTTCCCCGGCTGCAGGTAGCCCTCCAGCGAGTCGAACCCGAGCAGCACGTCGGCCGGCGCCCCCCGTGAATCCGGAGCGAAGAGCGAGACCACCGTCGCCCCGTAGGAGGAGAGGGTCGCGGTGAGCGCGCCGTTTCGCAGGGTGAACAGGTCGACCGGCCTCCCATCGGGGAGCCGGCCGAACGGCGTCGTCTCGATCGGCTGCTTCGCCATGTGCGCTCCGCCTCGCGGCCTTTGAGCGGGCAGGATCGCCTGGCCGAGGGCGGCGGGAGGCTAGCAGAAAGCCCGCCGGGGCGGCCAGCCCATCGGCCCCGTCTCGTCAGCGCGGTGCCGCCAGCGTGATCTGCACCATCAGGTCCCCGGCCAGCTGCTCGAGTCGTTCCCGGAGCTGGTCGGGGTCGGTGCCGGACGGAACGGTCACCCGCGCCTGGGAGCGGAAGAGGAGCTCACCGGACATGGGGGCGGTCGTCCGGTCGGTGGTGAGCTCCTCGATGTTCACCCGGCGCTCCGCCAGGGCATGGGAGATCTCGCGCACGATGCCCGGCCGATCGAGCCCGACGAGTTCCAGGACGAACGACCGCGCCCCTTCCCCGGCGCCCTCGGACGGACTCCTCTCGATGGTCAGCTTGAGCCCGCTCGCCTCCAGCGCCCGCAAGGCGGAGACGAGTGCCTCTTCCTGCCCGGCCGGCACCTCGAGGCGGAGTATGCCCGCGAACTTCCCCGCCAGGTGGGCCATGCGGCTCTCCAGCCAGTTGCCCCCGTGGCGGGTGATGGGGTCGGCGATGGCCTCGACGATCCCGGGGTGATCGGGGCCGATGAGGGTGAGGACGAGATCGGACATGGGGCGCTCCTCGTCCGTGCAGTGTAGACGGCCCGCCCTCGTTGGGGAAACGCGGCGAGCGGTCTCGACCCTGGGCGGAGCCGCACCTTCTTCGGCGCGGGAGCAGCGCGGGCCGGACCACGGGCCCGTCAGGCAAGGGGACTCGCCGGCAACGCCCCCGGCGGCAACTCGGAGTGCAGCGCCCCGGTCTGGACGCACACCCGGCGCAGCGCCGAGAGTGCTTCACGGATCGAGAATGGCTTGTCGAGGTGTCCAGCCGCTCCACGGGGCGCCATCCGGGTGCATGCGGACATGGTGACCACCGGTGGGTGCCCGGGCTGCTCCTCCAGCGCCCGCAACACCCCCTCGCCGGAGAGGACCGGCATGCGAAGGTCGAGCAGGATCACCGAGGGTCTAGGACCTCGCTCCAGGAGCCGGAGCGCCTCCTCCCCGTCGGCCGCCGCCTCCACCTCGGCCGGCCCTTCCTCGGCCAGGCCCGCGACGAGCAGATCGCGGATATCGGGCTCGTCCTCGACGACGAGGATACGGAGGACGTGTGACGAGGGGCTCATCTCGGCAACCTCCCGACGAACCCGCGCAGCGGCGGTTAGGAGCGCCGGAGTATGCCGTGCGCGCGAGCGAACGCAAGAGATGCGGCCATCTGGGGGTCGCCCGGCAAACCACCTCCCCTCCACCGCAAATCCACGCCTCCATCCACCGCCCGTCCACCAGGTTGACCACGACAAACGGCTCGGGAGAGCGGCCCGACATGGCGGCCCCCCCGGCCCCGCCCCGAAGGGAGACGCACGGTACGCGGGAAGCCCGGGAGCGTTCCGAAAGGCGGCGGCGCGGGAGTTGGGCTAACATCCGCGCGTGCCATCCATGCCCCGTCCCGCCGCCACAACCGGCCCGGCCCAGGCCCCGGCATCGACCGACACGCCGGCGCGCCTGCCGATCGCCGTGCTCGTCCTGGCCCTTCTCGGAGTGGCACTCGCCGTGGACCTGTGGGTGCTTCATTACCGGGTCCACGCCGGCGCCGGGCCGACCTTCTGCGACATCGACGAGCGGGTGAGCTGCTCCGACGTCGCCCGGTCCCCCTGGTCCGCCTTCCTCGGCGTCCCGGTGGCCGCCTGGGGCGCGCTCGCCTACCTGACCGTCGCTCTTCTCGCCGCCTCGGCCCTCGGCCGCCGGCGCCGCGGCCCCTGGCCGGCGGGCCTCCTCTTCGCCCTCACCGGCCTCATGACCGTCACGGCAGTCGCGCTCGCCGCGGTTTCCGAGCTCGTCATCCGGAAGTTCTGCGTGATGTGCGCCGGCTCCTGGGCGGTGACACTGGCCCTTCT
>Ga0335071_10007584_pt1 | contig 11168 bp, 7 predicted proteins | sample Lox_Sample_15_FD_206724 | JGI IMG/M metagenome (GOLD analysis project Ga0335071, IMG submission 206724) | Soil microbial communities from Loxahatchee National Wildlife Refuge, Florida, United States - Lox_Sample_1.5 | ecosystem: Environmental > Terrestrial > Soil > Wetlands | place: USA: Florida...
GGCCTTATATTTGACTCCAAACCGGTCCAGATTGTATTTGAGTTCTTCCCACTGGTCATGGCCGTAAGCATAGTCCGGCCCTATATAAGCGAGGGTTTCCCACGGCTTGGTCTGCTTTAATTCCTTCAGGTAAAGAGCGCCCGCTGCCATTGATTGGAAAGTGTTGTTGGAAACTCGAAAGTAATAGGGCTGCAATTTGTCGGTAGTGAGCTGGGTGGAAGCGTGGTCCGTGGCGATGAAGATTTTCTTGTACTGCTTGGAAATCTCCGTCACGGCCAAGCCTACTGCGGAACTCACCACACCAAAAAGAAAGTGAACCTTGTCTTCGGTGATATAGCGCTTAGTCACCCTCACCGCATAGTCGGGCTTGGCTTTGGTATCGGTGTTCAGGAGTTCCAGCTTGTAACCGGCCACGCCGCCCTTGGAGTTGATCTCCTCCACCGCCATTTCGGCCGCGTCGACGGAATCCAGCCCGTATTGGCCCGGCCGGCCGGTCATAGGGTACATGGCGCCGATTTTTATCACCTTTTCTTGGGCACTTGCGTAGAAGGGGCATACAGCTAAGACCAATAAGGCGACACATAACAGCGCCACATGCTTGTTTTGAAACATTATCCCGCCTCCTTTCCTCCGATCGATTTTTAGTCTCGGAGTGCGGGGAGAGCAACAAGCATGCCAGGTAATGGGGGCTGATGAGGCAAGGAATCTATGGGTCGAGTTGTGACATGGAGGTTGGAGGCTTATTGCAGATTCGCGATGGTCAGGCGAATGAAGATTCCGTTGCTCCGAATGATGTGGGCAAATTACCGGATTGGACGACCTTGCAGGTTTGCAATTCTATTGCATCTTTGCAACTCCCAAAATGCCGTGCCTGCTCATCTTGCGCCACAAAGTCGTAGGATGCACGTCCAGAGCGCGAGCCGCCAGAGACAGGCTCTTGTAACGGCGCAGAGCCCCGGCGATCATTCCCCGCTCCAGGCTCTCGACAGCGGCCTTAAGGCTTAAACCGGCTTCCACCGGATCATGGGAGATGGGTGTCAGCTCGCTCAGCTCGGCCGGGAGGTCCGCAGAAGTAATCTCGTTGCCTTCACCCAGGATGATCATCCGCTCCACGATGTTTGTCAGTTCGCGAACATTGCCGGGGTAATTGTAGTAACGGAGCTGATCTATTACCCCTGGAGCCAAACGCTTATTAAGGTTCATAGTCCTATTGAATCTCTCCAAGAGGTTGAGCGCCAAAGCGGTGATGTCCTCACGTCGCTCGCGTAATGGAGGGATGAAAATGGGGATCACGTTAAGTCTGTAGTAAAGGTCCTCGCGAAGCGTACCGTTTTTGACCATCTCCTTGGGGTCGCGGTTTGTGGCTGCTATGATTCTAACGTCAACCGAGCGGGGGCGGGTCCCGCCCAGGCGAGTAAACGTCTTTTCCTCTATTACGTGAAGCAACTTCACTTGCATTTCCAATGTCAGCTCGGCCACCTCGTCCAGAAAGATCGTTCCGGTACTGCCTGCCTCAATCAGTCCCGCTTTGCCTTCCGGGGAAGCGCCGGTGAACGCTCCCTTTGTATAACCAAACAGCTCGCTTTCAATAAGGGAGGCAGGTATCGCTCCACAGTTGATCTTGATAAAAGGACGCTCCTTTCTGGGGCTCATGAGGTGGATAATGCGAGCCAACATACTCTTGCCTACCCCTGATTCACCATGCAGCAGAACGGAGGCATCCACCGCGGCCGCCCTTACCGCTTTCCGCACCGTTTGAACCATCGCGGGGCTTTTGATTACCATCTCCTGCTGAGCGTACCGAAATTTCTCCTTTTCCACCAAAGATTGACGGTAGCGTGAACTCAACTGACGGCTTTCCTCCAGTTGAGCCTTGAGTTCGCTGAGCAAGGTCATGTCGCGAACATTCGTGACGACCAACACGATCTTTCCTTCATCGTCAAAAATCGGTGTCCCGGTGACCAGCACATGCTTATCTCCCATGATTTTTTGCATCATGGTGATCTGACCCCGCTTGCTCAGCACCTCCAACGTTACAGAATGGTCAAAGACCTCTTCGTTCACTAAATCCCGCATGTTCCGACCGATCAAGTCTTCGCGTTTGAGGCCGGTGATACGTTCGTAAGCGTTGTTGATTCGAATCGTATTCGCATTACCGTCGGTTATGTAAAGACCGTCGTAAGAAGACTCGAAAATTGCCTCCAACTCCCGGTGAAGTTCTTTGTAGCCTTGGAGCGCCGAAATGATCGCTTCATATTCAGAGATGTCTTGAAAAACGCTAATCGCACCGATGACCTGACCGTCAATCAAAATGGGATTGCGATTGGCAATTATCGTGGCCTCGGGAAGCACTATTCTCTTGCCGATTTGGGGCCGACCTGTTTCCAGCACACCTTTCAGATCGTGCCATGTCTCCGGTCGCACTTCAGAAATATGGCGCCCTATGAGTGAGCCGTCCGGACCCCCAAGCACACGCTTGGCAGCCTGATTGTATAGTAAGATCGTCCCGTGACGGTCGATAATTACTATCCCGTTGTGAGAGGCGTCGAGAACGGACTCCCAGACTGGAGGCACCCTGACAATTCTCCGGGTAGGCAAGCTTTGCATGTGTTTCAGTCCTGACCTTGTCTTGGGATTTTCTTTGTTTCAGATAAGGTGTACCCCACTCTTTTCGCCAGGACAAGAATCCAATGATGTCGAACTGAGGAAGCTCCACGAGTGGAAAATCTTTGAGTCAATCCGGAAAACATTCACTTCTTCGAGCCACAGACCGGTAAAACCATCGCGTGATCAGGAAGTTGCCCGCATGCTAAGCATCTTTCGCGGCCGTCAAGCGTTTGTCCCATTGCTCTTTAGCGCCTTGAAAAATCATTCTTCCGTTCTCAAGGACCGCCACATGGGTGAAAAAAGTAAATAGCTCTTTGTCGTCGTGCGTCACGTAGATCACGCTGGTCCCTGTCTCGATCAATTTTTCAATGATTGCCAGAACACCGTGCTTGGCATGTGAATCTAATCCGGATAAAGGCTCATCCAGCAGAAGTATCTTAGGCGCGGTTACAATTGCCCTAGTGATCAACAGCATTCGAACCTGCCCATACGAGAGGGTATGAACTTCCCGGTTTTCCAGCGACTCACCCCCTAGAACCTGCAACCAGGAGCGAGCGCCGGCAATCTGCTCCTGTGTCGGCTCCTGATGCAGGCCAACGCTCCAGTAGAAGCCGGAAACAACCATGTCGAGGCCCGTTTGTTGTGATATATGGCCGGCTTGCTGATCCGGCGTGACGAGACTTATCTGTTGCCGAATTTCCCAGATAGTCGAAGGATTATCCGGGGCAAATCTCTTTATCGTGCCTCCCCACAATGGGCGGAGGTCTCCGACAATGAGCTTGAGCAGAGTGGTCTTGCCTGATCCATTTCGCCCTAATACGACCCAGTTTTGACCAGGCTTCATATTCCAGGTTATCTGCTGGAGAATTTTCTTGCCATCCCGATAAACGTCCGCATTCTCAATCTGAATAAGCAGCCCATATCGAATTGCGTTCAAAGTGGGGACCGGTGGGAACAAAGAGATAGCCTTTGAAATCCCCCCTAACCCCCCTTTAATAAAGGGGGGAATGGGGGGATTTTTTCTGTCTATTGTTGGCGCGGTGTGTCCATCCTTCGCCGTCAAATTCGTATCGGTCCGTCCTACTTGCAGCGACTGTTCAAGCGCTCCATCAAACGTGCATTTTGCCTTGCTCTTGGACTTTCTACTCGTAAAGGACACTTCCGAGATGCGGCCCTGCTTTATGATACGACCCGATCGAAGAGTGAGCGCGTGCGTCACCGCGATAGGGATGTCCTCAGAGTCGTGTGCGGAGCACATTATTTGGGTCCCTTGTTCGGCAATTCTTTGGATGAAACCCAGCACCGTGGCTTTTGAAGCGCGGTCCAATCCGGCGGATATTTCGTCCAGGAACAGAAGTCTCGGTTTCTGAACCATTGCCCGTGCGATTAAGATCTTCTTGGCCTCTCCAAGCGACATCGTCGGAAGACGCCGATCTGCCAGTTGGTCTAGTCCCAGCAATGCCAGCATTTCGCGCGCGCGGTCCAACTTGACCTTGTCAGGCTTCTCATACAGAAGCAGCGTCCCCCGGAAACCTGTGCATATCACTTCGGTGCCGGTCAGGTTCCACCCACCGGTCCTGTACCGATCAAGAAGTTCCGAGGAGACAGTCCCGGTGTACTCTCGAAAGCCGACGGGCCCCTCGTGACGGGTTCCATTCAGCTGGTACCAACGTCGGCCGCCTTCCGGCGCGGGCCAGATGTCGCCACGAACAAGACTCAGGAAAGTCGTTTTGCCGGCGCCATTGCCGCCTAGCACTGCCCAGTTTTCATTTGATCGCAATTTCCAATTGAGCTGCGACAATATGACTGCTTTTCCGATTCTGACCGACACATCAATGAGTTCAACCAAAGCGTCCGCCGATTCCATATTCCACTCGACACAGGAGGATCGCCTCCTTGATTTTTTCATATCAGTCATAGATACTCGCGTTTTCATCTTTTGTCATCAATCGCGAGTTGTTGCGTCCGATGGTCGCAGACAGCTCACCAAATGAAAGGCCGCCTTAGTTATGAGAGTTCGCACGCCTGGTAAAGTTTGCGATCATTTATGGCGTTTGGGAACAACGGAAACCGGCGTCTATTTATTGAAAGGCCGGGAAGAATCGATGATCATTAGCGGAGGCATGAGCTACATTGTGCCTTCGGTAATGAGCCAACTAAATGAATTCGGACTGAGAGAAGATCAAATCCGAGCCCTGCTGATTCTCCACTCTCATTTTGACCATGTGGGCGTGGTGCCTTTTCTGCATGGACGAAATCCCGCCATGAAGATCTATGCCTCTGAACGTGCGTGGCAGATTCTGAGCGACCCTCGCAGTATTACCACTATCAATGATTTCAGTCGCGGTGTCACTGCCCGCATGGGACTGGAGAAGGTATACGATGAATATGAACTGGACTGGAGCCTGGGAATAGCGGGGGAAAAGGTGTCCGACGGCGATATTATAGACGTCGGTGGAATTGAAGTACACATACTGGAAACGCCCGGGCATTCTTCCTGCTCTATTTCAGCGTATGTGCCGCAACTTCGGGCCCTGTTTCCGTCGGATGGCGGTGGAATCCCGTTCGAGGACGTCATAGTCCCTGCGGCCAATTCAAATTACACACAGTACATGGAAAGTCTTAAGAAGTTGCAGCCGCTGGAAGTCGGATATCTTTGTGCGGACCACTATGGGTTTGTTCACGGAGATGAAGCACGGCATTACATGTACCGTTCCCTCGAAGCCGCACAAGACGAGTATTCAAAATTGAAAGAGATCTACCTTCGAACGCGAGATGTCGACGTCGCAGCCCAGGAAGTGGCATCGTCCTTCCTGGCTGAAAATCCGGACTATTTTTTGACGCGTGAAATCTACGAAGGCATATGCCGCCAGCAGATGAAACACGTCGCCAAACAGTTCAAGGGTCTGCCTTGATTTTTGGTTGTTCACCTAGCCGTTATGATGCCGATGTCTGGATTGCGTCATGTAACTTCCAGGACCTCCATACGATCAGGAGCAAAAATGTTGAGAGAAGCAATTTAAGCTCCTGACCTGAGTCTTTCCTGTTATCGAGCTCCCTGGTTCCGCCACTTTTTGGTGGGCTCGGGTCCCCAACTCCCAGCCTCATAGGGCAATAAACGTTCACGCGGGTCCGCACAACCTTCGCACTCTCGTAGGACCGGATCCAAGAAAGCCCAGCACAACTCGACGGCATCCTCTCTCCAGAACAGCGTCTGATCGCCCTGCATACAGTCAAGAAGGGCCTTTTCGTACGCATCCAAAATAGGACCCGTGTAATTTTGCGCATAATTGAAGTCCATGGTAACCGACCTCAAGCAAATGGCCGCGCCCGGATTTTTCGTCTCAAAGGTCAGGACGATTTTTTCGTCCGGATAAATACCCAGAGTCAAAACGTTGGGGTTTATCGTCTCTTCCAAGACCGAACTAAAGACCAGGTGAGGGACCTGCTTGAAATGGACAACAATTTCGGTCAACTTTCGCTCCAATCGCTTTCCTGACATCAGGTAGAATGGAACGCCCTGCCAGCGCCAATTGCTGAGGAAAACTCTCATCATCGCAAAGGTAGGGGTTGCGGAGTGTGGGTTGACGCCCGGTTCGTCCGCATAACCTGGAACGGACACACCCCCCACGACTCCGGGACCGTACTGGCCCAAGATCAGGTTCTCTTGAATCGATTCGGTCGAGAAAGGCATCAAGCACCCGAAGACCTTGGATTTTTCGTCTCTAACCTGTTCGGCCTCGAAGCGCGAGGGAGGTTCCATGGCGACCACCGCGAGGAGCTGCAACATGTGGTTCTGGAACATGTCGCGCAATACTCCGGCTTCTTCATAATAAGCGGCCCTCTTCTCCACACCTAAGGACTCGGCCGAGGTTATGTAGACGCGGTCTACAAACATACGATTCCACAAAGGCTCGAAGATGGCATTTGCAAATCGAAACATGAGCACGTTCTGGACGGTCTCTTTCGCGAGATAGTGGTCTATTCTGAATATCTGACGCTCCGTCCAGTGCCGGTGTAAGCCGAAATCCAGGTCCTTGGCGCTTGCCAAATCGCTACCGAACGGTTTTTCTACCACAAGCCTCGACCATCCCTTGCCGTCCAGGCCTTCCCGAGACAGGCCCGCCTCGCCCACCATGCCGGCCGTCTTCTTGTATAGAGGCGGGGGGATCGCCAAACAGAACATTCTGTTACCGGCCGTGTGATGCTTTTCGTCGAGTGACTTCAGTAGGTTTGCGAGCCCGGTATACGAATCGTCCGAATCGAAGTCTAGCGAGTAATAGTAAAGATTTGACGCAAAGCTGTTCCACCGGTCGCCATCCGCGTCTCCTACCGCTTTTCTTATCCGTTCCCTGAACTGATCGTTGTCCATCTTCTGACGTCCGCATCCCACTATAGCGAACCGGTCAGCCAGGCCGCCTTCTGTATGCAATTTATAAAGGCCGGGAGCGAGCTTCCTCGAAGTCAAATCTCCGGTGGCCCCGAAGATGATGATAATACACGGCTCAGGCGGTCTCGCCACCAAACAAGCCTGGTGGGGAATCTTCAAATCCGGCGCCTGACTCGTAGCTAGCGTAGACGGGTTGCTTTCGTTCTGATCTCTGCCGTTCATCTGTTTCCCTCCCCCATACGATTATTCCGTATGACAAGTGTGATCTGTTACAACTGCAAGCCTTTCGGCACAAAGAAGCGTTCTGCAAATTCGAAAAAGCCTTGCACCAGGAGCGCGAGTGCGGCCGACGGGATGGCTCCCTGCATGATCAGCCCGATATCATCCAGCCTGATCCCGGTAAGGATTGGTTGACCATAACCTCCCGCGCCGACAAGAGCGCCGAGTGTTGCGGTCCCTACATTAATCACTGCCGACGTCTTTATCCCCGCCAAGATGGTCCTCGAAGCCATGGGCAGCTCGACCAGCCGAAGTATCGCTCTTGCGGGAAGACCAAGCGCCTCAGCGCTCTCCCTTATATCCGAAGGGATGTCTCTAATTCCAACGCATGTGTTGCGAACAATCGGCAACAGGCTGTAAAGAAAAAGGGCGGCGATAGCGGGTGGCCCGCCAATGCCCAAAAGAGGAATCATAAAAACCAGAAGCGCCAGAGAAGGTATTGTCTGAATCAGTCCTGTGAAGCCCAATATCACTTGCCCAATCCTCGGCCTTTTCGCGGCAACGATGCCCAGCGGTATCGAGACGAGAATCGCCGCAACCAATGAAAGGGCCACCAAATAAAGATGTTCTGAAGTATGCCGCCAAAACCTGTCAACCGCTGTGTCATGTCGCGTCCGCGTGGCCACGGAAAGCTTTGCGGTGACAAAGTCGGCAGCGATTCTGCCCTCCGGTATTTTGTTGAACTTTGCTCGCGCGTTCATCTCGATGATCGCTGGCTCTGTGATCTGTCCTTCAAGTTTGGACAACTCGGAAACTACTTTGGGTGCGCGTTCGGACAGATCTTTTCGATAAAGCAGCACAGCGGCATAGGCCGAGAAATGGCGCAGATCGTCTTCCAGTAAGCAGAGATCATAATATTGAATTTCCGCGTCGGTCGAATAGATGTCGGTGGCATCGATTGAGCCGGCTTCCAGTCCGCGGTAGGACAGATCATGGTCCATCCCGTAAACTTGTTTCTGAGGCAGGTCGTAATGGTTACGCAGGCTCGGCCAACCGTCGGCACGATCCATAAATTCATTACTAAAGCCCAGCCTGAGCTCCGGATGCCCGCGCAAATCCGAAATCTTGTGGACCTGCATTTTCTTGCATGTTTCTTTCTTCATGCCGATTGCATAATTATTGCTAAACCCTAGTGAACGCGTCATCATGATCCCACGCTCCGCCAGGGCCTGACGAATTGCCGCCTCGCCATGTATACCCTTCTGAGCCAATATTTCTTCGCTGACGGTGCCTGTGTATTCAGGATAAATATCTATTTCACCGTTGAGCAAAGCATTCCACAGCACGCGAGTGCCGCCCAGTTCCCGCCGTTGCACAGGGATCGCGCCTGCGTCCCGGACAATGAGCGACACGATATCTCCCAATATTACGGACTCGGTAAATGCTTTTGACCCTATTTTGACCTCAGGGGCCGTCACTTCGGCTGAAAACAGTTGGAAAGGGACTAGGATGGCGAACAATGTCCCAATAACAATCGCGGGTGTGGCTTTCATTATGTGTTTTGCTTTTCAGCGTCAAAAGCACAGCGTTGCGCGTTGATAAACCGAGTGACGAAAGGATCGACAGGCGATTGGACAAGATCGTTGAGCGTGCCCTTTTGCAGGATCTCTCCGTCCTTGAGCAAGACGATCATGTCGCCGAGAAAAATAGCCTCGCCCATATCGTGGGTAACCAGAACGACCGTTGCTTTCAGTCTCCGGAAAACTTCTTTCAAGTCCTTCTGCAAGCCTGAACGAATCATCGGATCAAGCGACCCAAGAGGCTCATCCATGAGCAGCACGTCGGGATCAAGCATCAAGGCCCTCATAAGACTCACTCTTTGGCGCTGCCCCCCTGAGAGTTGAGCTGGGAAGCGGCCCAGGCCATCGTGTGGGAATTGCGTGAGATCACAGAGTTCATCGACTCGCTTTTGGACCCGATCTTCGCTCCAGCCGATATAACGAGCCATAAGTGCCGCATTGTCGCGTGCCGTGAGATGAGGCAGAAGGCCGCCCTCTTGTATCACGTAACCCATTCTTCGGCGAAGCGAGAGAACGACATCGGGCAACACCTGAGTATCCTTGAAATACACCGAGCCGGTATCCGGATACGCGAGTCCGATGATCAGACGAAGCAAGGTAGATTTTCCGCAACCACTTGGGCCGATCACCACTGTTGTCATGCCCTCAGGGATGATCAGATCAATTCCCTGCAAAGCCCTTACGTTGCCGTAGCCCTTAGAAACATTTTTCAACTGGATCATGGTCCGCAGCTCTACAGGATGTGAAGAAAAGAACAGAATTGCCCCCTGTAGAAACCTTACCCCGTTTTGTGCAACTTGCCAAAATTAATCGTAGTGTCCTAATTTGAGTTCGGCCTTTCTCTCGCCATCCCGATGAATCCCGTCCAGCGCAGAACGCGGGATAGCGGTCAATTTCGGAACCAGCTTCATCTCCCGGCAATGAATTACCGGTCTATTGTCAAGCGTCCCTCCGGGACGCCCGCTATTTGAGCTCATTAGGGGGCGATTGACAGTAGCCTGGTGCTTTAGCGCCGGGCAACCATCGTGACACGATTCCCACCATGAATCGAATTCTGGGACAGTTTCGGATGCCTCTTCCCCCACTCACACCTCGCAACGAGGGGTGAAATGTCCCGATATCATCTCAGATTATCAGATTATATTAGCGCCAACGAAGGCAGGTCGAAGAAATAAATCACTATGAGGCCGGCAGCCAACAGAATCCACACCAATATTGCGAAAGCTTTGATTCCGGTCGAAAGAGTCGAGTTACGGTGACAAGCGTAAAGCCCCAGAGGGAACACCGCGATTAATAGGAGTATTACCAACCAGGGTTTGTCATACCAGGACCGCTCAACAGCCCTCTTATCCTCTTTGGCCCGATCAAGCGCCGCGTCCTGTTTGTTGGGAGAAAAAGCCTCTCTTTTAACTTCCTTTACTTCCTTTTCCACTAAAGCGGCCGGAGCGACCTCCACCGCTTCAGCCGCCATTTTGTCAGTGGGCGCATCAGGCTGGCGGACTCCCAAAAGCTGGAATGCGGTACTAATACTCAACAGATCTTCCGACAAGGCCACCGTATGATCGAAACCGAGATCTCTTCGATCCAGATCGATCTGCTGTATGAGCCCGACAGCCATCAGTTTGTTGATCAGACTCTGAAGACCTTTAGGGGAAAGTTTGTACTTCTCCATTAGATAGGAATCATCCATTCCCGATCTAATATCCCTGGCCGCTTCCTGAGCATTTACACGCGACGCGGGCTTGAGTTGCGACGGTTGACGGCCATCTTCTGTTTGGTCTCTTTCGGCCGGGGGGATGGTTTCGGATACAACCACTGTCCCCAAAAAAGCGGGCGTCCTCTGTTGGATCTCAGACAAGTCAATGTAACCGGCTGTTACGAGTTTATCGAATAGACTCTGAAGTCCGGCCGGGGAAAGGTGATATTTGTCCCCGAGTGCGGAATCGTTCATGCCCGAGCGGATGTCCTCGACCGCCTGCTTCGCGCTGATCTTTCTTTTTTCCATCAGAGGAGTCCTTCCTGAACACGCGCAGCCGCTGTGGGTGTTGCTTCTTCAGCGCGCGTGTCTTACGGCAAACCAGTATCCTTCCCCGCTATCCGCATCCCGGACCTATCTCTTATTCCGTCGCTCGATTGTCAAGCAAAACTATCTACCTGCGCGGCCGCTTCTGATAATATATGTGTCATGAAATTCCGCCGAAACAGAACTGTGCCTTGGTTGCCGGTCCTTGCCGTATGCGTGGGCTTTGCCGCGGTGTCTTGGTTTGTGGTTTACCAGCGCCTTCCGGATTATCGGAATGCATTACAGGAACAGCGGAACCGCGTCGGAACAGCCGTCCTGGATCGCAACGGCCGGATTCTCAGGATGTTTC
>Ga0335071_10007585_pt1 | contig 11168 bp, 11 predicted proteins | sample Lox_Sample_15_FD_206724 | JGI IMG/M metagenome (GOLD analysis project Ga0335071, IMG submission 206724) | Soil microbial communities from Loxahatchee National Wildlife Refuge, Florida, United States - Lox_Sample_1.5 | ecosystem: Environmental > Terrestrial > Soil > Wetlands | place: USA...
AGGCGGGGGAACGGCTCGGCTTCCTGCCGGGAGACCTGATGGCCAAGGTCGACCCGTACCTGCGACCGCTCTTCGACGCGCTCTACGACATGCTGGACCCCGACAAGGCGCTCAACCTGATCGAGCGCGGGACGATCGAGGTCGCGCCGCTGGCCTTCATGCGCGGAAGAACGTTGAACGACAGCTTCATCATCCTCGACGAGGCGCAGAACACCTCGCCCGAGCAGATGCAGATGTTCCTGACGCGGCTCGGGTTCGGCTCGAAGGTCGTCGTCACCGGCGACGTGACCCAGATCGACCTGCCGCGCGAGTCGCGCTCCGGGCTCGTCCACGTGCGCGACGTGCTGCAGGAGATCGACGGGATCGTCTTCATCGAGTTCGGCCATCGCGACGTGGTCCGCCACAAGCTGGTGCAGCGGATCGTCGAGGCCTACCGCGAGCACACGGACGAGCGCAACCGGGGCTGACCGTGCTGTCGATCGAGGTCTCCAACCGCAGCGGGACCGAGGTCGACGAGGCGGCGGCCGTGGCGCTCGCCGGCCGCGTCCTTCGGTCGGAGGGCATCGAAGCGGGCGAGCTCGGGCTCGCGTTCGTCGGCTCCGACGAGATGCGAACGATGAAGCGCGACCACCTCGGCATCGACGAGGCGACCGACGTCCTTTCCTTCCCGATCGACGGCCGCGACGAGTTGCCTGACGGCGTGCCGCGTGCCCTCGGCGACGTCGTCATCTGCCCGCAGGTCGTCGGCGAGGAGTGGCGCTGGCCGCTCACCCACGGGCTCCTGCACCTGCTCGGCTACGAGCACGGCGAGGAAATGGAGGCCCGGGAGCAAACCCTGCTTCAAGGATGAGTACGCGGCGCGCCCCGACGATCTTCGACTCGTTCAACTATGCGTTCGAGGGGATCATCCACGTCCTGCGGACGCAGCGGAACCTGCGCATCCACTTCGCGATCGCAGTGCTCGTCCTCGTCCTCGCCCTCGTCGTCAACGTGACGAAGCTCGAGCTGATCGTCCTCCTGCTCTCGATCTCGTTCGTGCTGATCGCCGAGATGCTGAACACCGCGATCGAGGCGGCGATCGACATCGCGACCACGTCGTTCGACCCGATGGCGAAGCTGGCGAAGGACATCGCCGCCGGCGCCGTCCTGATCGCGTCGGTCAACGCCCTCGCCGTCGGGTACCTCGTCTTCTCGAACAAGATCGCGGATCGATCGTCGACGCTGCTCGAGCGGCTGCGCCAGGCGCCCGCGGAGCTGACGCTGGTCGCGCTCGTGCTCACCGTGATCCTCGTAATCGCGACGAAGGCGTACACCGGACGCGGGACGCCCCTGCGCGGCGGCATCCCGTCGGGGCACGCCGCGGTCGCCTTCGCAGCCTGGATGGCGGCGACGTACGTCGCCGATGCGAAGCACCGCTTCCTGATCTCGTCGCTGACGCTGATCATGGCGTTCCTGGTCGCCCAGACGCGCGTCGAGTCGGGCGTGCACTCGGCGCTCGAGGTCACGTACGGTGCCCTCGTGGGCGCCCTCGTCACCCTTGTCGTCTTCCAGGTCTTCTCGTGAGCGTGCTCGTCGAGCGGGCGCTGGCGGCTGCTGCGCACTCCTACTCGCCGTACTCGCACTACCCGGTCGGCGCCGTCCTCCGCACCCGCGACGGCCGCGAGTTCGCCGGGGTGAACGTCGAGAACGCCGCCTATCCGCTCTCCCAGTGCGCCGAGAAGACCGCGATCGGCGCCGCGGCGAGCGCGGGCTACCGGCCGGGCGACATCGCGGCGATCGGGATCACCGCCTCGCCCTGCGGCGGGTGCCGTCAGTGGCTGCACGAGTGGCGGATCCCCGAAGTCAGCTTCCGACGGGAGGACGGCACGATCTGCACCATGGCTGCGGACGAGCTCCTGCCCGAGACCTGGGACCTGCCGGGGCCATGAGATCCGGGTTGGTCGCGGTTGCGGGCCGCCCGAATGTGGGGAAGTCGACACTCGTGAACGCGCTCACAGGGGCGAAGGTCGCGATCGTCTCGGACAAGCCGCATACGACGCGTCACCGCATCCGGGGCGTGCACACCGCCGGAGACACGCAACTCGTGCTGGTCGACCTGCCCGGCTGGCAGAAGCCGATCGACACGCTGACCGAGCGCATGCAGGCTCGTGTCGACGAGACGATGGCCGACGACATCGACGTCATCCTGCTCGTCATGAACGCGCGGGAGCACATCGGCACCGGCGACCGCTATGTGGCGCGTCGCGTCTTCTCGCTCGGCGTCCCGGTCGTGATCGCGTTGAACAAGGTCGACCGGCTCAAGCCGGGCCACATCGCGACGCAGATGAAGACGGCGGCGGCTCTCGGCGACTTCCACGCGCTGCACCCGGTGAGCGCGAAGACCGGTGACGGCATCGACGAGCTGCGGCTCGATCTTCTCTCGCTGCTCCCCGAGGGGCCGATGCTGTATCCGCCGGAGATGGACACCGACATGCCGCTCGAGGCGCGCATCGCAGAGGCCGTGCGCGAGCAGGCGCTGCGCCTGACCCGCGAAGAGGTACCGCATGCGGTCACCGCCGAGGTGGTCGAGATCGACGAAGGCCGGGTGCACGTGCGGCTGTACACGGAGACGGAAAGCCAGAAGCAGATCCTGATCGGCAAGGGAGGGACGATGGTGCGCGAGATCGGACGGGAGGCACGGCCCTTCGTCGAGGGCCTCCTCGGCCGCAAGGTGTTCCTGCAGCTCCAGGTGAAGGCGTCGCCGAAGTGGCGCCGCAACGAGACGATGCTCGAACGGCTGGGGTTGTAGATGGCGCTCCTCCGGCGAGAGGGAGCGGAGCTGGTCGTCCGTCTCAACGACCTCGAGAAGGCGGGCGCCTTGCGTGGCGACGTGCGTGTGCCGGCTGCGGCGGTCCGTGAGGTGCGCGTGACGCAGACGCCGTTTCGCGAGCTGCGCGGGATGCGCGCGCCGGGCACGGGCTGGCCGGGAGTGATCGCACTGGGAACGTGGCGCGGGGGCGGGGGCAAGGATTTCGCCGCCCTCTACCGCGGCGGTCCGGCGGTGATCGTCGAGCTCGACAACGCCGAATACCGGCGGCTGCTCGTCTCCGCCCAGAACGCGGCCGACGTCGCCGAGACGCTGCGCGACCCGCTCTAGGCGGGACTGATGGAGCCGAGCAGGCCGTGCACCGACTGCTCGGTCGGGCCTCGCCACGTGTGCGGGCCGGCGGTGAAGAAGAGCGTGGTGCGCGGGCCGGCGTAGTCGCCGTTCCCGAACGCGAGCGCCCAGAGGCCGACCATCGTGAGCGGCTTGCCCTTTGCGTTCTCGAGCGTGCCGGCCAGGCGCCAGCCGCTGCCGGTGCGGGCGAAGGCGTGGATCGTCCCGTCGCCGAAGTTCCCGACGAGCAGGTCGCCGCCGAAGCGCCCGAACGACCGCGGCGCGACGGTCATCCCCCACGGCTCGTTGAGCTCCCCGCGTGGAAGGCGTGCGACCAGGCGGCCGTCGAGCGTGAACTCGTCGGCGTAGCCGCCGCTCGGCGCATCGTTGCCGTCGACCGGCGCGCGAAACGCATAGGTCACGAAGACGTGCCTCCCGATCACCGCGATCCCGAACGGCGCGTACCACGCCGGGATCGAGTGGTCGACGAAGGCGCCCGGGACGTGCAGGAGCCGCCAGTGCGAGTCGAACACGTCGACTTTCGCGTTGTGGAAGTCGGTGGCGTACAGCCGCGTGCCGGAGATCGCGAGGCCGCGGAAGATCGCGGCGATGCCCGAGTCGTCGACCGCGACGACGGCCCGTGTCGACCAGCCTGTCGGGACGGTCGGCGTCCAGGCGCGGATCCTGCCGTCCTCGCAGGCGTAGATGAATCGCGCCGGATCGGATCGTCCGCCGCCGTGGACGACGAACCCGCTGCCGCCGTAGAAGACGATCCCGGTCGGGCCTCCGTCGACGTGCACCGTCAGGTGCTGCTTCACTCCCGTCCCCGAATAGAGCGTGCTCGTGCTGCGGGCCTCGTTCGACGGGCCGGTCGGGCTCGCCGCGAGCCCCCAGGCATTCACGAGCTGAGGGTCGACGCGGTCCGAGACGAGCCGGTGCAGCACGTACCCGGCGCCCGGCCCGCGCGCCGCGAGCGCAACCCCGAGAAGCGCCGCCGCGGCCACGACGGCGCCGCCGGCGACGACCCTACGCGTGGGAGGCCCTCCGCGGGACGGGGCCGGTGGTGTCGCGGACGACGAGCGTCGTCGAGAGCTCCATCCGCAGCGCGTCGAGGCGCTGCCCTTCGATCAGCCGCGCGAGGAGGCTGACGCCGGTGCGCCCGAGCTCGGCGAGCGGCTGCCGCACGGTCGTCAGCTGCGGACGCACGATCGTCGACAGCGCCGTGTCGTCGAAGCCGACGATCGAGATGTCGTTCGGCACCCGAAGGCCGAGGTCGCGGGCGGCATTCATCGCCCCGATCGCGACGTTGTCGTTGAAGGCGAAGATCGCAGTCGGCGGGTCTGCGAGCCTGAGCAGCTCCTCGGCCGCGGCGAGGCCGCGAGGCTCCTGCCAGTCGGTGAAGCGAATCAGCTCGGGGTCGGCGAGCATGCCGGCGCCGGCGAGGGCGGCGCGCATGCCGAGCAGCCGTTCCTCGGTGGCGTACCAGTGCTTCTGCCCGGCGATCGCCCCGATCCGGCGGTGGCCGAGGCCGAGCAGGTGCTCGGTCGCCTGCTTCGCGCCCGAGGCATGCATCGCCGACACGCACGGGATGCCGTCCGGCGGGCGCTCGCGGGGGTCGACGACGACGAAGGGATAGCCGAGCGACTGCAGCGCGCGCAGCTCGTCCTCGGACTCCTCCGGAAGGATCAGGATGGCCCCGTCGGTCGACTCGCTCACGAGCCGCTCGAGGAGCGACACCTCGCGGTCGTGCTCGTGCAGCGTGGGCGAGAGGACGATGCGAAGGTCGGCCTCGTAGAGGGCCTCCGACGCACCGCTGAGGATCGGGCCGAAGTACGCGTCGGCGATGAGCGGGAGCGTCAGGCCGACGAAACCCGTCCGGCCGCGCGAGAGCCCGCGCGCGGCGCGGCTGCGGTTGAAGCCGTGCTCGCGCACGACCTGGAGCACCGTCTCGCGCGTGTCGGGCGCGACGTCCGGGCGGTCGTTGAGGACGCGCGAGACCGTCGCGATCGAGACGCCCGCGAGATCGGCGATGTCGCGAATCGTCGTGCGGCCGCGGAAGCGGGGAGTGTCGGGTCGTTGGAGCTCTGCCATCGGCTCGATACTGTAACCGTTTTCGGGCGTCGTTCACAGGGGTTCTGCCGCGTATATGGGGAAACTGCGTAGGAGTGCGGTTGACAGGCGGCGACAGAACTGTTAACCGTTTCCGGGAATTCCCGGAACCCCCAGGGTCAGTTTCCCGGTCCGCCGCGGTAACCGGCGAGAAAGGAAGGAATCACAGACATGTCACGTTCATTGCGCTCGCGGAAACGGCTCGGCCTTGTGGCCGCCGTTGCCGCGGCGGCCGCGGGGATCGCGGTGCTCGTGGTTGCGACGGTCGGGACGGCGGCCCCCACGCACGTCTCGAAGGCGGCTGCGGGCCACAAGTGCCTCGTCATGACCGGTTCGGGCGATCCCGCGTTCGTCAAGAACTTCAACCCCTACACGGCCACCGGCCTGCCGAGTGGCCAGTTCATCAAGGGCTCGGTCTACGAGGGCCTCATCATCTCGCCCGAGGGCGGGCTCCCTGCCCGGCCGTGGCTCGCTCAGAGCTGGAAGTGGTCGAACGGCAACAAGACCCTCACCCTCAACCTCGTCAAGAACGCCACGTGGTCGGACGGCAAGGCGCTGACGTCGGCCGACGTCGTCTACAGCCTCAAGGGCGGCGACAACGCCACGCAGCAGAAGACGATGGACCTCGTCGGCTTCTCTCGGCCCGGTTCGAACTTCGCGTCGATCACGGCCAAGGGCCCGTACACCGTCGTCATCAACCTCAAGACGGTGGATTCGCAGTTCATCGCCCAGACGCTGAACGGCGCGATCGTGGTGCCGCAGCACATCTGGTCGAAGGTCGCGAACCCGGCGACGTTCACGAACCCACACCCGGTCGGCTCCGGGCCGTTCAACCAGATCGCCCGGTTCACGTCGCAGGACTACGTGTTCGGGAAGAACCCGCACTACTGGCAGGCCGGCAAGCCCCTCATCCCGTGCCTCGAGTACGTGCAGGCCGCCTCGAACGACTCCGCGCTCGCGCTGATCCAGAGCGGGCAGGTCGACTGGACCCACAACTTCGTCCCGAACGTCGACAAGGCGTACGAGGCGAAGGACCCGGGCTACTTCCACGCGTTCTACGCGACGACGGCCTATCCGGTGTCGCTCGTGTTCGACGACACGCAGTACCCGTACAGCCTGGTGGCGTTCCGCAAGGCGCTCTCCCAGGCGATCGACCGCAACACGGTCTCGAAGCTCGGTGAGTACGGCTATGCGCCGCCCACCGATGCGATCGGCCTCAGCGGCCTCTTCCCGCAGTGGGTGACCGATCCCACGGTGAAGGCGCAGGCCAAGGCGCTCGCGACCTACAACCCGGCCGCGGCGAAGGCAACGCTCACCGCCGCAGGCTTCACCTACAAGGGGAGCCAGCTGATCGACCCGAAGGGCAACCCCGTCAACCTCGACATCCACGTGATCTCGGGCTGGTCGGACTGGGTCGCATCGAACCAGATCATCACGAAGGACCTGCAGGCGATCGGCATCGACTCGAACGTGAAGCTCGAGCCGGACTGGAACTCGTGGTATCCGAACGCGTCCGCGACGAAGAACCCGACGCTGCTCTGGCAGAACGGCTCCCAGGGCTCCCCGTACGGCTTCTTCTTCGCCAACTTCTCGGCGAACGCGTACGTCGCGCCGGGGCAGGACGCCACGAACACGGGCAACTGGGAGCACTACCAGAACGCCCAGGGCACGGCGCTCCTCCAGGCCTGGAAGTCCTCGCTCGACCCGAAGAAGCAGCACACGATCGCGACGCAGCTCGAGAAGCTCTGGCTGCAGCAGTTCCCGATCGTGCCGCTCTTCATCGGGCCGCGCTGGTCGACCTACAGCACGAAGTACTTCCACTGCTTCGACTCGCCGAAGGATCACTTCGGTGACCCGATCTTCAGCACGTATCCGGACAACCTCCTGAACTTCACGCACATCTGCCCGGGCGGCAAGGCCGGGCAGTAGCCCAGAACCCCTCGAGCGGGTTGGGGGCGGAGCGCCGTAAGCTCCGCCCCCAACCCTCCTCGATCCCAGCCCATGCGCTTCATCCTCCGCCGCATCGCGTTCTACGTGTTCGCCGTCTGGGTCGCCCTGACGCTCAACTTCCTCTTGCCGCGGCTGATGCCGGGCAGCCCGATCGGCGGCATCCTGCAGCGGCTCTCCCCGGCTCAGATCCAGTCGAACCCGGGGATCATCAAGACCTACGAGGCGCTCCTCGGCGGCGGCAACAAGTCGATCTGGCAGGACTACGTGACGTACCTGCACCGGGTCGCGCACCTGGACTTCGGCGTCTCGACCTCGAACTACCCCGCTTCCGTGTCCTCGGTGATCGGGCGCGTGCTCCCGTACTCGATCTTCCTCGTCGGCGTCGCCTTCGTGATCTCGTTCATCCTCGGGATCACGATCGGCATGATCGCCGCGTGGCGGCGCCGCGGCGCCGTCGACACGGTCGTCGTCCCGTTGTTCATGGGGCTGTCGGCGATCCCGGCGTTCTTCACGGGGCTGCTGGCCGTCTACTTCCTCGGCCTCAAGCTGCACTGGTTCCCGATCCAGCACGCGTACGACAGCACCCTCGTGCCGGGGTTCAACTGGACGTTCCTCGAGAGCGTGTTCCGGCACTCCCAGTTGCCGATCCTCGTCGTCGTCGCCGCCTTCACGGGCGGCTGGGTGCTGAACATGCGCACCGTGATGATCAACACGATCAGCGAGGACTACGTGGCGATGGCGGAGGCGAAGGGCCTGCGCGACCGCCGCGTGATGACGCGCTATGCCGGCCGGAACGCGATCCTGCCGCCGCTCAACGGCTTCGCGGCCCAGTTCGCGAGCGCGGTCGGCGGCCTCGTCTTCATCGAGTACGTCTTCAGCTACCCGGGTGCCGGGCTGACGCTGCAGCAGGCTGCGCTGGGCAACGACTACCCGCTCACACAGGGCCTGCTGGTGATCTTCTCGCTCGCCGTGATCGCGGCGAACTTCATCATGGACATGCTCAACCTGGTCCTCGATCCGCGCGTGAGGTCGAGCTAGATGTCCCAGATCCAGCCGGCGATCGAGGATGTGCCGGTCGCCGTCGGGCCGGCGCGGCGGCGCCGCTTCGCCGTGCCCGGTTGGGTGCACCTGCTGCTCCGCAACCCCAAGTCCCGCGTCGGGATCTTCATGGTCCTGTTCATGGTGGTGGTCGCGCTGATCGCGCCGCTGATCTCGGTCAACGACCCGACGGCCTTCAGCCTGTTCGACGCTCGTCAGGCGCCGTCGTGGCACCACCTCTTCGGCACGACCGACCAGGGCAGCGACATCTTCTCTCAGGTCGTCCTCGGAGCTCGCCGCTCGCTGATCCTCGGCATCGCGGCCGCGAGCCTCGCAACGGCGCTTGCGACGACCCTCGGCATCCTCGCCGCCTACTCGGGTGGCGTCGTCGACGAGGCGATCAACTTCGTCATCAACGTCTTCCTCGTCATCCCGACGATCCCCCTGCTCGTCGTGATCTCCGGCTACCTCAAGGCGCGGAACCTCGGGACGATGATCCTCGTGCTCGGGCTCACGCTCTGGGCGTTCGAGGCGCGCATCCTCCGAGGCCAGGCGCTCTCGCTCCGGAACCGCGACTTCGTGCTCGCGGCGAAGGTCGCGGGCGAGTCGACGTCCCGGATCGTCTTCGGCGAGATCATGCCGAACATGATCAGCCGCATCGCGGCGGGCTGGGTGCTGGTCTTCTACGTCTCGCTGCTCGTCGACGCCGGCCTCGAGTTCCTCGGCCTGGGCGACACGACGCACGTCAGCTGGGGAATGACGCTCTACTGGGCGCAGACGAACTCGGCGGTGTTGCAGGGGGAGTGGTGGCCGTTCGTCTTCCCGGGGCTGGCGCTCGTGATCACGGTGCTCGGCCTGACGCTCATCCTCGCCGGGATCGACGAGATCTCGAATCCGCGCCTGCGTGACGAGGTGCGCGATCGCAAGCCGCTGCTCGTGCGCCTGATCGCCCCGCTCTGGAGCGGACGCGCGGCCGTGCGCGCCGAGGGGGTGTCGTGACGACCACTCTGCTCGACACCGACGCGACCCCGAATCGCGGGAAGGTCGACCCGCTCGTCTCGATCGAGGATCTCTCCGTCGAGTACGTCACGACCTCCCGCACGGTGCGCGCCGTCGACGGCGTCAGTCTCGAGATCGGCCGGGGCGAGATCGTCGGCCTCGCGGGTGAATCGGGCTGCGGCAAGAGCACGATGGCGAACGCCGTGATGCAGCTGCTCCGGCCTCCCGCCCGGCTCGCGGGTGGGCGGATCGTCTTCGACGGCAAGGACATGGTCGGCCTGCGCGACGAAGAGCTCCGCCGGTTCCGCTGGCGGAACGTCTCGATGGTCTTCCAGAGTGCGATGAACGCTCTGAATCCCGTCATGCGGGTCGGCGACCAGTTCGTCGACATGATGAAGGCGCACGAGCGGATCTCGAAGCGCGCAGCGCTCGACGAAGCGGGTCGCCTGCTCGAGGTCGTCGGCATCGACCGCCGCCGCCTCCGCAGCTATCCGCACCAACTCTCCGGCGGCATGCGTCAGCGGGCGATCATTGCGATGGCGCTGGCGCTGCGACCGGAGCTCGTGATCATGGACGAGCCGACGACCGCGCTCGACGTGGTCGTGCAGCGCGAGATCCTCCAGCAGATCCGCGACCTCCAGGAGGAGCTCGGGTTCGCGGTGCTCTTCATCACGCACGACCTGTCGCTCCTGCTCGAGCTCGCCCACCGCGTGGCGATCATGTACGCGGGCGAGATCGTCGAGTCCGCGCCCGCCGGCGTGCTGCGCACCGGCCCGAAGCACCCGTACACGATCGGCCTCGTCGAGTCGTTTCCGCCGCTCTTCGGGCCGCGCCGTCGGCTGACCGGGATCGGCGGAGCCCCGCCCGATCTGTCGTCGCCGCCCGACGGCTGCCGGTTCCATCCGCGCTGCCCGCACTGCCGGCCCGAGGACGCGCTGCTCTACGCGCGGCAGACGACCGAGCGGCCGGTGCTGCGCGAGGTCGCGCCGGGGCATCGGGTCGCGTGCCATCTCGTCGAGGCAGGCGGCGCGTGAGCGAGAGCGTTCTCGAGGTTCGCGGACTGACGAAGCGCTTCCCGGTGGGCGGGGCGCTGCATCGCAGCCAGGTGCACGCGGTCGAGGACGTCACCTTCGCGCTCCGTCCGGGTCGGGTCACCGCGCTCGCGGGCGAGAGCGGCAGTGGCAAGAGCACCGTCGCGCGCCTGCTCGTGCGCCTCTACGAGCCGACCGAGGGCAGCGTCGTCTTCGAAGGCAAGGACATCGCACGCGAGCACCGCAAGCGCGCCGTCCTCGCGTATCGCTCGCAGGTGCAGATGATCTTCCAGGATCCGTTCGGCTCGCTGAACCCCGTGAAGACGGTCCGCCACCACATCGAGCGGCCGCTGCGGATCCACGGGCTCGCGCGAGGCGACGCCGTCGAGCAGCGCGTGCTCGAGCTGCTCGAGACCGTCGGCCTCGTGCCGGCGAGGCAGATCGCGGACAAGTACCCGCACGAGATCTCCGGCGGCCAGCGGCAGCGGGTCGCGATCGCGCGCGCGCTCGCGGTCGAGCCGCGCGTCGTGATCGCCGACGAGCCGATCTCGATGCTCGACGTCTCGATCCGCATCGGGATCCTCAACCTGATGGCCGACCTGAAGGACAAGCTCGGCGTCTCGTTCCTCTACGTGACGCACGACCTGGGCAGCGCGCGCTACGTCGCCGACGACCTGCTCGTGATGTACGCCGGCCACATCGTCGAGCAGGGCCCGGTCGACTCCGTGCTCGAGGAGCCGCTGCATCCCTACACGCAGCTTCTGCTCGCCTCGGTGCCCGATGCGCACATCGGCGAGCGCGAGCGCATCGAGATCCATCGCGGCGGCCAGACCGCAGCGGTCGACCCGGAGCCGGGGTGCCGGTTCGTCGACCGCTGCCCGCTTGCCATCGACGTGTGCCGGTCG
>Ga0335071_10007586_pt1 | contig 11167 bp, 9 predicted proteins | sample Lox_Sample_15_FD_206724 | JGI IMG/M metagenome (GOLD analysis project Ga0335071, IMG submission 206724) | Soil microbial communities from Loxahatchee National Wildlife Refuge, Florida, United States - Lox_Sample_1.5 | ecosystem: Environmental > Terrestrial > Soil > Wetlands | place: USA: Florida...
GCACGTACACCGCACCACCGGCGAGGTGCAGACCATTCTGGCTGCCGTGGGACCCACCGCCGGCCTCGATCTGGCCAAGTTTGAAGTGCTGCCGGGCGTGATGCACGTGCACCGCATCAGCTCGCCTTACAAGCTCGCCGGGCGCGCCTTCCGGCCCCAGGACACGGTGATCGAGTTCCCCAACGGCGCCACCATGGGAGGCACCCAGGTGGCTCTGATCGCCGGCCCCTGCGCCATTGAAAATCGCGAGCAGATCTTTACTATCGCCGCTGCCGTCAAGGCTGTGGGCGGGCGCTTCCTGCGCGGCGGCGCATTCAAGCCGCGCAGCTCGCCCTATTCCTTCCAGGGTCTCGGAATCCCTGGCCTCGAACTGATGCGCGAAGCTGCCAACTGTAATGGACTGGCTGTCGTCAGCGAGGTCATGGAAATCGCCCAGATCGAGCCGATGCTGCCCTATGTCGACTGCTTCCAGGTGGGCGCGCGCAACATGCAGAACTTCAACCTGCTGCGCGAGCTGGGCCAGATTCGCAAGCCGGTGCTGCTCAAGCGCGGAATTGCCGCCACGGTGGAGGAATTGCTCCTGTCGAGCGAGTACATCCTTTCCGGCGGCAATTACGAGGTTCTGCTGTGCGAGCGCGGAATCCGCACCTATGAGACCGCTACGCGCAACACCATGGATATCTCCGCGATTCCGGTGCTCAAGAAGCTCTCCCATCTTCCGGTGGTGGGCGATCCTTCGCACGGCACCGGACGGCGCGACATGGTGGTTCCCATGGCCAGGGCATCGGTAGCCGCCGGCGCCGATGCGCTGCTGGTCGAGATTCACCCCAATCCCGACAAGGCTGCGAGCGACGCCGCGCAGACGCTCTCGCTCGAACAGTTTGAGCATCTGGTCCGAGAGCTGCGCGTAATTGCACAGGCGGTGGAGAGGACGTTGTAAAGCAGCGGAGTCAGCGGAGCTTGCGGAGCCAGGTCCGACTCCGCTGCAGAGTTCTGAGCCGCTTTTCTAACTCCGCTAACTACGCTAGCGCCGCTAGCTCCGCTTCTTAGTTGGCTCGTTTCGGGTGGCACATGATTGAACGCATCTCCATCTTCGGTACTGGACTTCTCGGCGGCTCCGTGGGGCTGGCATTGCGCGCCGCGGGCTACAAAGGCTCCATCGTGGGCGTCAACCGCGGGCCGGAGCAGGCGCGGATCGCGCTCGAAATGGGCGCGATCGATTCGATCGCCGCCGATCCGCTTGAGGCGGCGCGGCAGAGCCAGGTCATCGTGCTCGCTGTTCCGGTTTACGCAACACTTGATTGGATGGAGAAGCTTTCAGGTGTTCTTGGGCCGGACCAGCTCGTCACGGATGTCGGCAGCACGAAGCGCATGATCTCCGAGGCTGCTGCGCGGCTCTACAACTCGCCGCGACGAGCGGGCTTTCTGCCCGGACACCCCATGGCGGGCAAGGAGCGTAGCGGCGCGGCCCTGGCCTCAGCCGACCTCTTTCAGGGGACGGTGTGGCTTTTTACCCCTTGGCCGGTTGGTCAAGCAGTGTCGGGTGAAGGAGAGAATTTACAGGCCGCTGAAGAACCCGGGCGGGGACAGTTTTGTAATAAGGGCACGGCTTTAGCCGGGCCGCAGACGTTGCAGAACGAGAGCGGGGCTTTAGCCCCTGAGGGCGCCTCCGGAGCCAGCAAAGAACTCATGAAAGAGTGGCGCCAGTGGGTCGCCGCCATGGGCTCGCGCGTCCTCGATCTCGATCCCGTGCGCCACGACGAGATGGTCGCCTGGGTCAGCCATCTGCCGCAATTCGTCTCCACGGCGCTGAGCGCGCTGCTTGAAGAAGAGATCGGCGAAGCGCCGGAGTTGAAGGATGTGGGCGGCCGTGCCCTGCGCGAAATGACTCGCCTGGGTGCAAGCCCTTACTCGATGTGGCGCGACATCGCCCTCACGAACACCGCGCCCGTAGAACTTGCGCTGCAGAAGCTCGAACAGCGCCTGGCCCTGCTGCGCGAAAACCTGCGCACGCAGATCCTGCGCGAGGAGTTCGACCAGGCGAATAAGTTCCGGCGGAATTGCTAATCCTTGCCTCTGAATCCGCATAGAGCTCAGCCGTCCTGGACCTGGACCACCTCTGCTATAGTTTGCCCAGAATCTGGAAGGCTCGTTCTGCCTCTCGCCGGGTAAACTTTGCCCTTCCCACCCATGGAGAGTCGATCATGCCCACCCGTATCATGAAGATCGTTGCAGCACTCAGCTTCGCAAAAGTTCTCGGCTTCGCTGCGGCTGTCTGCGCAGCACAAACGTTATCGCCCAAGTGGGAAGACCTGACCTCGGCCGACTTCGTCAAGGCCCTGCAGCAAAGCGGCGGAGTCTGCATGCTGCCCATGGGCAGCATTGAAAAATTCGGCCCCTCCGGCCCAGTCGGCACCAACCTGTATCTCGCCCGTCTGGTCGCCCTGGAAGCAGCCAAGCAGGAATACGCCATCGTCTTTCCTGCCTACTTCGCTACCGAAACCGGCGGCGCCAGCACGCTGACCGGAACCATCACTTATAGCCCACACCTGATGATGGAACTGCTGGAAGAGACAACGAGCGAAATGGCGCGAAATGGCTGCAAGAAAATCTTGCTCGTGAACGGCAACTCGGCTAATACCACGTTTCTCGCGTTCTTCCTTGCCAACTTCAATCAAAAGCCGCACGATTACGCGGTGTACTCCATCTACGGCCCCGAGTTCCCTGTATTTGCCGCTCAATACGCCAAATTGCCCGCTGAGATGCAACCTTCCGCGCCCGGCGTCGACGGCCATGGCGGCGAAGAGCGCATCGCGGCGATGCTCGCCTATTACCCGGATCTTGTCCACCTGGACCGCGCCCACGACGAGCCTACCTCAACCGGTCACGGCACTGCCAATGAGCAGTCAACGTTGCCGAAGCACGTCGCTTCAGGTTTTATGGATTCTCTGCCCAGCGGCTACAGCGGCGACGCGGCGGGAGCTACCGCCACCCGCGGCAAGGCTCTGGTCAAATACGTCGTCGACCGCCTTGTCCTGGCCATCAAAGACGTAAAGACCGACAACACAACCCTGTCCGTGGAAAAGCAGTTCACCGAGCGCAGAGAAAACCCGCAGGCAACAAAGTAGCGTCCGTAAGGCTCCGGGCCAGGTGGAACTTCCACTTCCTCGCCGCCGCTACAGTCTCGTTCAGTACCTATCCTCGAACTCCGGAGCCACCGGGTTCTCAAAGAGGGAAACATCGCGCGTCACAATCGTCAGCCCTGAGGGGGTCACAAAGTACCGCCGCTTGTCCTCCACCGGATCGAAGCCGATCACCGTTCCCTCGGGGATGTGCACGTCGCGGTCGATAATGGCTCGCCGGATGCGGCAGTGGCGCCCGATGTTTACGTGCGAGAAGATGATGCTCGCGTCGATGTCGCAGTAGGAGTTGACGCGCACGTCCTGGGAGAGGACCGAGTTATAGACCGATGCGCCGGAGATGATCACGCCGGCGGTGATGATGGAGTTCACCGCCATGCCGCTGCGGCCAGGTTCGCCGAAGACGAATTTGGCCGGCGGGTACTGCCTCATGCGCGTGCGGATGGGCCAGCTCTTGTCGTAAAGGTTGAAGATCGGCGAGACCGCGCAGAGATCCATGTTCGCGTCGTAGTAGGCGTCGAGGGTCCCCACGTCGCGCCAGTAGAGAGCATTTTTCTTGTTCTCGTCGACAAAGCTGTAGGCCATCATCTTCTTTTTGCCCAGCAGGCCGGGCAGAATATCGTGGCCGAAGTCGTGCTTCGAGCTTTCGTCTTCCGCGTCGGCGATCAGAGCCTTCAGCAGCACCTCGGTGTTAAAGAGGTAAATGCCCATTGAGGCATCCACGGCGTCGGGGTTGAATGGGGAACGAAAGTTGGTTGTGGCCGGCTTCTCCTGAAAACCCCTTACCTCGCCGCCCCGGGCCACCTCGACGACGCCGAAGCGTGAGACCTCGTCGGGTGGAATTGGGAGCGTGGCCAGTGTGACCTCCGCCCCAGTCTCCTCGTGGTAGTCGAGCATCCTGGCGTAGTTCATCTTGTAGATGTGGTCGCCGGAGAGGATGATTACATACTTTGGCTGCTCGCTCCCGATGGAGTATATGTTCTGGTACACCGCATCGGCTGTCCCCATGTACCAGTTGGCGCCGGTTCGCTGCATCGGCGGCATCATCTCGAAGAACTCGCCCAGTTCCTGGGCCACGATGCCCGTCCACCCTTCGCGGATGTGCCGGTTGAGGCTCAGTGCCTTGTATTGAGTGAGGATGTAAACCTTGCGAAGCCCGGAGTTGATGCAGTTGGAAAGCGTGATGTCGATAATGCGGTAGTGCCCGCCAAAGGGCACCGCGGGCTTGGCGCGGTTCCTCGTCAGCGGGAACAGCCTCTCTCCCGCTCCACCTGCCAGCAAGACGCCCAGAGTATCTCTCATGCTCTTGTCTCCCGCCTCCCCTGCCATTCCGGCGCGGCCCGGCGGCTGAAGAGAGCCGCAATCAGGAGTGCATCATTGCTTACGGCACTTTTCCGGCCGGTGCCTGGAATGGTGGAGAATATCACACCTTGATAGGAATGTGGCAAAACTGGCGTAAAGATGCAACTAGTCTTGAACCATTCTGATGGCGTCAACGCCAGCTTTGGTGCCTGCATCCTTAGGCTCTGTCGCGGCGCTTCCCCTTACCAGCCCGATTTCCAGTTTGCTTTCTGGGTAGACCGCTTAATCGAGGTGAATTTGTACTGGATTCCGACAGCGATCGCAAAGTTCACGTCGAATTGCGCATATTTCTGCGCGGTGTATGGAGCGTTGTTGAACGTGTAGTGCGTCATGACCGCATCGGGCGTCACGCGGAAGACCCAGCGCGCGGAGCGATTCAGGTCGAAATGTCCGCCGATAATCGCCGCCGGAGCCAGCTGATTGTAGTAGAAATCGAACCTTGCAGGCGGTTGTCCCAGCAGGTCCTTTTCAAAGTTGCCGTACACGCCGCCGAACATGGCATGCGCCAGAATGGCGCCGTGCTTGTTGTGCGGTCCAAGCCACTCCGGCCCCCCGGTGAAGAAATACTGTTTCACCATGGGCCCCTGCAGGTTGAGGCTGTTCACCCCGGCCCCGCTCGTGCCTACATACCCGCGCCCTGAGGCTTGAATGCCCCAGTGGCGAGTGAGCCAGTAAGAACCCTCCAGGTCAAGGCCGCCGAGATTGGCGCCCTGCAGCAGCGACGGCCCGGCCTTCATGTGGTCGTAGGCGAATCCAAGAGAAAGGTCGTAGCGGTTATCGTACCGTACCCTCGCGAGCGGGTCGGTGGAAACATAAGTGCCCGCGCCCGTTGTCTGGCTGGTGGCCGTTGTCTGGCTGGCGGCTTTCTGTGTCTGGGTGCCGGTTTGCTGACTCCGGGCCAGGCTTCCGGCGCACAAGGTCGCGGCTCCAAGAATAGCTAATGAAAGGGCAAATCGTGCATTGAGGCGCATCACCCAACAGCTTACAGGACGCGCCCAATGCCCGACAATGCAGACCCGCTGCTCTACGGCTCGCAGCGCTCCGCCTGCCGCGCCCACACCAGGTAGCGTGCCGTTTTCAGAATTTCGATTGCCGTCTCGATTGAAGCGGACTCGCTACTTGACCTGGGGGCCGCGTGCGTTCGCCACTCGATCCCCGGAATCCGGCTCCAGATCAACGCTGCCCTGGGCAAATGCGCCGCGTTCGAAATCACCTCTGCCGAGCCCCATCCGTTGGCTTTCATCAACCTCGTCGAATAGCAGGCATTTTCAATCGTGTCCCGCGCCTGGGACTCCACCAGCGCCGCAGAGCCGGGAATCCCCTGCGCTTCGGCGGTCCTGGCCATGACCTGCGCCTCAACAAAGCGGTTAGCCACTGCCCCGCCGGTGAAGATGATCCGGGGCGCAACTCCTCTTTCGTACTCACTCACCGCTTCTGTCACTTCCGACAGTACTCGAGGCGTGGGGTTGCCATCGGCATCGGCTGGCTGGCCCAGCACCACGATGGCGTCGAAGATGGGGCGGTTGGTGTTCCCCGTGGGGGCGGTCTCCCGGGCCAGAGCCGCCCAGCCAAGGACGGCCGCTGTCAGAGCCACGGCAGTCACGGCAAGCCGCGCTTTCCAGCCAAGGCGTCGCCGGCGCGTGGCCGCTATCCGAGGCCGGCGCGCCACCTTCCTGCCCGCAACACGCGGCCGCCTGTGTGCTTTCGAGCCCGCTACGCTCACCTGTCCATCCCTCGCACAAACCTTCTGACTCGCTGACCGCCACCCCACTTCCGTGCCCCATCCTTCGCGCGGCTGTTCGCGCGAAAGATGGACAGCGTCCGCCAACTTGCCGGCTTGCTGCTGCTATATTCCTGCCTTGCCCCACTCCGAGAATACGATCTCCCCGAGAGCCTTCCGCGTTCTGGCCGACGTCTCCATGGCGATCCGTTTCTCGTCGCCGAGCGCTTCCGGTTCGCCCTGGTAGCCCAGCGCGATCGCCGAGCCCATCAAGTACTCATCGGGGATCCCGAAGAGCCTCCGGGCAGCCTGCTGATCGAAACCCGCCATCTGGTGCGCCTTGAGGCCGAGCGCCTGCGCCTGCAACACCAGATAAGCGCTCGCCGCTCCCAGATCGTGCGCCGCGTAGAGGTTCGACGAATTGTCGCGACTGAAAAGGGCCTTTGCCGCGCCCAAAATCAGCACGGGAGCCGTCTTGGCCCATGCCTTGTTGCCCTCAACCAGCGCCTCAAAGATCTTCGCGTATGTTCCGTCGCCGAGGCGCCCCAGAAGGAACCGCCACGGCTGCTCGTTGGCCGACGACGGTGCCCAGCGCGCCGCCTCAAACACCTTTTTCAGCAGCTCTTCGCTGACCGGCCGCGAATCGAACGACCGCGGGCTCCAGCGCTCGAGGATCGCCGGCAGAACTCCATCCAGGGCCGGCGCCTTCTTCAACTTGTCTGCCTCATCGCGAGACAACGCCATAAACTTTCAACCTCCTTCGTTCAGGGCCGGGAAAGAAATATAGCTGGGCGGCCCGCCCCACGGCAGGCCACCCAGCTGAACTGCGATTCAGGCTCCCACAGGAACCTGCTGAAAGACCGCTGGCTTATCCGAGAGCCTTCGCCGCCTTGCGCATGTCCGCGGGCTCCACGGCGAGCAGCGCTCCGAAGCGGCCCTCGCCTGCGCCCACGGCATGAAGCGAGACAATGTTGATGCCCGCGCTGGCGAGCTTCGAGGCAATCTCTGCCATCGCGCCCGGAACGTCCTCGCCCTTCACCAGGTACGCCTTTTGTTTTGCGCCAAGCACAAGGCCCGCCTTTTTCGCTGCCTGCGTCACGCCCTTTGTCTTTTCGTCCACACCGATGATGACTTCGGCATTCCTGGCATTCTTGCGGTAACCAAGCAGCGCGGCCAGGCTCACGCCGGCGTCTTTCAAGGCCCCCAGCACGCGAGCGCCCTCGCCAGCCTTGTTCGGAATTAAGCCCACGTAGTACTCCACCGTTGCGATTTGGTACGGCATCCTCGATCTCCTTTCGTGTTTCCTGACGCATTCGTTCGATGCGCGAAGCATAGCTAAGAGTGCGCAGTAGCGCTCCCGCTGTCTACTCGAACTGTAACCCGGGTTTGGCTTGTTGAGAAAACAAAATGCGGCGTTATCAGCTGCCAATGGCTACTGATCCCTGATCTCTGACCCCTGTTCCCTGCTTTACGGATACATCCGGTGCAGCATCCTTGGGAAGGGAATGGTTTCGCGCACGTGGTCGAGGCCGCAGATCCAGGCCACCGCCCGCTCGATGCCCATGCCGAAGCCGGCGTGCGGAACTGAGCCGTAGCGGCGCAGGTCGAGGTACCACTCGAAGGCATCGCGGGGCAGCTTGTGATCGTCGATGCGCCGGCTGAGCAGCTCGTAGCTTGAAACGCGCTGCGAGCCCCCGATGATCTCGCCGTAGCCTTCGGGCGCCAGCACATCCACGCAGAGCGCATAGCGCGGGTCCTTCGGGTCGGGCTCCATGTAGAAGGCCTTCACGTCGGCCGGGTAGCGGTGCACCATCACCGGCCGGTCAAACTGCGAGCTGAGCCAGGTCTCGTCGGGCGAGCCAAAATCGTTGCCGTACTCAAAAGGCGCTTCAAGGTGGCCGTCCTTGTACGCCTGGTTCAGCATTTCTGCGGCCGCATCATAGCGGAGGCGCGGGAAGGGCGGAACGATCTTCGCGAGTTTCTCCACGTCGCGGCCGATCGTCTGCAAGTCGGCGCCGCGCTTTGCGAGCACGCTTTGCACGATGTGCGAGAGGAAATTCTCAGCCAGTTCCAGCAGCCCGTCGAGGTCTGTGTAGGCCACCTCCGGCTCGATCATCCAGAACTCGGTCAGGTGCCGGCGGGTCTTCGACTTTTCCGCTCGGAACGTCGGCCCGAAGCTGTAGACCTTGCCCAGCGCCAGCGCCGTGGACTCGATGTAGAGCTGCCCGCTCTGCGTGAGATAGGCGGGGTCGCCGAAGTAGTCGACCGGGAAGAGCGTCGAGGTGCCCTCGCAGGCGGCCGGCGTCAGGATGGGCGGATCGGTCCTTGTAAATCCATTCGTATCGAAATACTCCTGGGCGGCGCGCATGATCTCGGCCCTTATGCGCAGGATCGCCTGCTGGCGAGGGCTGCGCACCCACAGGTGCCGCCGCTCCTGCAAAAAGTCCACGCCATGCTCTTTCAGCGTGATGGGGTAGGGATCGGACTCGGGGATGCGCTGCACCACCTCGACGTTCTCCACGTCGAGCTCAAATCCCCCTGGCGCGCGCTTGTCGGCCCGCACCTTCCCGGTCACAATCACGGACGACTCTTGCGTCAGCCCCTTCAGAGCCTCGAAGACCTCGGGCGCGACGCCCTTGACGTGCGCCACGCCCTGAATCGACCCCGTGCCGTCGCGAAAGATGGGGAAGAGCAGCTTGCCGCTCTCGCGCAGGTTGTAGAGCCAGCCCTTCAACGTGACCGACTGGCCTTCGTAGCGGCCGATTGTCGCGATGCTGGCCACAGGCGTCCGTGCTGTTTCATTCGTAAGGGTCTCTTCCGGCATCCAAACTTCCTCTCAGGCTCAATAAGCTAGGATAACGCCGGCCGGCCAGTGGCCAGTGGTCAGTGGCCAGGAGTAGCGGTCAATAACTAGAAGCCTTCGGCCTTCGCCCTGCATTTCTGATCTTTGACAGCCAGTGATCCGGAGCCAGTGTTCAGTGGCCAGCGGCCTGCGCCTGGCATTTTCTGATCACTGACCACTGATCACTGACCACTGATTTCGTCGCACCGGAATCCTTTTTGATCTGGACAATAACCACAGCCCGAGCGAATCTTAGAGCAGAAGCAGGGAGGCGCAATGGACAAGCCGTCCGATGTGACCCAGGAGAAAACGCAGAAGACTCAGGGCGATTCGGCCACTGCCGAGCGCTTTATCTCTGAAAAACGAATCGGCGAGCGCATCCGCAGGCTGCGGTTGAAGAAATCGATGGGCCTGGTGGAGCTGGGCCGTCATACTGGCCTTTCGGCCAGCTTCCTCTCGCAGCTTGAAACGGGCCGGGTGGTTCCCACTCTCCGTAACCTGGCGCGGATCGCCATGGCCTTCTCCAAGGACCTGTCTTACTTTTTCGAGTCCGAGCCTGCGGCCGTCTTTTGCGTGCATCGCAAGCAGGACCGCGTGCGGCTTCCGCAGACCGGCGTCGACGTGCCCGCGTATTTTTTCGAAAGTCTCGGCTATCTGGTCGCCGACCGGCCCATGGACCCCTATTTCGCCGAGTTTGTTCCCCTTGCCGACGGCGCCACTCCCCGGTCGCACGTTCACTCGGGCTCCGAGTTCCTCTTTGTGCTCGAGGGCGAGATGGAGATCGCGCACGGCAGCCAGACGCAGACACTCGGCAAGGGCGATGCAGTTTACTTCGATGCCTCCACGCCGCACTCCTACCAGTGCGTCGGAGCCGCCTCGGCCGAAGCGATCATTGTGACGATGCAGGCGGCCGCGACGCCGCGCGGCCATGCAGGGGCGCACGAGCCCATCGCCCTCCGCAGGCCTGGGAACGCGACGGTTGAGAAGCAGTGAGACAGGGACAAGGCGTCAGGGGTCAGGGATCAGCCGCCCCGGCTGCCAGTGAGGAAGGAAGCCTTGGTTTGCGCCTCGGTGGAGTGGTACATTTATCGCAAATTAAGACACCATCATGAGCGACGCAATCCGCGGCAGGACAGCAGAAAAACGCCGACACAAGCCCTTCAACATCGGATGGAAGGGCCTTGTCGGCCGAGGCAAGGCATATTTTGAGGGGGAGCGCGCCAGACGCGCAAGTGAGCGACCCGAAACGAAGGCAGCTCGCTGGACAGCGATCGCGACCGCGGTAATAGCGGCTTTTACGATCGCCCAATACAGGGAGGTCGTGAATTCTAGCGAGTCGCTAGACCGAATGAATCGTATCTACCGAGGCCAAGCCGCGCAGCTTAACCGACAGGCGATTGAAACAAAGGGGCTTTCCGAACAAACGGCGATCCTTGCAAGCCGGATGAAGGATCAAGCGGACATCTCCGAAAATACGCTGAAAATTGGCCAGGCGGCCTATGTGACGATTGGGAAGCCGGATGGGACGGTTGCCGATATAATCTGGCCAAAAACTAATGACGGCAAAGCAGGACTGGTGGTCTATTTTCAAAACAATGGGCGCCTGCCCGCGAAATTCAACTGGGGCGCCGATGGACCAATCATTGCTTTGTTGCCCTCCGATCCCACAATCTTCAACTCCGAAAAGTGGAATGACGGGAAAGCTATTAGACTTGCGACGGATCATTATTTCCAGCCGATGTTTAGGGCCAAGAATCCGAAAGAGAAGAGCTTTCAGTGGAGCGGGACCATTGACATAGGCGGGGGCTCTTCTTACCAAGGCGTTCTTTGGGAACTCCCAAAGGAGAGAATGACCCAGCTAATCAACTACGAGAAGGGGGTAATCCCTATTGGTGGCAGATTCGAATACTGTGATGGATTCGGGAATCGCATTTGCAAGAATTTCCAAATCAGATACACCCAAGACCGCTTTGTGCTGGCATCCGAGGATCAATGTATGACTATTGAAATGCAGGTAATTCACCCTAAACCCGATCTCGAATATCTGCCCGTATGTGCCCTGTCGGAAAAACCGGAGTTTCTGACACCTTCCTTGCCTTCCTC
>Ga0335071_10007587_pt1 | contig 11166 bp, 9 predicted proteins | sample Lox_Sample_15_FD_206724 | JGI IMG/M metagenome (GOLD analysis project Ga0335071, IMG submission 206724) | Soil microbial communities from Loxahatchee National Wildlife Refuge, Florida, United States - Lox_Sample_1.5 | ecosystem: Environmental > Terrestrial > Soil > Wetlands | place: USA: Florida...
TTTGTCAGGCGCCTCCTCTTTCGCGATGGTGACGGTCCCGTCGCCACAGGAGGCGAAGGCCAGTTTCGTGGCGGGATCGAAGGCGTTGGCATCCACGCCGGCCCCGATCGGCACCGAGGCGACGACCTTGCCAGTGGCGCTGTCCATCATGACCATGAGCTTGTTGCCGCAACCGAGGAAAAGGCGGTGGGTTTGCCCGTCAAAAGCCATGCCGGAGGCTTCCTCGCCGGGTGCGATGGGCCAGCGGTTCACCACCGTGTGCGTCTGGGTGTCGATCGCGACGACTTCGCTCTTGTCTTCAAGATTGTCGAAGACGCGTCCGGCCTGCGAGTCGGCGGCGGCGAACTCCGGCTTGCCCCCGAGCGGCACGGTGGCGACAACCTTGCCCGCCTTGGCGTCGATGACAGTGGCAGACTGGCTGCGGCCGTTGAACATGTAGACCTCCTGCCTGGCCGGTTCGTAGAGCATGCCGTCGGGATTGGTGCCGGTCTCCACCTTCGCGAGGGTTTTCAAGGTTTCCAGATCGACGATCCCGGCCTTGTTCTCGCGGCCGTTGCTCGTAAAGCCACGCTTCAGCTCGGGCGCGAGGGCAACGCCATGTATGCCGGGCGTGTCGCCAATCTCCCCGACGATTTCATTCTTCTCGATGTCGATCACCACCACCTTGGTGGCATGGCTGACGTAGAGGCGCCGGGCACCCGCATCGACGGTCAGATAATCCCAACCGCCGTCGCCGCCGACGGGGATTTCCTGGATGAAACGATAAGGCGTTTCCGCTCCGCTGACCGAAAGTGGGCCGAAACCCGCGACGCATGCTGCGACCACCGCAAAAATCCGACGATAACTTGTTTTCATGGGAAGAGAGGTACGTGGCTGGTTGGACTGACGGGTAGCATGACGAACCCCGCGGGTCAAAGGTCCCTGCATGACAAGATTGTCATCTGGAAAAGGCGCACGGCTTCATCTTTCTCCGGTAGGATACCCTTCTGCGGCGCGGTTGTCGTGCCGCAGCCATCAACCAAACTCATCCTCCATTCATGAAAAACACCCTCCGCCTCCTGTGCGCCGCGAGCTGTTTCGCAGCTCTTGTCGCCGGCCCGGCCCTCCAAGCCGCCGACAAAGCCGAGAACCCGGAGCCGCAAGGCTCGATCCGCCCGACCGGCAAGATGAAACCCGCCGATCTGCCTGCACTCGCGAAAATTTCCTTCCAGGAGGCAACCAGCGCCGCGCTCAAGGCCGTGCCCGGCAGTGTGCTCAAGGCCGAGCTCGAAATTGAAGACGGCAACCTGATGTACTCGTTCGAAATCGTCGGCGCCGACAAGGCGGTCACCGAGGTCGAGATCGACGCCGGCAACGGCCAGGTGCTCGGAACCGAAAAGGAGACGGGCGCGAAGGAAGACCACCAGGCCGAGGCGAAAAAGCACAAGCAACACGACCGGGAGGACAAGGACTGACCTTCCGTCCCGGCGCAGCTCGCGCATCGTCTACACCGGTTATTTCTACAATTTCGGCCAGCCGGCCAAAAAGCCGAAGGACGACCTGCAGTTCGACAACCAGATGTAAAGCCGCCGGTCGTTTTGCCCTCGAACCCGATCCGCCAATCCCTAACCTCCCGCCCGATGCGCATCCTCGTCGTGGAAGACGACAAAAAAATCGCCTCCTTCATCCGGAAGGGGCTGGCCGAGGTGGGCTTCAATCCGCAGGTCAGCCACGAGGGCAACGAGGCGCTGCATCTGGCGACCAGCGAGCGTTTCGATGCGGTCGTGCTCGATGTGATGCTGCCGGGACGCGACGGGCTGAGCGTGTTGCGACAATTGCGCGAGCAGCGCCACACCGTGCCGGTCATCCTCCTCACGGCGCGCGACGGACTGGCGGAGCGCGTCGAGGGCTTGAATCTCGGCGCCGACGACTATCTGGCCAAACCGTTCTCGATGGACGAGCTGATCGCGCGATTGCGGGCCGTGCGCCGCCGGCTCACCGGCGAGGGGCTCAACCTGCAGCAATACGAAGAGCTCACCCTCAACCTCAATACGCGCGAAGTCCGGCGCGCCGGCCGGAAGATCGAACTCACCGTGCGCGAATTTTCGCTGCTCGAATTCCTGCTGCGTTCGCCGGGCCGGGTGCTGACGCGCACCCAGATTTGCGAACAGGTGTGGGGCTATCATTTCGACCCGGGCACCAACGTCGTCGACGTGTGCATCCAGCGCCTGCGCCGAAAAATCGACGATGACCACCAGGTGAAGCTGATCCAGACCGTGCGCGGCGTCGGCTACACCCTGAAGACCGCTCCATGAAGACCTCCTGGCCATTGCGCTGGCGGATTGCGGCATGGGCGGCCCTCGCCACTGGTGTCGCCCTCGTGACCTTCACAGCCGTCGTCGCCTTCAACCTCTATACCGAGCAGGTCGAGATGATCGACGACCGGCTCGCCACGGATGCCCTGCTGGTGGCGGCGCGCGACGCGGGCGAACCCGATACCACGCCGCTCGTCGCGCTGGCCGTCAACCCGGCCAAGCGAGGGCACAACCCGGCGGAGACGGCGCTGTACGGTTTCGCGCTCATGCGCATCAGGGATGGCGTGCTGATTCGGGCGCAACCGGCCTTGTTGGCGGGAACGTGGGCGCACTGGCCTCCGGGTCGCTGGCCACCGCACCGGCATTTCTTCAACGTCACGATCGAGCACACCCGCCTGCGGGTGGGGGCCTTCCCGCGCGGCGAGATGACCTTGCTGCTGGCCGCCCCGCTCGAGCCCGCCACGGAAAGCGTGGAGGATCTGCTCGGCGCCGCCCTCATCGCGTTTCCTGCCGTGCTGCTCGTCGTCGCCGGCGGCAGTTGGTGGATCGCGCGGCGGGCGCTGCAGCCGATTCAGCATATCACCGAGGCCGCGGCCTCGATCACGGCCGACCGGCTCGGAGAGCGGCTGCCCGCACCGGAGATCGAGGACGAAATCGGCCGGCACATCCGGGTGCTCAACGGCATGTTCGACCGCCTGCAACGCAGCTTCGAGCAGGCGACACGGTTCACCGCCGACGCCTCGCACGAACTGCGCACGCCGCTGACGATCATGCGCGGCCAGCTCGAGGACGCACTGCGTTCGGGCACGAATACGACCGAGCAGGAACACCTGCTGGTGGACTTGCTGGATGAAACATCCGCCCTGCAAAAAACCGCAGAAAATCTCCTGCTACTGACGCGTTTCGACGCCGGAAAGAGCCCGCTGCAGCGGGAACCGCTCGACTGGAGCTCACTGGTGGCGGAGGCGGGCGAAGACGCCGAGTTGCTGGCGGCGCCGCGCCACCTCAGGATCGAGACGGAAATCGCCCCCGGCGTCCGGGTGCTGGGCGACGCAACCATGTTGCGCCGGGTGCTGCTCAACCTCATCGACAACGCGGTGAAATACAACCGGGCGGACGGGTGGGTGCGGTTGACGCTCAGCATGGCCAACGGGTTCGCGACCGTGACGGTGGCCAACACCGGCTCCGGCATCCCGCCGGAACGACGTCCGGCACTCTTCGAGCGCTTTTATCGCCTTGATTTCGATCGCAACCGGGACACGGGCGGCAGCGGCCTCGGATTGAGTTTGTGCCGCGAGATCGTGACCGCCCACGATGGCACGATCACCCTCGGCCAGACCGCCGCGGATTGGACGGAGTTTGTGGTGCGCCTGCCGGTTTTGGCCGGCAGCGCCTAAGGCGGTTTGGATTGGTGGCGGAGCCGCCGCGGTTACGCGGCGAAGCTCCGGGTAGGGCGGACTATCCTTAGTCCGCCGTCGGGTTCGACCAAGGGGAATCGGCGCGTTAGGGATAACGCGCCCTACCCCATCGCATCGATCCGACAGAGGGCGTACGATCGTCCGCCTCCGGCGGGCAAGCCTGCAGCGGTGCCCAGGAAACTACCCGGTCGCGGCTGATTTCTTCCGGCCACGACCACTCCGGTCGGACTTCTTCGCGGCGGTGTCGCTGTCCTTCGCGGCCTCGGCCGCATCGGTTTTCTTGCCGGCAAACTTCGACGCCTTGGCGTTGAGCCATAATTCGCCCTTGGCGTTTTTGTTGAACCAGAAGATTTCGCCGGCGTACTCGGCAAAGATCGGCTTCTCGCGCGCTTTCTCCGGCACCTTGAGGCCGGCGCCCACCATTGCGGCGATGAACTCTTCTTCGCCCTTGCCGAGCGCCTGCGCCAGAAAACCGGTCGAGCCGGCATACGAGCCGGTCTTGGTCGGCTTCATCAACAACCGGACCGCCGCCAGCGGCGCAGCCTCCGCAGTTTCGAGTTTCGGGTTTGGAATTTCGGGTGGTGGAGCCGGAATTTCGGTCTTTGGGCCCCCGTCTTCCGTTGGTGGTTTTCCGACTTCTGACGTCTGACTTCTGGTCTCTGCCGTCTGTCCGGAACTCTCCGCTTTCCGCTCTTCGCCTTCCGCTTTTTTCCCTTCCGAGATGTTGATCCAGACGCCGCCACGTCCGTCCTTGTTGAGCCAGTAGGCAAGGCCGCCGATTTCGACCGGCGCAGGTTTTTCGCCGCCCGCGGCGGGCAAATGCAATCCGAGCGCGGCGAGCGCCGCGCTGAGGTCGGCCTCGCTGTGCCGGACGGCACGCGCCAGATAGCCGATGGAGCCCGACCAGCCGCCGCGACTGCGGCGCATGAGCGGGCGCAACTTGTCGAGCAGTTCGGTTCCGGCTGGCAGTGGCGCCGGCGCAGCCTTGGCGGCCGCTTCCGGTCCCACCCCAGCCTGATCCGTTGCATGCCCGCCTTTCGATTCGCGGTCCTGGGAACGCTGGCCGCGGCCGTCGCCTTTTTGCCGTCGTTCGTCGCGACGCCGGTTCCGGTCGTCGGTTCGCGGCGCCGGAGCCTCTGCCCTCGGTTCGCCGGAAGTGGCGTCGGCGGCGTCACTCTCCGCTTTCCGCTCCCCGGTTTCCGCTTTCTCACCCGCAACCTCGGGCGCGAGCGGCGTGGCCTTCGCGACCTTGAAAACCGGACGCGGTTTCTCGCGCATGTTGATCCAAATCTCGCCGCGGCGGTTGACGTTGAGCCAGTAGATGTCGCCATCGTACTCGAGGTGGACGGGTTTCTCGTCCTCGTCCTCGGGGACGGGGAACCCGCACTCCTGGAGCGCGGTCATGAGGTCGCCTTCCAGCATGTCGAATTTCTTGACGAGATAATCGACGCTGACCGAGTGGCCGGGACCGCGCTGGTTGCGGCGCATGTGCGGTCGGATCGCCTCGAAGAAACTCGGCAGCTGGTCTTCCGCGGGCCAATCGTTGATCTCTTCCGCGGCGGTGTCGTCCAGCGCGTCGGGGTCGAGGTCGTGCTCGGTGTCACGCAGCGGGCGGAAGGCCTCGTCGCGGACGGGTTCGCCCGTATCCGCGGCCGGCGTGCCAGGCTCCGTCGCACCGGCGGCGCCGGCCGTGCCGGTCGTGGCCGCCTGGAATTTTGCCGCGAACTCCGCCCGCAGTTTGTCGGCCTCGGCCTTGGCCGCCGCGGTCGCAGCTGCCTCCAAGGTCCAGTCGCGTTGCGTGGGACGCCGCGCCAGCCCGTGAAAGGCCAGCGGATTGTCGGGTTGCGCGCGAAATTCGATGATCTCCCACTCGTCCGTGCCGAGCTGGTTGAGATACGATTCCAGCAGGGCCGGAGTGGCGAATCCACCCTTGCCGCTGGTGATGACTTTATATTCCCAAAGTGCCATAAGAACGCTCCGATTCAGGAGCGGCCAAGGCATCCCAAATGCCGCGACCGTTGCCGAGACAAATCGCGCCGAGATTCACCACGGGCGATCCAGGCGCGGTGGAACCGCAACGGAAGGAAAGCGGACGAATTTCAACCACTAATGAACGCTAATGGGCCCCAATTTTCGGATTGGAAATTTCCTGAATTCGAACCGGCCAAGTCTGGTCGAATCAGCGAAGATCAGCGTCAATCAGCGGTTTCCAGACGATCGCGCGAATCCGATCATGTGGTCGCAACGCTTACGGCGTGGTGGATTGGGTTCCTAAACCCGAAACACGAAACCCGGAACGCGGAACTTGAACGAGATTCTCCCCCGCGAAGACCACGCGAATCCTTTTGCGCCTGGGCTGCTTATTGTCCGATGTCTCCCCACGATGCGCCGTCTCGATCAATGGCTGGCCAACCTCGGCTACTGCTCCCGTCGCGAAGCCCGCGCCTGGGTGGAAGCCGGCCGCATAACGGTGCGCGGTGAAGTCGCCACCGATTATGGCGCCAAGGCCGATGCGGCCGAAGTGCGGGTGGACTGCGAGCCGCTCGACCACCCCGAGGGCTTGTTGTTGCTGCTGCACAAGCCGGTCGGCCTGGTGTGCTCGCACGACGAGCACGAGGGCCCGGGCATCTATGGTTTGCTGCCAACGCGCTGGTCGCGCCGCAATCCGCCGGTGACCAGCGTCGGACGGCTCGACAAGGACACGAGCGGGCTGTTGCTCCTCACGGATCAGCCGGCGCTCGTGCACCGGCTCACCTCGCCCAAGCACAAGGTGCCGAAAGTTTATGTCGCCACGCTCACAAGTGAAATGTCCACCGGTCGCGCTGACGAATTGATTGCGCTGTTCGCCGGCGGTACGCTCATGCTCGCCGGCGAGAGCGAACCCTGCGCCCCGGCCATCCTGCGGCTGCGCGATTCACGCCTGGCCGAACTCACCTTGACCGAGGGGCGCTACCATCAGGTGCGACGCATGTTCGCGAGCCAGGGTTTCGAAGTCGTAACGCTGCATCGCGAACAATTCGGCGATTTCACGCTTGGCACACTGCCGCCCGGACAATGGCGCGAGCTGCCATTGGATGCTTTCGACCGCTAACGCCATCGATTTACGAGAAGAATTCGGCTCCCCTCCCCTGCGCGCCTCGGCGTACTCTGCGGATGGCATGTTTCTTACTACCCTCACCGGAAGCCAAAAAACCCGCTTGCGCGGGCTCGGGCAAAATCTCGCCTCCTCGCTCAAGATCGGCCAGGCTGGCGTCACGCCATCCGTGGTGACCGAGCTCGACCGCCTGTTGGCCGCGCATGAGCTGGTGAAAGTGCGTTTCCTTGGCGCCGATCGTGACCTGCGTGCCATGCTTGCCGCCGAACTCGCCGCGCAGACTCAAAGCTGCCATGCCGGCTCAGTGGGTGCGACGGCCCTGTTTTACCGGCCCCACCCCGCACCGGAGAAGCGACGCATCGTTTTGTAGCAACAAAGACCCGGGCGGCGGGTCGTACCGGAGCAACGTTCCCATGAAAACCTTGCTTCGCCGGTATGTCAGTTGGTTCTGGCGCGAGTGGCTGCGGCCGCTCGCCCTCGCCGCCGTGATCGTGTTCCCGCTCAAGTCGGCCGTGGCCGACTGGAATTATGTGCCCTCCGGTTCGATGATCCCGAGCATCCTGCCCGGCGAACTCGTGTGGATCAACAAGCTTGCCTACGATCTCAAGGTGCCCTTCACCACGATGCATCTCGCCGAGTGGGGCAATCCGCGGCGCGGCGATGTGATCGTGTTTTACTCACCCGCCGACGGCACCCGCCTCGTGAAACGCGTCATCGGCCTGCCTGGTGATGTGATCGAATCGCGTAACGACCGCCTGTACATCAACGGGGCACCGCTCGCGTATACCGGATTCGCCGGCATGACGCAGCCTGTCGGTGTCCCTGAGGGCGCGCTGCTGGAGGAGGAACGTCTCGCCGCCCGGTTGCATCCGGTGATGGTGCTGCCAGACACACCGGCCCTGCGGACCTTCGGTCCGGTACGGGTGCCATCCGGTCAGTATTTCGCGATGGGCGACAACCGCGACAACAGCCACGACTCTCGCTTTTTCGGCTGCGTGGCGCGCGACCGCATCCTCGGCCGGGCCACAACGGTGGTCGCCTCGGTCGATCTCGACCGCTACGGGCAGCCACGCTTCGGCCGGTTCGGCAGCGGGATTCCGTAGGAGTTTGTCGGGCTTTGGATCAATGGGCGGAACACGTTCGTGTCTTCCGCTGCAATGCAATCCACCCCGCCCGACACACTCCTTAAACCGCCGCGTTGCGGCGAAATACCGAAGGGAAGATCCGGTTTACGCAGTGCAGAACGCTGATTACTGGGTGCTGCACATTTGAGGGTCAAAGGTGGAGCGCGTTGACCCCAACGCGCTGGTTCGGCTCAATCGCTGAAGAAGCGTCTTGAGGTCAAGCCGCTCCACCAACCCGGTCACCCTATTCTGCGAGACTCAATAATTGGCTGAAACGGAGCTGAGCTCCCGGCGCCCGCTCGCTTGCACTCGGCCCCGGTCTCGTTTCTCTCAGCTGCATGGAGCTTGCCGATCTCGGGTGGGACCAACACTTCGCCACCGCTTTCGCGCCACACGCCGCGGCCGGGCTGCAGCCTGCCCGTGTGATTTGCGAGCTCCGGCACGCCTGTGCGTTGCACACCGGCGCCGACGAGGTCGTAGGCGAATGCCGCGGACGCCTTCTGCACGCCGCCGGTTCGCGCGCCGAGCTGCCCGTCGTCGGCGACTGGGTGGCGGTGGCCACCCGCCCCGGCGAGTCGCGCCTCGACATCCTGGCGGTGCTGCCGCGCAAGACGCGGTTCTGCCGTCGCGCTGCCGGCGAACACGGCCACGAGCAGGTCGTCGCCGCCAACGTTGACACCGTCTTTCTCCTCTCCGCCCTCGACACCAAGCTCAACCTCCGCCGCATCGAGCGCTATCTCGCCGTCGCGCGGGAGAGCGGCATGCAGCCGGTCGTAGTCCTCAACAAGGCTGACCTGCACCCCGATGTGCCGGGCGCGGTTGCCGCCGTGCGCACGATCGCCGGCGATGCGCCCGTCGTCGCCCTCTGCGCCGAAACTGCCGTCGGTTGCCGCAAGCTCGCGCCGTGGCTTCAGCGCGGCCAGACCGTCGTCCTGCTCGGACCCTCGGGCGTGGGCAAATCGACGATTGTCAATCGTCTCATGCGCGAGGCCGTACAGACGATTCAGGATGTCCGGGACAAGGACCGCAAAGGCCGCCACACGACCACCCGCCGCGAATTATTTGTCGCCCCTTCCGGCGCGCTCCTGATCGATACGCCCGGCATGCGCGAGCTGCAGCTCTGGGCCTCCGACGTGGCCGACACGTTTGCCGACATCGCCGCGCTCACTGCCCGCTGCCGGTTTACCGACTGTGGGCACGAACGCGAACCCGGCTGCGCCGTGCGCGCCGCCCTCGCGAGCGGCGAACTGAGCGAGGCGCGCTGGCTGAGTTATCTCAAACTGCGCACCGAACAGGATATGTTGTCCCGCCATCTCGCCGCCCGGCCTGAGCGCAGGGAGAAAATCGTCTGGCGCAAGGCCAGCCAGGCACCCCGGATCCACCGCCACTTCGAGGAGAATCCGGAATGAGGGCGGCCGGAACGGCCGCCCTCGCACTCATAATTTGACGCGGCCCGGCACGCCTGTTGGGCTGCGCCGCATGTTCAGCATCCTGGGTGGCGATGGGAAGGAATACGGTCCCGTACCGGTGGATCAGGTGAAGCGATGGCTCGCGGAGGGCCGGGCGAACCTCGATACGCAGGTCCGGCGCGTCGGCGAGGAGCAGTGGCGCCGGCTCGGCGACTGCGGGGAAATCACCGGCAACGTCCCGCCGGTGCTCGACCGCCCCGTGTTCGACCATCCCGCTGACGTCGGCTCCGAAGGCCCGGCCCTGGCCAGCCGTTGGTTGCGCCTGGGCGCGGCATTGCTCGATGAGCTGCTCTCCAACTTGTGCGCCCTGCCCGGCATGATCATGCTGGGGCCGAGTGGCCTGATGCTGATCTTCCGCCTCGCAACGCAGGGCCGGGATGCCCTGCAAGATTCGGATCTGGAAAGGCTGGCCGGCATGTCCAACGCCCTCGGTGTTCTCCTGCTCGGGGTGCTTTTCTGTGCAGCCCTCCAGACCTGGATGCTCAGCATGCGCGGTCAGACCGTGGGCAAACGCCTCCTCGGCATCCGTATCGTCCGGGTGCAGGACGACACCAATCCCGGCTTCGTCCACGTGGTGCTATTGCGCAGCGTCGTCCCGATCGTCATTCGCGCCGTCCCGGTATTCGGCCTGGGCTTCTGGCTGGTCGACGTGGGCTGCATCTTCCGCACCGACAGGCGTTGCCTGCACGACCTGATCGCCGGCACCAAGGTGGTGCAATCTGATCAGTCACTTTAACTGCCGGAAGGAGTCCGCAGGGCCTTGCCATCGAGCCGGCAGTTCACTCCTCCATGTCAGGCGGACGTTCCCGTTCGTCCTGCTCCGCCTTCAATCGGGCCAGCACCTTGTCCCGCTCGGGCAAGGTGAGCAGCCAGGCATTGGCCGCATTGGGGTCGGATTGCAGCCAGCGATCGACGACCAGATTGACGGCGGCCTCGCGGGGGCCTTGGGCGGGGAAGAGAGCCACCCATTTGGCCGCCTTCGCGGGATCCTGGGCCGTCCAAGACTCGATGATGCTGAGCGCAGTGTCGTTCAGAATCTTTTCGGATTTGACGGCGGTTACCAGCCACCCCGCCGCCAGATCGGGATCCGTGGCCGCAATCGCCTTGGCTCCGACCGCGTAAAGTCCCTCGCGCAATGCTGGGTCGTTGACCCGGGTGATCCAGTCCAGCGCCGCACGCGGCTCGTGCGTGATCCAATCGTAGGTCACCGTTTGCAGCACATCCGTCCGCACGGCCTCCGCATTCAGATGCCGTGCGAGGTTGATCGCCCCGGCGGGATCGCTTCCCGCCAGCTCCAGGCTGGCGCTTTTCAACACGGATTGCTTCCAGTCACCATCGGGCAGTCCGTCACAATACGCCTGCATGTCGGCGGGATTCTTCAACAAAGCCCGGGCGACGAGCAACGCCTGCGGCTCGGTCGTTCCCGACTGCGCCGCGATCCAACGAGCGGCTTTCGCCGGTTCGCCCTTCAGCCAGCGTTCGAGTGCGGTCAGGCCAAAGGGCGTGTTGCGTTCTTCGGCCGAGAGCACCTGCGTCAATTCGGCCGCGTTGTCATCCGTCAACAACGCGAGCAGCTCCTCCATGAGCCGGTTTTCCGTATCGGTGTCGCCGGTCTTTCGTTCGGCCCACTGGCGCAATTTCAAATGGACCGCCGCCTTTGCGTCCGTCAGGGAAATCAGCGGAGCTTCGTCCACCCGTCGGACGGATTGATCCGTCCCGGCCGGGGGCGGGCGCGGCGTGGATGGGGCAACGGCCGCCGGAGTGGAT
>Ga0335071_10007588_pt1 | contig 11165 bp, 6 predicted proteins | sample Lox_Sample_15_FD_206724 | JGI IMG/M metagenome (GOLD analysis project Ga0335071, IMG submission 206724) | Soil microbial communities from Loxahatchee National Wildlife Refuge, Florida, United States - Lox_Sample_1.5 | ecosystem: Environmental > Terrestrial > Soil > Wetlands | place: USA: Florida...
GACTTACTACGAGAATGTCCTGCGCTGCGACTCGAACGTGGGCTCCTCGTCGCTCGAATTCATGAAGCAAGGCGACAAAGTTGTGCTGACTTCGCCGGGCGCCAACGACCAGATATCGGCAGCGACGATGAACGCGATTGTGCCGCGGTTTGTTTATTAGTCAAAGGCGGGCAATGTGGAAGTTTTACCGGGCAAGAGGGGTTGGTGAAGCCCGGCACAACGAGCAGGACGAACAATTCAACGGGATCGAAAGAAAGGAAACAGTTATGCAGGAAAAGCAGGGTCGGAAGATGAAGGATGAGATCGCGTTGCCGCAGGCTCGCAGAACATTTTTGAAGGGCGCGATGGCTGCCGGCGCATTAGGCATGACAGCGTTCACCAAGTCTCGTGCGGAGACCGGGAGAGCCGGTTCACAAAACTCGGAGTCGGCGGCTGCATCCGCGCAGCGAGTGAAGAAGATCGCCGTTGAGGAACACTGCATGCCGAAAGGGTTCCTTGCGATTTTGCAGGCGAAGAGCTCAGGCCACCTGCCCGGAGTGAAAGGGGCAGCCGAGAAAGTTGTAGACCTCGGCGATGCGCGGATCGCAGAGATGGATCGATGCGGCGTCGACATGCAGGTGCTGTCGTTGTCTTTCCCAGCGCTTGAGCTATTCCAGAATGCCGAGGATGCAATTGCCGCGAGCAAGGCGTCGAATGATGAGATTGCCACGGCGGTCCAGAAGTATCCCAAGCGATTTGCGGGCTTCTGTTCTGTGCCTCTGCAGGATCCGAATGCTGCCGCCGAAGAGCTTGAGCGCGCCGTAACCAAGCTCGGCCTTCAGGCTGTGATGGTGAATGAGAATACGCCGAACCGCTGGCTTGCGGATCAGAAGTATTCGGTCTTTTTCGAGACTCTGGCCAAGCTGAACGTTCCCATCTATCTTCATGCCGACGGTCCGAGCGACGACGACTCCGGGCTGCATGTGGTCCCGGAGGTCATGCGCCTCGTCGAGTCGGACCTCCTGGTCAAGCATCCGAATTTGCAGTTCATTCTCGGACACTCGGGCGAGTCCATCCCATTCTGGCTGAATCGCTTTGACGGGCGGTGGAGAGACCACGCGAACAGACCGAAATTCAGCGAGTATATCAAGAAGAATTTCTACGTCACGACGAGCAGCCAGTGCTGGCCTACGCTTCTTGATTTTCTGATTGCGACGATGGGTAGCGACAGAATTATGTTTGCAACGGACTACCCTTACGAAGTCACTGAAAATGCCGTGAAGTTCATCGACACGGCTCCGATCAGCGATGGCGACCGCGAGAAGATTTGCCACTCGAATGCGGAGAAGCTGCTCAAGCTTTGAGTGGGGCAGCCGGCGCCCGGCGGGTTTCGCGCCCGCAAAATTTAAGCCGCTGAGGCCTGCGATTGGGATCTCCTGACGGATCCCAATCGCAGCATTGTTTAGGCTATAGCAATTTCGACGGAAGTGTTTACAGGGATGGACGTCGGTGGCCTCCCAGCCATCGCGCAAAAGGCCGCGATGGCTGGGGCACGGAAGTTTTGTCGATATTTGAACTGTAGATGCTCTAGGCTTTCTTCGGCAGCTTCACTGTCGCGAAGCCTTCCTGCACCACGTATTTGTCAAAGGTTTCGCACCACCAGACGAGATTGACGAAGTACTCGCCGTTCTTTTCATATTTTCCGGTGACGTAACCGCGATTCGTGATGATGTCGCCCTCCAAAGGATGGGTAACTGCCACCTGGCCCTTCATCGCGGGATCCTTCTCGAGGTAAGGATACTGATCAAAGAGATCCGGATAGAGATTTCTGGGAATGTTCGGAATCACGGAGAGGGGATAGCCGGGCGGCTTGGGCATGATGTCCCAGCCCATTCTCTGAACCCATCCGTAGTCTCCGATCCAGTTGTAGAGCATATTCGCGCACCATTTGGCGCAGAAGGAGTTCTGCACCACCGAGCGGCCGTCCCTCTTGGCGTATTCCTTGGGCATGTCTTCCATGCCGGGGTGGGTGTCTGTATCCACGCCTTTCACGAGATGCTCGGGGGGAACGTAGATGCCCTGCTTGTTCTTCACCATGGTCTTGAAGGTGGCGGGATCGAGGATGTTCTTTTTGGTGTCCGTGGCCCACTTGGGCATGGTGAACATCATGTCCGTTTGGACTTCTGCAAGAATGGGAGAGTCCGTATACGGCCCGGGCTGGTCGCCCACTTTCACGTCGTCCCAGTAGAGCTTTTCTTGACCGCGACGCTTTTCGGCCTTCCACATGGCGATGATTGTGTCCCAGTCTTTGTCTGTGTACTGGTACACCGGGCGCTGATGCCACCAATCGGGGCTTTCCCAGGCGCGAATGCCTCCCTTATTCCGCTTTGTCTTGTCCTTGTGGCGACGGAAGCTCTCCGTGACAATATTGGCGCCTTCGCTGATAACTTCGCCCTTTTGGTTGAAGCATCTGCCGGTGCCGCTCAGGGCAAATGTCCGGTAGCGGCTTCCGGCGGCCGGCGTAATGTCGGTGAAGTGCTGCTGGTCGATCACAGAATAAAGAGTGTCGCCCTCATGGACGGGCTTGTAGAGATTCGTCGCCCCATTCCAGTGGCTGACGACCATGTAGTCGCCGATTCCCGCCGGCATCGGCGGCATATACTCGTCCACACCTACGATTGGCGGGAGGATGGGCTTGCCATACGGCGTTTTGGCGGCATATTCGGCATCGCTGAAGAGCGGGTTCCAGCCGCCGAAATTCGTGTAGACCTTCATGGCCTCTTCGTGGCTGATGAGCCCCCGGACGTTACCGCCGCCGGGCTGATCGGCCTTGTATTTGCCGCTCATCAGGTCTGCAAAGCTGATCTTGCCTCGGCTGTTCAGTTCGTTGAGCTTGGCCTGAAACTTGTCAATGATCTTCTGGTCGTCCGCGTCGTATACGCCCGGCTTGTAAGACTCCCATTCGTCGCCGTCGGCCAGGTGCAAATCGTCTGGAATTTCCGCATGCGCCCACGCGCTCCGCAGCAATCCCGCGCTTCCGGCGCCGTAAAGTGCCGCGCCCCGGCCAAGAAGTTTCAGGAAATCCCTCCGGCTGTCGTTCTGCCCCGAAAATGACATCTTCTCCTCCTTCGGTTAATCCGTTGTTGCCCGCATGGGCGCTCCGTCACAATGTCGTCTGAGATCAGGAAGCAACCCGAGACGGCTTCAGCAGAATGCATTGCAGCTCCCTGGGAAGGGAAGCGGAATTAAACTCGACCGCGCTCCCATCCACCTGTTTGAACCCTTTCATGGCAAGCATTGAAGCATCGGGTCTGTCGGCATGCATCGGGATTACGACGCGGGGCTTGACCAGGGCCAGGAGCTTTGGCGTCCAGCCGAGCCAGCGGGTCAGCAGGATGTCGACCCTGCCCATCTGCTCGATCTGTTCCGGGGTGAGCTCCGCTTGCCCGTAGTCGGCCATGTGCCTGACGCGGATGCCGTCAGCCTCGATCCCGATCATGTTCACGTAGCCTTGCGGGCCGGTTCCATAGCTGGTGTCGTAGTGCCAGCCCACAACGCTGGAAAGCTTCACGCCTTTAATCTGTGCCGGCTTGCCGCCGGTATAGAGCACAGGCACGCCTTTTACGGTATACGCATAGCTGTAGTTGAAGTGGTTATGCGAAATGGTGACGATGTCGGCATATTCTGCGACCGGCGGCCGGTTCTGCTCCGGGCCCGGCGGAGGGGTACCATCGGGAACGTAATTATGCATGTAAGGATCCATGACGACCCGTGTGCCGCCGCCAGTGGCGATGAGGAAGGTGCAGCCGTCAAGCAATTCAAGCTTCATGAGTTATGGGTTCCTTTTGCCTCGATTGAAATTGTCCTTGGATCGCTATAAGTGCAATGGGCCCAAGCCGTTTGTGGGCACCGAGCCGCGTGGTGACTTCCGGAAGCAAAGCTGCGCTGAATACTGGTTTTTTAGAATCGATCACCGAAAAAGGCAAGTGCTATACCGCACGAACGGGCACAAACGGTGCACGGACCCGCCTAACAGGCTGCGGAAAAACTCCGAAAGAACGGCGAATTGAGCAACAGCGTACTCGATTACCAGAAATTGACGGCCATTACCTGGGGGGCGTTGGGCGTCTCGCCCCCTACCTCTGCCCGGACGACTACTTCCAGGTTCTTCGAGCCCCAATCCGCCGGGCCGGATTTGAGTATCTGATTCAGGCAGGAGGTATCGATGAGGCAGTGGGCCGCCGCGGAGGTTCCGTTTTCACCTAAACCTGCTGCGACGATCACCCAGTTTCCGGTGGTGGAATCCAGTGTGCGCGCGGCGATGGCGTAATCGGTCGTAGCCGTGGTACCCGGCAGGGCGATGGACCACTGCCTTTGCTTGGGATTCTCACGATCTTCGATCCAGACGGCTCCTGCTTCGGGACCGCCCGCAAAGTGGAATCGCAACGGATCGGTTTCTCGCAGTGTCCAGAAGTTTGTCTGTCCGGAGATCAGGATGGCAGACGCCTGTGCCATATCACTTGCGTTGGTCGAGTTGGACTCCTTCACCAGGATCGATTTGCCTCTGCGTCCCAGAAACTTGGCCAGTTGCGCGATGGCGATCGCGTTTCTCGGGCCATAGTCGGGCTTCGTCAAATCCGTGCCGATGCCCCGGATGTCCATTTGCGTTTCGCCGATCGAGAGCAGCACCGGACCCGCGTGCTTGAGGATCGGCTGCCAGAAGCTGTCCAGCGTGGTGCCCACCGGCGTCTGCGAGGAGGAGATGGCCGCCGCGATTGCCGGCCTCGATTTCACTTCTACCACGCGCCAGATCAATCGTGCAGCGATCGCAGCCAGGACGATGGAGAGAACCGAAATGACAATCAGAAGCTTACGCCTGTTCAAGAGAGCAGGGGACAGCCTGGAGGGTGGATCTGCCTGCCTTTGTGAGGCTGGGGCCGCTTGCGGCAGATGGAATTCAGGCGTATAGGCAAACGCCGGAAGATCGATTGCAAGCTCGGCTTCATGGCCCGGCTCGTGGTAGTACTGCGCGATTCGCCTGCGAACATCGCTTGCGGCTGCCCGAACAATCGTGTCCTGGTTGGTGTCGTACTCCGCGTTCCGACCGAAGACTTCCACTCCAATGGTCCGTTCTTTGAGGTGCGTGCCGTTTCCCTGGAGAGCCTGCTCGACGCAATAGCGGAGGACCTTGGCCGATCGAACGCTGTTCCTGAACGCCGGGTGGGCCAGGATGCGCTCCAACTGTTCGAGCACGGCATCCTTATCTGCCTCACTTTTGGGCAACCAAATTGCGTTCTGTACGGCCATCACCTATCCCATTGTGAAATAAGAGAGTCCCGGCTCACTCGTCCAAAGGAGCAACCGATCAGCACAAGATGCCGGAGAACTTGCGATCTTAACGGTCTTCTTCCGGAAACGCAATTCATTATAAGCGCACAAGCGCAGCTCAGATATCCCGCGTTCTTGAGCCCGGGAGGGAGCGAAGGGAAGGGAAAGCTCGAACGGGCCGAGAATGCCGGCGTGGCAGGAGCGAATCTTCAGTCCCGAACCTAGCTCCGAAACGAATTGGCGCCGGATCCATTTCCTTCCGGGGGGAGCAATCCTCCCAGGCGCCCGGCGACAAACCTTTACGCTGGAATGGCCACTCCGGCGTGTACAATTGCGGCGTCCAGAAAACCCCAAATCCTGCTTCGTCGAAATCAGTGACCGGTTCAATTAAGGCCTGAGCAGACGGATCAGCTTTAAGGAGAGGAGAACGACTGTGAGTGTGATCGATTCGCTTATTAAACGGAGGCAGTTCCTTTTAGGCACCGCAGGCGCCACCTGCGCGCTGACATGCAAAAAGCTTGCGGCTTTCGCTGTTTCAGATGGTGCAAAGGCATCCAGCAGCGCCGCGCACGCCGCGGCGGCGGCCGGAGCGGTTATCCCAGTTTCCGCGAAGGCGGGAAACCGGTGCCCTCATCTTCTTTCACCTCTGCGAATCAGAAACGTGATGCTGAAGAACAGGATCTATCACACCGTTTCTCCGAATTACCTGATGCAGGGGCCGGAAAACTATCCTACCGAGGCTTGGCGGAGCCATTACTCGAATATGGCCAAGAACGCAGCCATCGTCTCCGTCAGCACCTCGTTTGGAAGCTATCCGAAAAAATGGCCTTCGAAGAGCAATGCATCTGCCTGGGACTGGGCGCAGATCTCCTCGGATAAATGGGAAGACATTCCCCCGGTCTACAACTACGTCGAGCGCATGATCGAGGACGTTCATTGCGAAGGCGCACTGGCTCTGCTCGCAGGCAATACCGGCGGAAGCATGGGCGGCGGAGGCGGTGCCCCTGGCGGTGGAGGGCCGGGCGGTGGTGGACCTGGCGGCGGAGCGCCTGGCGGCGGCGGGGCACCCGGTGGCGCAATGCCCGAAGGCGGCGGCCCGGGAGGGGCTCCCGGCGCCCCGGGTTCTTCTGTTCCCGCTGCCGGCGGACCCATGTCAGGCGTGACGAATGTGGACGAGATCGTCAAGGATGCGAAGGAAGCTGTCGAGAGCGGGTACGACGTATACAAGCTGAACTCAGACAGCTTGGAAGCGGCTCAGGCGGTCCGGAATGCCACCAACCTCATCCTGATGGCGAGCCTGAGAATGGGCCGGGGCATGATGGGCGGCGAGGGAAAGGACACCCCCGGCGTTTCCAATATCAACCAGCCCACGGCGGCTGAGTTGGAAAAGGCCGTGGAGCAGGCACGCAAGTACGAGGGCCTGGCCGACATCCTGTGGATCAGGATCAATGAGCATCCGAACAGCTTTGTACAGGATCAGGACGCGCCCATCAGTCTCGCATACGCGGCGGCGATCAAGAAGGCCGGGATCAAGATCCTGACCTGCCCCAGTGCAGGTTTCCACGACCCAGTGCAGAACGACCGCTTCATCGCCGAAAGGAAGACCGACATGGTCGGCATGACGACGCCGTTCTTTGCCGATCCGGAGCTGGTGAGGAAGATCTCGGCCGGCAGGGCGGATGACGTCGTTCCCTGCATCCAGTGCCAGAACTGCCACGGCATCAGCATGATTTATGGACCGCACTATCCCACCTGCACGGTGAATCCGATGTGGGTGCAGCCGTCCTATAAGCTGTCGCAAATTGTGCCGCCGAAGATGAATAAGAAGGTGGCGGTGATCGGCGGCGGCCCGGCCGGCATGAAGGCGGCGCTGGTTGCCGCCGAACGAGGGCATCAGGTGACGCTGTACGAGAAGGATGCCGCTCTGGGAGGGTTGCTGCAGTTCACCGATCACAGCCAATGGCGGTGGAATCACAAAGTCTACAAGGATTTCCTGATCCACCAGGTCCACAAGCAGGGAATCGAGGTCAAGCTGAACACGGCGGCAACGCCTGCGATGATCAAGGCCGCCGGCTATCACACAGTTCTGGTGGCTACCGGAGCCGAGCCTGTTGACATGCCGGGCGCTGACTTCAACCTTGTGACCTCCTACACCAAGAAGGAGAAGCTGGGCAAGAACGTGGTGGTGATTGGTGCAGGGCAGTTCGCGACGGAGGCCGCGATCTGCATGGCGAAGGACGGGCATAAGGTCACGGTGCTTGCGCCGGGCAAAGAAATGATCGAGGCCAACCGCACCGGCGCCCATAACATGGCGAACCAGATTGCAATCTATAAGAACCATCCGAACTTCAGTTATATTCTGGAGACAAAGGTAAAGAGCGTGACGGGAGGGAAGGTGACTTATACGGATGCGAAGGGCGTGGAGAGTTCGGTCCAGGCAGATAGCATCGTTGCCTGGGGCGGCCTTAACCCCAGGATAGAGGAGTCGGAGAAGTTCATCGGCTCGGCAGACGAAGTGCTGATGCTGGGCGATTGCACCGGCTCGAATGGAACCATACAAAAGACCATACGCAACGCGTTCTTTGTGGCCTCTCGGGTCTGACGAAGACAAGCGTGCTCGTGGTCATTTAGCCAGGAAGCCCTCCGTCGTTGTGGCGGAGGGCTTCTGACCATCCCGGAGGAACTCAAGCAGAGGTGGCTTCTCTGAGTTCCACTCGGAAGACCCAATGGAGCAACAAGACCAAGAAGGGGGATTTCCGGTCATGAGCCTCATTAAGACACTTATGGGAAGAAGGCAATTTCTCGCCGCCGGCATGGCGTCGACCTGCGCGCTAACTTGCAAGAAAATGATGGGATTCGAGGCAAGTGCAGAGGAGAAGGCAGCAACTGCCGCCGCAGCCGCTCCAGCGGGCATCAAGGCTGCCGTTGGCAACAGATGTCCTCATCTTCTGTCGCCTCTGCGCATCAGAAACAGGGTGTTGAAGAACAGAATTGTTCATTCGGTATCTCCTAATTTTACGATGCAGGGACCGGAGAATTACCCAACCGAAACACTTAGAAACCACTATTTGGCGTTGGCCAAAAACGCGGCCATCGTGACGATGCCAACTATGTTCGGTGGATATCCTAAAAAGTATGTCACTAAATCCGATGGCCTTGAAGAGTGGGTGTATGACGCTGTCTACAGTTGGCAGCACATTGGAAACGACAAGTGGGAAGACATTCCTCCGGTGTGGAACTATATAGAGCGGATGATGAACGACATTCACACGGAAGGTTCGCTCATTAATTGCTCCACCCTGCCTAACACCACGCCTAGTGGCGGAGGCGGCACGCTCTTCATCGCTTCTGGAGAGGTATCCGGTCAGAATGGCATCGTCGGCATGCAGAAGGCTGGAGAAGCGCTGCAGAAAATGCAGAAGGGCAGCGGCGGGATGCCCGGCGAAATGCCCGAGATGCGCGGCGGCTCCCGAAGCGTTGCGGAGATTGTGAAGGCGGCGAAGGAATGCGAGGCCCTGGGTTACGACATTTATCAGCCGATGTCAACGAACCGGGAAGCCATGCAGGCAGTGCGCAATGAAACCAACCTTATCATTATGGCTTTTCTTAGCTATGGGGTCTTCGGTACTAGCAAGGCTCTAAGTTATTGCGGTATCAGATACCCGAATCAAGCCACGGACGAAGAACTGGAAAAAGCGGTTGAAGATGCAAGGAAACTGGAAGGCATCGCCGACATTGTATTCTTACGCGCGGGCTCCATGCACCCCAACAGCTTTGTGCAGGACCAGGATAGGCCATGGACGCTTGCGTACGCTGAAGCTATTAAAAAGGCCGGTCTGAAGTTCGTCACGTGCGCCGGGGCCGGATTCCACGATCCTGTCCAGAACGACCGGTTCATTGCCGGAGGCAAAACAGACATGGTCGGCATGAACACGCCACTCTTTGCTGAGCCCGAATTGGTCAAGAAGTTGACAGCCGGCAGAGCGGACGACGTTCTCCAGTGCTATATGTGCCAGGACTGCCATGCCATCAGCATGCTTAAGGGGCCGCATTTCGCCATGTGCGACCTGAACCCCAAGTGGGCGACGCCGGCGTATAAGCTCGCAAGCATTACACCGCCATTAACAAAGAAGAAGGTTGCGGTGGTGGGCGGCGGCCCTGCGGGCATGAAGGCGGCGCTGGTAGCTGTAGAGAGAGGCCACAAAGTGACTCTTTACGAGAAGAGCGAGTCGCTCGGCGGTCTGCAAAAATTCTCCGATTACAGCCAGTGGAGATGGAATCACAAGGTTTTCAAGGATTACCTGATCCACCAGGTAAACAAGCAAGGGGTCGAGGTGAAATTGAAGACGGCTGCGACGCCCGAGATGATCAAGGCTGCAGGGTTTGACGCCGTCATCGTTGCCACAGGCGCCGAGGTTGTGCCGTCCACGCTGAAGGGCGCGGACGCAAAAAACGTCTTCGACATCATGACCTGCTACAGCAACAAGAAGGCCCTGAGCGAAAACGTTGTGATGATCGGCGCGGGCAAGATCGGCACCGAGGCAGCTATCGGCATCGCGAAGGATGGACACAAGATTACGGTGCTGGCGGCGGGGGATGAGATGATCGACGCGGAAGATTGCGGTCCTCACAACGTCGGCAATCAGGAGCGGATTTACAAGAACCATCCCAACTTCAAGTACTTCATGAACACGAAGGTCACAGATATTACCGGGGGCAAGGTCACTTATACCGATAAGGATGGCGGGGTGCAGTCCATCCAGGCCGACAGCATCGTATTCAGCTCCGAGCTGAAACCGAGAATGGATGAAGCAGCCAGGTTTATCGGCTCGGCAGACCAGGTGCTTCTGGTTGGAGACTGCACAGGCACTGGCGGCAGGATTCACAAAGTGATTCGCAACGCGTTCTTCGTGGCGTCTCAGGTGTGAGTATGCTGCAAGCTTTGCTATGCGGGCCGCTTTCCGCCTGAGGGAGGGGACCGGCCTTGTCTCAAGAACCTGCGTGCAGTTGGCTTCGAAGATGTAGTCGAAATGGTCAGCACCCGAAAGGAGATTCTTAATCATGAGCTTGATTAGAACTTTGATGGGAAGAAGGCAATTTCTCGCCGCCGGCGTGGCATCGACCTGCGCTCTGACGTGCAAGAAGGTCGCAGGGTTTACGGCCGGGGCGGCAAACGCGGAAGTGAGGGCGGCAGCGGCCGCCAAGGCGGGCAGTGTGTCCGGCACCTGCAACAGATGCCCTCATCTTCTGTCGCCTCTAAGAATCAGAAATGTGGTGCTGAAGAACAGGATTTACCACACTGTTTCTCCGAATTACCTGATGCAGGGACCGGAAAACTATCCAACCGAGGCATGGCGGAGCCATTACTCAAATATGGCAAAGAACGCGGCCATTGTCTCCGTCAGCACTTCGTTTGGGAGCTACCCCAAGAAGTATCCGTCCAAAGATACGGCCGGGTCGATGGGTTACGAATGGGGACAGATGTCTGCCGATAAGTGGGAAGATATACCGCCAGTCTATAACTATGTCGAGCGGATGATTGAAGATATCCATTGCGAAGGGGCACTGGCTATGTTTGCTGCCAACACTGGGGGCGGCGGAGGAGGTGGTGCGCCTGGCGGCGGCCCTGGAGGTGGTGGAGGCGCGCCGGGTGGCAGCGGAATTCCTAGCGGCAGCGGCGGTCCAGGCGCGGGTGGTACATCGGCCGGTGGTCCCGGCGGAGGAGGGCCGGGCGGTCCTGGCAAAGGCGTCCAGAAAAGCGTGGACGAGATCGTCAAGGCTGCGAAAGAGGCCGTGGAAAACGGATACGACGTGTACCGGCTGGAATCGGACAGCGCGGAGGCGGCTCAGGCAGTCCG
>Ga0335071_10007593_pt1 | contig 11160 bp, 7 predicted proteins | sample Lox_Sample_15_FD_206724 | JGI IMG/M metagenome (GOLD analysis project Ga0335071, IMG submission 206724) | Soil microbial communities from Loxahatchee National Wildlife Refuge, Florida, United States - Lox_Sample_1.5 | ecosystem: Environmental > Terrestrial > Soil > Wetlands | place: USA: Florida...
CGAACGGACTCCCTTGTGTAATGGCAGGATCGCTCGATGAAACGTCGACCACGCTCTCAAGCTCAATCAGATTGGGTAGACGCCATTGGCCCGCGGACGAGCCGTCAGTCAATCCGCAGGTTCCGCTCGCTAATTGGTTGGCGTCCGTCAAAGCCGCCGGCCATGTGTCCGGAGCGAAACAACTCGCATTTTTCAGCCAGACCAGCCCTGTCAGGTTGTCGGTCACGGAGCCATTCTGGTTGTCGGTAAAACGTTGCGCAGGCCAGGCGACGCCTTTCTGCAATGCGCCGTCGTCGCCGCTTGTAAAGCTCCCCTTCTGGCCTGTTGCCGCGAGGCTCACAGGCGGGTTTGTGCCGTCATAGGCGGTAAAGTTCGCGCTGGAAAGCGACGCATTCGGAAGGGAGATGAAATCGATGAGGGTGAAGTACATGGGAACTGCGAATTGGCCCGTTTTGACGAACTGGCCGGTATGGTCATATCGCTCGACCTTAGCGTTTGCGTGGGCGCTGCCCAGCGATGGATAGAAGCCGTAGCCTGTTTTGTTCACCCATATCTGGTATTCCGCCGGAACAATGCCCGAGGTCGACAATCCGGAAAAGCTATAACTGCCGGTTGCGTCCGTTGTAGTTGTCGACACGACGACGTTGTCATTGGTGAGCCATAGCGTGACAGTCGCACCAGCCAGCGGCGCCCCTTTGAAAGTAACCGCGCCGGTGACGGTGTTCGTCGGCGGTGGCGAGCCGGGGTCGGTCATTCCCGGAGTGAATCCCGTACTGCAAGCAGCCAGAAGAGCGCCAAAAACAACCGTGATCAACCAAAGAAAATGACGCATGAATTCCCCCCCCGGCTGCTGCCTCTGCGCAGCACCTCCCCACTGGCGCCAATCCTCGCCGCGCCGTGTGGAGTCGTCGTCAACTACGTTCAAAAATATTCATCGGCTCCCAGAGAAGATTGCGAGAGCTTTGCGGCAGCGAATGCCTTTGAGGAACATTCATGCGAGACGCTGGCGTTCGAAGTTTGGCGAGGCGCGCTCTGCTAAAATTGCCTTGAAAATCAAGGATTTTTGAGAGGTTGCCAGCGTGGTTCTGGAACTGCAAAAGAGGCTCGGAGACTCGATTCGCGCGGTATTGAAGCAGAAATACGGGCTGGAGAATGCGAACGTCCCGCTGGAAACGCCGCCGGAGCTGATGTTCGGCGAAATTGCCACCCCTGTGGCGTTGCAACTGGCTCGCACCCTGCGTAAGGCTCCGAAGATGATTGCGCAGGAGATCGTGGCTGCGCTGGGCGCGGTCGAGGGTTTCGCTGGCTTCGAAGTGGCTGGCGCCGGCTATATCAATGCGCGGCTGGACCGCGGCGCGGCTGTGCGGATGGTGACCGGCGAAAGCGGAGAGCAGACCGCAGCCAGAGATCGCGTGCTTGTCGAACACACCTCGATCAACCCCAACAAAGCGGCGCACATCGGGCACCTGCGCAACGCCATCCTTGGCGACACCTTTGTGCGGCTGCTGCGCGCGGCCGGGCACAAGGTGGATGTGCAGAACTACATCGACAACACCGGTGTGCAGGTTGCGGATGTAGTCGTGGGCTTTCTCCACCTAGAGAAGAAGTCGGCAGGCGAGGTGCGCGAGCTGATCGCTGCCTGTGATAGGCGCGCCGCCACCGAAGGGCCGCGCGCCGCCATCGACTACTACTGCTGGGATCTCTATGCGCGGACTTCGCAGTGGTACGGCGAGGGAACGGACGAAGAGCAGAAGGCGCGCAAGCAGCTCCGGCTCGACACGCTGCACTCGATCGAGCACGGGGGCAATGAAACAGCCGAGATCGCTGAGCTGATCTCGACGGCGGTGCTCAAACGCCACCTCGAAACCATGCAGCGGCTGGGCATCGAGTACGACCTGCTGCCGCGCGAGAGCGAGATTCTGCACCTGAAGTTCTGGGAAGCGGCCTTCGAGCTGCTGAAAACTTCGGGCGTGTTGTACTTCGAGAACGAAGGCAAGAACAAGGGCTGTTGGGTCATGACCAGGCCCGGAGCTGCAACACAGCCGGTCCAAGACGAGGACAGCCCGAAGGGCACGGACGAAGACGCGAAGGTGATCGTGCGCTCGAACGGCACCGTAACCTACGTCGGCAAGGACATCGCCTATCACCTGTGGAAGTTTGGCCTGCTCGGCCGCGACTTCGGCTACAACCCCTTCTTCCGCTATTCGGATCGTGAGTGCTGGATCACGGCGGAAAAGGGCGAGCCGGAGCATCCGCAATTCGGCGGGGCAACGGCAATCTATAACGTGATCGACTCGCGGCAATCGGACCCGCAGGCGAACGTGATTCAGGCGCTGCGCGGCATGGGCCACACGGCAGAGGCCGATCGCTACACGCATTTCAGCTACGAGATGGTGGCGCTCACGCCGCGCTGCGCGATGGAACTGGGCTACCAGGTCGCGGCCGAGGATCAGGGCCGAGCTTACATCGAGGTGAGCGGGCGTAAGGGCTTCGGCGTGAAGGCCGACGACCTCGTCGACAAGCTGATCGCGGCCACGCGCGCTGAAGTGGACTCGCGCCAAACCGGACGCGACGAGGCCGAGCGCCAGCGGATCGCCGGGCAGATCGCGATAGGGGCGCTTCGCTACTTCATGCTCAAGGTCACGCGGAATTCGGTGATCGCCTTCGACTTCAAAGATGCGCTGAGCTTCGAGGGCGAGACGGGTCCGTACATTCAGTACGCGGTGGTGAGAATCCGCAACATCTTCCGCAAGGGCGGAACGACGCCCGAAGCGGTGCTAGCGGAGTTAGCGGAGCTAGCGGAGTTAGGCTGCTACCTCAGCGGCGAGGAGCACGAAGACATCTGGGCGCTATGGCTGCGCGCCGGTCGATTCTCACTCATTCTTGAGCAGAGCATCGCGACTGCGGAGCCCGCCTTTGTTGCCAAACACGCCTTCCAGTTGGCGCAGGATTTCGCCAACTTCTATCACCGGCACCACATCCTCACGGAAGAAGATCCGGCACGCAAGACCTTCCTGCTGGCGACAGCGGCCGTCACGCTGCGCGAACTCGTCAGGTCGCTTGCCCTCCTTGGAATCGAAAGCCCAGAAGCGATGTGAGAAGCGGATCAGGGAACGGCGGTCGGCCCAAAATCGCTGGAAAACAGCTCCAAAACATCTCAAGGCTGCCGAAAAGTGGCCGACTTTCGAGGCGGAAGTTTGCCTGGGGGCTACAGATAGCGCGGGAACCACTCTGGCTTCCCCAGTTCCAGCCTCTGCGGCGGCGCGGTGACCGGGCGCGCCTGCCAGATGCGCAAATCCGGATCGGCAATACCTGCCGCGTTGCGTTCAACGACGATTGCGATGCGGTGACCAGCATAATTGAGCATGCAGAATCTCCAACGCTGGGGCGCTTCATCCACCTCGGGGCCGGTCACAGCAAGCTCAACTCCGGCCGCGCCGCCGAAAACAAAAGAAATCTCGCGAAGCGGCAAAGCCATCCCCATCCCGCGAGCCTTGGTGTAGGCCTCCTTCAGCGTCCAGAGCGCTAGCGCGCGCTCCAGTTTCGCTTCGACATCGAGCGCCTCAAGCTGCTCGCGTTCCCGGGCGGAGAAGGCCTTGCGCGCAACGCCCACGATTCCCTCTGCCTGCTCGCGCACTTCTATGTCTACGCCCACCTCTCGCTTCCGAGCGACAAGGCAAACAACCAGGTCGTCGCTGTCTGACAAGTTGAAGCGCAGGCCGCACTCCGGCTCGGCGGCCGGCTTGCCATACTCGTTCGTGGGAAACCGCCATGCCTCAGGTGGAAGACAAGCATGCCGGCTCAGCGCCATGCGCCCCAACGCATGCATGGCAATAAACTCGCGCTGGTGGCGCTCGAAGCGGAAGCGCCTCGCGCGTTCCAGCTCTTCCGCGCTCAGGATCGCCTCGCAGGCCTCTTTCGCACCGGCTGGCGCAAGGTCTTCTGGGAAGGCCAGCCACAAATCCAGCGTGTTTTCTTCCACGTGAATCGTCTCGCGCTCTTTCCGCATTTTCTCGCTTGCCTGCATCGCTACTCCGGCGGCGGGTAGAACGGCAGCCGGTCGTTTTTCTCGTTGGCGCGTTTCACCGCGGCGTCATCGAACAGCAACGCCGGAGCCAGCACCGTTGTGGGCACGTCGCCGTAGTAGTTGGCCGCCCACAGATCCTTGCCCGCGGTCACGATGCTCGATCGCAGCGCGCGCTGGTCCACTTCATCCAGCACCGCTCCGCGCACCAATTCGAGTTTGCCTGGCGACGCTCCGTCCACGCTCACGCGATAAAGCAGCTGCGGCGAGAGTCCGCTCCCGAGTTTCTTGACGTAGTAGACGCTGTTCAGTCCGCGCTCTTTGCCCATCTGGATGAGCTGTTGCATCAGCTCCTCATCCGTCACGCCGTTCTGGGCTGTTACCTGCATCACGCCAAGCGAGGCGTGCGGCGCGGCTGTTAGCCCCGCGCGCCCATGGCCGTTCGATTGCGGGAAGTCCTTCACGGGCGTGCGGCCAATCAGATAATTCTTGAGCCGCCCGCCTTCCACCAGCTTCACGGCCTGCGCCCGCACGCCCTCGTCGTCGATCTCGTAGGCTCCCACCAGGCCTTTGCCCTCGTAGCCCTTGAGCCCCGGATCATCCACGACGTCCATCCAATCCGGCATTACGCGCGCATGATAGCTCGAAGCGAAGGGCCCGTTGGTCCGCGCCTCAGTGCCCAGCCTCGGCCGCGTCGCCGGAACCGCGCCGGCCAGAAGGTCGGTGAGCACGGCGGCGCTTGCCTCGGCGCTCAGCAGCACCGGCCCGTGATACTCCTCCTCCACCACTGGGGCGGCGCGCAGATCGCCGAGCGAAGCAATCTGCTCCACGGCGTGCTGCGCAAAAACGTCCTCTGCATCCAGGTCCTTGAGCGAAGTGCCCCGCGATCCATAGGACCGATCCAGCCGCATTCCGTCGGCGGCCTGCGCGCTCACGGCGAAGCTCTCCTGATATTCCGCTGCCGCCTTGCGTACGATTGCGCCTTCGCTGGTCACAATCCACGTGGTCTTCACCTGCGCGTGAAAAACCGTCGCTGAGGATTCCACCTCGCGATCGAGCGCCTTCACTGTATCCGCGGTGCGGTAAAGCCCGCTGGCCCGCGCCACGCGGTCAGCCCAGGCCGGCTCATCGAGTTCCAGCAGCGCCTTGCCGTCGAGCGCGATGATTGGCTTCTCCCGGCTGAAGTCGTCGGCCTGCGGAGGCGTCTCAATCTGCTTCAGCGAAGCCTGCTTCTGCGCATAATCGGCCAGCGCCGCCTTGTAGGCCTGGTCGGTGGCGTTCCACAAGGCCGAGCGCAGCGCCACCTCATCGCCATCGAGCGCCGCAAAACCCACCGCTCCATCCGCGCGCCCCCCCGAGTTGTCGGTTTTGTAGTCGCCAACGCGCACCATCACTCTCGCCACGCGCTGGCGCCGGCGCTCGGAGCCCTCGCTGGCTCCGAATTCCGCCTTCGTCTCGAAGCTATCCACCTCTTCGATCCGGTACTGAAGGAAAAACGGCTTCTCAAATCCAGGCAACTGCAACTGGCTCATGCTGCGGTCCATCTCGACGAGCATGGCTTTGAGAACAGGATCCTTCTCCGCATCGGCGCGGGTCTGTTGCGCAACGATAGAAGCGGGCGCAAAAACGCCGAAGGCAAGAAGAGCGATTCCGGCAATCCATCCAATGGAACGAACCGCTTTCATTGCGCGCCTCCATTCTGCTGTTTTGCGGGGTTCTCTGTTCCCTCTTCCCTGATCCCTCTTCCCTCGTTCCCTTGTTCCCTTGTTCCCTGTTCTTCAGGGATCGGCAGAATCGGCGGCCGCGCCGTGCCTTGCGCCTGTCTTTGCGTCTCGATTTCGCTCACCAGCATCGCCGGAGCCACTGCGCTCACCGGAACGGTGCCCGATTCCGCGCCGCACTCACCGTTGAAGACCTGGCTCTTGTCGCCAGTGGCCACGATCTTCATCATCGCGGCCAGCGGCGTGCCCACAATGCTGACGCCTCGCACCAGCTCATCGGGACGGCCGTCGGTGTAAACGCGCCAAACGACCAAGGGGATGACTTGAAAGGCCTGCGGCGAACTGCGCTGCGTTACCGCAAAGCCCGAAGAAATGTCCTCAAAATAGAGCCCATAGGGCTTGCCCTGCTTCTTCGCTTCCTCGATCAGCTGCTTGCGCAGCTCGGCCTCGGGCACGCTCTTTTTCGAGGTCACGATCAGGTTTCCCTGGCGTCCCGTGGGCACGTGACCAACCTCTGCGCGTCCATGCCCGTTGGAGTTGGCGAAACTGGCGATGGGCAGACGCGACATCAAAAAAGTCTTCAGCACGCCATCGTCGATCAGATCCACGCGGCGAGCCTTTTCGCCCTCGTCGTCGTAATCGTAATGGCCTGCGAGCCACACGCCGCCGGACTCGGTCAGAGTAGGATCGTCGGCAACCGAGAGAAAATCCGGCAGCACCGCCTTTCCCACGCCCTTGGTAAACGTCTGGCCCTCTTCGTCCCCTCGCTGGCGCTGGCCTTCCAGCCTGTGACCGAGCACTTCATGGAAGAAGACTGCCGCGGCCCGCCCAGACAGGATCGCCGGCCCGTCGAACGGCTCGGTGACGGGCGCCTTGCGGAGCGCTTCCAGGCTCCGGCCCAGCTCGCGCATCGCCGCTTCCATTTCCGCCTGTTTGGGCAACCCGTCGACCGTGGCCGCTTCGAAGCTCCGCATTCGATAAAGATCCATTCCGTCTTCGGCCCGCGTGGCCGCTACCGCCACCAGTCTGGCTTGCAGATGCGGCGCCACAACGCGCGCGCCTTCCGACGAAACGTAGTAATCGGTCTCGTTCTGCACCGTCAGAATGAGGACATTCTGGTAGGCGTCCGGGTACTCGCGAAATATATGCGACAGGGCCTCGATGCGCCGTCCCCAGGCCTCGCGGTCCACAACCGGCGCTGGCGCTTCCTGCCCCCTGTGCGTCTCCGGCGCCTCTTCGCTGAAATCCGGCGAATCGTCCTCCTCTTTGGCCCGCACCTCGGCCTCGGTCTTTACGCGCAGGTAGTTGTCCAGAGCCTTGCCGTAGCCTGCATTGGTGGCCGCCCACAATGTTCGCTCCAGCGCTTCGCGATCCGATCCGAGCGGAAGCCGGACTGAATTCACTGCCGAGCTGCGATGCGTTCCGTGCGTGTTGTCCAGCTTTGGGCTACCCACTCTGACCTGCACGTCGCCCATGCGCATATGACCAGCCCCGCTGTTCGTCACGCCCCCATACTGCGCCTGGACGGAGACGTAATTCGCATCAGCCACCGAATAGCTCAGGAAGTAGGGCGGAGGCTGCTTTTCGTCGCCCTTTTTGCCGAGCGACGTGAAAGCTCGTTGCAATTCGGCCGTCATGGAGTCCAAAAGAGGCGACTCAGCCTGCGTTTGCGCGCCGGCGGGAAGCGCCATGACCGCGCTGCATGCGAAGGCGAGCACACAGAAACAGCCTGCCAGGCACTGCCGGCCCATTACTCTGGTAAAATTCGTTCGCATAAGTTATGGAGGGTACAGCCAACCATCAGTCAAGCTCGATTGTCTCAGAGCCAGGCCGCCCCCGGTTCGAGGCAGGTGCAAAATCCTCCTTCCGCCTTGCTCCGCGAACTTTACAAACGGCGGCTCCCCACCCTCCGCTTGCAGTTGAGGAGGTTCGACCGTGAAGTTTGCACGCCATCTCGCTCTTGCAGCCTGCATCGTGGGTTTGCTTGCCGGTGTTCAGACCCGTCATGTAACAGCCCAGGCCCCACAGGCGCCATCGACGCAGGCCAGCGCACCACCTGCACCACCGCAAGCCTATGCGCTGCCGCCGGATAAGCTCACCAAGGCAATTGCGCTTACTCGGATCCGCCACATCCTTGAGATTGCGGGCTCCGTCTGGAGCCTCGCTTTTCTCTGGCTTATGCTTGCCACTCGCGCCTGGTCAGGCATCGAGGCCTGGAGCCGGCGCGTTGCCAAACGGCGCTGGGTCCAAGGCGTCTTTTTCTTTGCTGTTTTCTTTCTCCTCGCCACTTTGGCAGGCTTGCCCTTCGACTGGTACTCCCAGCACGCCAGCCGCGCCTACGGCATCAGCGTGCAGGGATGGGGAAGCTGGTTCGGCGACCAGGCGAAGTCTTTCGGCCTTCTGCTGGTGTTCGGAATCCCCTTACTGCTGCTTTTTCACTGGATTGTCCGCCGCTGGCCTCGACGTTACTGGTTTGGTCTCTGGGTGGCGACAGTGCCCATTCTCGTGCTGACCCTCTTCGTCTCACCCCTGATCGAGCCCATTTTCAACAAGTTCGAGCCTCTCTCGAAGAACTACCCGCAGCTTGTGCAGGAGCTGGAAAAAGTTGCAGCCCGCACCGGAACCAATATTCCGCCCGATCGCATGTTCCTGATGAAGGCCAGCCTGAAGACGAATGGCCTGAACGCCTACGTCACCGGTTTGGGAGCCACCAAGCGCATCGTGGTCTGGGATACCACCGCAGGACGCATCCCCGACGACCAGGTTCTCTTCGTTTTCGGGCATGAGAGCGGCCACTATGTTCTCAACCACATTCCGAAAGCAATCGCAATTTATTCGGTGGCTCTGTTCTTCGTCTACTGGGCCTGCGCTGGCTTTGCGGCGTGGCTTATTCGCCGCTTCGGTTCGCAATGGGGAATTCTCCCGTCGCAAAGACCTGCGCCGGCGGAGCCCTGGCAATCTTCTCGCGCAGGCTTCGTGGCGCTGCTCTTTGTTGTGTTCCTCGCCAATTTCCTGCTGCAGCCGGCCCAGAGCACCTACAGCCGCTACGATGAGCATCAGGCCGACGTCTATGGCCAGGAGGCGATCCACGGCATCGTCGCTGACCCGCAGGCCACCACCGTCGCTGCATTCAACTCCCTCGGCCAGGCTTACCTCGACGATCCCAACCCCAACCGCGTAATCGAATTTTGGCTTTACAGCCATCCTTCCACCCAGCACCGAGCTACCTTCGCGCTGCACTACAACCCATGGGTCAACGGCGGCCGGGGCGAGTTCTTCGGAAACTAGTTTCGCTCGCCAAAATCACTCCAGTCCCCCGTCCTTCTCACGTTCCCGGCGAGAAGGACGGGAAACCACGAAACCGACCGGCCCATTCCCGGACTTCACGGAACACCCGGCTCCTTCCTGATCGAATTCCGCCCCGGTTTCCCACCGCGTCTGGCCCCTCCTCGTTCTCCCCCTGCCTCTTCACGCCGTAAACTGGTTTGTTCTCATCCTGTGTGGAGGATCGCAATGCCGTATCCCACGAACTACCGTTACTCCCGCGAACACGAGTGGATCTCCGTTGAGGGTTCCGTTGGCTCCATCGGCATCACCGACTATGCCCAGAACTCGCTGGGAGACATTGTTTATGTCGACGCTCCCAAGGTCGGCGACACTGTCACCGCCAACGCGACGTTCGGCTCCGTTGAAAGCGTGAAGGCGGTCAGCGATCTGTTTTCTCCTGTTTCCGGCACAGTCACCGCCGTGAACGAGGAACTCAAGACCGCTCCCGACAAGATCAACGAAGATGCCCACGGGACTTGGATCATCAAGGTGGAACTCTCCAACCCGGCCGAGCTTGACAAGCTGCTCGACTCCGCAGCGTACGAAGCCTTTGTTTCGGAGGAAGTCGGAAACTAGTTGCCAGTTGTCAGTTTGTCTTTTCTCCCACAACCGGCCACTGTTCACTAACCACTGACCACTGACCACTGACCACTTTTATGCGCTATCTTCCCAAATCCGACTCTGAACGCGAGCGCATGCTGGCTGAAATCGGCGTCAGCTCCATCGACGAGCTCTTCTCCGCGATTCCGGCCGAGTATCGCCTGCAGCGCGACCTCAATCTCCCGCCGCAGATGGCCGAAAGCGAGATCGTCAACTACTTCCGTGCCGCAGCGGAGAACAGCTCAACTGGCTGCACAAGCTTCCTCGGCGCCGGAGCGTATCGCCACTACCGCCCGGTCATCATCGATTCGCTCGTCCAGCGGGGCGAGTTCCTCACCAGCTATACGCCCTACCAGGCCGAGATCACGCAGGGCACGCTGCAGGCGATCTTCGAGTTCCAAACCATGATCGCCGAACTCACCGGCATGGACGTGGCCAACGCGAGCATGTATGACGGTTCGACGGCCGCCGCAGAAGCAGTGATGATGGCGCTTCGCATCACCGGGCGCCACCGCGCAGTCGTTGCCGCTACCGTTCATCCCGAGTACCGCGAGGTGCTGGCCACTTACACCCAGCATCAGAACCTGCCGGCGGCAATCGCCGGCTACAACCGGGAAACAGGCCGGCTGGACCTCGAAGCGCTCGATGCAGCTGTCAGCGAAGAGACTGCCTGCGTGTTGGTCCAGAGCCCGAACTTCTTCGGCGTCATTGAAGACATTCCCGCGATTGCTGAAATCGCCCACGCTAAAGGGGCACTGCTCGCCGTCTCGATTGCCGAGGCGGTCTCACTGGGCGTCGTACGGCCGCCCGTCGAGGCCGACATCGTCGCCATGGAGGCGCAGTCCTTTGGGGTCGCGCTCAGCTACGGCGGTCCTTACTGCGGGGTCATTGCAGCGAAAGAACAATATGTTCGCCAGATGCCGGGGCGCCTCGCCGGCCAGACAGTCGATGCAAATGGGAATCGGGGATTCGTTCTCACGCTGGCGACGCGCGAGCAGCACATCCGCCGCGAAAAGGCCACCTCGAACATCTGCACAAACCAGGCGCTGGTCGCGCTTATGGCGACAATCTTTATGTCCGTCTACGGCAAAGAGGGCCTGCGCGAGTTGGCCGAACACAACCTCTCCAAGGCTGACTACGCCGCCCGCACTCTTGCGCGCTGCCCTGACGCATGGCTGCGCTTCGCCGGCGCCCCGCGCTTTAACGAGTTTGTGCTCGAAACCGCCGAACCACCGGCCAGATGGGGTCCGCGCCTGCTCGACAACAAAATCATCGGCGGCCTCGACCTCGCGCGCTGGTACCCGGAACTGAAGAATTGCACCCTCTGGTGCGCGACGGAAGTGACGACGAGAGAGCAGATCGAAGCCGCAGCGAAGGTGCTTGCGGCCGACCATCAGAAAAAGGCTTTGTGACAACGGCACGGCTTTAGCCGGGTCATGAAAGCTGAAAGAGGCTTTGTAATAACGGCACGGCTTTAGCCGGGCCATA
>Ga0335071_10007594_pt1 | contig 11159 bp, 8 predicted proteins | sample Lox_Sample_15_FD_206724 | JGI IMG/M metagenome (GOLD analysis project Ga0335071, IMG submission 206724) | Soil microbial communities from Loxahatchee National Wildlife Refuge, Florida, United States - Lox_Sample_1.5 | ecosystem: Environmental > Terrestrial > Soil > Wetlands | place: USA: Florida...
ACCGCTCGCCAGACTGCTGGCGCGCCATTCCCTGACGATCTTCCTGCTTGTGACCGGCACAGTGTGGCTGTGGCTTTTCGCGATCTCGAATCCGATGTCGAAGTGGGGACAGGTAGTCGGAAACATCGTCTCGGAATGGACCCAGGTTCTGGGGATGGTGGTGCTCACGAAACGCCTGCTGGAAACACACTCAAAAGAAAGCCGGAGATAAGAACTGACAACTGAGAACTGGCAACTGAGAACCAACAACTGCTACTTCACCAGCCACTCCATAGCCTCTTCGCGCGTCTCGAATGTCGGAAAGTCCCGGCGCGAAAAGCTCTTGAAGTTCTCGTAGAAGACGTGCGGCAGACTGTCGGTGCCCACCCAGGCCGACTTCTTCACATAGGGGCGATCGAGGGTCAGAACTTCTTTGATCTTGGTCGCGACGGCTTTGTCGACCTTGGCTCCGCTGAAATCGGCCAGGGTCAGCACCGATCCGGGTTCGTGCCGGGCGACATCCGCGCGCACCTGGTCGAGCAGGACGAGCAGGTCTTTTTCGTTGCAGTAACTGAAGTCGATGAGGAAGATCGCCTGCCCTTTGTGCTTCACAAATCGCAGGCGATTCTTCACTTCGTCGTCAGAGATCATGCGAGCAGTCCTTCGACAACGCGGTAAGCCCCGTCCAGCGCCGCATCCAGCGCGGAAGCATCCTTCCCTCCGGCCTCGGCCAGGTCGGGACGCCCGCCGCCTTTCCCGCCGACTTTCTGGGCCACAGCGCCGACTACTTTGCCCGCCTGCACACGCGATGTCAGATCTTTGGTTACGCCCACGATCAGTGCGACATTTCCATCGGAAGCCGATCCCAGCACCACGACGCCCGAGCCGATCTTGTCGCGCAGTTGATCGACGAGAGTCCGCATCTGCGCACGCTCCAGGTTGTCCACGCGGTGGGCCAGCACCTTCACGCCCTTGACCTCTTTCACCTTGTCGCCGATGTTCGCCGTGGAAGAGGATGCCGACTTCATCCGCGCCTGATCAAGTTCCCGCGCCAGCCGTTTGATCTCCGCATCTTTCTTGTCGAGTTCGAGTTTCAGCGCCTCGGCGGGACTGGACGTTTCCGCGTGAGTTGAGAACGACGCGACTACGTTTTCGAGCTGATGATCTTTCCGGAAGTGATGCAGCGATCCCTCGCCTGTAATGGCCTCGACGCGCCGCACACCGGAAGACACGCTGCCTTCTTTCAGAATCTTGATCAACCCGATCTCGCCCGTGGCGCCTGTGTGCGTGCCACCGCAGAGTTCGGTCGAGAAATCGCCAATACGAATCACGCGCACACGGTCGCCGTACTTCTCGCCGAACAGAGCCATCGCGTGATACTCGTTGACAGCCACATCGATCGGGACGTTCTCGATGACTTCCACCTTGCGGTTGCGCAGCACCTCTTTATTGATGATGTCCTCGATATCCTGCAACTCTTCGTCTTCGACGGCCGTAAAGTGCGAGAAGTCGAAGCGCAGGTGATTGGGCGCAACCAGCGATCCGGCCTGCTTTACGTGCTTGCCGAGCACCTCGCGCAGTCCGGCATGCAGTAGATGGGTAGCGGTGTGATTGCGCATGGTGGATTCGCGAATGTCGGTGTTCACGACCGCATCGACTTTGTCACCGACTCGAATCACAGGGTTGCCCCGGCCTTCCGCGCTTTTTGCGGAGGGTGGGGATTTTACGATGACCTGGTGCGCGCGCACTCCCTGCACCGGGTAATAGCATCCCTTCACGTCGGCGATTACAGTGTTGTGATCGTTGGAATAGAGCCATCCGCGATCTCCAACCTGCCCGCCGGCCTCGGCATAAAAGGGCGTGTGATCGAGGATGATCTCGCCGTCTTCACCGGCCTTGAGTTCGCGCACACCCTGCCCGTTGTGAATGATGGCCAGCACCTCGCAATCATTCGAGCGAGTCTGCCAGTAGCCTTGAAACTCCGATTTTGGCAGCGACTGATACGCGGGATTTGCGGTTTGCTTGGCAGCGCCTTTCCACGAAGCGCGAGCGCGAGCCTTCTGCTCGTCCATGGCCGCATCGAAACCATCCTGATCGAAATCGATGCCACGATCTCGCGCAGCATCTTGGATGAAGTCGAGCGGCATTCCAAACGTGTCGTACAGCTTGAAAGCTTTTTCCCCGTCTAGCATGTGGGCGCGACCGCGAATATAAGCTATTTCCTGGTCAGAAGCTCCACCTGCTATGTCTGAGATTGTTTGGTCTGGTGTTCTGTCGTATCCGCGAGCCGCCTCATCGAGCATTGCTTCCAATCGTTGCAATCCAACGTCCAGTGTGTGCGCAAAACGGTTCTCTTCCGCAAGCACCGCCTTCGAAACACGATCAGCAGTCTCGTTAAGCTCCGGATACGCATCGTTCATCAGATCGCGAACCGCAAACACCATTTGATAAAGAAATGGCTTCGTCTGCCCCAGCAACCGACCATGCGTGATCGCTCGCCGGATAATCTTGCGCAGCACATAGCCGCGCCCCTCATTCGAAGGTGTTACGCCGTCGGAAATGAGAAACGTAGCCGCGCGAGAGTGATCTGCAATTACACGTAGCGAAGCGGCAGACTTTGTATGTGCTTCTTTGTTCAGTTCCTTCTTCAGCGACGCACCGGTCAATTCCGCCGCTTTTTTGATCAGCGGCGTGAACAAATCTGTCTCGTAATTCGAAATCACGCCCTGCAGCACGGCCGTCACGCGCTCCAGGCCCATCCCGGTATCAATTGACGGCTTCGGCAATGGTGGCAGTTTCCCGGACGCATCCCGATCAAACTGCATGAACACCAGGTTCCAGATCTCCACATAGCGTCCGCAATCGCATCCGAACGCGCAATCCGTGTGGCCCTGGTCCGACGCGACCGCGCCCATGTCGTAGTGGATCTCGCTGCACGGACCGCACGGCCCCGTATCGCCCATCTGCCAGAAATTGTCTTTTGTGCCGAACTCGAAAATGCGATCCTTGGGGACACCCTGTCCGAGCCACAAGTCGTATGCCTCGGCATCGCGGGGTACGCCGCCCTCACCGTTGAAGATGGTGACGTACATCTTGTCTTTCGCAATGCCAAACCACTTCGGCGAAGTGATCAGCTCCCACGCGTAAGCAATCGCATCCTTCTTGAAGTAGTCGCCGAAGGAGAAATTTCCCAGCATTTCGAAAAACGTGTGATGCCGGTTCGTGAATCCCACGTTCTCCAGATCGTTGTGCTTTCCGCCCGCGCGCACGCACTTCTGCGACGTAGTCGCGCGCGCATAATCGCGCTTTTCCAGCCCAAGGAACACGTCCTTGAACTGGTTCATCCCCGCGTTGGTAAACAGCAGCGTAGGATCGTTGGCCGGGACGAGCGACGACGAATGCACTTCTTTGTGTCCCTTCTCGACAAAGAAGTCCAGGAATTTCCTGCGAATTTCCGAGCCTGTCAGCATGAATCTGTAATTCTAAATGAAATGAGAGGGAGTCCAATTCTCGCGGCGTATTCGCACAGGTACCGCCGCTATGTTGCCGGCTGTCGCGCCGGGATCTTGCTCGCGCTGCAGTGTGGCCGCCCGGGCGCTCCCAATAATCAAAAGGGCCCAGCGATTCACAAGGCTTCCCCTGTGTACCTCTGTGCCCTCTGTGGTGAGCTTTTAGCTGCGCCTACTTCAAAGTATCCGCAGTCTTCTCGGTTCCTTTCTTCACACCGTGACCGACTCCTTTGACGCCCTTCTTCACGGTGCTGCCGGTCTTGTCAGCGGCCTTCTCGGTGTCTTTCCCGGCTGTTTTGCCGACCTTCTCGGTATCTTTGCCGGCGGTCTTCGCGCCTTTCTCAGTGTCCTTGGTCGCGGTCTTCGCGCCTTTCTCGGTGTCCTTCGCTACGGTCTTGGTGCCCTTTTCGGTGTCCTTGGCGGCGGTCGTGGTCGCGTGGACGCTCTTCTTTCCGGCCTTCTCGGTGTCTTTTCCAGCCGTCTTGGCGCCCTTCTCAGTGTCCTTGGCCGCAGTCTTCGTCGCGTCTTTTGCTTCTGTTCCGGTTGATTTCTTTTCAGTGTCCTGACTTACAGCCAATGACACCGCGCATAACAAAGCACACACCAGCATCGGTACCCACTTCCAGGATTTCATGGGATTCCTCCTTACCTGCTATTTGTAGCGGTGATGAGAGTATGCTCCACCGGGCCGGAGTGAATCAAATACGGAAGTACAAGGCGCTAGTCGGCAAAGCGCCACAATGAGAGTGTCCTGTTTCCACGCAGGTAGGCGCAGCATGAGGCCGCCAGTGAAGCCTGGAGTAGCGGGATAAGATCTTTGCTGCAGGGCTTTATGCCGCACGGCTGTCATTCACCCGTCTCCCCCTCCAGCGCCGTCAGCACCTCATCGTCGACATCCCATTTCTTCAGGATCGAAAAGATCGTCCGCGTGCGAAATCCCGCCCGCGCTAACTGACGGAAGATGCGCGCCGTCTGTTTCTGATCCTTGGGCTTCTCCATCCGCTTCTTGCGCAGGTACTCCCGCGCCTGCTTCTCTTCATTGACTCCGTCGTAAGCGGCGTCCACTGCCTTCTCGATCACCGCCGCATGCACGCCGCGAGTCTTCAATTCCGTGATCACCCGGCCGCGCCCGAATTTCTGATTGTCCCGACGCATCGACGAGTAATAGGCGGCATAGTTCGAATCGTTCAGATATCCCTGATCCTTCAGCCGACGGATGACCAACTCGACCAGAGTCTCGGCGTACTCCGATTCCGGATCCTCCACACGCGCACGCATCAAGCGCTTCAATTCGGCAACAGTGCGCATCCGCCGCGCCAAGGACGAGACCGCATAGTCATATAGCTCATCCTCGGAATACCGCCGCCGCTTGGGACGCGAGAACGTCATGCGCTAACGATAACGCAACTCCGGACATCAACAAATAAGAATGACGTGGGGCGCAGCAAGCGCTTCTCAGCGATCTCGGCGGTTACCGGTTTGACCGCTGATGCTGGCGAAACTTGTTCTTAGCGTCCTTGAGTTCTTCTTCGCGTGCTTAGCGTTAAGTCTTTCATCGAAAGCCCATCAGAAAAGCATCCCAAACCTCGCAGAATGTCTCTAAACAATGCACTGCAAGAGCCATGCCCGCCAACAACTCTGCTCCTCCGATCCTCTTCGACCTCGATGGCACCCTGATCGATACCGTCTACGAGCACGTTATGAGCTGGTCCGCCGCTCTCAGGGAACAAGGGGTCGAGATTCCCAGCTGGAAGATCCACCGCCGCATCGGGATGAGCGGCAAGTCGCTGGCGAAGCAGCTCCTGCGCGAGCCGGAAGTGGGCAAGCACCGCATCGATCTCGACAAAGCAGAAGCGCGTCACGACATGCTATTCCTGAAGGCCAGCCGCGATCCGCGCGTTCTTCCGGGTGCGCAGCAACTCTTGAATCACCTCACTGCGAACGAAGTTCCCTGGGCCATCGCCACCACCGGCAAGCAAAAGCAGACGAAGCATCTCCTCGAGAATATGCGGCTGCCGAAGAACGCGGTCGTCGTCACAGGAGACGACGTTGCCCAGGCCAAGCCCTCCCCTGAGATCTTCTTACTCGCCGCCGAACGCCTGGGCGCTCCTCTGGAAAACTGCGTGGTGGTCGGCGATGCGATCTGGGACATGATCGCCGCCGGACGCCGCCGCTCCCTTGCAGTTGGCGTTCTCACCGGCGGCTATAGCAAGCCGGAACTCGAGGAAGCCGGCGCATTCCGGGTGTACTCCGATCCCGCCGACATGCTGCGCCATATCGAAGACCTCGGCATCGCCGGATCAGAGCCGAAAGCTCGCCGCTGAATCCAGCCCGGTCGGCGCTCTGATTCGGAGTCGTTTGGCCTCGCACCCCTCGAATTCAGGACCTGACATTCGAGACATCTCTGCGCGCGAACCTTCCGTCTGCCCAGACAGCCGCCGGTGCAAGGAATTGCACATTGACATCTGGCGCGATGTGAAGCACACTCCCTTGACTATTTCCCTCGGGAGTCCGGCCGCATCATCGCTGCCCGGCTCGGTTCTGTAGACCCCTTCGGCATACTTGGGTTCCCTAATTCGCTAATGCGGAATGATGATTCTTCGTGTTCGATTTCGAAGATGGGGAGGTGTCGAATGAAGTGCAGAGTGATTTCTGTGGGTTTTTTCTCTCTTGCCGTGTTTTCTATCGCATTCGCCCAGAAAGTCACGACGGTCGCCGGAGGCTTCGTGGGCGACGGTGGCGCCGCAACCCAAGCCAGTTTTCAGTACCCCATTGGAATGGCCCAAGACCGACAGGGCAACATCTATGTCAGCGACGCGGGCCAACAACGTATCCGCAGGATTTTATCGACCGGGACAATCTCCACCTTCGCGGGAACCGGTATCGTCGGATTCAGCGGAGACGGCGGACCGGCCCGATTGGCACAAGTCAACGCGCCTATCGGGATCGCTATGGATGCGGCGGGAGACGTTGTCTTTGCCGACGGCGGCAACAATCGCATTCGCAAGATCAACAGCGCCGGGATCATCTCCACCATTGCTGGCAATGGCATCGCCGGATACAGCGGCGATGGCGGCCCTGCCATCAATGCCAGCCTGAATGTGCCTTGGGGCGTGACCTACGATCCGGCGGGAAATCTCTATATCTCGGATCGCAATAACAGTGTCATTCGCAAAGTTGACACCGGGGGCATTATCACGACTTTCGCAGGCAATGGCACGCAGGGTTATTGCGGTGACGGTGGACAGGCCACTCAGGCCTGTTTCAACGTTCCCAGGGGCCTGGCATACGCGAACGGATCCTTGTACATCGCAGATGGATTGAATCATCGCGTGCGCCAGATCAACTCGTTGGGAATCATCTCCACAGTCGCCGGCAATGGCAAGCTGGGTGCCACTGGCGATGGCGGTCCAGCCACACAAGCCGCCATTGGCAGTCCGAGGGCTGTGGCGGTAAGGGGTGGCATCCTGTACATCTCGAACGGTGGCCAGGGGCGAATCCGCAACGTCACGCTCAGCACGGGAATCATCAATACCTACGTCGGTTCAACCTTCGGCTACGATGGGGACAATCATGCACCCTTGAACACTGAGACAAACGGCACCGCTGGCCTGGTGTCGCTCTCCAGCAGTTCGATGCTGTTCGTCGATCTCGGAAATGCGCGGGTTCGGCGCCTGAGCGGAGGTGTGGTGAGAACCATAGCCGGCGGCTTCATCGGAGACGGCCGGCCCGCCACCTCTGCGGCCATGGTCTTTCCCCAAGGCATCGCTTTTGACAGCGGGGGAAACCTCTACGTGGTCGAATACGCCGGCCACCGCATCCGGAAGATTGACAGCACAGGGAAGGTCAGCACCGTAGCCGGAACTGGGGTCAGCGGTTATTCCGGCGACGGAGGCCCAGCCACCTCTGCGCAGTTGTGGTTCCCACAGGGTGTGATTGTTGATCCAGCCGGCAATCTTTTCATCTCCGACCAGTCTAACAATGTGATCCGCAAGGTAGACACCTCCGGCACGATCTCGACCTTCTCCGCGGATCCGAACTTCGGCGGAGTATTGGGTTTTATGGCCTTTGATTCGGCCGGCGCTTTGTACGTCGCCGATGCCGGGGCCTGCACGGTATGGAAAGTCGATTCCAATGGAAAAGCCACGGACGTAGCCGGAGTGCCGTTCGTTTGCGGATATAACGGGGATAACGTGCAAGCGACGACGGCTCAATTGAACTCGCCATATAGCATCACCTTCGATTCGGCGGGTAATCTCTACATCGGTGATTACGCCAACAACCGCGTTCGAAAAGTGAATGGCGCGGGTGTCATCACGACGATCGCAGGAGACGGCACGGCGTGTGCCGACAGCACCACGGCATGTGGCGACGGCGGTTCCGCCACGGCTGCGCAACTCAATCTCCCGGTTGGGCTCGCGGTCTCCGGCGGCGCCCTGTACATAGCGGACGAAGCCGATGTCCGCATTCGCAGGGTGGCGGGAGGCATCATCACAACCTATGCCGGTACCGGATACGCTGGCTACAACGGCAACGGCCTGGCGGCCACAAGCACGAATCTGGACGACCCGATCGACGTAGCCGTCAACCCGGTCAACGGTGCGTTGTACCTGGTCGATGATATTCAAGCCCGGGTAAGAAAAGTGCACTGATCGCGCTCGGAACCCTGATGCGAAACCCCCACTTCTGCCAAAAGTCGGTCAGAAGTGGGGGCACGTTTTGCGGGGCCCTCAAGGCGCATCTCGCTTGGTTTTTGTGCGCGGGTCAAATCCCGTTCCCCCGTTACCATTGATGAGACAGCCTTTGCTGTCTTCCGCCGCTCGTGTGTTCCGGTCACGCCTGCCGGATGCGCTAAACTTTCACCGGATGGTTGTAAATACTTATTTCGCTCTCACGCTGATAGCTGCAGCCGCAGTCGTGCAAACAGCCAGAGCGCAGGCCAACAACGAGCAGCCAGTTCCCACCCACTCCGAACTCTGCGCCAAGGCCGACACTCTCACCCATGCCGCTCAGCGAGACTGTCCTGACAGAGTTCGCGAACTCCTGGCCACCAACGGAATCGACAGCAAAACCGGCAGCGAGTCGGAAGCGCTCACAACAGCCATCCGCGCCGGGAACAAAGACATTGTCGAAATCCTCATCCAAGCCGGCGCTCCGGTGAATCCGTCTCAGACGACGCTGTGGCCTCCGCTCTCCGATGCTGCTTTCACCAAGCACTTCGACATCATGAAGCTGCTGCTTGCCGCCGGAGCAAAGGTCGACGCTCCCGATCATCACGGCCTAACACTGCTGGTCAGCACCGGATACTTCGATCCCACGGTCACCACAATCCTTCTCGACGCCGGTGCCGATCCCAATGCCACCGACCAGCAAGGCGAAAGCGTACTGATGAAAGCATCGGCCCAGGGGCTGAAGCAGTCGGTAAAGATCCTCATCGACCACCATGCCGACGTCAATCGCAAAGACGCGCGCGGACGCACCGCCCTGATGCACGCCGCCGCCAGTCACTATTCCGATGCGATCCCGGTCCTGCTGGAAAACGGAGCCGACCCAACCGCCCGCGACAACGAAGGCCACTCCGCGCTAGACCTCGCGGATAAGTCGAATAACCTAGGCGCGATCGCGATGCTGTCCTTGGCGGTGAAGCGCTCGCGTTAAGGCGGTTTTCGTCTTAGCGATCTTCGCGGAATTTCTTGGCGCCCTTCGCGGTTACGATTTTGAGTATTTCGGGTGGCACGCCGAAGCGTCTTTTCTGTTACCAGCGTAAGCGGCACCTGTTCTATCCGTGTGGTGTAATGCGAAAAGGTTGGGGAACATGTCTCGTTGTCCCTACTGCAACCGTGAACTTCCTGACCTTGAAACGCTTTGTCAAGCGTGCTTCGAAGCAGGGTACGAGCAGGTCGCCCACCCGAAGTCATACTGGGAACGTCGTAGTTCTTGCATCAGTGGCCCAAGCTGACACCCGACGTCGTCTATCTCTTTGTGTTGGTTTTTCTTGTCCTGTGGGGTGATTCTTTTCTTCACATACAACTGCTCCGTTATCACCGTCACATTCTCGACTCACTGGTAGCGTGGGTGGTATCTGCGTTCGTATGTGCCTTTTTAGAAAGTACTCGAAACGCCATCGACCAGAAAACCACGAAATAAAAAAGGCGCCGGAAAACCCGGCGCCATTGAGAACGTCTCGCGAGATGCGGTCAAGCGAGAAGAAAAATCTGATTGGTTAGCTAGCAGCTAGAAGCTAGGAGCTAGCAGCTTATTTACTCTCCGCCACCCCCGGCGACGGAGCCCCGAAATCGCGGCGTCCATTCGCCGCCGCGCGCGCTCCGCGCGCTGCCGGCTGATTCGACGAGGCCGCCCCATACCGTTCCAGCAGCATCGGAGCCATGGCATTCTCGGCTTCCTTCACGAAGATCATCTTGTTTTCCGAAGCCATGTCGACGCGCACGAAGTCGCCCAGCTTGACTTGCCCGGTCGCAACAAGATTCGCCAACGGGAACACGAGGTTGCGCTCGATAGCCCGCTTCAAGTGCCGCGCGCCATACCGCGGATCGGTCCCTTCGCGCAGCAAATATTCCTTCACCGCCGTCGTGCAGTTGAACACAAACTGATTCGTGCCCGCTGCCATCAGCACGCGCTGCTGCACCATGCCCAGCTCGATATCCAGAATCTGCGACAGGTGCTCATCGCGCAGCGTCTTGAACACCACCGTCTTGTCGATGCGGTTCATGAACTCGGGCGTGAACTTGCGCCGCGCCGCTTCGACTGCGGTTTTCTGAATCTTATCGTCGAATTTCTCGTCGACCTCGACCACCTTCGGCGCGAAACCAAAGCCGCCGTCGGCCAGATTCATCATCTCGCCCGCGCCCAGGTTCGACGTCATGATGATGATGCACTGCGAAAGGTCGACGCGCCGGTTGTCGCCCAAGGTCAGAGTGGCCTTGTCGAGAATCCCAAGCAGCAACTGCCACAGCGAGTCCGAAGCCTTTTCGATTTCGTCAAACAGCAGAATCGAGAGTTTCAGCTTTTCCGTGAACCACTGGTTCAACGCTTCCTGCGTCAGCAGTGGATGCGTCTCCCGGTGTCCCAGGTATCCCGGAGGCGATCCGATCAGTTTCGCGATCTCGTGCGAGTGCTGGAACTCCGCGCAATCAATCTTGATGCAAGCGCGCGCATCGCCGAACAGCGCTTCGGCCATCGCTTCGACCACACGCGTTTTGCCCGATCCCGTCGGCCCCAGGAACAGCAAATTCCCCACCGGACGCCCCGGCGGATTCAGTCCAGCCAGGAACATCTGGTAAATCTCAACTACCTTTTCGATCGCCTGATCTTGCCCCACAATCCGGCGGCGAAGCGCGGCTTCAAATTCTCCTGCGTCGTTGCTGCGACGGTTCGGGTCGAGCACTGTTGCGAGATTCGTTCTCATAATCGTTGTCCGCTACCTTCGGACATTCCCTTTCGGCCTTTTAGGCTTCTTCTTTGTTAGATGTTTCCCCGGACTTTGCAGGCCTATTTCCGTTTTTCCTGCCTGCGTCCTGGAATTCCCCCTACTTTCTTCCAGAACCGTGGCGCATCCGGTTACTCCAGAAATAAGCAACTCCTTAGCCACCGCTCCGGGCACGCGGCAACCTAAAGCAAGTTCTTAACTCTCATGTGTTTAGGTGCAGCTTA
>Ga0335071_10007595_pt1 | contig 11159 bp, 12 predicted proteins | sample Lox_Sample_15_FD_206724 | JGI IMG/M metagenome (GOLD analysis project Ga0335071, IMG submission 206724) | Soil microbial communities from Loxahatchee National Wildlife Refuge, Florida, United States - Lox_Sample_1.5 | ecosystem: Environmental > Terrestrial > Soil > Wetlands | place: USA...
CGGCGGAGGGGGTCTGGAAAGCGTACCGCGAGCTGCCGGACGGGCTGTTCTACGCGTTCTCGTTCACCCAGCGCGCCGAGCAGCCGGTGGCGCGCGCGTTCGCGGCCTCGAGGGACGACCTCGACGGCTTCCGCGCGGCGGCGCGCGCGCTGGGGGGAGACGCGCTCGCGCTGGGCGACGCGTCGTTCCGGTTCGTCGCCCTGCCGCGCGTGGCCGTCGCCGTGCTCGTCTGGTCCGGCGACGACGAGGAGCCGGGAGAGGCCCGCGTGCTCTTCGACGCCACCGCGGGCCGCTACCTCCCGGCCGAGGATCTCGCCGGGCTCGGCGGCCAGCTTGCGCACCGGCTGCTGGCCGCCGCCCGCCGCTGACCGTGGCCTTCTCGCGCGGCAGGCGACGGTCCTCGCCCGTGTACTCGCCAGGATGGGAACCCTTCCCGGTATCCGACTGACGACGAGGAGGCGTTCCATGTACGTACGCATCGCTCGGTTCGAGGGCGGCACGGCCGCCCAGATCGAGGAGGAAGGCGCACGCATCCGGCGCGACATCGAGGCCGCCCGCAGCGGCGGGTCCGGCCCGGAGGTGCCGTCGGAGCTCGCCCTGCTCTCGCAGCGCATCGAGATGCTGGTCGACCGCGAGAGAGGGGCCGTGACGGTGCTCGTGTACACCGAGACCGAGGAGCAGGCCCTGGAGGTCGACCGCATCATGCGCAGCATGTCGCCGTCGAGCGACGGCTGGGGGCATCGCGTCTCGGTCGAGGTGCTCGAGGTATTCTTCGACGAGGCGCCGGGGCTGGGGAAGGCGGCGTGAAGATGCGCGGGCGGGGGCCGGGCGCGCGGCCCGGCCCCCGCCCGCGCCTCACTCGGGAGGGGTCGTCTCCGCCTCGGCGGGGGTCAGCTTCCGCTGCCGTCCCGCCACCAGGCCGCGGGCGGTGACGATCGTCAGTGCGCCGATGATGCACGCCATGCCGGCGGCCTCGCCCGCGGAGGGCCGCTCCCCCAGCTGGATCCAGGCCGAGGCGACGCCGATGACGGGGGTCGCCAGCGTGGCGATGCCGGCAGCGCCGGCCGAGAGTCGCCGCAGGCCGAAGAGCCACAGCAGCCAGGCCAGCGCGTTGCCGAGGACGATGTTGTAGGCGAGCGCGGCCGCGAACGTCGGCGTCCAGTCCGGCCCGCCTTGCCACGTGAGGGCGGCGATGAGCACGAGCGGCAGCGAGCCGAACAGCATCTGCCAGGTGGTCAGCGAGAGGATGTCGGTCTCGTGGACCGCCTGGAAGCGCTTGACCACCACGGCGCTGCACGCCCAGCTGAACCCGCCGGCCACGGCCAGCAGGCTGCTGAACGTACCCTGCAGACGCCACGGCTCCAGCACGAGCACGAGCCCGCAGAGGGCGAGCGCGACGGCGAGCCACTGCACGCCGCGCAGACGCTCGCCCAGGAACGCCCAGGCCAGCAGCAGCAGCCAGAACGGCATCGTGTAGGTGAGCACCGACGTCTTGCCTGCGCCGCCGCTCTGGAGGGCCCACATGAGCAGGCCGACGAACCCTGTGGTCTGCAGGAGGCCGATGACGATCGTCCAGCGCAGCGGCGGCGGGCGCAGCGGCCGGCGCAGCACCAGGAGCACGGCGAAGAGGCTAGCCGCTCCAAGGAGGGTGCGCAGGGCGGAGAAGGTGAAGGGCTGCGTGTACTGCAGCCCGACCTTCATGACCACCCAGTTGTAACCCCAGATGAGGGCGAGCAGGGCGAGCGCGAGAGCCCCGAAGTCGCGTCCGCGGCGGTCCATCAGCCGGTCGCCCGGTGGAGGTGCGTCGCTCTGCCGCCGGCCGGGCCCATCAGTCGGTCACCGGCCGCAGGTCCGGCTCTTCGGCGCCGGCGACCGCCGAAGGCTCCCGCCGGGCCGTGACGATGCCGTACCCAGCGAGCACCCCGAGCGCGCCGATGATGAGGACCATGCCGAGGCCCTCGACCGGCGGCGGCACCTCGTGCAGCTGGATCCAGGCCGCGACCACGCCTACGACCGGGATGGCCAGCGTGCCCAGCCCGGCCACCCCGGCCGGGAGCGTGTGGAGCGCGTACAGCCAGAGGAACCAGGCGAGGGAGTTCGCGACCACGATGGTGTAGATGAGGCCCCACCAGAAGCTGAAGGTCCAGTCCGGGCCGCCGCTGTAGGTCAGCACGGCGGCCACGATGAGCGGCACGGACCCGAGCGTCATCTGCCACGTCGTGAGCGAGAGGACGTCCACGGTGTGGCGGCGCTGCATGAGCTTGACGAGCAGCGCCGCCACCGCCCAGGAGACCCCGCCGAGCAGCGCGAGGATGCCCGCCGTCGCGCTCCCCAGCGCCCACGGGCGCACGACGAGCACCAGCCCGGCCAGCGCCAGCGCGACGGCGGCCCACTGCAGGCCGCGCAGCCGTTCTCCAAGGAACACGCGCGCGAGCAGCAGCAGCCAGAACGGCATGGTGTAGGTGAGCACGCTGACCTTGCCGGCGCCGGCGTCGTGCAGCGCCGTGATCACGAGGCCGATGAACAGCGTGGTCTGGAACAGGGCGATGACGAGGGTCCAGCCGAGTGGCGGCGGACGCAGCGGTCTCCGCAGCACGAGCATGACGAGGAACAGGCACGCGGCGCTGAACGGCACGCGCAGCGCCGCGAACGTCAGGGCGTCCGAGTAGCCGAGCGCGACCTTGGTCGCCACCCAGCCGTAGCCCCAGATCGGCCCGAGCAGCGCGAGGGCGAGGATGCCGAGGTCGCGCGAGCGTTCGGGCTGGTCGGGCGTCATCACGGACATGCACCCATGCTATCCGAGCGCGCGGCCCCGTCAGTCGATGATGGGGAGGAGCGCGGGCTCCTCGCCGCCCGGCGGCGCGCCCCGCCGGCCGGCGACCAGGCCGCCGGCGGCGAGGAGAGCGAGCGCGATGATGATGAGCAGCATGCCGGCGCCTTCGAGGAGCGCCGGAGTCTCGCCGAGCTGCAGCCAGGCGGCGACGACGCCGACGACGGGCACGGCCAGGGTGCCCATGCCGGCCGCACCGGCCGGCAGGTGGCGCAGCGCGTACACCCAGAGCGCCCAGCAGAGGGCGTTGGAGAGCACCGCCGAGTAGGCCAGCGCCGCGATGAACGTGGCCGTCCACTGCGGCCAGCCGCTGTGCGTGAGCAGCGCGGCGGCGATGAGCGGCGCCGCGCCGAACGCCATCTGCCACGCCGTCAGGCGCAGCGGGTCCACGTGCTCCCGTCGCTGGAGCAGCTTGACCAGCAGGCTGCCGCCGGCCCAGCAGAGCCCGGCGGCGCAGGCCAGCGCCCCGGCCGTGACCCCGTCGATGTCCCACGGCCGGACGACCAGGATGAGGCCGGCGAAGGCGAGCCCGACGGCCGGCCACTGCAGCGCGCCGAGCCGCTCGCCGAGGAACGGCCACGCCAGCAGCAGCAGCCAGAACGGCATGGTGTAGGCGAGCACCGAGACCTTGCCGGCCCCGCCGTGGCTGAGGGCCACGGTGACGAGCGCGTTGAAGAGCGTGGTCTGCAGCAGCCCGATGGCGATCGTCCAGAGCAGCGGCGTGGGCTTCAGCGAGCGGCGCGTGAGCAGCAGGACCGGCACGAGGCAGGCCACGCACAGCACGGTGATGAAGGCGACGAACGTGAACGGCCGGGAGTACTCGAGCGCGACCTTGCTGACGACCCAGCTGTAGCCCCAGATGGGGGCGATCACGGCGAGCGCGAGCACGCCGAGGTTGCCGGATCGTGGTGCAGACGGGTGGTGCATGAGCACGAGCATCCTACCCCGCCGCCGGGCGCCGCGTCGCCGCGTGGTCGGCCCGGCCCCGGCGGCGGTGCCGGCGCCCGTGCCCGGGCCCGCGTGGTAGGCTCCGGGGCCGTCGGTCCACTCGCCACCCTCGGAGGACGCTACCCCGTGCCCGCGGCCCTGCTCGCCCTCGCCGCCAGCCTCAGCTGGGGCGTGTCCAGCTTCACCGCCGGGCTCGAGAGCCGCCGTCGTTCGGTCTGGACCGTGGTGGCCGTGAGCCAGATCGCCTCCGCGCTCAGCGCCGTGGCGCTCCTGCTCTTCGCCCACGGCGAGGACCTCACCGCGGGCAACGCGGCGTGGGCGGTGATCGCCGGTGTGTGCGGCGCGACAGGTCTGGTCGCCTACTACCGCGCTCTCGCTCTTGGGGCGATGAGCGTCGTCGCTCCCATCATCGCCGCTCAGGTGGTCATCCCCGTCGTCGTGGGATTGGCGCTCGGGGAGCGGCCGGCCCTGGCCGCTTACGCAGGCATGGTCCTGGCCGCCGCCGGCGTCGCGCTCGTCTCCCGCGGCGGGGGGGCCGGCGTCGCCCGCGTCCCGGGTACGGCGATCCTGCTCGCCGTTCTCACGGCCGTCCTGTTCGGGATCATGGGCGTCGCACTTGACCGGTGCGGAGCCGGCAGCCCGCTGCAGTCGGTGTTCGTCGTGCGCGTCGTGTCCGCGCTCGTCGTCCTGGCGTACTTCTTCGCCAGCCGCCGCCGCTTCGACGTGGAAGCTCGCGACCTCCCGGCGCTCGCGTCGGTCGGCATCCTGCTGACGGTCGCGAACGTCCTGCTCACCGTGGCGTTCACCATCGGGCTGCTCAGCATCATCTCCGTGCTGGGCTCGCTCTCGCCGGTGGTCATCGTCGTGATGGCCCAGGTGCTCCTGCACGAGCGGCTCTGCGTGCGACAGTGGGTGGGCGTCGCCGCGGTGTTCGCCGGCGTCGTGCTGCTCTCGCTCTGACGGCGGCGCCCGCCGGCGCGGCGGCCGCGAGGCCGGGAGGCCCGCGAGGCGCGGCTCCGCGTCAGGCCGCCGCCGTGACCGGGCTGGTCTCGGCGAGCAGCCGCAGGTTGTCCAAGCCCACCCAGAACGTGGGCCAGACGCGCGGATCCCTGACGAGCCGGTCGAAGTCGTCGACCGAGGCTCCGACGTGGAAGTCGTACATGAAGTGACCCATGGCACTCCCCCTTTCGCAGTCCTCGCGCGCCGCGTGCGGCGCCCCGGGCCTCCTCCTCGGAGGGCTCCCGGCGCTCGGTGCCCGTCACCGTTGCGGCCGTGCGGTCGGCACGGGTGACGGCGGGACGCGCGCGCGGGTTCCGATGCCCGGCGCCGCGGGGCGCAGCAGCCGGTCCGGCGGACTCGGGCGGCAGCATAGGCTCCGGCCTACGGGGTATCCAGTGTGCAGAAGAGCACGCTGTCGATCAGACACCCGGAGCACCGATCGCATGACCGATTCCGACGACCACGTCATCCCCTACGAAGAAGCGGTGCGGCGGCACCGCGCACTCGAGGAGCAGCGGGAGAAGGGCGCCGCCAGGGAACTGAAGTTCAGCGACGCGATGAGTCACCTGCTCGACGAGACGGAGTCGCCGGACGCCGGAGGAGCGTCGCCGCAGAACCTCCGGCGCATCGTCGAGCGCGAGTTCCCCGAGGAGGGTGAGCGCCGGGACCAGCACGAGCACCCGCGTCCGTACCTGGTCCGAGATCCCGCACAGGACCACGGCGGCCAGCTCTGCAGCTTCGAGACCGGCAAGTGCTGGGACCCCGAGGAGTTCCCCGAGGATCCGCCCGACTGAGGCCGGGCCCGGCCCGCGGAGGCCGAGGTCGGCGACGGCTGCGACGATTCACACGCCCGGCGGCCGGGAACCACTGCCGGGCATCGTCAGTGTTGCTACCGGACCCCGGCGCAAGCCGGGTTCCGTCTGAGAGGAACGTGATCGGATGGGACGCGACATCGGGCCCGTCGAGAAGCTCTCGCGCCGCGAGGGCGTCGAGCTTGAGCTGAAGGGCCTTCGCCTGCTCGAGGGCAAGAGCGCGATGGAGCGGCGGCCGTACCCGCCCGGCCAGCACGGCCGCGGCCGCCGGCGCGCGTCCGAGTACGCGACGCGCCTGCGGGAGAAGCAGCGGACCAAGCGGTTCTACGGCCTTCGCGAGAAGCAGTTCCGGAACCTGTACGCGCGCGCCGGCGGCGGGACGCGACTCCTGCGACTGCTGGAGCTGCGCCTGGACAACGTCGTCTATCGCCTCGGGTTCGCGACGACGCGGGCGCAGGCGCGCCAGTTCGTGGTGCACGGGCACGTGCGCGTGAACGGCCGCCGCGTGGACCTGCCGTCCGCGCGGCTGCGCCCGGACGACCTCGTGTCGCTCAGGCCCGGCAGCCGGGTCGAGCCGCTCGTCCGCGAGGCCACCGGCCTCGTCGGCCGTGTGCCGACCTGGCTGCTCGCCGACCACGACGAGCTATGGGGACGCGTCGAGCGGGTGCCGGAGCGCGACGAGATCGCCGTCCCCGCCGACGAGAAGCTCATCGTCGAGTTCTACGCCAAGTGACCGCCCTTGCCGGCGCAATCGCGTCTTCGCGGCTCTTCGCAGGGCTTCACACGCACGCAACATGAGCTGGGCACCATGAGGGTGGCTCCTTTCGCTGGCAAGCGAAGACCCCAGAGGGTTTCCCCAGACCCTTGAACGAGGCCCGGTACCCCCCCGGGCCTCGTCTCTTTGAGCCATGGAACACCGGGGCCGCGCGCGTGGGCGGCTGCCGCACGGCCATGGGCCCGCGCCGTACCTGATGCCCGACGTGTCCATCGCGAAGGCGGTCTCGATGGACGTCGGTTGCCCTTCGTCGCTCAGCCGTGGCGACTCACGTAGCGGCGCCGGGCTCTCGCTCGAGCACCTCGCCGATGGAGGCGCTCTTGCGGTACACGCTGCCGCGGAAATGCGCGATCAGCCGCCCGGAGTCGTCGGTGATGTCGATCAGGTACGTGGCCAGCTTGGGGTTGCGCGAGATCTCGCGCGCTTCGGCGGTGACGACGCCGTCGCTCACCGCCAGGAAGTACGAGATGCCGGCGTCGATGGACACGGCGAGGTCGCCGTGCGAGTTCGACGCCGCCGCGAACGCCACGTCGGCGAGCGAGAAGATCACGCCGCCGTGCAGGGTGCCGGCGCTGTTGAGGTGCCGCGGCTCGACGGTCAGCCGCGCCGTCGCCCGGCCGTCGCCGTACTCGGGCACCTCGACGCCGATGAGCCGCGCGAACGCGTCCTGTGCGACGAAGCGGTCGAGGTCGTCCATGCGGAGCTCCAGAGGTCGTGGCCGGATGCGCCCCGCCGCGCCGGCGGTCCGGGAGCGGGCGCGAGCAGCCTACCGCGCCGGCTCGCGCCCCGCCAGCTTCCTCGGTGGGTGACCGGGGCGCCTGCGCCTCGGCGACGTGAGCCGCGCGGTCGGCGCGCCGGGAGCGCGCGGCCTCAGGATGCCGGCTCGAGCGTCCCGCCGCCCTGGAGGCTGAAGGTCTTGCCGCCGAGAGTGGCGTTGGCGGCGGCGTCGTAGGTCACGGTGTGGCCGTTGCCGACGATATTGGTCACCGTCGTGCCGGAGATGCCGGCGTCGTCGCTGAGCGCCGTCAGGTGCGAGTCGGCCGTCACCGTCCACGTGCTGGAGGCGTCCAGCGCCAGGTTCGCCGATCTCGCCACGCCGGCGGCGTCGATGGCGCCGGTGAGCGTGGACCCGTCGGTCAGGGAGAGGACGAGCGAGCTGATGCCGTCGGCGACCAGGTCGCCGGTCAGGCTCTGTCGGCGGGCTTCGAGCTCGGCGTGGCCGCCGTTCGAGCCGCTCGTGCCCCAGCGGCCCGCGGCCGCCTGCACGAGCGTCCCGGACCCCGCCGTGACCTTCACCCCGGTCAGCGTGATCACGCCGGTCGAGTCGGTGACGTACAGGAGCGGGCCGTCGGAGGCCGTCGAGGTCAGCGAGCCGCCCGTCATGGCGAAGGTGCCCTCGGCGCCCTCGGCGTCGCCGGACATGCTCTGGTAGATCATCACGCCCCACTTGCCGGCCACGTTGGTCGTGAGCGACGTGTCGTCCAGCGTGATCGAGTTGGTGCCCTCGATGACGACGGCCTCGGCACCGGTCGCCTTGATGGTGGCGCCGCTGATGGTGAACAGGCCGGTGGAGTAGATGCCGGGGGAGTCGGCGCCAGACGTGGTCATGGAGCCGCCCTTGACGACGATGGTGCCGCCGCCGTGGTCGGTGGCCAGCGCGGCGGCGTTGGCGCCCGACGTCGTGATCCTCACGTCCTTCGCAGTGATCGCGCCGCCCAGCGTGGCGTCGACGCCGTGGGCGCCCTGACCGGCGGCGACGACGCGGCCGCCGGTCATGAAGACCCTGGCGCCGGCGCCCGTGGCGACCACGCCGTTGGCGCCGGAGGCGTTCGCCTTCACCGTGCAGGCCTTGAGCCGTGCCGTGCTGCCGGTCTTGACCAGCACGGCCGCGTTGAGCCCGTAGAAGCTGCTGTCGTCCAGGGACGACGTGCCGCCGGTCTTGAGGATGAGGCACCGCTTCAGCGTCAGCGCGCCGCCGCAGCGCACGCGGACGGCCGAGCGGTCCCGAGCCGTAGCGGAGTACGTCCTGCCGGTCCGGGTCGCGGCGCCCCTGCTCAGCGTGGACGTGGCCGACCCGGAGCGCGCGGACGCCGAGGCCCCCGGCACGGAGGAGCCGCCGCTGAAGGCCACATCATGCTGCGGCTTCGCCGGCGGGGTCGTGGCGCCGGCGTCCTGGACGGCGCCGACGGAGCCGGCGCCGCAGCCCGCTGCGATCGCCAACGCCGTCACCGCGGACACGAGGCCGGCCGCCGCCAGCGCCTTGCGGCGCCACCCGGCGGCCGGCCGACCTCCCGCGGTCTGTCCGCTCACGTCCTCCACGCCGGCAGACTATGGCGCCCGGCTTGGAGGCCTCTGGCACTCAGCTGAGCCTTGTCTGTGAGCTCCGGGCTCCCCGCCTCGGCTACGCGGCCTGCAGCCGCTCGAGGATCCCGAGCATGGCTGGTGAGAGATCGGTGTGGTGGTGCACGATCTTCCACCCGTCCGGCTCGCGCCGGTAGACGTTGGTCACGCGCTGGTCGATGGTCACCGTCTCGCCGGCGACCTTCACCATGCCGCGCTCGATGCCGGTCTCGTAGGCGAGGTCGGCGCCGGAGTGGATGGTCTGCCCGACCAGCTCCACGCGACCGTCGGTGGCGAGGCCGGCGACCTGGTCGAAGGATTCCTTGACCGCGCCCCAGCCTGTCTGCTCGCCACCGATGGGGTGCATGGTCGTCACGCCGTCGCTGTGCGACCAGATCTCCGAGAGCGGGCTCGCGTCGCCCGCGGTCATGCGGTTGAGTGCCGAGTAGAACTTCGCCGACGCGGCTCTCACTTCGTCGTCTGTGGACATGCTGTGCCTCCTGGCGGCGGCGCTCTTCGGGGGCGTGCGTCCGCACCCTCCGGGACGTCGCGGATGTCGAACAAGGGATGTCGCGCACCGACGCCGGTGCATGGGTCAATCATGCCCGCCGGGGAGAGAAAGCGGCGGCCGCGCCGTCACGGCGGCGCGCCGTCGCGCCGTGCGCGGGAGCGCCAGCGCGTCTTCAGGCCGTCCGCGGCCCCGTGCGTCCGAGGCGCCGGACGATCTCGGCGCGCCCCATCGGCGCGCCGTGGCCCGGCGCGACGACGCCGGGGGAGCTCCTGAGGATCGCCGCGGCCGACTCCTTGGCGGCCGCCCAGTCCCAGGTGGTGATCCAGGGCGGGTAGCCCAGCTTCGGCCGCGGCCGCACCAGGTCGAGCGGCGAGTTGAGGCCGATCGTGACGAGCGCGTCGCCGGTGACGGCCACGCCGTCCTCCTCTCGGACCAGCGCGAGGTGTCCGGGCGTGTGACCCGGGGTGTGGAGGGCGGTCCAGCCCGGCAGCCCAGGGACCGTGCCGGGCTCGAACCCGCGCGCGAGATCGCCGAGACTGCCGCTCTCCAAGGCGGCGCGCATCCTCCGCGGACCCATCGCTCGCATCACGGGCAGGATGACCCAGTGGTCGAGCGGACCCCCGCACTCGCGCACCGCGCGCTCATCCGGGTTGGCCAGCGGCAGGTCGGCGGGGTGCATCCAGACCTTGCGGTCCCAGTCGCCGGCGAGCTCGCGGGCCGCGCCGGCGTGGTCCGGATGGCAGTGCGTGAGCAGCACAGCGGCCGGCCTCGACCCGGGGCCGAACAGGCCGGCCGCCGCCCGCCGGATCTCGGCCGCGTGCCGCGGCCAACCGGCGTCGACCAGGCACCAGCCGTCGGCCGTGCCGATCAGGTACACGTTGACCGCCTGCCAGCCCCTGCCGAGCGGCAGCCACTGCACGTCTGGGGCGATCTCGCGCGGTGTGGCCGCGGCGGAGGGGCTCACCGGCTCACCCCCGGCGCGCCGGGACGCGGTCCTCGCACGGCACTCCCGTCTGGCAGAGACCGCAGGCGTCGGTGGAGATGCCGAGCGTCGGCTCGACGAACTCGCTGCGGACCTTCGCGAGGTACGCGCGGCACGCGTCCTTGTCGTGTCCCGTGGCGGTGATGGCTCCGGCAGGGCAGCGCGCGGCGCAGGCCCGGCAGCGGTCCTCCGAGTAGGCGAGGCAGTAGGCGTGGTGATCGGTGCAGGGGCGTGGGGTCGGAGCCAGGTCCGAGCGCACGACGACGGAGCCGCAGCGCATGGCCTTGCCGAGCGGCGTGATCAGGCCGTCGCAGAGCCCGAAGGTGCCGAGGCCGGCCGCGTAGGCGGCGTGCCGCTCGGACCACACGCTTGACACCGGCCCGGACGACCAGGCCGGCAGCCGCACCGGCGCGACGGCGTCCACGCCGGTCTCGGCGAGCAGACCCACGACGCGGTCGCGCAGCGCGTCGTTGAGCGCCTCACCGTTCCGCTTGCCGAGTGCCCACCGCTCGGCGGGGAGGACGGTCTCCCGGCGGTTGGCCCTCCGTGTCGCCTCGGCGTGGGGCAGGATCCAGCTGACGACGGCCAGGTCCTCCGGGGCGGCCGCAGCACGGGGGAACCCGGCGGCGAACGCCTCGGCCGGGGTCCAGTGGTCGGGACCCACGTGCCGTTTGAAGTCGATGAAGAGCGGGTCGGCGCCGCCGGCCACGCCGACGAGCGGCGCCGCGAACCACTCGGTGGCCGAGCCGTACTCCACGCGCTGCAGGTCCTGGAGCGCGGCCACGACGTCGCGCTGGATGCGGAGCGTCGCGTCTCGGGCGTGGTCGTCGTTCGAGGTCATGACCGCAGTGTCGCAAGCGGGCACGCGTGCGGCAAGCGCGGATGAGCCGGCCGCGATGTCGGGGCTGTGCACTTCACCGGCCGCAGGCCTGCTCGCGCTCCCGGCGGCTACAGGCGCGTGA
>Ga0335071_10007598_pt1 | contig 11158 bp, 6 predicted proteins | sample Lox_Sample_15_FD_206724 | JGI IMG/M metagenome (GOLD analysis project Ga0335071, IMG submission 206724) | Soil microbial communities from Loxahatchee National Wildlife Refuge, Florida, United States - Lox_Sample_1.5 | ecosystem: Environmental > Terrestrial > Soil > Wetlands | place: USA: Florida...
GCAAGGAGCGCATTACCAACATGATCGCCACCCGCCCCGACTGGTGCATCAGCCGCCAGCGCATCTGGGGCGTGCCTATCGCCGTCTTCCTCTGCGACGAGTGCAACCAGCCAATCATCGACCCCCAACTGAATCGCGCCATCGTCGAACTCTTCGAAAAAGAGGGCGCCGAATCGTGGCACACCACGCCGCTTGAAAAGCTGCTGCCCTCATCAGCCCGCTGCGCGCACTGCGGCGGCACGGTCTTTCGCAAAGAGACCGACATCCTCGATGTCTGGTTCGACTCCGGTGTCAGTTGGTTCGCCGTCTGCGAATCGGATCCCGACCTTCGCCCCGCTTATCAGGCCTTCCAGAAGGGAAACGGCACGCAGGTGCTTTACCTCGAGGGCGGCGACCAGCACCGCGGCTGGTTCCACTCTTCGCTGCTCACCTCTGTGGCGCTGCGCGGGCGCGCGCCCTACTCGCACGTCGCCACAGCCGGCTGGACGCTCGACGAACTCGGCCGCGCCATGTCGAAATCGCTTGGGAACGGCGTCGATCCCGTTGACATCGCGAACCGCATGGGCGGCGAGATCGTCCGCCTCTGGGTCGCCTCCGTCGATTTCCGCGAAGACATGGCCGCCAGCGAAAACCTGATGGCCCGGTGCGCCGAGCTTTACAAAAAGCTGCGTAACACCTTCCGCTTCCTGCTGGGAAATCTCAACGGATTCGATCCTGCGCGCGACCGCGTCGCCGAAGCCGACCTCCTCCCGCTCGACCGCTATATGCTGGCCCGCACCCGCGAACTGACCGAGAAGATCGTAGGCCCCGACGGGAAATCAGGCTGGTATGGGGCCTTCGAGTTCCACCGCGTCTATCACGCCGTTAACGAGTTCGCCATCGTGGACCTGAGCGCCTTCTATCTCGACGTACTCAAGGACCGCATGTACACTTTCGCGCCGACGAGCCAGGCGCGCCGTTCCGCGCAGACCGTGTTGTGGCAGATCACCGAGGCTCTCGTCCGCCTGGTCGCGCCCATCCTCACCTTCACCGCAGACGAGGTCTGGGAGCACCTGCCCGCCGTCGAGGGCCGCGAAGCCAGCGTGCACCTGGCACTCTTCCCCAAGCCCGAGGAGATCTTCAGCGAAGATCCGGCGCCGGTGCTGGAGGAATGGAAGCAAATATTCGAAGTGCGCGATCAGGCTCTTCGACATTTGGAGGCAGCTCGTCAATCCAAAATCATTGGCAAGGCCCTGGATGCAGAGCTTGAGATCATCATTGCTTCTCGCGAGAAACTGGCCTTCTTACAACACCACTCAGGTGGCTTGAAGGAGATCTTAAACGTCTCCAAAGTCCAGCTAAGAGACAGAGCTGAGGCCGGGGTCTGGGTAGGGAGTAACTTGCCCTTTAGTGATTGCGAAATTAAAGTTCTCCCCGCCTCCGGCTCCAAATGCGCCCGCTGCTGGAACTACATGCCCGAGGTCTCCGATTACGGCATTTGGCAGAACGTCTGCACCCGTTGCCAGTCCGCCCTCACGGAGATGGGCATCGCACCCCCTCAGCCGGAGGCCGTTAAGTGACCTGGAACGCCCCCCGCCGCCTCCATTGGCTGTTGCTCATCGTTGCCTGCGACGTCTTCCTCGACTGGTTGACCAAAAACTGGGTGGCGGCGCACGTCCACCTTGGCGGAGCCATCCCCATCATTCCCCGCGTCCTGCGCATCACCCACTGGACCAACGAAGGCGCGGCCTTCTCGCTATTTGCCGACTCAGCTTCGCCTCACGCCGTCCGCTGGGGGCTGGTGGTATTCACGGCCGTGGCGGCCCTGGCCGTCCTCATCGCTCTCATCTATCTAGGCAACCGCATCACTTTCACGACGGTCGCGCTGGCACTCATCCTTGGCGGCGCCCTCGGCAATCTCCACGACCGCGTCCTCTACGGCTCGGTGGTGGACTTCATCGAGGTCCACATCTTCAGCTATCACTGGCCCGACTTCAATGTCGCCGACAGCTCCATCGTCACCGGCGCCTGCCTGCTCTTCCTTGCCTCCCTTCGTTCGCATAAAACAGAAAGCGCGTGAGTTCGGGCAATCCCGCATTGGGGAGGGTCAGGTCGAAGGAACGATTTTCGACGCGCCACGAGGGACGGGGGTACCCGCTCCTTCTCAGATGTGTTCTAGATCACGTAAAATGAGGCCGCCGAGCTGCGCCCGGGCAATATCCGGTCCAGGCGAGCGAGCCGCAGCGAAATCAAACGCAAAGAGATGTAACGAATTGAGCGGCAACGGCATTTATTAATTAGAGCTACGATTTCAAATCCAGAGGGAGTTTTATGGCGAACAGCACTCTTACGGCCAAAGAAAGCGCGAAGGATCAGGTCCTTTCAGCGGGCAACACTCTTACCGTGACCGACAACCGCACGGGCAAGGTATACACCGTCCCGATTGAGGATGGGGCCGTGAAAGCGATGGATTTTCGCCAGATCCGAACTGACGAGGATGACTTCGGGCTGCTGCTTTACGATCCCGCGTTTACCAATACGGCATCGTGCCGAAGCGGAATCAGCTACATCGATGGCGACCGGGGCATTCTGGAGCATCGGGGCTACCCCATTGAGCAACTGGCTGAGCAGTGTTCTTTTCTGGAGGTTGCGTACCTGATCCTCTTTGGCGAATTGCCGACAGAGGAACAGCTGAAGCAGTGGATCTACGATATCAAGCATCACACCATGCTGCATGAGAGCGTCAGAACGTTCATGGAACGGTTCCGATACGATGCGCACCCGATGTCAATGCTGGTGAGCACGGTGGCAGCCCTGTCGACGGTCTATCCCAGGGCCCGGAATGTGCAGGATCCGGCAAACCGCCTTTACCAGATCAAGCGCCTGGTGGGAAAAATGCCGACCATAGCCGCGATGAGCTACCGGCACAGCGTGGGATTCCCAGTGGTGTACCCGGATATCGAACTGAACTACACAGAGAACTTCATGAATATGCTCTGGAGGACCTACGAGCCGAAGTACGCCGCCAACCCAGTGCTGGCGCATGCGCTGGACGTTCTGTTCATCCTCCATGCCGATCACGAGCAGAATTGCAGCACCAACGCCATGCGCTCGGTGGGCAGTTCGCTTGCGGACCCGTATCTGGCGGTTGCCTCCGCCGCCTCGGCGCTTTCCGGCCATCTGCACGGCGGCGCCAATGAGGAAGTGATCAAGATGCTGAAGGAGATCGGCACCAAGGATGCGATTCCTGGGGTCATCGATAACGTGAAGGCGGGCAAATACAAATTGATGGGCTTTGGCCACCGCGTCTACAAGAGCTACGACCCGCGTGCCAGCCTGATCAAGAGGATTGCCGACCAGGTCTTTGAGGTCACCGGGCACAATCAGATGCTGGAGATTGCGCTGGAGTTGGAGCGGATCGCGCTGCAGGACGAGTACTTCATCAAGCGCAAGCTGTACCCGAACGTGGACTTTTATTCGGGCCTGATCTACCAGGCGATCGGATTCAAGCCGGAGATGTTTACAGTGCTGTTCGCAATCCCGCGCACCATTGGCTGGCTGGCGCAGTGGAACGAGATGATGAGCGATGCCGACCAGAAGATCGTTCGGCCGCGGCAGATCTATACAGGTGAGCGGTCCCGGCGCGTGCTGCCGATTGCGGAGCGCAAGGCAGCTGCGCCAACGGCGTGATTTGCGCGGGGTGACCGAGAATAATCAGGCGGTTGACACAGAAGATTCGCACAGAGAGGAGATTTAGGGATCGAATCGATGCTGTGATAAAACTTTAGGGTACAAATAAACGAGCTGAGAAGGGCGGAAAGACGAATCGCAGGGTCTCCGTTGCCGCCCTTCGAGGAGTGTAGATTTCATGGCAACCGCCCATTCACCTGCCACCCCGACGGTACGTCCGGGGGTCCAGGCTCTGCGCGCAGGAGAAGGCTACTCATTTCTGCTGCACAAGCTGCACTCTCTTCTGGGCATCGTCCCCATCGGGGCGTTCCTGCTGGAGCACCTGCTTTCAAACTACGAGGCGCTGAAAGGCCCGGCGGCCTACGGGGCCCAGGTGCGTTTCCTGAACAGCCTGCCAATGGTTCGGCTGCTGGAGTGGGTGTTCATCTTTCTGCCGTTGATCTATCACGGTGTTTACGGCCTGTGGATCTGGCTGAAGGGGAAGGCGAACCTGGTCTATTACCCATGGGCCGGCAACTGGATGTACACCGTCCAGCGCTACACGGGAATTATCGCCTTCTTCTACATCATTCAGCACGTGGTGCGGCAGCGGTTCATGGGCGTGAGCCTGCCGGAGAATCCGGGTTACGCGTTCCATAAAGTCCAAATGGAGCTTCAGAACCCGTGGATGCTGGCCGTATATATCGTGGCGATGATTGCCATCTGCTGGCACTTTGCCTATGGCGTGTGGTTGTTCGCGGCCAAGTGGGGCATTACGCCGGGCAAGGATTCGCGCAAGCGCTTCGGATACGTGTGCACGGCGCTGGGAATCGCGCTAGCCGTGCTGGGACTGGCCGGGATTTGGGCGTTCGTGGGGCCGAAGTACGCCAATGCGCCAGAATATGCTCCGATGTCGCTTTCGCAGCCCGCCGGGCAAGCCGGGGGAATTTCAAATTAAGCCGTTTTTTGTGGCCGGTTCTGCTCATTAGAGGGCGTGGAGCCGAGAGCCGCTTTCGTTCGGAAAGGAAGACGAGTTCATGGCAGCACCGAGAATCATCGTGGTAGGCGGAGGATTGGCAGGCCTGGCGGCAGTGATCAAGATCGCCGAGGCCGGTGGGAACGTGGACCTGTTTTCGATCGTCCCCGTAAAACGTTCGCACTCGGTATGCGCGCAGGGCGGCATCAATGCGGCGAAGAACCTGAAGGGCGAGGGCGACAGCACCTGGCAGCATTTCGACGACTCGATCTTCGGCGGGGATTTTCTGGCCAACCAGACCCTGGTGAAGGGGATGTGCGAAGCGGCGCCGGCAATTATCGACCTCCTCGACCGCATGGGCGTGCCCTTCAACCGCACGCCTGAAGGGGTGCTCGATTTCCGCCGCTTCGGCGGAACGCTCTACAACCGCACGGCTTTCGCCGGCGCCACGACCGGCCAACAATTGCTGTACGCGCTTGACGAACAGGTGCGGCGGCATGAGGCCGAAGGCAAAGTAAAGAAATACGAGGGCTGGGAATTTCTGTCGGCGGTGATTGACGGCAATGGCCTGACGCGGGGCATTACGGCCATGGACCTGCGCACGATGGAAGTGAAGGCCTTCCCCTCGAACGCCGTGATCCTGGCTACGGGCGGCGTCGGAGCCATCTTCGGCAAGAGCACGAACTCGGTGGTCTGCACAGGATCGGCGCAGTCAGCGGTCTTCCAGCAGGGAGCGTGCTACGCCAATGGCGAACTGATCCAGGTGCACCCGACAGCGATTCCCGGCGAGGACAAGCTAAGGCTGATGTCGGAGTCGGCCCGCGGCGAAGGCGGACGCGTCTGGGTGCCGCGCAAGCCGGGCGACAACCGGGGCAAGCAAATTCCCGAGAGCGAGCGCTTCTATTTCCTCGAGGAGTGGTACCCGAAGTATGGGAACCTTGTGCCGCGCGACATTGCCACGCGCGCCATTCACAAGGTTGTCTACGAGATGGGGCTGGGAATCGATGGACAGCCGATGGTTTATCTCGACCTGTCGCACATCGACCACGCCACGCTCGACCGCAAGCTGGGCGGGATCCTGGAGATCTACGAGAAGTTCGTGGGCGACGATCCACGCAAAGTTCCGATGAAGATCTTCCCCGGCATGCACTACACGATGGGCGGACTTTGGATCGACAACGACCACATGACGAATATCCCCGGGCTGTTTGCGGCCGGTGAGTGCGATTACCAGTACCACGGCGCCAACCGGCTGGGCGCAAACTCGTTGATGAGCTGCATCTACGGCGGATTCCTGGCGGGGCCAAATGCGCTGCGCTGGGCGAAGAACCAGAAGGCGGCCGAGGGTGACGGCGGGGCGGCGGCCGAGGTGAGCCGTCAGATTGCGATCAATGAGTCGCTGCTGAAGAAAGAGGGGAAAGAGAATCCCTTCAAGTTGTGGCGCGAACTGGGCGACGTGATGACCGAGCACGCGACGGTGGTCCGCTATAACAAGGGACTGAAACAGGCTGACGAAAAAGTTGTGGAGCTGCTCGAGCGCTACAGGTGCGTGAGCCTGGCCGATCGCAGCCAGTGGGCCAACACCAGCTTTGCCTTTGCGCGGCAATTGAAGAACATGCTGGAGCTGGCGCGCACCATCACTCTAGGCGGTATTCTGCGCGACGAATCTAGGGGAGCGCACTACAAGCCAGATTTCCCCGAGCGCAACGACGAGAAGTTCCTGAAGACGACGCGGGCCTGGTTTACGGGAGCGCCGGAGGGACCGCGCTTCGATTGGGAAGAGGTCGACACACAATACATCAAGCCGCGTCCGCGCCGTTACGACACCGCGTGAGAAAAGGAAAGGGAGAACTGCCCGATGGCAACCAAGACTGTGACTTTTGAGATCAGGCGTCAGGCCAACCCCGATGCGCCGGCGGTGTGGGAACGGTTCGAACTGGAGCAGAGGCCGGGCATGAACGTGACGAGCGCGCTCATGGAGATTGCGGCCAATCCCGTGACGGCAGACGGCAAACCGACCACGCCGGTGACCTACGATTCGAATTGCCTTGAGGAGATCTGCGGCTCCTGCTCGATGCGCATCAACGGCAAAGCGCGCATGGCCTGCTCGGCGCTTGTGGAGAATCTCGACCAGCCGATCCGGCTTGAGCCGCTGTCGAAGTTTCCGCTGGTGCGCGACCTGCAAGTGGACCGCTCCGTGCTCTTTGAGAACCTGAAGAAGGTGAAGGCGTGGATTCCGATCGACGGCACCTACGACCTTGGCCCGGGGCCGAAGCAGCTTCCGCAGGACCAGGAGGTGAATTACCCGCTCTCGAACTGCATTAGCTGCACCTGCTGCATGGAGGTGTGCCCGCAATTCAATGAATCGACAGGTTATGTGGGCGCGGCCACCATCGCGCAAGTGAAGCTGTTCAACAATCACCCGACGGGCAAGGTGCTGAAGGCCGAGCGTTTGCGGGCGCTCACGGGCGACGGCGGCATCCAGGAGTGCGGCTATGCGCTGAACTGCGTCGAGGCCTGCCCGAAGAAACTGCCGCTCGATACGGCGATCTCCGACATCGGGCGCGATGCGATTGTGCAGAAGTTGAAGGACGTGCTGCTGCGGTGAGCGGCGGGGTAAGCGGGCTGTGCAAGTTTTGTGGTTTCCCACCCAAGCAGAGCTTGGATGGGGCACCCCCCTGTAGTGGGGGAACGGACTTCTCAGGGCTTAGGCCGGGCCACCCGCCCTCTACTATTCGCTCTTTGCGCGCGAGGGGCGCAGAACCTCCCACAAGACTCCGGCGGAGGCAATTCCAAATGCCCCGCCAAGCAAGTAAGCGCGTGAGCGCAGAAGCAAGAGCGATATAATTGCGAACTGGATACCGAGAAGGGCCGCACCTAGCAAAGCCAGCTTCAATTTCCCCTTGATTGATCCTCCAATATAAAGTGCTGCTGCTGCGACTGCCGCGAGTTTGAGAAGAAGCCAAATCATTTTCTTCTCGCCCTCCTTCGCAGTCCGAAAATTGCTGAGCAATTTAGTAAGACGAAAGAGACCGCAGCGACAATCGGAAGCTGAGGAGGGGGCACCCTGCCTAGAAGCAAAAATGCAGCTAAAATGACCACCAAACTAATATTAACGAGCAGAATTAAGTTCTTGGGTTTCATTAATCACCTGTCCCCTTATTGGTTCGGTTTCGTTTGACTCTGTTGAGTCTGTTGTTTCGCAGCCTGGTGTCCGTTGACGGCAGTCTGTCCGATGTTGGCAGGCGGGTGGCCAGCCCTTCAGTTGAGACTGTTGGCTCCCTCACTGCAGGGGGTGCCCCATCCTAACCGCACACTGTGCGGTTAGGGTGGGAACCACAACATTCAACGAACGACAAATAACACGATCCCGTTCTACCGGCAAAGAACGCGAATCCGAATCGTGAAAACACAGCGTTACCGCAGTAAAACACCTTAGTTCGCGGGCCGGGCGGCAAGCCATGCATTCAGGTTTGGCTCCTGCAATTTTCGCAGCTCGATACATCCGTCAATCTGCTCCAGGGCATGTTGCAGCGAAACGTCGGAGGCGGGAACCGGGTGCGCGGCGAAGAAGTCTTTCACATCGTCCCGGGCCTCGGTTGAGCAGAATCCGCGAGTGGACGCGACCAGTGTGGATCCTCCCCATTCAGTCAGTTGCGCATGCACCTTATCCCAGTTGGCTTTGATGAAATGCCAGGCGAGATCGCGGGTTTCCGGAATCTGAAGAGCGATGGCGAACTGGATTGCGGCGTCCTGATTGCGAACCTTACCTGAGACAGCGTAATTCAGAGCGCGCTGCTCCAGAGCCGGGTTGGTGAACTCGGCAAGCAGCCTAAGCGCGCCTTCCTGCAATTCAGGGTCGGTGGAGGTTTCATAGACCTTCTGCAAACGATCGAAGAGCGCAGCGTCGCCATTGCGCACGGCAACTGGAAGCGCGGCAGTAGCCAGCGTGGGATTGATCGAGGAGGGATCGGCGAGATAGGCATCGGCGATCTTGCGAGCCTGGCTGATTACTTCAGGATCGCTGCCCTGCCAGCCAAGGAGGCCCAGCAGCCGTGCCCGAAGCTCCTGCGTGTTGGGGGTGTCGGAAGCGCCGGGGGCGCCGAGCTTCGCGTATTCAGGCGAAAAGGTAGCACGCACCCAGCGCGCCAGAGCAGAATTCTCTTCCGGCGTAGAGGCGACGTCGCTGAAAATGGTGGCCACGCCGCCAAGCGCATCGCCGATTACCGCAGCGTTGTCATCGGCTTGAACGGCGGTGACGAGGTCAAGATAATCGCCCACGGTAGATTTGTTGGCGTGCACCTGGGCCCATTCATCGCCGACGAGACTGATGCGCTCCGTGGGAGTAAGGCCGGTTTCGGCAGCAGCGACGAGAGCTTTGTACGATCCCGGCGTATAAGCGCTGCGATAGTAGCCCCTGCCGCCGGCGTTGGCATAGAAGAGGCCGGAGGAAGGAGCGGCAAGCGATGTTGCCTCGGGCGTGAGGGCTTCGCAGTGCTGGCTATCGGGCCCGGTTTTGAAGCAGACGGGCAGGGTCCACTTCTCGCCGCCTTTGTTTTCGACGCTGGGGCTAAGGAAGAACCGGCTTTGCGTGACCGGGACACGGCCCCCAGCAGGCGAGCCGAAGGTGAGCAAAGGCACGCCGGGCTGGGCGACAAGTGAGTCCATGATTTGATTGACCGGCTTGTGGCTCGTTGTGGTCTGCGCGTTCCAGAAGTCTTCGGCCGTGGCGTTCGCGTACTCGTGAGCTGCCAGATAAGCATGGACGCCTTGGCGAAAGGTCTCCTCGCCAAGATAATTCTCGACGCTCAACAGCACATCGCTGGCCTTGCCGTACGCAATGCCGTCGAACATCTGGTTGATTTCGCCAGGCGTTTCGGCTTTGGCGCGGATGGCGCGCGTAGTGGGCTGGGCGTCGGTGTTGAGCGTGCCCTGTTCGTCACTGGCGACTGTTTGATCGATGTGCCACTCCGGATGCATGGCTTCAATGGGCTTGTTTTCCATCCATGTGGCAAAGCCCTCATTGAGCCAGATGTTGTCCCACCACTGCATCGTGACGAGGTCCCCGAACCACTGGTGAGCCATCTCGTGGGCGATGGTGAGGGCTACTTCCTTCTTCGTGTCGATCGAGGCAGTTTGGGGATCGAGAAGCAGATCGGTCTCCCGAAAGGTAATGGCTCCGAAGTTCTCCATGGCGCCGGCCTCGAAGTCGGGAATGCCAACAAGGTCGAGCTTCTTCATGGGGTAGGGAATGCCGAAGTAGTTGTTGTAGTAATGCAGGGCATATTCGGCCACTTCCAGGCCGTAGGATGTAAGGGCAACCTTGTCCGGAGTTGAGCAGACACGGATGGGAATGCCTTCGGAACTGCCGCCCATGCACGCGAAGTCGCCGACGAGAAAGGCGACAAGATAGGTGGACATGCGGGGTGTTCTGCTGAAAGCGACAGTGGACTTTCCTGCGCCGGGGCCCGGCGAGACAGTCGCGATGGGGCTGTTGGAGATCGCAATGTCGCCCGTATCTACGACCAGGGAGATATCGAACGTCGCCTTGAACGCCGGCTCGTCAAAGCAGGGGAAGGCGCGTCGGGCGTCAGTAGGCTCGAATTGGGTGACGGCGTAGCTGCGGCTGTTGCCTTTGGAAAGATAGAAGCCGCGGAGCTCGTTGTTGAGGATGCCGGTGTAGTGGATGGATAGCGTGGCGTTTCCGGCAGGCACGATCTTCGGGAAGGTAAAGATGGCCTGCTGCTTTTCTGCATCGAGCGAAACCGTTGCAGTTTGCTCGGGGCCGTTCGGGAGGATGGTAACCGATTGGAAGGCGATCTCCGCGGCATTGAGCGTGATGGACTGAACAGGTTTGGCGATGTTGACGTCGATCTTTTCCTCGCCAGAGAATGTGGCCGATTTCAGGTCGGGCGTAAGGGTGAGCGTGTAATTGGTGGGCGCCACCCAAGCAGACAGGCGCTGAGCGCGGACGCTGCAAGGAACAAAGGATGCCAGAAAAACAAAAGTGATTGCGGCGACGAAGCGGGAGAGATGGCGAAAGAGCATTTTTCCTCGCAATTAGGAGCCCAGGCTAGAGCCAGGAATCGGTGAAACCGCGCTGGATTGTTACGCCGAAAGCACTCTGTAACACAAACGGCGTTGTTGCTAACACCAACTTAGACATTGTACGGCGGCATGGCCGGTCTGATCAGGATACGGACAATTGTCACCTCCGGTTCCAACCGGCGAGGCAGCCAATTCGCAAGTTAGCAACTCAGCGAGTCGGCACGGAGGCCCCAATCAACGCCACCGCAACTATCTTGCACGGAACAGGGTCTATAAAGATACAATGCGAGCCGGGTAAAAGAGCGCGGCAACTCAGCAGCGGGCGGAGGCATCAAAGCAATAACTTGTCGATGATTTATTCCGGCTTGATTTTGGGTTTCAATTCACCCGGGTGTGAGTAAGGAGTGAGGTCGCGATGAAAAAGACACTGCGCTTTCTGCTTCTGGCATTACTGGTGCCACTGATGCTGCAGTCGGCAAAACCCGC
>Ga0335071_10007599_pt1 | contig 11157 bp, 9 predicted proteins | sample Lox_Sample_15_FD_206724 | JGI IMG/M metagenome (GOLD analysis project Ga0335071, IMG submission 206724) | Soil microbial communities from Loxahatchee National Wildlife Refuge, Florida, United States - Lox_Sample_1.5 | ecosystem: Environmental > Terrestrial > Soil > Wetlands | place: USA: Florida...
CTCGTAGCACCGTGCGCCACGCTGGCGCGACGCTCGGCCGTCGCGGTCACGCCGGCGTGACGCTCGGGGCCTCAGACCGCGCGCAGGTAGCGCCGGGCGATGACGCGCTGGGCCGCCTTCACCAGCGGCCCACCGGCCTTGCTCCACCAGGTCGCGGGCCGCGAGAACGCCGACACCTCCGCGTACACCGCGGAGGTGTTCGGGTCGCGGCGCACGACGAAGCGTTCCTCGCCGGACTCCGGATGCCCCGGCAGGGTGCCGTAGGCGAAGCCGCGCATGTCGGGTTCGTCGATGACGTACACCACGCGGCAGGGCGCGGGCAGAAACCCCATCCGCACCACCAATACCGCGTCGAGGACGGCGACCTCGGAGCTGGCCTGCACGCGCAACCCGGATCCGCGCTGCATGCCCCAGTGCATGACCGCGTCCGCGGCTTGCTCGAAACGCTCTCGGCCGGTGCCGATTTGGCGCTCGACGTGTTGATGGTCATAGCCGGCGGGCAACTCGCCGTTCGCGGTCGCGCCCACCTCCCGGTAGGTCAGCGGAAGCTCCTCGAGCGCTGCTAGGTCCACCCGCCCAGCTTGCCACGCCGAGATGCGCGGTCACGTTCGGCGCGTACGGTCGTAGAAGTGACCGCGCAAAAAACTGTTGCAGGAGCATCCGGAACGTTCACCCTCGGCGGCGACCTGACCGTCAACCGACTCGGTTTCGGCGCCATGCGCATAACCGGCAAGGGCGTCTGGGGCCCGCCCGCCGACCGCGCCGAATGCGTGCGGGTCCTGCGCCGCGCCGTCGAACTCGGTGTCAACTTCATCGACACCGCGGACTCCTATGGCCCCTACGTCTCCGAGGAGATCATTCACGAGGCGCTGCACCCCTATGACGGCCTGGTGATCGCCACCAAGGCGGGGCTGCTGCGCACCGGCCCGGACGTCTGGATCCCGCTGGGCAATCCCAGTTACCTGCGCCAGGAATGCGAGATGAGCCTGCGCCGCCTCGGCGTCGACACGATCGACCTGTTCCAGCTGCACCGCGTCGACCGCAACTTCCCGCTGGCCGACCAGGTGGGCGAGCTGCTCACGCTGAAGAACGAGGGCAAGATCCGCCACATCGGCCTGTCCGAAATCGACGTCGACCAGCTCAAGGCGGCCCAGCAGATCACCGAGATCGTGTCGGTGCAGAACATGTACAACCTGGCGTCCCGGGGGGCCGAGCCGCTGCTGGACGCCGCGACGAGCCAGGGCATCGGCTTCATCCCGTGGTTCCCGCTGGCCGCCGGGCCGTTGGCAGCGCCGGACGGCCCGCTGCAGCGCATCGCCGGCGAACACGACGCGACGCCGTCGCAGCTGGCGCTGGCCTGGCTGCTGAAGCGTTCGCCGGTGATGCTGCCGATCCCCGGCACGTCCAGCGTGGCGCACCTGGAGGAGAACGTCGCCGCCGCCGAGATCACGCTCAGCGACGAGGAGTTCGAGACGCTGGCGGCCGCGGGAGCCCAGCGGACGGTCTGACCAAAAGGCTTTCTCGCCGCTCACGCGGTTGACTTCGGTCCCTATCTGTTGGCAAATGAGCTGCGGGACGACACGTTTCCAAAAGAACGGCAGAGCGACCAACCGCCAATACACTGAAAACCCTTGTTTTCAGACTTGGAATCTGCGGGAGGTCACTGATGTCGTTTGTTGTTGCGGTGCCCGAGTTTTTGACTGCGGCGGCGGGGGACTTACAAAGCCTTGGCTCCGCGCTGAGCGACGCCAATGCGGCGGCGGCCCGCCCGACGACGAGTTTGCTGGCGGCGGGGGCGGATGACGTCTCGGCGGCCGTTGCAGCGCTCTTTGGCGGGCACGCCCGGGCCTATCAGGCGGTCAGCGCACAGGCGGCGGCGTTTCATGCGAAGTTCGTGCAGGCCTTGACCGCCGGTGCGGGGTCGTATGCCAGCACGGAGGCGGCCAGCGCCTCGCCGCTACAGGCTCTGGAGAACGACGTTTTAGGCGTGATCAATGCGCCGACCCAGGCGGTGTTGGGCCGCCCGCTGATCGGCGACGGCGCCGCCGGGGGGCCGGGGCAGAAGGGCGGGGCCGGTGGGTTGTTGTACGGCAATGGCGGCAAGGGTGGGGACGGGTTGCCCGGCCAGGTCGGCGGGAACGGCGGAAACGCGGGGCTGATCGGCACGGGCGGGACGGGCGGAATGGGTGGCGCCGGCGCCGCGGGCGGCACCGGCGGCAACGGCGGACGGCTGTACGGCAACGGCGGGGGCGGAGGGCAGGGTGGCGCCGCGCTGGCCGGCATCAACGGTGGCCTCCCCGGGCACGGCGGCACCGGCGGCAACGCCTTCCTGTTCGGCAACGGCGGCCCCGGCGGGCAAGGGGGCACCGGGGTCATGGGGACCAAGGGGGTCAACCCCACCATCAGCGGCACAGCGGCCGCCGGGATTAACGGCGACCCCGCCTCCACGAATAATGCCAATGCTTCGGGAACCAACGCCGGCGACGGCGGTGCCGGTGGACTTACCGGCACTGGCGGGACCGGCGGGCTCGGCGGCGGCGGGTTTGTCGACACCGGTAGCGGGACCGCCGTTGGCGGCAATGGCGGAAACGGCGGTGCTGGCGGCAACGGCGGCGCCGGCGGTCCCGGCGGGGACGCCATCACCAACGCGGGTGAGGCGGTGTCGGGTGCAGGTGGCAATGGGACTATTGGCGCTGCGCTCGGCGGTGCGGGAGGCGCCGGCGGCGCCGGCGGTTTTGCGAAGTCGGTCAACGGTAGTGCCTTCGGCACCTCCGGGAGTCTCGGCGGCGGAGGTGTCGGCGGCGACGGCGGCACCGGGGCGTCTGGCGCCAACGGCGGCGCCGGAGGGGCCGGCGGCAACGGGGGTCATGGCGGGTTCCTGGTCGGCAACGGTGGTGCCGGCGGCGCAGGCGGCGTGGGCGGTGCGGGCGGCGCCGGAGCCATCGGCGGCACCGGTGGCGTGGGCGGCGGCGGCGGGGCCGCCGTAAGCAGTGCCGGTGGCACCGCCACAGGCGGCGCCGGCGGCAACGCCGGTTTCGGAGGCCTCGGCGGGACCGGCGGCACGGGCGGGGTCGGCGGTCAGGGTGGTGACGGCGGTGCCGCGGGGTTGTTCGGTAATGGCGGTAGCGGGGGGAACGCGGGCATCGGCGGGGCAGGCGGCGTCGGCGGAACGGGCGGGACGGGCGGCAACGGCGGCGGCGGCGGCAACGCCACTGCCAGCGGCAGCTTTGTCGCGGCCGGGGGTGATGGCGGCGTGGGGGGGAATGGCGGCACCGGCGGGACGGGTGGCGACGGTGGCGGCAGCGGGATCGGCGGCCTCGGCGGGGCGGGCGGGCGGCTGAGCGGCCAGCAGGGCGCGAATGGCACCGCCAGTCAGGGCGGGGCCGGCGGCGCGGGAGGCGTAGGCGGCGAATTCGGCACCGGAGCCGCCGGCGGCATCGCATTATCCGGCGGCGCGGGATCGCACAACGGCGCTGCGAGCGTGGGCGGCACCCATGGCGGCACCGGCACAGCCGGTCAGCACGGTTAGCCGGACAGCACTGCGCCGATACCCGCCCGCCCCGGAGCCAATACGGTGTCTTGGTGGCAAGCGACCGGACACAACACCCGGGCGGTGGATTCAATCCGCCCGAACCGACGACCAAGGGCGGCCCCGACTACGGCAGGTTCATCGACGCCGTGCGCAGGCTGCAGGACCACGCCCGCGCCGTCGACGCGCCCGACGAGGTGATCACCGAGGCCGCGGATCAGTTGGAGAAGCTCTCGGCGTTACTGAGCCCCTACGACGCCGACGAGTGGGAGTCGCCGTCGGGGCGCCGGATGGACCTGCCCATGCGCGGCAACATCCTGACCATCCCGATGTCGGCCCGCAAGGGTGACGACGGCCGCGTCCACGGCTGGGCGCGCTTCGCCCGGTTCCACCTGGGCCGCAACGGCGCGGTGCACGGCGGGGCGCTCGGGATGCTGTTCGACACGGTGCTCGGGTTGACGTCCTCGGTGCTCACCGGCGGCCCGTACCAGCGCACCGCCTACCTCAAGATCGATTACCGCCACATCGTGCCGGTCGGGAAGGAATTGCAATTCGAAGCCGGCGTCGACCGGGTCGACGGGCGCAAGATCTTCGTGTCGGGGCGGCTGACCGACGGCGAAACCCTGCTGACCGAGGCCGACGCGCTGTTTGTGCGGCTCAAGCCTGGCCAGCCCTGAGGGCACCCGGCCCCGATAGCATTGCAACGATTAATCACGACCGATCGCCCCAACCCAACCTTTGGAGACCATCCCGATGAGCGCCGCCGCCCAGCCCAGCCCAGGATGCCCGATCCGGGTGCCGGCCGGGACCACCGCGGCCGCCGCGGTCGGTGAGGCCGGGCTGCCGCGGCGGGGCGCGCCGGACGCGATCGTGGTGGTGCGCGACGCCGAGGGCAAGCTGCGCGACCTGAGTTGGGTCCCCGACGCCGACGCCGAGGTCGTCCCGGTGGCGGCCAACACCGACGAGGGCCGCAGCGTCATCCGGCACTCGACCGCGCACGTGCTGGCCCAGGCCGTCCAAGACCTGTTCCCGCAAGCCAAATTGGGCATCGGGCCGCCCATCACCGACGGCTTCTACTACGACTTCGACGTGGCGGAGCCGTTCACACCCGAGGACCTGGCGGCGCTGGAGAAGCGGATGCGCCAGATCGTCAAGGACGGTCAGCTGTTCGACCGGCGCGTCTACGAGTCCAAGGACGCCGCGCGCGCCGAGCTGGCCAACGAGCCCTACAAGCTCGAACTCGTCGACGACAAGTCGGGGGACCCCGACGTCATGGAGGTCGGCGGCGACGAGCTCACGGCCTACGACAATCTGAATCCGCGCACGCGGCAACGGGTTTGGGGAGACCTGTGCCGGGGGCCGCACATCCCGACCACCAGGCACATCCCGGCGTTCAAGCTGACCAGGAGCTCCGCCGCGTACTGGCGGGGCGACCAGAACAACGCCAGCCTGCAGCGCATCTACGGCACCGCGTGGGAGTCGCAGGAGGCCCTCGACCGCCACCTCGAGCTGATCGAGGAGGCCCAGCGCCGCGACCACCGCAAGCTGGGCGCCGAACTTGACCTGTTCAGCTTCCCCGACGAAATCGGTTCGGGCCTGGCGGTTTTCCACCCCAGGGGTGGCACCGTGCGCAGGGAGCTGGAGGAGTATTCGCGCCGCAAGCACATCGAGGCAGGGTACGAATTCGTCAACACCCCGCACATCACCAAGGCGCAGCTGTTCCACACCTCGGGACACCTGGACTGGTACGCCGACGGCATGTTCCCGCCGATGCACCTCGACGCCGAGTACAACGACGACGGAACCGTGCGCAAGCCGGGCCAGGACTACTACCTCAAGCCGATGAACTGCCCGATGCACACCCTGATCTTCGCCTCGCGCGGGCGTTCGTATCGTGAGCTTCCGTTGCGGCTCTTCGAGTTTGGCACCGTGTACCGCTACGAGAAGTCCGGCGTGGTGCACGGGCTGACCCGCGCCCGCGGGTTCACCATGGACGACTCGCACATCTTCTGCACCCGCGAACAGCTCCACGACGAACTCGCGTCGCTGCTGCGGTTCGTGCTTGAGTTGCTCAGCGATTACGGGCTGGAGGACTTCCACCTGGAGCTGTCCACCAAGGACCCCGAGAAGTTCGTCGGCTCCGACCAGATGTGGGAGCAGGCCACCAACTCGCTGGCCGAGGTGGCGGCGGAGTCCGGCCTGGAGCTGGTTCCCGATCCCGGCGGGGCGGCGTTCTACGGCCCCAAGATCTCGGTGCAGGCCCGCGACGCGCTGGGCCGCAGCTGGCAGATGTCGACGATCCAGGTGGACTTCAACTTCCCGGAGCGCTTCGAGCTGGAGTACACCGCGCCCGACGGGAGCCGCCAGCGGCCGGTGATGATCCACCGCGCGCTGTTCGGGTCGATCGAGCGGTTCTTCGGCATCCTCACCGAGCACTACGCGGGGGCGTTCCCGGCGTGGCTGGCGCCGGTTCAGGTGGTCGGCATCCCGGTCGCCGACGAGCACGTGGCCTACCTGGAAGGCGTTGCGGCGCAGCTGAAGTCGCACGGTGTGCGGGTCGAGGTGGACGCCAGCGACGACCGGATGGCCAAGAAGATCGTCCACCACACCGGCCAGCGGGTGCCGTTCATGTTGCTGGCAGGTGACCGCGACGTGGCCGCCCAAGCGGTGAGCTTCCGCTTCGGTGATCGCACGCAGATCAACGGCGTCGCCCGGGACAGCGCGGTCGACGCCATCGTCAAGTGGATCGCCGACCGCGAAAACACCGCCCCGACAGCCGAATCGCTGAAAGTGGTCGGCGGTGACTGAGCGTGGGTGACGAGCAGCGCGACGACACGATCCTCGACCGGGGCGTCGGCGACCCGGACCACCTGCAGCGGTTGTGGACGCCCTACCGGATGAACTACCTGGCCGAGGCGCCGCTCAAGCGCGACGCCAACTCCTCAGGCAAATCCGACGAGCCGTTCACCGACATTCCGCAGCTGACCGACGAAGATGGCCTGGTGGTTGCTCGCGGCGAACTCGTCTACGCCGTGCTCAACCTCTACCCCTACAACCCCGGGCACCTGATGGTGGTGCCCTATCGGCGGGTGTCGGAGCTGGAGGACCTGACCGAGGCGGAAAGTGTGGAGCTGATGGCCTTCATGCAGAAGGCGATTCGCGTCATCAAGAACGTGTCGCGGCCGCACGGGTTCAACGTCGGCCTCAACCTGGGCACCTCGGCGGGGGGTTCGCTGGCCGAGCATCTGCACGTGCACGTCGTGCCGCGCTGGGGCGGCGACGCCAACTTCATCACCATCGTCGGCGGGTCGAAAGTGATCCCGCAGTTGCTGCGTGAGACCCGCCAGCTGCTGGCCACGGAGTGGGCAAGACAGCCATGAGTCGCGCCGGCGACGATGCAGCGCGGAGCGATGCGGTGGGGGCACCTCCCGCTTGCGGGGGAGAGCGGCGCGCATGAGTAAGGTGCCGTTCCTGTCGCGGGCGGCGTTCGCCCGGCTCACCACTCCGACGGCCCGGGCATGCCTGCGGGTGGGGTTGACGCCGGACGCCGTCACCATCTTGGGCACCGTCGTGGCGGTGGCCGGGGCGCTGACGCTCTTCCCGACGGGCAAGCTGTTCGCCGGGACGCTGGTGGTCTGGTTCTTCGTGCTCTTCGACATGCTCGACGGGGCGATGGCCCGGGAGCGGGGCGGCGGCACCCGCTTCGGCGCGGTGCTGGACGCCACGTGCGACCGCATCAGCGACGGCGCGGTGTTCTGCGGCCTGCTGTGGTGGGCCGCGTTCGGCCTGCACGACAAACCGCTGGTGGTGGCGACGCTGATCTGCCTGGTCACCTCGCAGGTGATCTCCTACATCAAGGCCCGGGCCGAGGCCAGCGGGCTGCGCGGTGACGGCGGCATCATCGAGCGGCCGGAACGGCTGATCATCGTGCTGGTCGGAGCCGGCGTGTCCGACTTTCCGGTCGTCCCATGGCCCCCCGCGCTGCCGGTGGCGATGTGGCTGCTGGCGGTGGCCAGCGTGGTCACCTGCGTGCAGCGGCTGCACAGGGTGCGGACGTCACCGGGCGCGACGGAGCCCATGCCGTGATCCTGAACCCGGGCCGCCTCGTGACCCACACTGCGACCGACTGGGCGTACGCGGCCGGCTGGATGGCCGTGCGGGCCATGCCGGAATCCGCCGCGCGAAAGGCATTCGACACCGGGGCGCGCTACGCGGCCCGCCACGGCGGGCCCGAGCAGCTGCGCAAGAACCTGGCCCGCGTCATCGGTGCGCCGCCGGCCGACGTGCCCGACGCGCTGATGCGCGCCTCGCTGGCCTCCTACGGGCGCTACTGGCGGGAGGCGTTCCGCCTGCCGACGATGGACCACCGCGAGCTGGCCCGCCGGATCGACCACTCGGTCTTCGGGCAAGGCAATCTGGACGCGGCGCTCGCCGCGGGCCGCGGCGCTGTAATGGCATTGCCGCACAGCGGCAACTGGGATGTGAACGGGGTGTGGCTGGCGCAGTCCCACGGCACCTTCACCACCGTCGCGGAGCGGCTCAAACCCGAGTCGCTGTACCGGCGATTCATTGCCTACCGCGAACGCCTCGGCTTCGAGGTGCTGCCGCACTCCGGCGGCGAACGACCGCCCTTCGAGGTGATGTGCGACCGGCTGCGGGACAACGGGCTGGTCTGTCTGATGGCCGAGCGCGACCTGACCCGCTCCGGCGTCCAGGTCGACTTCTTTGGCGAACCCACCCGGATGCCGGCCGGTCCGGCGAGGCTCGCGATCGCGACCGGGGCCGCCCTGCTGCCATCGCACTGCTGGTTCGAGGGCGACGGGTGGGGCTGCAACCTGCAACCGCCGCTGGACTGCAGCAGCGGCGACGTCACCGCCATCACCCAGGCGCTGGCCGACGAGTTCGCCACCAACATCGCCGCCCGTCCCGAGGATTGGCACATGCTGCAGCCGCAGTGGCTGGCCGACCTGTCCGACACCAGGCGGGCGAGGCTGAGGGAAGCCTGATGCGGATCGGGATGGTCTGTCCCTACTCGTTCGACGTGCCGGGCGGGGTGCAGTCCCACGTCCTGCAACTGGCCGAGGTGATGCGCGCCCGCGGGAACCAGGTGAGCGTGCTCGCGCCGGTCTCGCCACAGACCTCGCTGCCCGACTACGTCGTCTCCGCGGGCAAGGCCGTCCCGATCCCCTACAACGGGTCGGTGGCCCGGCTGCGGTTCGGCCCGGCCACCCATCGCAAGGTCAAAAAGTGGCTTGCGGAAGGCGATTTCGACGTCCTGCACCTGCACGAGCCCAACGCGCCGAGCCTGTCCATGCTGGCCCTGAACATCGCCGAGGGACCGATCGTGGCGACGTTTCACACCTCGACCACCAAATCGCTGACCCTGACGGTCTTCCAGGGCATCCTGCGGCCGATGCACGAGAAGATCGTCGGCCGCATCGCGGTGTCCGACCTGGCGCGGCGCTGGCAGATGGAGGCGCTGGGAACCGACGCGGTCGAGATCCCCAACGGGGTCGACGTCAGGTCCTTCGCCGAGGCGCCGCGGCTGGACGGATATCCGCGTTCGGGCAAGACGGTGCTATTCCTGGGGCGCTACGGCGAGCCCCGCAAGGGCATGGCGGTGCTGCTCGGCGCGCTGCCACGCGTGGTCGAGCGCTACCCCGATGCGCAGCTGCTGATCGTCGGTCGCGGCGACGAGGACGAATTACGCGCTCAGGCAGGCGAATTGGTGGACCACATCCGCTTTCTCGGCCAGGTCGACGACGCCGGGAAGGCGTCGGCGATGCGCAGCGCCGACGCCTACTGCGCGCCCAATACCGGAGGGGAGAGTTTCGGCATCGTCCTGGTCGAGGCGATGGCCGCGGGCACCCCGGTGGTGGCCAGCGACCTGGACGCCTTCCGGCGCGTGCTGTGCGACGGCGAATGCGGGCGGCTGGTGCCGGTTGACGACAGCGCCGCGCTGGCCGGCGCGCTGATCGAGGTGCTCGACGACGACGCGCTGCGCGAGCGCTATGTGGCGGCCGCCTCGGCGGTGGTGCGCCGCTACGACTGGTCGGTGGTGGCCAGCCAGATCATGCGGGTGTACGAGACGGTCGCCGGCTCGGGCGCGAAGGTGCAGGTGGCCAGCTGATGACGTGGCTGATCATCGCCGTGTCGGTGGTGGTGGCACTGGTCATTTCGGCAAGCGCCTGGGCGTACCAAACGGCCAACCGGCTCGACCGGTTGCACGTCCGCTACGACCTGTCGTGGCAGGCGCTCGACGGTGCGCTGGCGCGGCGCGCGGTGGTGGCGCGCGCCGTCGCGATCGATGCGTACGGGAGTTCGTCCGCGGGCGGCCGGCTCGCGGCGCTGGCCGACGCCGCGGAACGCGCGCCCCGGCCCGCGCGCGAGAACGCGGAGAACGAGCTCTCGGCCGCGCTGGCGATGGTGGATCCGGCGTCGGTGCCGGCGGGCTTGATCGCCGAGTTGGCCGACGCCGAGGCCCGCGTGGTGCTGGCCCGCCGCTTTCACAACGACGCCGTGCGGGACACCCTCGCACTGCGTGAGCGATTCCTGGTGCGAACCCTCCGGCTCGGCGGAACCGCGGCGCTGCCAAGCTATTTCGAGATCGTCGAGCGCCCGCAAGCGCTGGCGCACGGCGGCTCGGGCACCCCGGACTACCGCACCTCGGCGCGGGTGGTGCTGCTCGACGAGACCGGCGCGGTGCTGTTGCTGTGCGGGTCCGACCCGGCGAACCCGGCCTTTCACGACGGGGCCGCGCCACGGTGGTGGTTCACCGTGGGCGGCGAGGTGGGCAAGGGCGAGCGGCTGGCCGAGGCCGCCGCGCGGGAACTGGCCGAAGAGACCGGCCTGCGCGTCTCGCCGGCCGACATGATCGGGCCGATCTGGCGGCGCGACGAGGTCTTCGAGTTCAACGGCGCGCTGATCGACAGCGAGGAGTTCTACCTGGTCCACCGCACCAGCCGGTTCGAGCCGTCCCTGGCCGGGCGGACCGAACTGGAACGCAGCTACATCCACGGGGCCCGCTGGTGTGACGCGAATGACATCGCCGTCCTGACCGCTGCGGGCGAGCAGGTATACCCGGTGCAACTCGGCGAGCTGTTGCCGGCGGCCAACCGGCTGGCCGACGGCGCCAGCAACCCGGGGCTGCTCGAGTCGATCCGCTGATCACCGGAAAGCGCGTTCGTCGCCGACCATTAGAGTGGAGGCGCAATGGTCGAGGAAGAGAAGAAGCCAGTGGAGCCGGGCCGGGGCAACCAAACGGGAACGGCGCGGGTCAAGCGCGGCATGGCCGAGATGCTCAAGGGCGGCGTGATCATGGACGTCGTCACCCCCGAGCAGGCCCGGATCGCCGAGGGGGCCGGCGCCGTCGCGGTGATGGCGCTGGAACGGGTGCCGGCCGACATCCGCGCGCAGGGCGGGGTGTCGCGGATGAGCGACCCCGACATGATCGAGGGCATCATCGCCGCGGTGACCATCCCCGTGATGGCCAAGGCGCGCATCGGGCATTTCGTCGAGGCGCAGATCCTGCAGAGCCTCGGCGTGGACTACGTCGACGAGTCGGAGGTGCTGACCCCCGCCGACTACACCCACCACATCGACAAGTGGAAGTTCACCGTGCCGTTCGT
>Ga0335071_10007602_pt1 | contig 11154 bp, 5 predicted proteins | sample Lox_Sample_15_FD_206724 | JGI IMG/M metagenome (GOLD analysis project Ga0335071, IMG submission 206724) | Soil microbial communities from Loxahatchee National Wildlife Refuge, Florida, United States - Lox_Sample_1.5 | ecosystem: Environmental > Terrestrial > Soil > Wetlands | place: USA: Florida...
GGGGCGCAGATGTGATGTCGCCAAGATTCCAGGCAATCAATTTCTTGTTTTGATCGGTCAGATATATGACGCCTGTTTGCCCGATCTTAGTTGTAGAGATGGTTTGCGTAATTCTTGAAAGCTGTACATCCATTGCGGCCACGCCGCGAAACTCGCCAGAAGAGTCGTATACAGGAATACTAACTGAAACGACCATGCCGTGATGGGCAGCATCCTGATACGGATCCGACCATACTGCTCGATGAGATGGATCGTGGATTGGGGAAGCCAATAGAAACCAAGGACGCTGAGTAACATCAAAGTCTGATGGAATTTGATTTGCTAGATCAACATTTGGATAATAAACGATATCTCCGGAGACACCGGCAAAGTAAACTGCAATAACATCCGGATTGGATTTTAATACTGCCGGTGCGACAAAGTCCAGCTGCCTGAGTGTATTTAACTCTGTAATGAGTGGGTCGGTTAAGTTGGCTTTGGTCGGTAAAAAAACAGCAGCAACCTCTGAGTTTGGATTATCCCAGCTTCCACTTGGGAGATGGTTGAGCGTCTGAGTCGCGTTCCAATAAGTGGCATAAATAGCTGATTCATTGGAAAGCAACCTGCCTGTAGCCGAGCCAAAGCTGGTTACATTCTGTGCTAAGGAGTCGAAATAACCGTCAAGGAGATTTGCCTCTCCTGAACTGGTCGTGGTCAATGTTTCGTTCGCTCGTTGCAAAATACTGGCGTTCAATTGATTGGTCAAATAGGCGTTCTCTTGCTGGGCTCGATAATAGACGTAATAGCCAAGCCCTGCGACCGCGAGAAATGTAACAATCAGGTTGCCTAGAATCAACCGCGTGCGGAGGCTGAACGAAATGGACTTCATTGCAACCCTTAATAGGGGGCTTTTCATATTGACCGCTTTTCTTCTAATCTACTATCGCTGTCGCTCTGGAACTGGATGATGACATCCGAGCCGGGTATAACTCGCCCCAATTCATCAACAGCAGTCTGTAAAATATTCTGTAAATTGATTGATTGGCTGATTTTTGTAGTTACTTCACCTATGATACGTTCCTTCGAAGCGCGTCTTTGCGAATCTTCCAAAAGGCGTGCGCTTTCCAAAGCAAGTGCAACGCGATCAGCCGTAGCCTGCGTTATGGCAAGTTCATCATCAGACCAAGTGCCCGCCTCATCTGCCCGAGCTAAATTTAGGCTACCAATAATCTGTCCGCGCAGTCGAATAGGTACATCGATTATTCCATTATCTTCCCTGCTATTGATTCTGCCGTCAAATGGTTCTGCCTTGGTGCCCCTGAAAATATACCCTTTGATTTTATGTTCCTTTGAATATATTGTCCAAGCACGACCCGTTAATTGCCTAGATGAGATTTCTGCTTCCTGCAATGCGCGCTTTGTCTCTTCATTAGCATTTGCATTTTGAATAGCAATAGCTACTTGATCTGCAAGAATTGACAGAACCGAATAATCGTCCTCGGTGAAGGCATTTGCTACTGTGGACTGGATGTCCAATGCACCAATAATGAGTTCGTTGACTATAAGGGGCAGGCACATTTCGGATCGGGTTTCAGGGAGATCGGTGTTATTAAAGAATACAGCATCGGATCCAACATCCAAAGCAATGCGATGGTTTCCACTTTGAGTCACGTAACCAACAATGCCTTGCTGGCCAACTCGTAACCGGTGCCCTCTTGCGAGCATTCTTCTTCCGCCATCACTGTTTGACGCAGTTAGAATGGCATACTCTCTTCGATCATCCAGGAGAAAAATACCGATATGATAAAAACCAAGTTGCTCGCTGATAAGATTGACTAATAATTTCATGAGCCGATCAGGTTCCGTGATGGCGGCTGCTATTCGGGCAACTTCTGCTATGGTTCTTAATCGTGCAGCCTCCAACTTCGCCTGTGCCACTTTTTCTTGGTTAGCTTTTACCAGATCCGCACTGCTTTTTTCCAATTGCGCCTGCTCAGATTGAAGGGTCTGAAATACTTCTCTGACATGGTGTATAACGGTATTAAACTCACGTTTTAAGAAGTAGACAGACAATACTATTATTCCTCCCATTGCAGACATATCCAAGCCATATATGATCCAATCTGCAGCCGATCCCGAGGGACCAGAAATAAAAAGGAGTTTAATGGAACCGGTAAGAGCCAACCAGCCAATACTGGTCAAGGTGATAATACTTAAGGTTAGAGAGATTAATCCATATCGGTAATCAAAAAGCAAGGCGGTGATTGTTATAAATGTCAATAAGAACATTGTGGGATCAGAGGAGACGCCCCAGCCGAGCAGAATGATTGTAGCAATTAGGTAGATCGCGATTGAAAGGCTGCTGGCGCGGATGGAGTACGAAATTGGAGCAAAGGTAACCACTCCTAATAATAAGAGAATTAAACCCATTACCACTTGTGTGCGGAAATCATCATAAAGGATAACATATATGAACAATATTCCGCCAAACGCTACCGCGACACGCATTACTATGTTTAAAAATTCTTCAAGCCAGCGATTCGAAAACGCGGCTGAGTTTAGAATCGTCGACGCCAACTGCGGTTCGTCTGCAGGTTTATGATTGGTCATGGTTTTCTTCTTGGCCGTTACCGCCAAGCTCCAAGGTCACTACGGTTGTGCTTCCCAACCTGCGGCCTAATTCTTCAACAGCTGATCTTATGATCGAATCTGTATCACTGTACGCGCTGATTTTGGTCGATACTTCCGCGATCGCACGTTCGCGTTGGGCTCTGCGGCGAGTTTCTTCCGTAAGCCGGGCGTTTTCTAGCGCTGTGGCTAGGCGGTCGGCAATTTGCTCGACAATTATTATGGTTTCGTTTGAAATTGCCTCGGCTCGGCTGCGAAGATTTACAAATCCAATTGTCTGACCGCGTAAACGAATTGGAATAGCCTGTGATCCCTGACTTGGAGTTTGTGCATCAATTGAACCATCGGCTGGTCGAATTATGGAGCGCAATTGCATACCGTCGAATTTATAGCCGGTAACCCGTGTTGAATTATTTGCAAAGGTTTGCCAGGATCGTTTGGCAGATTCTTGGTATGATCTTTCAATCTCTATCAGCTGGCTTTCAACCTGTTGAAGCAAGCGTGTCCTTTCAATTGCGATAGCTAATTGATCAGCCATGATCTGGAAGATCTCGATATCTGCTTGATCAAATGCTCGAGGTTGATCGCTTTGGATATCCAAAACCCCAAAAACCTCATGAGAGGTTTTCAGCGGTAAAGCCATTTCGGATCGAGTGGTTGGCAGGAAAGGATTATTAAAATAAACGGCATCCACCCCAACATCCAAAGCGATGCGGGCATCGCCACGGGCTGCAACTGTTCCTACAATACCTTGTTCGCCCACGCGTAGACGGTGACTGTTTGCGATAAGCTGCTTGCCTGCTTCTGAGGGAGAGGCGCGGAGAACAGCATACTCTTTTTTGTCGTCCAAAATAAATATACCAGCATGATAAAACTTGAAACGGTCTACAATCAATTCGCTGGCGCGTACCAAAAGTTCGTCCAGACTTGAAACGGATGCGATATCCCGCGCAATTTCAGCAGCAGTGCGCAATCGCAATGCTTGGCGCTCTACTTCTTTTGTTCGGTCAGCGACACGCTGTTCCAGATTGGTAATTAGTTCACTCAACTGAGCCGTCATGCTATTGAAAGCTTTGGCTAAGCTAGCGACCTCTTGCACTCCGCTGGGGCTGGCCTGCAATTGCATCTCACCGCTTGCAATCCGGATAGCCGTCTTGGTTAAATCCACCAAAGGCACAGCCAGTCGACGTGCAATCAAGATGCCAATTAGACTCGCCAATACAGCCATTAATAGGATAATCCCGATTGATATGGCAATCCCCTGTAAGATAGGTTGGTAGGCCTCCCGCCATGGTAATTCCACGACTACTGCCCAATGGGGTGTATTTACCGGAACATAAGCACCAATTACCCTTTCGCCGTTTAGGCCGGTGTAGATGTGAGTCCCCATAGGATGATGGGAAGCTGTGTTCGTTACGAATTCATGAACCGGCTGAATATTCCCGATATTTTCCCCCTTTAGAGCCAGGTTCGTATTTTTGAAAGCAATCAATGTACCCTGATTGTCCACAACATAGGCATATCCTGTATTTCCTACCTTGAGTTGGTTTACAAGGTTCCACATTGATATCAGGTTCAATTCTGCAACCAAGCTGCCTTGGTAGTTGCCCATCACATTTTCCGCCGGAACCGCCATCAACACCAATGGCTCGTTGTTGGTTGTATCGAAATACACCGGACTGATGTAATTCTGTCCTTTCTTTGTTTGAGCGAACATACCGTTGGTAACATGGCTGATAAATGCACCTGAGGCAATTGATGAGATGCGGGATACCTGGGCAATATTAGAATCGTGACTGTCATAAAAGGCAAATTGACGAAACTCGGATTGGGTAGCCAAGAGACCTTCTAGAATCTGGGTTTGCGCTGACGATAACGTCACGGTTGGACCGCCCATCCATGATGCCCCGGTTGACAGGATAGTGAATTTCTCTTCGATGAAACTGCTAACTGAATTGGCTGCTCCCTGAGCGATGAGTTGCTGCTGGTTGGATACGGCTTCTTGTTGATTTTGGTTAAAGAAGAATAATTGCAAACCACCCGAAGCCAACAGGATCACAATGCTCAGTATCAGGAACACCAGAATCAATGTAGCCGACAAGCTTCTCGCAGGACGAACTGGATTTGTTTTTAAGTCCATGGTTTTCCCATTAATGGTGTCCATCTGAACCTTCAGATGCTTTTGCCTCGCCGACGACCACAGATGCTTCAACCACATCCGGCAAAGTTCCAAGCTCACGCGCTGCGGTTCGAAGCAGTGTATCAATGTCTAGTGAGCGACTTAATCTAGCAGAAATTTCATTCACGGTTTGTTGTTGTATTGCTCGTTGACGTGTTTCCTCTAGCAATCGGCTGTTATCTAGAGCCAGCGCTACTTGAGTTGCAATTTTCTCTGCTACATCGCGCTCCCGATCAGTCCATTTGACGGCTTGTTGACTCTGGAGGACTAGCTGGCCGATTTCTTGGCCGCGTAGCCGTAAGGGAATTTGCATTCCTTCTTTCGGATTTCCTTTATTTACAGATGGGTCAATCGATTTGGTTCCAGAAGGAGTGTACTGATAAATCAGGGTGCGATTCTTGAGGTGTTGTTCCCAGACCCCCCTTGTTTGTTTTGATGTAAGCGATTGAAGCTCGCTTACGTATGCTTGGGTATCGCTAATCAGGTGCGCACTATCAATTGAAATTGCAATCTGGTCAGCCAAGGATTGCAATATTTCCATTTCATCATCGTTGAATGTGCGCGATTCCTTCGATTGGAAATCAATAATTCCTAATAGTTTTCCGCGCGCATTTAGTGGCATTGCCAACTCTGAATGACTGGTTTCCAGCTTTCCCTCAGATATAAGGCGGGTCTTATCATCTTGTGGATCGACACCGAGATAGAATTTGCCTTGTTCGGATACGTACCCCGTTACATTCCTTGGATTGCTTTCAATTTGGAAGCCTTTTTCCATCATTTTATTGCCGACAACAGATGATGCAGCTTGAAGAAATGCTACCTTTCTTTCCTTATCAAAGAGGTATATAGCAACATGATAAAAACCAAACAAGTCGGCAGTCAGTTGGGCAGTTTTTTCAAGAAGGGTTGGCACATTTTGCAGTTCAGCAAGACTGCGGGCAATAAAGATTGCGGATCGGAGGAATTCCGACTTTTGTGATAATTGACTGGTTCGTTCTTCAACGCGCGATTCCAGATTCTTGCTTTCCTCCTGAATCCGTTGAAGAACTGCGCCTGCCTGTTCTCTAGCCCTGTCGAATTCTCCTTGAACCAATCGAACTCCGATGATTACTACAACGGACAATAAGATATTCGTGAGGACGCCGGTAAGCCAGTCGGCGAGGGAGCCGGGCGGCATATTGGCATTTGTGAGTTGATATTGTGCTGTTAGGATAAGCGATCCAAACAATATTGTGGTCAGTGTTCCAAGTATTGTTGTAATAATGCCGGCAAGCGGCGAAAATAGGAGGCAGGCGGTAACAACTAATGCCAGCAGGAAAACCCGTGAATCTCCCCATAACCCTGTATCCAAAAATCCGCTGATTGCTAGGGCATATTCCAGGATCAGAAATACCAGTGCTTTAAACCAATAAGGAAAAGGGATCAGAATGGCAAGAAGCAGTATGGCAAAAGCCGTTGAATAGGTGATGAGATCGGATGGGCTGGCTCCTGAAATAAAATTGGCGGTCAATGCAATAAAACCAAAGATCCCTGCTCCGATTAAGATCGCTTGCAAAAATCCTTCACGCCATTTTCCGTAGTTGAAAATGGAGGAAGAAGATTCAACGGTTGAGTTAGACACGGTTTGGTTCATTGATTATCTTCCATGTTCAATTCAATGGTGGCTTCCGAGGCATCTAATGCGCGCCCCAGTTCCTGCACAGCGGTTCGTAGAATTCCATCCATTGTGGTGGACGCCCATATTTTGCCGCTAATTTCTGATATTAAACGTTCGCGCATTGCAGTGGATTGACCCTCTTCCAACAGACGGGCGTTTTCCAATGCAAGGGATGCCTGCGTCGCGATCGACTCTATCAGATTGCGCTGTTCAGGTGTCCACTCGTTATTGCTGTCCAGCTTAATCTGGCCGATTACTTCATCTCGGAGTGCAAGTGGCACTTCCAGTTGATTGTTTGTTTCATGAAATTCTTCATCCCCGACTTCGTAATGAAACTCTTCTCTGCTTGCGACACGACTCCAGGTTTGCGTAGTATATTGCCGCTGAATCACTCGCATTTCATCAAGGCTTTGCTGTACCTGCTGGAAAAGCCTAGCGTTTTCCAGTGCGATGGAGACCTGGTTTGCCATGCTTTGTAGTGTCTCAATTTCCTGAGGTCCAAAAGCGCCCTCTTTGGTGGATTGTACATCGAGTGCTCCAAGTGCTTGATCTCCCACGATCAAGGGCAAGGCGATTTCTGAGCGAGTATAAGGAAGCAAGGGGTTTTGGAAACGGGTCGACTCTCTTCCAACATCCAATGCCACACGCGGGGTTCGTGTACTGATGGCTGTTCCCACCATGCTTTTACCTCCCACTTCCAGACGATGCTTGTTTTCCCTCAAAACGCGGCCCGCTTCTCCTGTGGCATTTTTTAATTCAGCCCACCGCCTTGTTGAATCAACGAGAAATAGGGCAGTGTAATAATAACCAAATTGATCTGTAATTAGATTTACCACGCGGCTGATTAACTCATCCGGAGAGAGAACCGCGTTGGCAACGCGTCCCACTTCATTTACTGCTTTGAACTGAAGGGTTCTTTCTGTAACGTGATCTTCGAGATTCGCCTTTTGGTCCTCAAGTTCGTGCGCGGTTTCATCTGTCTTCTTCTGCACTTTCATATATTCTGTATCTAATAAACGAAAACCAGTGACCACAACCACGCCGAAGAGCAATGTCACTGCGGAATTGGACAGCCAGTCGGTCCATTTGGCTGGTACAGTTACTGGACTGAAAAGGGTAAATCTGCCGGTGAGACTCAACCATGCCACAATCCCAAACGTGATCAAGGAAACAGCGATCGCGATCATTCCCCCGCGCGGAGAAAAAAACATTGTTGTCAACATGATAAATGCGAGAAAGAAAATAAGGCTGTCTCCTTCGATGCCGAGAGAAAACAACTCGTTCAATCCCAACGCAAAAGTGACAAGCAATATAATTCCCGCTCGCAGCCAGATTGGTGAGGGCGCTACCGCGACCAAAACGATGCTGATGTACGCGCCTATGAAAACAAGTGTGATGACGATATTTTGTCTGGTAAGGATTGCAGCGACTAACGCAATAAACCCAAGCACGAGTGCAACGTTAAGAATCGGTTGTATAAGCCCTTCGCGCCATTGACTGTAAATTGGCTGATGGAGGGTGGTTTCTCCAGGCTTGGGGAACGGAAAAAGTTTATTCTCGTTCATTTACTCACTCCGGTCTTGTGAAAGGCCAGCACCATTGCCATTATTTTCCGGTGCAATCGCGATTTTCGCATACCGTGCTCCAACAGCTTTCGTTAACTCGCTGGCTGTAGTCGTTAGGATGGTTTGCATATCAGTGGAGCGTCGGATTTTGCTGGTGATTTCATAGATCAAACGGCTGTATTCGGCTTGATTTCGGACTTGCTCCACAAGCCTGGCATTTGCAATGATCGCTGCAAGACTGCCGCCCAGTGTTCCAAGCATTTCCTCATCGTTTTCATTGTATGCAGCAACTTGTTCGCTCTCCACATTGAGGACGCCAAGAATTTCATTGCGATACATCAGTGGAACTGCTAATTCAGAACGGGTGTTTGCACTAGCCTGAATGTAACGCGCGTCTTCTTTTACGTCATCAACGCGTAAAAGGCGGTGGTGCTCTGCCACCCAGCCTGTGATGCCGCTTCCAATCGGGATGCGTATTTTATCGACTTCTTGGGAATATCCGACAGAGGCCTTGATCTCAAGGAATTTACGTTCTGTGTCGTGCATCAGTATTGATACTCTATCCCCACCGAGAGTTACTTGTAAGCCAGAGACAGCACTTTCTAGGGCTTCTTCAAGAGTTGTGCCCGATGCGGCAGTGCTGGTGATATGATGGAGTAGCCGGTGCTGGGAAAGATATTCCTGTGTTTCAGCAAACAACTCCGAGTTCACGACTGCAATTGCCAGTTGATCAGCCAGGGTTTGGAATGTGCGCAAGTTGTCCTCATTAAAGACAAATGCCTGAATGCTTTGAACGTCGAGTACGCCGACGATTCTCTCCCCCACTTTGAGTGGAATCGCAGCTTCAGCGCGCGTCTCCGGCAAAAGCGGATTTGCATAATAGGTAGAATCATTGGCTGTATCGTTGACTATCAATGAATCACCGCGCCCGGCAACATAGCCGACAATTGACTTCGAGCCAACTCCAAGCTTATGTCCAGCACGCTTCATTTGCGATCCCGCTTCACCGGTTGCTTCGCGAATCACTGCAAACTCGCCGGATAGATCGATCAAGAATATGCCTGCATGATAGAAGTTGAATCGTTCGCGGATTAAATTGACGGCTTTCTTCAGCAGATCATCCAAGTTCAACGAACCGCTGATATCGCGCGCAATCTGAGCAGCAGTTTCCAGCTGAATAGCCCGCCTGCGGCCGTCTTCTAGTAAACCAAAGTTATAAATGACTCCGGCGCCGTGATTGGCCAAGGCTTCTAGGAATCGCAGCTGTTCGTTGTTGAATGCATACTCGTGATCCTGGTCTTGTACAAGCAGAGCACCAACCACTTCATCCCGAATGATCATCGGTGCCCCCATCCATGATTTGGCAGGTTTGCTCTGAGTTTTTACACCGAGTTTCTCGGCTTGTTTTTCGGTATCTTCAACTAATAATAACGGCTGATGTGAACGGATCAAAATAGATGTCAGATTCTCACCCAAAGGGAGAGCCTCGATTGACCCGACCTTACCTTCTTCAAATATATAGGGAATAACAATCGAATCAGTGCTTTTTTCGTACAAAGCTACGACAAATGGATAATCTCCAATAATATTCTTCACCTGTGCGTGCCCGGTGGCATAAAAACTATCCAGATCACTTGATGTAGGGCCGGCCTCTGTGATCATGGTAATGGCTTCCAGCTCATGTATGCGCTTCTGTCTGTATGATATATCCCTTATTTTCTCCAGCGCTATACCAATGAGATCTGCTACGACTATATAAGGCTGAATCAATTCACTGGTTATTGATGCTTTTTGCCCTCCAAGAACAATCAATCCGTTCATTTGATCAGCATGCAGGATGGGCAATGAAGCGACAGTCTCATAATTGAATTCGTTTTTAAGTTGTCTTAAAGGAATGGGCCAGGGCATGGAGCCTTCTTCGATGATAACAGGGCTTCCAGACAAATACTTTCGCACATCGTCTAAACTTAGGTTCAGATTCCCGGCCCTTTTTTGCAATGATGGCCATCCTTCAAGCCCGCGTGCATATACGACTTTGAGCTCGGAACCGAAGGTCAAAAACATCACGAACGAAAAAGGAGTGTCCTGTAGAATACGACCCGCAACTTGGATTAATTCATCCTTCGATTGCGTGTCAATGATCTGGATGCTGCTCAGAGATAAACGCTCCGATTGAGTGATGGAGGTTTGAAGATCACGGATGCGGTTCTCCTTGTTTTGAATTACCGCTATTTTATCTAGTGTTGCGCCGATTAATTCAGTCGTACCGATATATGGTTGTATAAGGGCGTCGGTCAATGATTGCGTTTGGCTTCCAAGAACCAGAATCCCTGCCAGGTTGTTGCCCTGCTTAATGGACAATAAAGCACACGAACGATAATTGAGTTGATTCGTGAATAACTTTAATGAGACAGCCGAAGTGCTCGAATCTTCGCTGATGATAATGGGCTTGCCGGACAGAAACTTCTCCGTTTCAACAATGTCTATCGAATATGCATTCGACTGATAAGTCTGAGCAGAAATCACCCCTTTTGCCTGACTATGGAATAAGATGCTCGATTCCAAAATGCCAAGTGCAGCCTTTAATTTATCGGATTCCCCGGGTGTGTTCGTGGTTGCGGCTTCGAGTTTTGTGCCTTTTACTAGGAGCATGGAGGCGGTATAGGGAGAATCTTGCAAAAGATGATCCACGGCGAGAATCAATTCTCCTTCTGACTGTGCCGAAACAACCTGGTAACTGCCGCGATGAAGACGCTCAAGTTCGTGTATATTTATTTGATCAGATGAGGGTTGCATGATTTCTGCCGATTCTTTCTCTGAGTTTGTGGAAACAGATTAGGTAAATTCCCAAACTTCATCGCCAGTGAGAATTCGTCGGATTTGGTCGGGGAAACGATCAGGATCCAGCGGTTTTCCAAGAAAGCCATCGAATCCTGATGCCTTGGCTTTGTTCATTTGCTCCAGACTGGCTTCTGCGGTGACAGCGACGATGCGTACAGACCTAAATCTTTCGGACGCCCGGATCTTTTTCTGAGCGGCGTATCCATCTTCGTACGGCAAGCGGATATCCATTAATATTAAATCCAGCCTGGGCAGGGTGTCAGCATATTCTACAACTTCAAATCCCGAGGTTTTCCATTCGCAGT
>Ga0335071_10007603_pt1 | contig 11151 bp, 9 predicted proteins | sample Lox_Sample_15_FD_206724 | JGI IMG/M metagenome (GOLD analysis project Ga0335071, IMG submission 206724) | Soil microbial communities from Loxahatchee National Wildlife Refuge, Florida, United States - Lox_Sample_1.5 | ecosystem: Environmental > Terrestrial > Soil > Wetlands | place: USA: Florida...
TCGCGCCCGCCCGGCGGTTGGCCTTGGGAATTCTTGTATGCGCGGCGTTGATGGCGGCGGCCGCCTGCGCCCCTCATCGCACCGCGCGTCCGTCTCCCGTTCCCGCCAGTGCGCCGCCCTCTCCCAGTCCGTCTCCGGCGGGCCCCGCCCCCGGGCGCGTTCCGCCCGCTCCGCCTGCGCCCATCCCCCCTAATTACACGGAAGAAGGTCTCGCATCCTGGTACGGCGTTCCCTACCACGGCCGTCGCGCCGCCAATGGCGAAATTTACGACATGTATCAACTCACCGCGGCCCACCGTACTTTTCCGTTTGACACCATGGTGCGCGTGACAAACGAGAAAAACGGGAAACACGTCGACGTGCGTATCACGGACCGAGGGCCCTTTGTCGAAGGTCGAATCATCGATCTCTCCCTCGGTGCGGCACGTGAGCTGGACATGGTGGCCATGGGGATCGCTCCCGTCCGCCTCACCGTCCTTTCCAGCCCCGGCAGTCCCACCGCCGGCTTTTTCACCGTTCAGGTCGGGGCGTTTCTCTCTCACGACAACGCGGAACGCCTCCGCAAGCAGATGGAAGATCGCTACTCCTTTGCTGTCATTCAGGAGTACGATGCGCCGCAGGGGTTGTTCTACCGGGTGCGCGTGGGCAAGCTCACTTCCGAGGATTCGGCCAACGCGTTTGCGGGAGAATTGCGCGACAAGGAACACGTCCAGCCGTTCGTGGTGCGGCTGGATTCCCCGCCACAGAAGTGATGGTGCGGGAAGCCGGGCTCGCTGGGGGAGGTTGTTCATGGACGACTGTTTGTTTTGCAAGATCGGCGCGAAAAAAATTCCCGGCAAGATCGTTTACGAGGACGACCGCGTCTTCGCCTTCGAGGACATCAACCCCCAGGCGCCCGTACACATCCTCATCTCCCCTTGGAAGCACTTCGTTTCCCTGACGGAAGCTTCGCAGGACGACGAAGCGCTGCTCGGCCACATCCAGCTCGTCGCCGCGAAGCTCGCCCGCGAACGGCAGCTGCTGGAAGGTTACCGCACCGTTTTAAATAATGGCCGCGCCGCGGGACAGAGCGTTTTCCACCTGCATCTTCATCTTCTGGGTGGCAGAAATTTTCGCTGGCCCCCCGGATAGTTGCGGCCGCCTGCTGTTTGCCGGCCGCGTGCCACCGGCCGTGCCCCACGGTCTTTATTCCGTGACGGCCAGTAGCGTGTGGCAGGGATCAATCAAGATGTGGCTCGGCTTTACGGGGGAGCGGAACTGGAACGCCGTGTTCGGCCCATCCGTCACCACCGAGCCAAGCGGCACCTGTTTTCCGCCTCCGCTGGCCGCGTACAGCGGCACTCTCGCCAGGAACGTCTCGGACACTCCCCCCTGTCGCAGAGTTCCGTGAACCGTGTATCCCTTCGCGCTGGCGCTCACCTTGTATTCCACCGAATAGTGAGGGATCCCCGTGGCGTGCACCCACTCGTCAAAGAACCAGTCCATGGAGTGCATGGATTCCAGGTCCATCTCAGGGGTCATCATTCCGCTTACTTCACGCCGAAAATCTCCCTCAGTCAGCGCCGAAAATTTGTATTTCTCCAGCAGCCTGTGAAGCAGCGCCCGGAATTTCGCGTCCGGGTCCTTTGCGGAGGGTTCCTGCAGCATCATCCGCAGCATGTGAAGCACCCACGTGCTTTTTGGATAGATCACGCGCGAGAAGCCCTCCGGCGTCAGCGACGAATCGAGCCGTTGGCCGAGAGACAGCGGGCCGATTTCATCCGTTGTTTCCGTGCTATTCGGCAGCCGGGCCAGCAGGTCGCTCTGGTAGCCTTCCAGCGCGTGCGCCAGCGCATGTTCTCCGGGACGGCGCGAATCCAGATAGAGTAGCGCGCAGTAATTCGCCAGCCCTTCCATGATCCATTCCTCGCGATAGCTGTTGTACCCCGCCAGGTTTCCCCACCACTGGTGCGCCAGTTCGTGGAATGGCATTAGATCCGTGAACGAGAAGGTCGTACGCTCCGCCACGCCCGCTCGCTGCTGGGCTGTTTTGGGAACAAACGTAAGCGTGGAAAGGTAAATGAGTCCCGGCCAGCTCTGTCCCATCGCTGCGGGCAGCGGAGACACCTCGAGCCGAGTAAAGGGGAACGGCCCGTTCCACTGCTCCAGATTCAGCATCGCGTCGCCGATGTCCGTCGCCAGTTGCCCAATCACCGCTTTCGGCATCGGCGGTGGCACCGCCTCCTCCAGGTTCGCGCTCCTCCACGCATCCAGAGTTCGCCTCCACCCGATGGGGCCGCCAGAGGCCGTTGCTCCCCGCCGCCAGCGAAACAGGCCGTAGAGCGTCTGTTCGAGTTGCTGGTTGGCATTTACGGTGATTTGAACCGGGCCGGCGTCCGTGCTCGCTTCCGAGTATTTGCCCAGGTTGAATCCAGCCACGACCATGGGCGAATCGGAAATCCAGTGGGCTACGCGCCATTGGCCTTCCTCATGCTGGTCCCTGCGCCTCCCCGTGGCCACCAGTTCCAGATTCCGCGGCCACCGGAATGCAAGATCGTAATTGCAGAAATGTGCAGTTCCGAATGGGTGCGGATACCACGTCCCCCGTTCTCCCACGTAATACACTCCATTGCCCGCCTCGGTGATCACGTTTCCGCCGTACTTCACGTCCCAATCGATGATCTGGCCCTTTTTCGTGGGTTCCGGCAGTACCACATAGAACAGGTCGTCGCCCCGTTTCAGCACTTCCTTTTCGCTCAGGTCCTCGTTCTGGAAGAAGTCCAGCGGTTGTCCCGATGCGCCGGTCACGCTCTGTACACGAAGTTCACGCGAGAGCGTCAGCGGCAGAATCCGCTCTCCGTCGCGTACCGCGCGCAATTCAAGTTTGGCTTCCGCCCGCAGCTCCAGGTTTTCTTCAACTGTGGTATCCACGCTATACCGCACCGGCACCACCGGTTCCGGATTCCCCGCTCCCTCCGTCCGCGGAAACATCGCCCACAGGTCGTAAAATCTTCCCCCTTCGCGATAGCGCACCTGCCCCATCATCACCTGCTCCGCCCTCCGGTCGTCCACGGACACTTCGAACACCCCGTGCTGGCTGTCCACCAGCACCGCCTGAAAAAACGGGAGTGGATCGGGCGAATCCAGGTCGAGTAGCGTGCGCAGCGAATTGCCCGGGTTCAGGTTCGGCAGCACCGAGTTCCAGTCCGCAAGAAATTCGGAATCGTCCACCGGTTTGGCGTGAGCTGAGCGCAGATAATTCTCGATCTGCTCCGCCGTCCCGTCTGTGAACCGCAGGTGGACTTTGGACACGGGTGTATCCAGCAAGGGCGCGCCCAGAAACCGCGCAAGCGACTGTCTTTCCGCCGGATCCCGGGGCGTCGCCAGCACCCGTCCCCTGCCCGTAAAGACCGCGCCGAGAACCCGCCCGTGGAATGGCTCCAGCAGGCCCAGCGTGCCTTCCTCGAATACGAGCCGCACCGCGTCTCGCCGGAGCGCCAGCTCGCGCACGTGGTACACCTGCGTCCGGTCCACCCGCAGCGCGTTCAGGTCCTCATACAGCTTTCGAGTGGGTGATTCCGCCGGATGTGATGCCCTCGCTCCCAGGCCGGCCAGGCACACGGCCGCGGCCATCCACATAACCCCCAGCGTGCGGGTCACCCTGCGATTGGGAACACCTGCCGACACGCGATGCTGCGCCCCCCCGGCCGCGTTTGCTAAAGTCCTAGTATGCGTGAGTGGCTCGCGAAAGTTGCCTGCGTCCTGGCCCTCTCCGTCGCATTTTCCCTCACCTCTCATGCAGACACCATTGTTCTGAAGAATGGCCAGCGAATCCACGCTTCAAACGTCCTGGTGGACTCGAAGCATGTGAGCTTCGAGACCTCTGCGGGGAAGATGAGCATTCCCCGTTCACGCGTGGATCACGTGGAGCGCGACGCTTCGGCGGACATGGCCGCGTCCGGCTCCGAACCCGGCCAGGAGGCCGCCGGCGCGATTGCTGCATCGCCTCCGCCCGCTCCCCTTACCTCCGCGGACGCGATCGCCATTGCCAAAGCCGTGGTTGTGGACGGTTCCATCGACCGGAACTATATCTCTCAGCTCGAGTCTCAGGCCGACGGCGGGGTTAGAGCCGACGCCGACCGCGTGGCCATCGCACACCACATTGCCGCCCAATTCGAGCTTTCCCACGGCAACATCAAATCCGCCACCGCTCATTACCGCCGCGGCCTGATTTATGCCCCCGACAATGTGGGCCTGCTCCTGAACCTTTCCTACCTGCTGCTTCGCCAGAGTGAGTATGCGGAAGCGCTCGAATATCTGGAGCATGCCAAACGCCTGGAACCGGAATCGCCGGATGTCGCCAAATTCCTCGGCTGGGCCTTTGCCGGGCTGAACAAATTCGATCAGGCCGTCGCCGAATGGAGGCGCTCGCTGGCCCTTCGCCCCGACCCGGAAGTCGAACGCGCACTGGCCAAAGCCAGCCGCGATCAGCAGGAGGAAGCCGGCTACCGCGAGGGCTCCAGTTCCCATTTCCAGGTCCGCTACAATGGCGCTGCCGCTCCTCCCTCCCTGGTCCGCGATATCCTCGCCACGCTGGAATCGGACTTCTCGCTTGTCTCCTCCATCCTGAACTACACGCCTCCCGATGCGATTGGCGTCGTGCTGTACACGGACCAGGCATTTACGGACATCACCCGCGCTCCCGCATGGGCAGGGGCTCTCAACGACGGCCGCATCCGCATCCCCGTCCAGGGCCTCCGTGCGATGAACGCCGAACTCAGCCGCGAACTGAAGCACGAATTGACCCACAGTTTCATCACGCAGAAAACCCGTGCGCGCTGCCCCACCTGGATGCAGGAGGGCGTGGCCCAATGGATGGAAGGAGCCACCGCTGCGGATGCCGCTCCCGCGTTTGTCGCGGAGTTCAACCGCACTCACCAGACGCTTTCGCTCGGAGCGCTTGAGGGCTCCTGGCTTGCTCTCCCGGGCAACGACGCCCGCCTGGCCTATTTTTGGTCGCTCTCGGTCGTGGAATTCATTATTCGGCAGGGCGGACCGGAGGATATCAACCGCATCCTCGACCAGATTGCGGCCGGCTCAGACGCGCAGGCGGCGGCAAAAAATATCCTCCGCATGGATTATCCCGAGTTGGAAGACGAGACGCTGAGGTACCTTCGCTCCACGTACGCGCGTTAGGCCCGCCGCCCCGCCGCGCCAGGGCTCTGCCGCCGGCTTGCAACAAGATTCGATCTTTACTTCGCGCCGCTTCCCTCGGCGCCTCGGACGAACCAGTACCGTTTCATCATCACGAGCCAGAAGATCACCCCGGCAATAAAAAGCGCCAGAAACATCGGGAACACGTTCCACTGCGTTTTCACCGCGAACTCTTCCGGATGAAAATAAGTTTGCAGGTACGCGTCGCGCAGGATGTCGCGCATCACGGACATGCACAGGATTACGAACGCCGTCAGTCCCGAGCCGGCGTATGCGCCCAGCCGGACGTTATCCTTCTCCAGCGCTTTGCCCACCGCCACGATTGCCGCCAGCGCTCCCGCGATCCCCAGCATCAGGAGTGCTGTAGCCAGCGTGTTGTCTCCCAGAAACAGCATCCGTTTGTCCTTCGGAAGGCTCACCAGGAACCACGTGCCCACCAGAAACTGGGCCATCGTTGCGTACCGGAACGCGTTACCCCCGAACTGAAATATGTAGCGCGCGTACTCCGTCTCTTCCTTCCATCGTTTCAGTGCGATCAGCACCAGGAACAGCCCGCCCACGGCCACCGCTGCGGTGAAAAAGTGCAGATAGCGGGGAACGAGCGTCGGTTCGGAAAGATTCAGGTTCCATCCCCGGGGATCATGGAAATATTTGGCCGCCCATTGCGATGGCGTCTGGCTCAGCATCAGGTTATTCGTGAATAGAAAGCCGATCGAGAAGATCAGCAGCAGGCTCACCGACAGAATCCACCCGGCCCGCCCGAAATTCCCCTCGTCCTGGCTGGCGGCCAGATAGAAGCCGTAATACGCGAAGGTCAGCATGGCCAGCAGCAGCAGCCAGGGCCACCCCATCACGATCGACGACGTATAGAAGTACTGCCCGTAGATCACTTGAAGGAAAAGCAGCGGCGCGATCCCCAGCGTAATGGTCGCCGCCACCAGCGACGGCAGCTTCCTTCCGACATCGAAGAACGAACGGATGGCAAACGCCCGGTTCCCCGAGCGCCATCTTCCCACCAGCGCCATCACCGCCCCGCCCATCAGGAAGTTCATCGCCAGGATGTGCAGATAAAAGGTGACGATCAGCAGAAGTTTCAGCACCCAGTAGGGCGCCGGCAAGGGATTGGGATCTGCGGTGGGAATGAAATTGGGCGCCTGCATTCTCGTTGTCCTTCCTCCGGCGGCTTCCCGCCTCTCGTCGCTCTCCGCTTATTTCCGGTTGGGGAGGCGCGCGTTGATCCATTGCACCAGTGCGCTTCGTTCCTGGTCGGATAGCTTCAGGTCGGGCATCAGCGGAAATATGCCTGGCAGACTCTTCAGAGCCTCGTCGGCCGCCGCCGGATCCTTCGGCAGACTGCTGAACAGATCGGGCTGCGTCAGATCCTGGTGGCACATGGAACAGTTTCTCTGGAAGACCGTCTCGCCGTCGATCGCGCCCTGTGCCCTGGAGGACGCCGGCTGCTCCGCACTGAGGTACGCAGCCAGTGCCTCCCGTTCTGCGTCCGTGCCCGCGAACGGAGGCATCACGCCGTTGTGCATCAGGTTCAGTCCGCCCAGCATGGCCGCAAGCCTCTCCTGGTCCCACTGCCGCCGGATGAGATAGGGTCGCAGCCCGCGGTAGGCGCTGACCGTGTGGCAGCTTTCGCACTCCACGCGGAAAATTTCATGCCCCGCGGCAATCTGGTTGTTCGCCGTCAACTGCCTCGTCTCGATCCACTTTCCCGTCTGGAGCACGCCGGCCTGGTTGATGTGATCCACGTCGAATCCCCCGTCTCCCGGCATGGCTTGCACGTAGATCGAGTTGGAATAGAGATAGTTCTGGATAACGTACGGTTTCCGGATCGCCTCCCGGACAAATTCGAACGATCCCATCGTCACGAGCGCGGAGAGGAGCAGCACCAGACTGAATCCGAGCCGCAGCCGCGCCGGCCGCACCAGTGCCGCAAGCGCCAGCAACAGCGTCACCCCGGAGAGGACGGCCGCCAGGTAGGCGAAGTGCGTGGCCGTGGGCATCGGCCCGCGCGCGCTCGACCACAGTTCACTCGGGATTGTCCGGATATACCACCACGTGAAGACGGGGATCAGCACGAACGATGGCAGAATCCAAGCCTCGCTCCACTTCACCAGTCTCGCCTTCAGGCTTACGTCCCTTTGGCGGCTGGCGGTCAGCAGCGCGTAGACCCCCGCCAATGCGAATGCAATGCACGTGCGCACCAGGAGCGACGGGAAATAAGTCGGGTTGAAGAATCCGATCCAGAAGCGGTGCGTGTCCACCCACTTCCCCGAAGTCAGCATGAAGGTGATAATTCCGTTGATCACCACCAGGCTGGCGTACGCCGCGACGAAGTACACCCACCCGTACCACATGTGCAGCGAAGCGGGCAGTTTCTCCCAGCCGTATAAGTACAGTAGCGCCGAGGTGATTTCGATGAAGAAAAACACCCATTCAATCGCCCAGCCCCACACGTAGATGTGGATCAGGTTGCTCGTCGCCGTGGGACCGATCAGTCCGATCGTGAACCAGATCGCCACACCGCTGATCGCCCCAAACACTACCGTTACCAGTACAAAGAATTTGCTGTGGATCTTCAGCCAGTCGAGCATTGCGGAGTCCCCGCTCCGGCGTGCCCGCCGCTCCGTCATCACCAGGAAGAGACCTCCGCCCACCGCAAAATGCGAAACAAATACGTGCAGGATAGCCACAAGGGCAATCAGCAAGCCGGCTCCAAACGACACTTCCCATACCGGAAAATTCATTCCCATCCTCCACACGCGCCGCTCGCCGCCCGACGCATGGTCCACTCGCCAACCCAGGCCGGGTTAACGCCTCTCCCTGTGGGAACAGCTCGGGGAGTGAAATCAGCCTTAAGACGAAACGCCGGATCTGCTGCGCACGGATGCCGCGTTAGCACTCCGCGTTCCGTTCGCGAGGAATCTTACACGACGCCCAATAGCTGCCATGTGACGCGCGTCACAATACTTCGTTCTCTAATTCTTGGTCTGGAGGCGAACAGAGAGCTGGCGCCGCGCTGCCCCCTGCACCCTGGGATTTCGCGGCATGTTTCCCGTCACCCCCAGGTGTCGCGTTCCCCAGTTGCATAGCAGGCTCATCGGATCGAGCAGTTCTTCCCCCGCGCGGGTCAGCGAGTAGGTTACCTGCGGCGGCGAGGCGTGTTTCACTTCGCGGTTCACGATTCCCGCGGATTCCAGTTCGCGCAGCTGCGACGTCAGCACCTTCTCGCTCACGCCGAAGAGCAGCCGGCGCAGTTGCGCAAACCGTTTCGCGCCGAATCCCAGGTGCCAGATCGCCTGCACTTTCCATTTCCCGCTCACCGCATTGATTGTTGCCGAGACCGGACAGCCATAGTGGTTCTTCACGGTCCCTCCGGGCTAACAAAATTGTGCGTACTTCCGGTCGCCGAGCTTCCTTTATACCATCGGGATGGAGCCGAAGTAATCGAGGGCGGCCGCAGGAGGAACCCCAGTCCCGACCCGCCGCCTCGGAAGGAAAAGACTATGTTTCTCATTACCGGTGCCAATGGAATGGCTGGCAGCGCAGTTCTCGCCGAGGCGGCTCGCAGCGGCGAGAAAGTCCGTGCCATGTATCGTTCCTCATCCGACGCCGCAAGGGCGCCTGCGGGTGTCGAGACCACGATCGCGGATTTTGCCAATCCTGCGAGTCTCGCCGCTGCGCTTCGTGGCGTCACCGCCATCTATCTGGTGTGTTCCCCCATCCCCGACCTCGTCCAGCTCGAATCCAATGCCATCGACGCCTGCGTTGCCGCCGGCGTCACCCGCGTCGTGCTCAACTCCGCTCTCGGCGCCGGCGATTATTCGAAATCATTTCCAAGCTGGCATCGCAAGGTGGAAGACAAGCTGAAGGCCACACGCCTCGCTTGGTGCATTCTTCGGCCCAACAGCTTCCACCAGAATGTGCTCACCTACTACGCTCCCACGGTTCGCGCCCAGGGTGCCTTCTATGCCTCGATGGGAAACGCGCGCACCAGCTACCTCGACGTTCGCGACATCGCCGTCGCCGCCGTAAGAGCCCTGCGCGGCGGCCATGACGGAAAAGTCTATGAGTTGAATGGCCCCGAAGCGCTCACCTACCCGGAGGTGGCGCAAAAAATCTCCAAGCAGTCCGGAGTTGCCGCCCGCTATGTGGATCTGCCCGTCGAAGCCCTCCGCAAGGCCATGCTCGACCAGGGCATGCCGGAGTGGCAGGTCACCGCCTTGCTCGATCTCCAGGCTTACTACACCGGCGGCCAGGGCGGCGTTGTGGACCGCGTGCTCGAAGGCCTGCTCGGTCGCCCACCCATCACCATGGACCGCTTTCTCGCAGAAAATGCGCAGGCATTCCGCGCTCAGGTGGCCAAGGCATGAAACGCGGCGCCGCGGCAGACGTCAATCCCAAAACCGGCATGACTCACAAAGAAGTGCGCGAGTTTGTCCGCAACCACTTCGAGGAGTTCGTCAATCGCAAGAACCTTCAGATCGGCAACGTGAATTTCGCCCCTGATTTCGTGGACCATGGCTCAGACGTCCCGCCCGGTACTCCTCCCGGTCCGGCCGGGGCCATTCAATACGTCGGCCAGGCACTTGAGCGCTTCCCGGACCTGCGCGTTCGCATCGAGGACATGATCGCGGAGGAGGACAAGGCAGTTGTCCGCAACCATTGGACCGCCACTGACTTCCGCAGCGGGCAGAAGCTCGAATTCCGGGGAATTGTCATCTGGCGAATCGCAGACAGGCGGCTCGCCGAGCGCTGGGCCTACCTCGAACCGCCTCATCGCGCCGCCTGACCCGCCACAGCTTCTGGTTGCTTGCTTGGAATGTTGTGGGCTGGGACTTTCGAGTGAGGGCTCAGCCCCTCGGCGCCTGATTCACCGAAAGCGGTTGCGACAGGTGGAACACCAGTTGCGATTCCGCCGGCAAATGAACGTTCCGTTTGCCGGTGAAGAAGGCCACCGCCGTTCCGGCGCCTGCTCCGATCGGCCCGCCGATCAGCGCGCCCTTTCCGCCCGCGGCGATGGCCCCGATCAGCGCTCCGCCGCCCGCTCCCCCTCCGATCCAGCCGGCATTGTTCTTCTTATGGTTGCCGCCTTTCCGGAAGTCGTCGCTCGTGGCGATCTCCCGCCAATTGCCGTCAACCTGGATCTTCGTCAGCGATACCTCCAGCACTCCCGGATGCCGGAAGTGCCCCGAAGGCCGCGCATCCGCCACCATTCCGCGAACCGGTGTCTTTTCCGGTATCACCACTTCGTTGCCTATCACTACCGGTTCCACCAGGTGTGCGTCGAACACGTCGCCGGAACGATTTCGTGCGCTGTCCAGCGACTGGTCCAGCTGCACGCGGATGGAGGTGCCCGCCGGAATCACCAGCGTTTCTGTATCCGGCGCTGCCGATGGGTTGTCGCCTGTGCTGGAAGCCACCGCCGCATCCGTGCTGTTCGCGGCCTTGTGGCTTTCATATCGTGCTGTCGCCAGTCCCGCTCCGATTAAGCTGAGCACGGCCGCCGCACACGCTGCCGGCAGCCACATCTTTCGGGTGATGTTCATGAGGTTCCTCCTCCTCATCCCCACCCGGGCGCTACCATCGGCCTAGGCCGCACGTGCCAGGCCACAAGTGCCGCTCCTAAATGTCTGTATTTTCAGTACTTCTCATTCGAGGGCAAATTCTGCCGCGTAGATTTTTCCGGATTCCTGAAAACTCTTCCTGCGCCCATCGCGCGCACATTTTCTGCCCGTCCGCGTTTATCTCTTCCCGCTTGCTTGCGATTTCACAGTGTATGCAGCAGCGCCGCCAGCAGCGCTGCGCGCTCCACAAGCGACCGCGTGCGGATGTATTCGCCCGGCGTGTGCGCTCCTGCCCCCGCCGCTCCCAGTCCGTCGAGCGTCGGCACGCCCAGCGCCGCCGTGAAATTTCCGTCGGAACCGCCCCCCGTGGACGACTCTTCAA
>Ga0335071_10007604_pt1 | contig 11151 bp, 18 predicted proteins | sample Lox_Sample_15_FD_206724 | JGI IMG/M metagenome (GOLD analysis project Ga0335071, IMG submission 206724) | Soil microbial communities from Loxahatchee National Wildlife Refuge, Florida, United States - Lox_Sample_1.5 | ecosystem: Environmental > Terrestrial > Soil > Wetlands | place: USA...
CGCCACCGGTGCCGGGGGACCGCGACCACCGACGCTTGCAGGTCATGGCCGAGCCTGACATGTATCAGGCGCTTCGCTGTGCGCTGATCCTGAACGGTGTGGATATCTGCCCGCTGCACGGCTGGGTCTCGGCCGTGCATTCGGATGCCGACATCGCCCAGACGATGCAAGGATTCGAGAAGGCGCTGCTGCTCATGCGTGAGGACGGGTTGTTCGGCGGTTAGCCCGGAATGCCGATGGCCCGCGCCGCAAGATAGGTGAGGGCGCCGATCGCGGCCGATCCGGGAATGGTGAGGACCCATGCCCAGACAATCCGGCCGGCCACCCCCCAGCGGACCGCCGAAAACTTCCGCACCGAGCCGGTGCCCACGATCGCGCCTGTGATTGTGTGGGTCGTGGAGACCGGGATGCCCAGGGCGGTCGCCAGAAAGAGCGAGGCGGCCCCGCTGGTTTCGGCGCAGAAGCCCTCGATCGGCGTCAGCTTGGTGATCCGCATCCCCATCGTCCGCACGATGCGCCAGCCCCCGCTCATGGTGCCCACCCCCATTGCGGCATGACACGCGAGGACGACCCAGAGGGGAATCGTACTCTGGCCCGGCGTGTGCTGAAAGAGCCCTTCGGCCGCCAGGGCGGCGACGATGATGCCCATCGTTTTCTGGGCGTCGTTGCCGCCATGGCCGAGCGAATAGCCCGCCGCGGACACGAGCTGCAGCTTGCGGAAGATCCGCTCGAGCCGGCCGGGCGGCTTGTCGCCGAGGCTCCGGATCAACGCGTGCATGATGCCGATCGCGAGGGCCAGGCCCACCGCGGGAGAGATCACGATGAAGGCAGCGGTCGTGAGAAAAAAGTGGCCGTCCAGCGCCCCGAATCCCGCCTTGACCACCGCCGCGCCGGCGAGTCCGCCGAGGAGGGCGTGCGAGGAGGAGGTGGGGAGCCCCCACCACCAGGTGAGCAGATCCCACACGATCGCCCCGACGAGCCCCGAGGCCACGATGGTGAGCGTGGCGACGGCGGGATCGACGCCCTTCGAGATGTTGGACGCCACCCGGGTCTGGAAGATCAGGAACGCGATGAAATTGAAAAACGCCGCCCACAGCACCGCGATGCGGGGCGAGAGGACGCGCGTGGAGACCACGGTGGCGATCGAATTCGCCGCGTCGTGGAAGCCATTGATGAAATCGAAAGCGAGCGCCAGGGCGATGATGGCGAGCAGGGCGAGGCTCATGAATACTCCAGGACCAGGCTCTCGATCTGGTTGGCCACGTCTTCGCAACGGTCCAGGGCGGTCTCCAGGTTGTCGTAGATCTCCCGCCATTTCAGCACATCGAGCGGGTCGTTGCCCTTCTTGTACAACTTGACCAGGGTCCCCCGAAACACTTCGTCGCCATCGTTCTCAATTTCGTTCAACGTTTCGCAGATCTTCAGAATCTCTTCGTTCCGCTTGAGATCCTTGAGCAGGTCCACGGCGGTCTTGATCAGATCGGTCGCCCTGACGATGTACCGGGCGAGCGCCATGGCGTCACTCGGCACCACCGTGATCTCGAACAGCATGACACGTTTGGAGGTGGCGTGGATCAGGTCCAGGACATCGTCCTGGTTCGAGATCAGCGTCTGGATGTCTCCGCGGTCGAACGGGGTGATCCAGGTCGCGCGGAGCGTATGGACCACGTCGTGGACGATCTTGTCGCCTTCATGTTCTTCGCGCTCGATCTGCACGCTGAGCTCGTCGCGGTCCGGATGCTCCAATAACTGGATCAGTAGACCGGCAGCCCGGACCGTGGCTGCCGCATGCCGGGAAAACGCGTCGAAGAAATCGCGATCGGAACTCTTGGGTCCCCACATAGTTATCCTCTGCGCACCAGCAAGTTGCTGACGTCAAGTGTTTGTCTTGGAAGTCGTTTAAGACGGACCTATGGTGCAGGCGAATTGAATATATTCATATCTCAGAACTGGACCGAGAGCAAATATCGATTTCAATACGAGACGTCTAATGGACCATCCACATGAGTCCACCGGCGGCAAGAATCACCAGGTACGGCGGAACCCAGCGTTTTCCCAGGGCGAGCGCGGCCCCGCCGGCCAGACCCACTGTGGGGAGACTAGTCAGCGCCGAACGGGCCACCGTGTAGACGCCGGCGCCCATCAATCCGATTGCTAACGGAGCCAGCGCTCGCCCAATGCTTCGACCCAGGGCCGACCGCGAAACCGAGCCCAGCGACGTGCAATAAAGCAGCAGAGGATTGCAGAGGGGCCGAACATTGCGCCGATCGCCACCAACGCGCCGATGAATCCGTGTATTTTATACCCGACAAAGCCGGAGACCAGCATGGCAGGCCCGGGCGTCACCTGGGACAGCGCATATCTGTCGACGAATTGCCGTGCGGTGAGCCAGCCATGGATATCAACCACTTGCCGGTGCATTTCCGGCACGACGCCGATTCCGCCGCCGATTGCGAGAAAGCTGAGGCGAAGGAATGTCCGGGCGAGGATGATGAGGTCACTCATGCTGTGCCCCCCGGCGGCACCTGCATGGCTTGCCTGCCGGGACGATTGAGCCAGAGGCTCAGCCCGCCGACGACCAGAATCGCCGCTAAGGCGTTTAGCCGCATTGGCCCGACGGCTGCTAAGGTCAGGAGGCAAATGGGCAGGGCACCGCGAGCGCGGAGCGCCCCCTTGCCCATCCGGGCCACCATGATGCAGAGAAAACCGACAACGGCAGCCCCCATGCCTTCGAGAAGCGTTTCAATGGATGGACTGGACCCCCGCATGAAATAGAGTGCGGCAAGGCCGATAATTGTCGCACTCCCAGGAACCAGGACGGCCAAGAGTGCGATGACGGCTCCGGGGATACCGCGGAAGCTGTTGCCGAGGAAGATCGACAGGTTCGAAATGGTTGGGCCGGGCAGGAGTTGGCTCATGGTGTACCCCGGAAGGAACTCCTGCCGAGTAAGCCAGGCATGGCGTTCGACGAGGACTTCATAAATGTATGCAGATCGTCCCCCGCCAATACTGGAGATGCCGATCCAACAGAACATGCGGGTTAGCTGCGCTAGGGAGATCCGGCGCACGATCTTTCTCCTTCTCTGGCCAGAACCACATCAAATGATGTTTCCGTTTAGTTAGATATAATAATATCTTGTCGAACTTACCTCACTTAGCTTATTATGTCTATTGACGCAACAAGTACCGGAACAAATGTGAAACGGATCATCCGCCGTGACCGTATTCTAGTATGGAAACCATGACCGACTCAGGTGCCCTCGACCAGCCGCAGCCTTCCGAAGATGGCCGGTTGGTCCAACGGACGCTCAATGGAGACCAGACGGCTTTCGAGACCTTGGTCAGGCGGTACGAGCGGCTGGTGTTCCGGATCGCAGGAGGGTTCCTGCGGGACCGCGGCGAGGTCGAGGATATTGCCCAAGACGCGTTTCTCCGTGCGTACGAGGCCTTGCCCCGGTTCCGTATCGGTTCGCCGTTTGCTCCGTGGATTGCCCAGATCGCGACACGGCTGTGCTATGACCGGTTGCGGAAAATGGCGCGGCGCGACGTCACCTGGGAAGACCTTTCGCCTGCCGAGCGGCAAACCGCAGAAGCGTTGGTCCATGAACCGGCGCACGAACATCCTGCAGCGACACGGGATCTTGCAGAGCGCTTGCTGGCCACGGTTTCGCCACGGGACCGGCAGGTGTTGATCCTCAGCGAAGCGATGGGATATAGCGCAGCGGAAACGGCGAAGGTTCTGGGTTGCACCGCGCTGGCCGCTCGGCTCCGGCTGCATCGCGCGAAGCGCGCCGTCCGCGAAGCAGCTGCGCACCTGCTCAAGGGCATGGGGGAGACGTCATGACAGCCTGCAAGCCAATTCTCGATGCATTGCCGGATTTGGCCGCGCGCGCCTCGGGCGATATCCCGGATTGGGCAGCCGCCCATCTGGCAGGCTGTGCAGCCTGCACGAAGCGATTGCAGGCGGAGCGTTTGACGGCCGGGCTGCTCCAATCTGTCGCCGTTCCCATCGACCCCCCCGACGATTTCGCTATGCGCATCGCGGCGCGGTTGCGACCGCGAATAGTCCCTCTGGCGGAGGCAGACCCGTGGCGTTCGGCGTGGAAGCTTGTGCCGGCATTTGGTGCCCTCGTCCTGGCGCTCTTCATTGTCTATCAGACCAGCGCGATGCCGGAGCCGACCGGATTGTTCCCGACAGACAGCCTCACGGCGGGGGAGCATCTGGCGCTCGGCGCGGCACCCCCGACAATGGATGACGTACTGTCCGTCATTCTGGAGGGTGGCAGATGACCTCGAGAACCAAGGGTACCCTGCTGTTGCTCGTGGCATTTGTCCTCGGGGCGGCGGCCGGTGTCTTAGGGTATGGCGTTTTCCGGTCTCGTCCGGACTGGCACACGCCTGAAGGGCGCGCCCGGTTCCAGGAATCCATTCTTGCCCGGATGACCAAGGATTTGGAACTGCGCCCGGATCAACAACAGGCCATCGGCAGCATCCTCCGGGAGAGCGGTGACCAATTCGCGAAACTGCGGGAGGAAATGCAGCCGCGCTTTCGCGAAATCCGGACTCGGACGAGCGACCGTATCCGCGGTGTGTTGGACGCGCAACAGCGAGCAAAATTCGAGGAGATGGTCCGAAAATGGGAAGAGCGAGCCAATCGCGGCCACGGCGCAGGGGGGCCGGAGCGAAAGGCACCCTGAACATCGGAATGCCTTTTGACTGGATGCCGTATCCTGACTAGACTCACGCGACTTTGCAGTTCTTCTCGGTTTCCCTCCAGTCGGCAGTCGATAAGGAAATATTCGATGGCGCGTCGGAAGGTCGGACTCATTATCATTCTCTTCATACTGATTCTCGGTGGAGCGGCGGGATTCTACTGATTTGCGGGAGGCACCCGCGCACCCATGTACCGGACGGCGGCGGTAGAAAAGGGCGAATTATTGTCAAAGTCCTCGGCGACCGGAACGCTCAACGCAGTGATCACGGTCCAAGTCGGGACGCAGGTGTCCGGAACCATCGCGCAACTCTTGGTGGACTTCAACTCGCCGGTCAAAAAAGACATGCTGATCGCCCGCATCGATCCGGCCACGTTTGACGCCAAGGAAAAACAGGCGCAGGCCGACCTGGAAAGCAGCAGGGCTTCGATCTTGAACCAACAGGCCGCAGTGGCACGTGTCCAGGCTGACGTAGCGAACGCGAAGGTCAACGTCGTGCGACAAGACGTTGCCCCACGCGACGCTACGGCAGAAATGGTCGCCAAGGCGTAGGCTGGAGCCCAAGACATGTTCGTGTTACAAAGTATTCGGATTGCCCTCCGTGCGCTGCGAGTCAATAAGCTGCGCTCGGGTTTGACGATGCTTGGCATCGTGATCGGCGTCGGGGCCGTGATTGCGATGGTGGCCGTCGGCACTGGCGCGTCCGCCCGAATCCAGGAGCAGATTGCCAGGCTACAGCCATACCGAGACAACGACTTCGATGTGCGGAACTTGGCCGAGATGTTCGCCGTGCAGGCGGCCAGCACGAAAACGATGACCATTCTCTTGGGTGCGATCGCTTCGGTCTCGCTCTTGGTCGGCGGCATTGGGATCACGAACATCATGCTCGTCTCGGTCGCGGAGCGAACCCGGGAGATCGGGCTGCGCATGGCCGTCGGCGCGCGAAGCCGGGACATCCTCTGCCAGTTCCTGATCGAGGCGGTCACGCTCGCCCTGGTCGGGGGCATTCTGGGAATCGCCCTGGGCGTGGGCGGCTCGGCCCTGATCGCGCTGCTCGCGCAACGGTCCACCTTGATCACGCCGGGTTCCATTGCGATCGCGTTTGACTCTTCGGCGTTCATCGGTATTTTCTTCTGATATCTTCCTGCCTGCAAAGCGGCCTATCTCGATCCGATCGAAGCCTTGCGATACGAGTGACGCGCTTCCGACATTGCGCGTCCCATGATACAGTATCTCCGTGGAGCAGGGCGCCGCGGGGTTTGCCATTTTCGCGGTCACGGCGGATCTGGGGATTCACGCCTGGGCGCTGGATTGTGTCGAGTTGTTTCGGCAGGCGGCGCGGGGTCTGTTGAGTGTGATGTTCGAGCCATCGCGCGTTCGCACTGAGCGCAGCGTGGTCGTCACGGTTTCCGCGGCGGACCGGGAGAGCTTGCTGGTTGCATGGCTCAATGAATTGGTGTTCGTCGCGGAAACGGAACACTTCGCGATGGCCGATTGCGCCATCACGGCGCTCACCGAGACCCGGTTGACCGCCAACGTGTGGGGCGAGACAATAGCTCCCGACCGGCACACGCTCGGCAGTGGGGTCAAAGCGGTTACGTACAACCAGCTCGCAATCTCCCCGACGGCCGGCGGCTGGGAAGCGCGGGTGGTCGTGGATCTGTAACCGACGCCAGGAGGGCAGCATGCCGAAATCCGTCACGATCTTCGGGAAGGACACCTGACCCTACACACGGGCCGCCCGTGAGGAGTACGGCCAGAAGAAAGTTACAGTCACATATATCGATGTGACCAAGGATGCGGCGGGCATGAAGCGCATGCTTGAATTTTCCAAAGGCGATCGCACGGTCCCGGTTATTGTCGAAGAGGGCAAGGTGACCTCGGGATTCAATGGCGGGGGCTGAGCGGTCTGACATCCGCCGTGCGCGGATGGTGTCACGCAGCGAGGCGTGTCGTGCAACTCGATCCGCAAATGGAAGAATTGGCCCGCTGGCTGCGCCAGTTCCGGGGGCAAGACCTCGATGACGAACAGGTCGAGGCGGCCGCCGGGCGGCTGGTAGCAGGCGGGGCCACGGCACTTCCCATTGTTTTGGCGCAGTATTTGGACCCAGAAGAGGATGCCACGCTGCTCGCCGTGGCAACGGTGGCCCTGAAGGGATGGACCGAGCCATACCCAAGCGAGCGCTTGATCGAGCTGATGCAAAGCCGCGAGGTCGGCGCGCTCGGCAAAGCGCTGATCATGACCGTCTTGGAGCGCTACGGCGTGGACACGGCGGACACGGCCTTGCTGGGCGTCGGTATCGATCTGGAAGAGTACGACATCCAGGGCCCCGGCGGGATGTCCAACAATTGAGCCCCACCGATCTGAACGCCAGCGCTCTGCCTGAGCCCGTGGCGGTGATCGGGGCCGGCGCGTGGGGCACCGCGCTCGCCGCGGTCCTCGGCCGGCGATTCGCGCACGTCCGCCTGTGGGTATACGAAGCGGACCTCGCCGCGGCGATGATCGGCAGCCGGGAGAATGCCCTCTATTTACCGGGCGTGCGGCTCCCCGGCACGGTGCACCCCACCGGCGATCTGCGCATTGCCCTGGCCGATTGCCCCCTGGTGCTCTTCGTCGTCCCGTCCCATGTGTTCCGGCGTGTCGTCGAAGAGGCGAAATCTCAGCTCGCGCCTGGCGCGCTGATCGTGAGTGCGACCAAGGGCTTGGAAGCGGGCACGCTCGCCACGATGTCGCAAATCCTCCAAACGGTCTTGCCGGTCGGACACCATCACCATATCTGCGTCCTCTCCGGGCCGAGCTTTGCCCGGGAAGTCGCGCTGGGGCGGCCGACCGCGGTGGTCGCAGCCGCGCAGCATGCCGGCATCGCGGAACGCGTGCAGCGCCTGCTCAGCGGAGGCCCGCTCCGTGTGTATGCCGGAACCGACCCGCTCGGCGTGGAGTTGGGCGGGGCGGTCAAGAATGTCATTGCCATCGCGGCCGGCGTGGTGGACGGGTTGGGGCTGGGCACCAACGCGCGCGCCGCATTGATTACGCGGGGGCTCGCGGAGATGACGCGGCTCGGCGTTGCCGTCGGCGCGGAAGCACGGACCTTTGCTGGATTGGCCGGGATGGGGGATCTGATTCTCACCGCGACGGGCGATCTGTCGCGCAACCGGACACTCGGCAAGCAACTCGCAATGGGCGAGCGGCTCGAAAAGATTCTGGCGGCCTCTCGGGCCGTCATCGAAGGCGTGAACGCGTGCCGGTCGGTCGTCGCACTGGCCGAGCGTCACCAAGTTGACATGCCGATCAGCCGGGCGGTGTGCCGCGTTCTGTTCGATGGGCAGGAGCCGCGCGAAGCGCTGAGCGACCTGATGACCCGCGAGCTGCGCTTCGAAGGTGAGTAGCCGGTAGCCGCGCCGGATTCTGCCGCGCTGACCGACCTCTGAGGAGTCCACGATGAAAATCGCCGTGATGGGTTCCGGTGGCATCGGAGGGTATTTTGGGGGGCTGCTGGCCAAAGGCGGGGAAGATGTCACCTTCCTCGCACGCGGGGCGCATCTGGCGGCGATCCAGCGGGACGGGTTGCGCGTCGAAAGCGTGGCGGGCGACTTCCACGTCCGGCCCGCCGCCACCGACGATCCGGCGGCTGTCGGGCCGGTCGAACTGATCCTCTTTTCCGTGAAATCGTACGATACCGAGACGGCGGCGGAGCAGATCCGCCCGCTGATCGGACCGGGCACTGCCGTACTCTGCGTTCAAAACGGCGTGGATAATGAAGAGAAACTCGAGGCGCGAGTGGGCGCAGACCGGATCCTGTATGGGGTTGTGCACGTGCTGTCGACCATCAAGGCGCCAGGCGTGATCGCCCAGACCGGGGGACCGCGCACCCTGCGCTTCGGCGAACGCGACGGGCGGAGATCGCTCCGGACGACGCGTATCCTTGAGGTCATGAAGCAGGCTGGGATTCATGCGGACGTCTCCTCCAAGATTCTGATCGATCTCTGGGAGAAGTTCGTCTTCATCTGCGCGCAGGGCGGCGTGACCGCGCTGGCCCGACTGGACATCGGCGCGATCCTCGGTTGCCCGGAAACTGCCCGGCTCTACCGAGGGGTGATGGAAGAAATTGCCGCCGTCGGTCGGGCCAAGGGGGTTCGCCTGCCTGACGACACGGTCGCACGCACGCTGCGCTGGGCCCAGACGCTGCAGCCCACGATGCGCTCCTCGCTGGCCTATGACCTCGAGCACGGCAACCGTCTTGAAGTGGATGCCCTGGTGGGAGCCGTTGTCCGGTACGGTGCTGAGGTAGGCGTCCCCACACCGCTGAACGCAGCGATCTACGCCTGTCTCTTACCGCATCACCTGCGGGCGATGGCAACCCGCGGCGCACAATCGGCCTGACCCAGGATCCCTCGATGCCCGCCAATTTGACCCCGCAGTACCTGGAGGCTGAGCGCCGATTCCGCGACGCCAAGAGTGTCGAAGAGAAACTCGCTGCCCTGGAAGAGATGCTGGCCGTCATTCCGAAACACAAGGGGACGGAGCATCTGCGCGGCGACCTGAAGCGCCGCTACGCCAAGCTGAAAGAGGACCAGGAACAGGCACGCCACCGGCGCGGGGGCTTCTCGGTTTCCGTGGACCGAGAGGGGGCCGGGCAGGTGGTTCTGGCCGGGCCCACCAACGCCGGGAAATCTGCCCTGGTGGCGGCCCTCACCACCGCGCGGCCGGAGGTGGGCGAGTACCCCTTCACCACGCGGAAGCCTTTCGCGGGCATGATGCCCTTCGTGAATGTGCAGATCCAGCTCGTGGATCTTCCGGCGATCTCTCCGACCTTCATGGAGCCCTGGGTGCCCTCGCTCGTGCGCCCGGCCGATCTCTGCCTGCTCGTGGCGGACCTATCGAGCGGGAGCATCCTCGAGGACCTTGACGCCGTGCTCCAGATTCTCGAGCGCAGCAAAGTCCGACTGGTCGCGCCGACGGACACGCCGTCCTCGGAGATTGGCTGGGCGTCCAAGCGGACCCTCCTGATCGCCAACAAGCAGGATGTATCCGGGGCAGAAGAGACGCTCGAAATTCTGCGCGCCGAATACGGCGCTCGCCTGCCGCTGCTGGCCGTTTCTGCCACGGCAGGACTGGGACTGGAGCCGCTGCGGCGCGCCATCTACGACGGGCTGCAGATCGTTCGGGTGTACTGCAAACCCCCGGGTGCCGAGCCCTCCATGAAATCCCCCGTCGTCCTGCCGCGCGGCAGTACGGTATTGGAGATGGCGGAGAACATTCATAAAGATTTTGCGCGGCAACTCAAATTTGCGCGGATTTGGGGGTCGGGAAAATTCGATGGCCAGCGGGTCCAACGCGACTATCGCGTCCAGGAAGGCGACATCATCGAGCTCCACATCTGACCCGTGGTGCGGCGGACTGGGCACCTCCGGCGTGTACGCTCTCATCCTGGAACTCAGAAGGCGAGTTCGTCTGCCGGTCGCGAGGCTCGGTGCACTCTCGCTGGCTCCGGGCTGGTACGTGTATGTCGGATCGGCGAAGCGGACGCTTCGCACGCGGTTGCAGCGCCACCTGTCGCGCCACAAACAGTTGCACTGGCACATTGACGCCCTGACGCCGCCGGCGATCGTTCACGAGATATGGATATGGCCTTGGTCTCCCGGCCGCGAATGCCGTGCCAACGCCCGCGTGCAACGCTTGCCGGAGGCCGATCTTCCCTGCCCAGGGTTCGGGTCGTCGGACTGCCGGTGCCGGACCCATTTGATGAGGCTGCCGCGCCGACCGGCCGCGCCTGCCGATGCCCGGGTCATTCAGATGCGTGTTGCCCGGGACAAGGTCGGTGCCGGCGCCGGGAAGCTTTTGACGCAGCCGGTAAAGCGACGTATAGTACTGGTGTGTGAAACGGTGTGCGAGAAGGAGAGACCGTGACGACCCCCACTCGTAACGACGAACAAGCCGCTGAGATCTGCCCGTACTGGCACCAGGTGGCATCGGATTTTGCCTCGATGTACCCGGCCGGCGGATACTGTATCGCGGGCTGCCATAAGAAGATCAAGGTCATGGCGCAGAAGACCGTCGAAGACGTGTGCGCGATGCGCTATGCGGAGTGCGAAGGCTATCAGCGGGTCTTGGCAGAAGAAGACGAGAAGGCGCGACAGACGCCCCAGAGTGTCCGCAAGTAGCCCACCCGCGCGCTAGGGCAGTTGTCGAGTGTCCAAGAACGTGTGAGCCTTCGCCAAGAGGTCCTGAGACGTCTTGAAGGTCAGCCGCTTCAGGGCGTCTTCGTAGGGCAGCCAAGTGTAATTGCAGTGTTCGTGGGACAGCGTGACCTGATCCGTGGCGGTTTCCGCGACATAGTAGGTCACCACCTTGTGCATCCGCTCGCCGCGCCGCCGATAAAAATAGCGGATGTTGTGCATGAATCCCGCCAGAATCTGGGCATCGCGGATGCCTGTCTCT
>Ga0335071_10007605_pt1 | contig 11151 bp, 10 predicted proteins | sample Lox_Sample_15_FD_206724 | JGI IMG/M metagenome (GOLD analysis project Ga0335071, IMG submission 206724) | Soil microbial communities from Loxahatchee National Wildlife Refuge, Florida, United States - Lox_Sample_1.5 | ecosystem: Environmental > Terrestrial > Soil > Wetlands | place: USA...
AAGTTGATACGGCTCACTTCGTGGATACCAAGCTTGTTCTCCGAAGCAGCCGCGATTGCACAAAAAGCGAGGAGAAAAACGCCCATTAGCCTGAAGACGCGCATAAAGCCTCCTATAAGAAGTATCTGCAGTCGATCCGCAGAAGACGGAAACAGTGTAGGAGTGTTGAGTACGTTTGCCCTGTACGCCGAGTCACATCATTCTGTGACGACGGAATACGAGTTTCATTTCGGCGTGAACTGAGCTAAGTCGTAGATTCCCAATCGCTTCTCGAGTCCCGCCACCTGATCGACTACCCGAAAAAAACCTTCTTCCCCGAAAAGCTCATCTTCTTTTTTTTCGAAATCATCTCCCAGCGCGTCGTACTCATTCGGGGAAACAATCGAGCGAAAGGCAGGAAACAATACCGTGTCTTCACGCGCCTCGTGAGGCCGATACATCCGAAGGAATTCGCGCAGCGCATCGGAAAGCCGCTCGCTGTCCGTTGAAACCAGTTTCAGCGAAGCCGTACCCGCCAATTCTTTGATTTTGGCCGTCAGATCGCGCCCTGCCTTATGCTGTGCCTGCAACGTGTCTACCAGCGACACTAGCTTTTTAGCTTTACGAAACCTCGGGAACAGAAAATCCTCTTCGAGTTTTTCGTGATACTCCTCGACAAAGCGGCGAACAATATCCGCGGCGGTAACCAGGATCGAACCATCAAACGTTCGCTTATCCGTCAACAGATGCAAGTGGTGGTCATAAATCAGGAGAATACGGTTCAGCACGCCGTGTTCTCGCATTAAGTCTTCTGTTGGAGTAACTCCTTCGCTCTTTTCGCCCTCTTTATCAAACGGTTTCTGCTGCGCTGAAGCAGACGACACTAAGACTGCGGCACCCAGCATCGGGGTTTGACGAAGGAAATCTCTTCGACTTGTGAAACTCTCACTCATGGCTGGACTCCGATAGAACACTAAGCTGCTGCAGCAAACCGTTGCTTAAGGTTTCGCCTTTCATGCTGCGTGGTAGATCCCTAGAACCTTAACAAACTCGGCCACTTCCCCGAGGTGCCGAAGTGCATTCTGCGCTGGCTCATCATCTCCGCGGAGAAAATCCACGTAAAAAACATACTCCCATGGCCGCCCTCGCATCGGACGTGATTCGATCTTGCTTAGGCTGATATCACGCAACGCAAAAACGCTAAGCGACTTAAATAAGGCCCCTGGCAGATTCCGGACCTGAAACGCGATGGATGTCTTATTCGCTCCCGGCGGGATGAAGCTACGAAAATCGGTGGCGCTTTTACCTTTTCCAGCAATCTTGCGAATCAGGAAAAAACGCGTGAAGTTGCGTTTATCATCCTCCACGCTCGCCTTCAAAATCTTTCCCCCGTACTCTCGCGCGGCCTGCTGTCCGGCAATGCCGGCAGTGTCCTTTAGCTGCCCGGCTATCACGTGCTTCACACTGCCGGCGGTATCGTAAAAGGGTTCGGACCGAATCTTCTTGTGGTTGCGGAAAAAGTCTCGGCATTGATCGAGCGCGACCGGGTGGGACAGCACTCGACTTAACGAACTCAACCTCACACCGGGTGCGGCAATCACGTTGTGCACGATGCGCAACAGGTACTCGCCCTGTATGAAAACGTTCCGTGAAACCAGCAAGTCCGCGTGCTCGGCAACCGTACCGGCGAGCGTGTTCTCAATGGGGATCACGGCCGCATCCACCGTTCCCGACTGCACCCGATCAAACACCTCCACGGATCGCATGCACGGCACAACCGTACAGCGCGGAAGCATTCGTTCCGCCGCTTCGTGACTGAATGAACCCCGCTCCCCTTGGATTGCGATTTTCTGATACGCAGCTTTCATGACAGGCACGTTATCCGGATTGTTGCGGAAAGCGCAAATAGTTTCGAGTGACACTTGAGGGTTGAAGACATGAAACCTAAACGTCGCTCAACACCTTCTTAAGAACCAAGGCGTCGACACCATTGGAGTAATACCGCGGCCAGATGCGAACAACGCTATAGCCGTGACGCTTATAAAATGCCAAAGCACTCACATTGTCGACCGCGGTTTCCAGGTTCACCATCCGGCTTCCAGTTGAGAATAAGCGCTCCTCGGCCGCTCGTAGAAGAAGCGAGCCAACACCTGACCTTCGGGTCTGTGATCCAACATCAATGGTGATGACGTGTCCTGCCTTGCCACCTTGAATCACGATGAATCCCTGAATTTTCGGGCCGTCGGCCGCTACGAGGGTAAAAGACCCTACTCTATTGATAAAACTCCTCAGTTCTTGCTTCGAGTACGAAATGCCCGGTGCAAAGCATTCCTGATCCATCCGCCAGAGCGCCTCAAAATCTTCGGGCTGGAAATCACGGACGACAGTCGCCACGGGGGTATTGTAGTCTGCGATGCGCCGGGTCGACTTGGGACGCGCAATTTCCCGCATGGGCATTCCCTGTACTACTTTTCCACAGCCCTGTCGCAGGCCGTCCGGAAGAATTTTGCATTCTGGAGACTATTGACCCCTTGCCCCGCCCGCAACCTCAGACGTACCATCGGCATCAGAGGGGTAGGCGAAGACGGCCGTGGGACGCCTTCTTTTGATCGACGTTATTTGTGCGGTGGTGTTGCTGACGGGGTGGTATGCCCTCTTCGCGGCGTACAACCGGCGCCGAGGCGCGGAAGCACTTCGCTGGATTCAATCCGCCTGCGCCGGCAAAGGACGAGTCGTTGACTTCCGTTGGCTCAACAGTTCCAGACTTCATGCCAGGCTTCAATTTCCGTCCCGCAGCTTCGAGAATGCCCGCGTCACGCTGAAATTCTGTCCACGTGCCCTGCCGGTGCATTGGATCCTTAGCCGTCTCCATAAACAGAAAGAGACTCTGACATTTGAAGCGGATCTCGGCGGATCTCCCGTCTTTCGCCTGGATGTCATTCGGCACTGCTGGTGCGCCCACAGCCGTGGAGTAATCAACCGCAAGCGCCAGGAGCGCGAGTGGGACATCTACGAGCCCGGACCGATCGTTCTGACGACCCGGACACACTGGAAAGAGGACTCGACATCTGAATTGAACACGCTCATGACTGTGCGCCAGCAGGACGTGCTTCAAGTGCGTTTTCGCCCGGAATCGCCGCAGTTCTCAGCCACCATCGCCCTCGACGCTCTGCACGATCCGCGGACGGCCGCAGGCTTCCTTTCCACTCTGCGCGAGCTAGCCTCAGGTGCATCTGCCCATCATCAGTAAGTTGCCAGTCCGCAGTTACTTCGGTCCTACAGCTCCAACGGTAAGCTTAGCGATTGTCATCGCAATCAGGTAGACTGCGCCCATGGGCCGCCAGAATTCGATCCGATTGTTCAGCTATTCAGGAATCGAAGTGCGTCTGCACTGGTGGTGGTTTCTGGCAGCAGTGTATGAAATCCAGGCGCGCTCGGGTCGCTATTCCTCAATCAACTGGAACATCCTCGAGTACTTGGCGCTGTTCCTGATTGTGCTGTTGCATGAATTTGGTCACGCACTGGCATGCCGCCAGGTTGGAGGTCGAGCAAACCGAATTGTGTTGTGGCCGTTCGGAGGAGTGGCCTATGTCGATCCGCCTCCGCGGCCTGGCGCAACCTTATGGAGTATCGCCGCCGGACCGTTGGTAAATGTTGCACTCTTTCCCGTTTTTCTTATCGCGGTCACCGCTGCCGAATCGGCCGGCTGGCCTTCCGGATCACGGGATGCCTACACGCTGCTGGTCTGGGTTTCCAAGATTAACCTTTGGTTGCTCATCTTTAACATATTGCCCGTCTATCCCTTGGACGGTGGCCAGATTCTTCGATCTCTTCTTTGGTTCATTCTGGGCCGTGCTCGAAGTTTAATGGCCGCAGCAGTGTTGGGATTAATAGGCACCGCTGCATTTATTGGACTCGCTGTATGGGATCAAAATCTATGGCTGGGTGCAATTGCCGTCTACATGGCGATGAATTGCTGGGGCGGATTCAAGCACGCCCAACAGCTTCTGCGAATGGCAAAGATGCCTCGGCGAAACGGTTATACATGTCCAACCTGCAATACGGCGCCACCAGTCGGCACATACTGGAGGTGCAGCCAATGCGGACAGTCCTTTGACACTTTCGAGACCGGAGCCGTCTGTCCCAGCTGCAAATCCCAATTCCCGGCCACGCAATGTCTCGATTGCGGACGGCAGCACGCGCTGCCCGCCTGGGCCTCTTCTACTCTCGCATTCCCTCAGATCTAGAGAGGCTGACATCACTGCGGTTGCTTGACTCAAGTGTTACGATGTTCGCCACTTTCGGAGGGATTCTCTGATGAGTGTGCGCCCTCAGCCATCACCCCTGGTGATTACCCTCCTTTTGTTGCTGATCGCTTTCGCCCTGATCTTCCAGCCTGCGGTTTCGGCGGGCGAGCCTCAATGGGTAGAGGTGCGTTCGCCTAACTTCTCGGTCATCACCGATGCCGGCGAGAAGCGCGGCCGCGAAGCTGCCATGCGTTTCGAGCAAATGCGTGCCGTCTTCGGAACGCTCATGACGCAGGCTAAGGTAAACATTCCTGTTCCCCTGCAGATTGTCGCCTTTCGCAACACGAAGGAAATGCGCCAGGTCGCACCCATATTTCGGGGGAAGCCTACGCAAGTCGCCGGACTTTTCCAAGGCGGAACCGACCGAGACTTCATCATGCTCGATATGTCCGCGGAGAACCCGTGGACGGTAGTGTTTCACGAGTACGCCCATCAACTGATGAATGGCAACTTGCCCGACAGGACCGACCCATGGTTTGAGGAGGGGTTCGCTGAATATTTCTCCAGCATCGAGGTCGACAGCAAACAGGCGCGCGTTGGAAAAGTTCCAGACGTGGATTATCGCATTCTCCAGCAAGTCGGCACGATGCGAGTATCCGATCTGCTGAAGGTGGAGCAATACTCCGAAACGTACAACGAGACTGGAAACAACCGCACGACCTTCTACGTGGAATCGGGAATGTTGGTCCACTACATCTACGACAACCAGCTATTGCTGAAAGTTGCCAAGTATTTCGACTTGAAGGCGAACAAGCACCTGAGTGTCGAGGACGCTCTGCAGCAGGCGTTCGGGCTGAGCGCACCTCAATTCGACAAAACACTGCGGGATTACATCGGCGTCGGACGCTACCGCTACTTTTCGATCCCCGCCCCGGCTCATTTATCGCCCGACAGCTTTTCGGCTCACCCCGTTTCGAATGCGGACGCAAGCGCAGTGCTGGCCGACATTCATCTGCACTCACCCGATTATCAGGAGAAGGCGATATCGGAGTTTCAAGAGATATTGAAAACCGATCCCAACAACGCTGCGGCATGCCGCGGTCTTGGTTACGGCTTTCTGCAGAAGAAAGACTTTCAACACGCCGCGGAGTACTTCAAGCGAGCGTCTCAGGGCGACTCGAAGGACCCGCGCGTTCACTATTACATCGCACTGCTCATGGCGCGCGAGAGCGGTTTCAGCAGCAGTATGGATGTAGCTACTTTGACTCAAGAACTGGAAAGCTCGATCAGCCTCGATCCGAATTTCGCTGATGCTTACGCTTTACTTGCATTTGCACAAACTTCCTCTGGCTCTCTCGAAAAAGCAATCGAGACGATGGGAAAGGCTTTGGCAATCGATCCCCGCAATGAGGAATATCGTTTCAATCTCGCAAGCATCTACCTGTCGAATCGGCAACCCAATCAGGCCATCAAGATCCTGCAATCCCTACGCAATTCGAGTAATGGAGCACTGGCTGCGCGGGCGACGTCGGCCCTCGCTATCGCGGAGCAGTTTCAACGCATGCAGTCCGACCCTTCAGCGACGCTCGCAACCCGCGAAACCACTCCGGCGGTTCCCGGCGATTCCGTCCCTTCCGCCGATGCTCCTCCCCCACCTCCCAAAGTCGCGGCGAGCGGAGCAAAATCGGTGTTCGCTCGTGGAACCTTGACCTCAGTCGATTGCTCGAAAGCACCATCGGCCATACTGACGGTTTCGTCCGGTTCCAAAATCCTGAAGCTTACGATCGCTGACAAAGACCAAATGGTTCTCATTGGCGAAGATCACTTTTCCTGCTCCTGGTCTAAAAAGAAAGTAGCTGTCAATTTCCGTCAGGGGGATGCCGGGGAAAACAGCGTGATTTCCCTGGAAATTCAATAGATCCATCAGTGGCCGAAACCGTGCAGCGGCTGAATAAATCACTTTTATGCCGCACATCAGCTTTTTCGATTGGCTGACATGCTTCCCTCGCGCTATCCTTCCGAGTTCCAAGTCCTGTTGAAACCAGCCATTTCAACTTCCCAAGTTTCGTCAAGTAGTTTGCTCAAAATCTCGCACTTGCACTGAAGGAGACTGACCGACATCCATGCCTACTGAACTGCGCAATTTCCTGGCACTGTCCTACGACGAACTGGAAGAACTCAACCTGAAGGCGAAGGAGCAGCGCAGGAATCGCGTCGCGCCCGACAAAATCCGTGAAGAGCGGACTAAGTATCTGACCGACGAAAAGCGCATAAAGGCCGTGACCGTCCTGTTCAGCGATCTGGAAGGCCGACTGCACATGCTCGATTACGACAAGAAGTTCCTGCTCAAGAGCTGGGACAACTTGACCTTCGACGGCTCCTCGATTCGCGGCTTCACAGCGCAGCGCGAAAGCGATCTCCGTCTCGGTATCGACTGGGGTGCTTTCTACTGGGCTCCTGCCGACATCTTCGGCTCAGGCAAAGTTCTGGTATTCGGTGAAGTTATCGATAAAGGTGGCACTTCGTATTCGGGTGACATACGCGGTGTTCTTAAGAACTACGCAAATGATCTCCACTCGAAGAAGGGATATACGCTCAACGCCGCCAATGAAATCGAGGGCTTCCTTTTCAAAGGCTCCGACGCTGAGCGACATTTTCACGAGACCGGCAAGTTTGAGTACGTCAATACCGGTGGCTACTATCACTCCTTGCCCGGTGACCCGCTGCGGACGTTCATCGACACGACTGCTGAAGTGCAGCGGTCAATGGGATTCCAGAACGAAAAAGACCATCCGGAAGTCGCGCCATCGCAGTTCGAAATCAACTACGGCTATGGCGAGGTCGTGGCCGCCGCAGACCAGATTCAGCTCTACAAGCTGATCTGCCGCCAGGTTGCCACGCACATGGGACTCTCCGCGTCGTTCTTGCCCAAGCCTGTTGTCGGCGTAAACGGCAGCGGCATGCACACCAATGTCTCGATTAGCGAAAACGGCAAAAATCTTTTCTGGGACGCAAAAGGAGAGGAGAAACTCAGCAAACTCGGCTGGAGTTTCACCGATCGCATCCTCACTCACGGAAACGATATCTGCCTGCTGCTGAACCCGAGCGTCAATGCCTATCGCCGCCTTGATCCGCACTTTGAAGCTCCGAATCAGATCAAAGCTTCGCCCACCGATCGTGGCTCAATGGTTCGCATCCCGATCGGCAATGAGAAGAGTATGCGCGTCGAGGTTCGGTCCGTCGCACCGGACGCGAATCCTTACATGGTCATGCTGGCGGTCTTCAAGACAGGGATCGACGGCGAAATCGCGAAGATCAAGAACCTGCGCCAAGCCGAACGCTACTTGCCAGACAACATTTACGACGCTCTGGACAATTTCCGCAAGGCTGAATGGACAACCACGCTTCTGGGGGAGGACGTCAAGACCCGCTATGCCGACCTAAAACAAGCCTCGGCGGACCGTTGTCCCCGCGCTTTAGGTACTTTTGTGAAATCCCAAGAAGTCCAGTTTCACCACGAGGTTTACAACCAGTTTCTCTGGAATCTGTTCTAAAACGCTGCAGTTCTGCCGCGAACATGCCCTGGCGCAAGCCAGGGCGTACTCTTTTCCGAGTTACGGAATCGTGCTTTTTACGATATTCGACTTCAGGCTCTCATGCCCGTCCACATCAACTGCAGTCGTGGCGTAGTAATAGACAGTCTTATTCGCCACGGTGGAGTCACTGTAGGTTGTGGAGGCATTGAGGCCCACATTGATCCTCCGCCAGTACAGTCCGTCGGCACCGCGATAAATGTTGTAGCCTACGACGTCTTTTGTCTTGGAGGCTTTCCACCCCAGATCAACCACGTGGTTGGGGAGAGCTTGGATTGTCACGGTGTAGGACGCCTTAGCTATCTGCCCATGACAACTCTTGGCTGCAAGCTGGAACGTGTACTTTGCCGCTTTTGTCGGCTTTCCGTAAAGACCAAGGTCCGAAGTCGACTTTGAAGACTTGATGTTGAGCCCTGGCGGTAGGCTTCCGGAGACCACATTCCACGAGTACGGAGTGCATCCTCCCGACACCAGGACTACTCCGTAGTAGCCATCGTCGACGATGCCGTTCGGCAACGTCGTCGTTGGAATGCTGATCCCCAGACATGGGGCAACCAAGGCTAGAAGTAGGAAGCAGGGGGAAGTTAGCTTCATGCTTCGATGTTGGCTTGTTCGCGCAATTCGCGACAGTCACGGCAGAATGCAAACCTCTGTGTATGAGACTTTTACGGAATTTTTTTGTTGCAAAACGGCAAACACCGATCCGATCTATTTTGTCGATGCGAATTGGATCCTGTATCCATAGGCGTACTTCCCGCGCGATGCAGCAGGTACGAATACATGCAAGCCATCTTCCCGCTGCTGGAAAGAGGGCTTTGACTCCGACCCAAGCAATTCCACTGACTGGACTTTCTCCTGTCCAATGCCTGCGGCTAATGAGTGGATGATAGCCTCTCCGTGCGCTGGCCATCCCAGCTCGATCGCGTACAGGGCCTGACCCTTGGCCGTGAATCGGAAATCTTCTGGAGTGTATGGCTGAACATCGGTATCGTGGAAAGAGCCTTCCGCGACCTTCGTCGGTCCTTCCCCGAAAACTCGCCACGGCCGCGTACCATAAATTGCTTCCCCATTCACTTTCAGCCAGGCACCGACATCCCGAAGCACTTGTTGTACTTCATTGGGAATCGTGCCATCGGACTTCGGCCCGATGTTCAACAGCAAATTGCCATTCTTGCTGACGATATCGACGAGTTGATGCACGATGAATTCCGGGCTCTTGAAAGTATCGTTCTCGATGTATCCCCAGGATTTGTTGCTGACAGACGTGTCGGTCTGCCAGTATTTCGACCGGATGCCGCCAAGCTGGCCGCGCTCAATGTCGAGCACTCCCGAATCTTCCTGCATCGCATAATCTTTGTAGTTGATGACTCCACCAGGCTTTCCATTCGTTTGCACGGTGTTGTAGTAGAAAGCCGCGAAACGGGCGAGCGCTGGCCGGACCGAAGCCTGACCGTCCCACCAATCGAAATACATGATCTCTGGTTTGTACTTCTCCACAATCTCCGCCGAGCGTGCCAGCCAATCGCGAGTCCAAGCCTTTGAGACGTACGTGAAATCGTTATTCAGCGGAGTGCCATTGCGATTGGTCATCCAGCGATGCGCAGGACCATAGAATGCTGCGTACTGAGGATCGTTGACATCGGAGGTGAATTCTCTTCCCGGCCCCAAAAAGAAATCGTGCTCAACTCGATGCGATGAAGCCCCGAGATGTAAACCTTCGGCGCGCACCGCTTTAGCCAAATCTCCCTCGAGATCGCGCTTCGGGCCCATCTTTGCGGCTGTCCAATCCGAAACCTCGCAGTCATACATAGCGAAGCCGTCATGATGCTCGAAAACCGGCACGACGTATTTCGCGCCGGATTCCTTGAACAGTCGAGCCCATGCTGCTGGATCAAACTTTTCCGCCTTGAACTGCGGAATGAAATCCTTATACCCGAACTTATCTTGAGGTCCATACGTGGCAGTGTGATGCTTAAATTCCGGCGAACCCTGCACGTACATCATTCGCGGATACCATTCGCTGCCAAACGCCGGAACTGAGTACACACCCCAGTGAATGAAAATTCCGAACTTGGCGTCCTTGTACCACTCGGGAACTTCGAAGTGCTGCAGGGACTCCCAATCAGGGCGAAATACGCCTTTGGCGTTGACCTCATCCACACGTTTAAGGATTGCAGAACGCGATGCATCGTACTTAGAACTCGCGGTCTGCCAGATCTCGTCAATCTGATTTGGATCTAGAGACGCAGTCGGCGCGTTGGGATTCGTTTGAGCGGCAACAGCCGAACATAACGCTTGTGCGAGAAGCGCGGAAAGCATCAGAGCAACAGTCCAACGGACAAGCATTCGACTCTCCTTTAAAGGACCGGGACAGCCGAACATGATAAACCTTGACGCCCCATCTTCCGCGCCCAGTCACCTGCCGATTGACTCATTATGAGTCGGCCCCTAAGATGTCACTTCGGCATCAAACACCGAGTTAGAGGCCTATAGATTGGCAGAACCAACGGATCGCGCCACCGTCAGCCTGTTTCGTGCAATTGCAACTGACGTCCATTTCTGGATTCCACTCGGCGTCCTGCTCGGCGGACTTGCCTTACTGGACAAACTTCGTTGAACGCCAAGGGCGCTCCGCTCGCGAACGACCAGCAACCCATCCTCAAAGTAGTCTCCTCAAACCGTCTCCGTAGTCTGCAAGCCTTGGGAATTTTTTGCGGATTCGCAGCAGGAGCCTGGCTTGGAGGCGCGGAAGCTCCCATCAAGCTCGTCAATCCTGGCATTTCCCCAATAACCGTATCGCTGATCATGGTCTGCGGAGTTTTCCTGGCCCGATGGAGCGTGCCAGCCTTCATTCGCGGCACTGCGCATCTCCACGCCGACATACGACAAGCTCCGCACTTGATAGTCTGGGCCATCCTCGCCGGATGCATGTGGGCGGTCGCCAACACTCTCACCATCTACGCGATTCGCGACGTCGGGCTCAGCATCGCGTTTCCACTCTGGAACACCAATAGCTTGCTCGGCATCTTCTGGGGATTTCTGCTCTTCAACGAACTCCATTACGCCGGATGGAAGCGCTGGCTGGGCGTAATCGGCGGAGCGCTCAGTATGTTCGCAGGTGCCACCCTTCTGGCTATTGCCTCGTCTCATCAGGCAGCTCCCGGCAAGGCGACCTTCGGGGTACTCGCTGCACTGGGCGCTGGAATCCTGTGGGGAACAATGTACATCCCGTATCGCAAGGCCTATCTGACAGGAATGAACCCACTGTCGTTCATCACATTCTTTACGGTCGGCGAACTCGTGACGATGCTTCTCCTCGCTCTCGGCTACCG
>Ga0335071_10007608_pt1 | contig 11149 bp, 13 predicted proteins | sample Lox_Sample_15_FD_206724 | JGI IMG/M metagenome (GOLD analysis project Ga0335071, IMG submission 206724) | Soil microbial communities from Loxahatchee National Wildlife Refuge, Florida, United States - Lox_Sample_1.5 | ecosystem: Environmental > Terrestrial > Soil > Wetlands | place: USA...
TGATTGCGGGTGAGGGACACCATCATCTCGACGGAGTGTTGTGAGCTGAGCTCCGCCGCAACGTGATCCAGCGCCGACTGGCGGCGCGACAACAGCACCACGTTGACACCGCGCTCGGCGATTCCCGCGGCGAACGCGGCGCCCAGCCCGTCGGACGCGCCGGCGACGATCGCCCACGGTCCGTATCTGGTTGCAAACGTCACCTAAGCACTCCCAACGGTGGTCAGTCGAACCTGGGTGTACCGGCGGCGTGAGATGCGCCAGCCGTCTTCGGTGCGGACGATCTCGTCGTCGTAGAAGCCGATCGCGTTCACGCCGGATGTGTTGTCGGGCGCCATGATCAGCCCGTCGATGTACGTGCGGGCCGCGGCCTTGTCGCCGTTGACCGTGATGGCGTGGTTGCTCAGGCGGTGCATGGTGTGACCCGCCAGCGCATGCACCCGTTCCATGAAGTCGGTGACGGCGTCGACGCCCTTCCACGCGCCGATCACGCCGTAGTCGAGTTCGCAGTCGGCGGTGAACACAGTCCGGAACAGCGCCCAGTCGCGTCGGTCGATGCCGGTGGCGTAGCGGACCAGCAGATCCGAGATGTCTTGGCGGTCGTCTCGTTCGCTCATGCGACGTCTCCGTTCGGATGTACCACGATGCGCCGCGGGCCGTGCCTCGCGGACCCGTGACCGGCCGTCCCTCAGCACCACGGCACACAACGAAATCGACCTCGTTTATATTCTCGAATAATCGATATATAATCTCGAATCTTCGCAGTCACTGTATGAAGCTCGCCGCGAAGGAGTCAAGCCATCCGCGGATCGTCGTCGGCGCCGACCGCCCGCGTGCTCGACGTCGTCGAGCTCCTGGCGCGGTCCGCGCACGCCCGGCTGCGGTTCTCCGACATCGTGCGCGAGCTCGATCTCACTCAGGCGACCGCACACGCGATCCTGAAGACACTTTGTGACCGCGGCTGGGCCAGCCGCGATCCCGTCGCGAAAACGTTTACCCTGGGCCCCGCGCTCGCCGTGGTGGCCGCGCGAACGGACACCGCACGCCCGCTCGCGCATGCCGCGCGGTCGGCCGCGCTGCGACTCGCCCGCGACGTCGGCTATGCGGGCTCCGTGGTCGAGCGATTCGGTGATTCGCTGGTGGTCACCGCCTTTCAAGGCGACCCCGCCACGCAGCCGGCGGGCATCCCGGGCGATCGGATCCCCTACGCTCCGCCGTTCGGCGTCGCGCTCGCCGCCTGGGACAGCGAGGAGGAACAACGGGCGTGGATCCGTCGCGGCGCGGGCGACAACACCGATCGGATTCGACGCCTCGAACGCGTCTTGGAGCACACCCGGGAGCGTGGATACGACGTCGACTGGACGACGCCCGCGTTGGCACAGGCCGTCCACGTCGTCGGCACGCTGGACAGCCATGAGATGCCGACCCCAGTGCGGCACATCCTGGACCAGCTTCTGGCCGAGTTCAGCACCATCGGCTTCCTGTCCGACGACAATCCCGGGCGCCGCAAACAACCCGTGGTCACCATCGCCGCACCGGTTTTCGACCATCGGGGACAAGCCGCCCTGATGCTGGCCGTGCATCCGCTGTGCCCGCTCAGCGCAAGGCAGATCCGGGCCATCGGGAGGAAGCTCACCGACGAAACGACGGCCATCAGCGCATCTCAGCAACACCAGGCTGCGGCGGATCGTGTCGGCCGGCGCGCGCCTGGCTGAGCGCGCCGCCGCCCGCAGTGCAATTGATGCAATTGATCTGGTGAGCTGACAGCGACGGGGCGGGCTACACCGTCGTGCATCTGCGGTCGGCGGTTATGCTTCCTCGCGGCCGGGTACGCCGGCGTCGAACGCGTTCAGTGTCACGGCGACCATCGAGAAGCAGCCCACGAGAAACACGATCTCCGCAGCCCCCTGTGCACCGAATCGTGCTACGGCGGCTTGATAGGTGGTCTCCGGAAGGACCCCGCCGCGGTTGAGCGCGGCCGCCACGTCGTAGGCGACGCGTTCCTCATCGGTCAGGTCGGCGGGGCGCTCGCCGGCGGTGATGGTCGCGATTTTGTCTTCGGAAAGACCCGCGCGATGGGCGAAGTACTCATGGCCGTAGATCTCGTAGCGCGCCCCGAACTTCGCGGCGGTGACCAGGATGACCAACTGATGGATGCTGCCGGGCAGTAGGGCATGCTCCCACAGCGACCTGTTGAACGCCCAAGCCGGCGAGCCGAATTGGGGGAAATGCAGCCAGCCGTTGAACGGCCCGATCAGCGCGCCGTCGCCGCGGTAGGCGACGAGCTCGCCGAAGCCGCTGTCGATTACGTCCCGCATGTCGCCGTACAGGTCTTGTTGTGCCGCGGTCAAACTGTTCGGCGGCAACAGCGGGAGTCGCATCGAGCTGCTCCTCACGTGATCGCGTTGGTTTAGCCAAGCGAATCGTGACAAAGGCGGCGTGTCCACGACCCACTTCCGACCACTGGTAGGGGGTTCTTCCTACCGCAGCTTGAGCCACCTAGGCTCACCCTATGGAACTGCGGCAGCTGCGCTACTTCGTGGCGGTTGCCGAGGAGCTGCACTTCGGCCGGGCCGCCGAGCGGGTGCACATCTCGGGGCCGGCCCTGTCGCAACAGATCATCGCTCTCGAACGCGAGCTCGGGGCCGAGCTTTTCGCGCGAGACAGGCGTAGCGTCCGATTGAGCGAAGCGGGACGCACCTTGCTGCCCGATGCGCGCAGGATATTAGCCCTGGCCGACGACGCCAAACATCGGCTGCAGCGGGCGGCCGCCGAGAGTTCCCCGGTACGGCTGGGCTATGTCAGCTGGTTGCCCAACGAGATCACAGGCGCGGTGAGTCCGGCCGTGTCGTTGCGACTCGATGAATGGGTGCTGCCGTCGCACGTCCAGGTCGATCGCGTCGCGGAGGGCACTCTGGATGTGGCGCTGACGTGGGTCACTGCGCAGCAAGCCAGGGAGCGGGGCCTCACGACACACTTGTTGCGCGCCGAGCCGTTACACGCGGTGCTTCCCGGTGCGAGCTCGGCGGAACCCGTTGCGGCAGAGGGGATCACGGTATTGCTCGACGCCGACGAGTCGGCCTGGTCATCGTGGAACCGCTTCGCAGGGGAGTTCGCGGCCGGTACCGGCGCACGTGTCGTCCGGATTGACGACGGCGGCATCACCGGCGACGCGTTCTACGCGCACGTCCGCCGGATCGGTGTGCCGGTTCTGGCTTCGCCCAAGCGGCACACCGCAGTAACCCCACCGAGATTGGGCCAGCGGCCCGTCGCCGATCCGGTGCCGCTATGGACGTGGTCACTGGTACACCGCCGAAAGGACGACCGGGTCGGCGTGCGCCGCGTCGTGGGATCACTGCTGGAGCTGGCGCACAGCCGCAATTGGCGGACGCCTCCCGCCGACACGTGGTGGATCCCTTCCGACGACCCCAGCAGAAGCGTGCTCGACGGCACTGAGCAGCGGTGGGAAGTCTGAGCGAGCACATGTAGGCAACCTGTCCTGGACGCCGGGTTCGTTGTGGCGCTTAGCTGGTGGCAAACGCAGCGGAAGGGACCAAAGGTCATGTCACATAACTACGTTGTGGATGATCTCGCCGGCTTTGTCGTCGGCGCCGAACAGGCGGACCTGGGCGAGCGGCCCCGGGCGCTGCTGAAACGCAACGTGCTGGACAGCGTCGCCTGCGCCGTCGGTTCGCTGGACGGTGAGCTCATTTCCACGATCCGTGAGCACGCCTGCCAATTCAGCGGCGTCCCCACCGCCACGCTGGTCGGAGGGGGGCGGGCCTCGGTCGATCAGGCCGCGTTCTTCAACGCGGTGCTGGTGCGCTACCCCGACCTGCTCGACACCTACCTGACGGTGGGGGGACTGTGCCACCCCGCCGACAACTTCGGCGCCGTCCTGGCCGTGGCCGAGCATGTCGACGCCGGCGGGGCGGAGTTCCTGCTGGCCCTCGCGGTGGCCTACGAGGTGCAATGCCGGTTCAGCGCCGAGGTTCCGGTCATGGCATGCGGGCTCAATCATGCGCTGCAACTGGCGATGTCGGTCGCGGCCGGATCGGCGAAGCTGCTGCGGCTGGACGCCGAACAGACCGCCAACGCCATCGCCGCCGCAGCGGCCGACAACGTCTCCCTGGCGGCGGTGCACGCCGAACCGGTGTCGAACTGGAAGGGCATTTCGCCGGCGGTCACCGGGATGCGAGCGGTCTACACGACGATGTTGGCCGGCCGCGGCATCACCGGGCCCAAGTCATTGTTCGAAGGCCCGCACGGCCTGGTGCAACTTTTCGATCAGCCCATCGATTTCCACACCGCCGACCGGTCGCTCGCCTGCGTGGAACAGACCTACCTGAAGCAATACTGCTCACTTATCCACGGGCAGGCCATCATTGACGCGGTGTTGGCGCTTCGCACCGACAATGACCTGCATGGCGAAGACGTCGCGCGGGTGACCCTCGAGGTCTTCCAGGGTGCATATGACTTCGCCGGCGGCGGAGCCTACGGCGGCAAGGATCACCCGCTCACCAAGGAGCAGGCCGACTACAACCTGAAATACCTGAGTGCGGTCGCCCTGCTCGACGGCGGCGTCGGCCCCGAGCAACTCGAGACCGAACGCGTGTTACGCGGCGACGTTCAGGACCTGCTGGCCCGCGTCGATGTCCGGGCCGCCGCCGACCTGACCGCCGACTACCCGCAGCGCACGGCGGCCCGCGTGCACGTGGTGACCCGCGACGGGCGCGAATTCAGCCGCGAGCAAGCCGATTACGAGGGATCACCCACTCGTCCGATGTCCTGGGATCGCGTCGTCGACAAGTTCGGCTGGCTTGCCGAACCCTTCTGCGCAGAACCGCTGCGCAATGACATCATCGCCGCCGTCGATCACCTGGACGAGATGCCCGCCGCCGAGTTCGCCGCCTTGCTGGGCGCGGTAAGCCCCACCGGCCGGCGCCCGCGCAGCAAGACGCGCTTCTGACCCCCCGCTGACCCGCACTGTGCGCGCCCGCTTGCATCGGTCGCCATGGGCATTCAATGATCGGCCATGGCCAAAGATCGCGACAAGAACCGGTTTGAATTGGTGACCTGCGCCGTGGCGGGGCATGTCACGTACGCGCCGGACGAGGAAGGGCTCGCCTACCGGCTCAGCGGCACCACCGGGCAGGGCGAGGTCTGGCGTTGCCTGCGCTGCGCTGAATTCATAGTCGGTGAGCCGCATGGGCGGGGCCGCGCCGAAGACGCGCCGATGATCATGCGCGGCAAGGCCTTACGCCAGGCCATCATCATCCGCGCCCTCGCGGTCGAACGGCTGTTTCGCGCGGTGGTGATCGCGCTGGCGGCGTATGCCGTGTGGAAATTCCGCGGCGCCCGGGGAGCCATCCAGGCCACCCTGGACCGTGATCTGCCGATCTTTCGGGCGGCGGGGTTCAAGGTCGATCAGATGACCATCGTGCATGAGCTGGAGAAGGCGCTCGCCACCAAGCCGTCCACGCTGGCCCTACTGACCGCGATGCTGGTCGGCTACGCGCTGATCGAGGTCGTCGAAGGCGTCGGCCTGTGGTTGCTGAAGCGCTGGGGCGAGTACTTCGCGGTGATTGCCACGTCGGTCTTCTTGCCGCTGGAAATTCACGACCTGGCCAAGGGCGTCACGATGACCCGGCTGGTCACCTTCGCGATCAACGTGGCCGCCGTCATCTATCTGCTGGTCTCGAAACGGCTGTTCGGCCTGCGGGGTGGCCGCAAGGCCTACGACGAGGAGCGGCGAGGCGAGCAGCTTCTCGACGTCGAGCGGGCCGCGGCCGGCGGCTGACGGGCATACTGCGCCAGGAACGGAGGTCTTCGATGGGCACCTATGCGATCAGCGGATCCGCGTCGGGGATGGGCCGCGAGACCGCGCAGCGGCTGCGGTCCGGGGGACACACCGTGATCGGCGTCGACGTCAAAGACGCCGACATCTTCGCCGACTTGTCGACGCCGCACGGCCGCACAGCGGCCGCCGACGGCATCCTGGCGGCCTGCGGCGGCAGGCTGCAGGGCGCCGTGCTGGCCGCCGGTCTGGGACCGAGCCGGGGCCGCGATCGGCCCCGCCAAATCGCTCAGGTCAACTACCTCGGGGTGGTGGATCTACTCGCCGCCCTGCGACCCGCCTTGGCCGCGGCCGAACGCGCCAAAGTGGTTGTTGTTTCGAGCAATTCGTCGACGACAGTGCCCGCGGTGCCCCGGCGCACGGTGCGAGCGTTGCTCGCGCACGACGCCGACAAGGCGCTGCGGTCCGTGCGGCCCTTCGGCCCGGCCGCGCCGACGATGATGTACGCGGCCTCGAAGATCGCCGTCGCCCGCTGGGTGCGGCGGCACGCGGTGCTGCCCGAGTGGGCCGGTTCGGGTGTGCGGCTGAACGCCATCGCGCCGGGCGCCATCATGACGCCGTTGCTGGAGGAACAGCTGTCGGACCCCAGGCAGGCCAAGGCGGTCCGGTCGTTCCCGGTCCCGGTCGGCGGCTTCGGCGACGTTCGGCACATGGCCGACTGGATGTGCTTCATGCTGTCCGACTCCGCCGACTTCCTGTGCGGCAGCGTGATTTTCGTCGATGGCGGGACCGACGCGTACTTCCGCGCCGACGACTGGCCGAAGCCGGTGCCGGCGCACCGGCTGTTCGGCTATCTCCGCCGGTTCAGGGGCAACGTGTGACGGGAGCGGCATGTCGTGGCTAATGTGGGTTACGCCACACCATGCCTTTTCGTGATGTTTACCGCGGCGCGGCGCGTCCGTAAAACGGCCACGGTGCAATTCAATGAGTCAGCGAACTGGCCGAACGGACAAGGGATCAGAACCGTGCCAACACTGCAGGACGGGATGGGTCGGCGCCCAACCAACCGCGGCGTCGTCGCCCCGATCAAGGCAGGTGCCTGCGACGCCCTGCTGGCCGTGCTGAAAAGCACGCGACGGCAAACGGCCGCCGACCCGCGCATCATGCCCAGGGGTGTCGAGCGCTGCTGACCGGCCCGGGCCCCTATCCGCCCGCAGGCTCCCGCGCCGCGCGGTCGCGTTCGCGTCGACGGGCGCGGGAAGCCCGCAAATTGGCGGCGTTGCCGCACGTCTTCACGTCGTGCCACACCCCGCTGTTGTTCTTCGAGCGGTCGTAAAACGTCGACGCGCACCGGGGGTTGTGGCATCGCTTGATCCGCCGCCAGCTGCCGTCATGCTGGCTCAGCAGAATCTCACCCCACAGCGCCGACGCCAGCCAGCGCCAGCCGGTGCCGGCGGGTTCGAGCCGCACCTGACCGGTTTCCGGCAGCGCCAAGGACGCCACGACGGGGCCCGGTCCTCCCCGCGCCGGCGGTTTCCCGTCGACCAGCCCGGCGATCGTGTCGCGCAGCGCGCGAAGCCTCGCTACGTCCGCGTCGCCGAGCGGCGGCGGTTGCGCGTCCAGCTCCCGCGCGGCCGACCACGTCCGCACCGCGCCGGCGATCCAGTCGCGCGCGAGCGCGGAGTCGGCCAGCAGGTCCGGTCCGTATCCCTCGATGGCCGCCGTGTTGAGAAAGTCCTGAACCAGGCCCAGGCCGCCCGGCGCCGGAGCCAGCCCGAAGCGCTGTGACGCACACCATTCACCAGACATAACCAAAATATACTTGCCTATGTCGGACATCGTCAACTATCGTGACAGAGGCAAATAGCTTTTGATTACGTCAGAAAGGATCATCATGGTCAACATCAAGGGTTCGACGGTCGTCGTCACCGGCGGGCAGCGCGGGCTGGGCAAGGCCGTCGTGGACGAGTTCTTGCAGCGGGGCGCGGCCAAGGTGTATGCCACGGCGCGGTCGCCCAAGCCCAGCGAGGACCCCCGGGTGGTCAGCGTCGAGCTGGACGTCACCAAGACGGATTCGGTTGCCGCGCTGGCTATCACCGCGGCCGACGCCGACATCGTCATCAACAATGCCGGCATCATCGGTGGGCGCAATCTGCTCAGCAGCGACATCGAGGAAGTGCGGGCGGTGTTCGAGACGAACTACTTCGGCGCGCTTCGGGTGGCCCAGGCGTTCGCCCCGATCCTGGCCGACAACGGCGGCGGAGCGCTCGTCGACATCGCTTCGATCTTGTCCTGGGTGGCCGGCTTCGGCGGCTACGGCGACTCGAAGGCGGCCCTGTGGTCGGCGACGAACTCGTTGCGCGTCGAGCTGGAAAAGCAGGGCACCCTGGTCACCGGCGTGCACCTGAGCTTCACGGACACGGATATGGCCTCGGGTTTCGACGTGCCGAAGAACACCCCGCAGCAGGTGGCGCGGCAGATCGTCGACGGCATCGAGCGCGGCGACATCGAGGTGCTCGCCGACGACGACACCCGCCACGTAAAGGCGGCGCTGTCCGGACCGGTCGAGGCGCTTCGGGTGGCCTGAGGGGCAGGGCGACGTGGAAAGCCTGTCCGAAGGCAGGTCCCCGTCTGGTGACGGTGGGTCAAGCAGGCCGTGGGGGCCTCACCCAAAAATGGGCTTGCTGCACTTCGGACAGGCCAACCGGGTGGTCCCGGCACGACCACCATCGCAGCCGACCCGGGGACGCTTCGACGGTCGAAGGTCCCCAACGTGCCGGGGCCAAAGTCACATCCGCGCGACGAGGCGCGCCCGCCCGGGCGGCGTGTTTGGATAGCGGCATGGAACCGGAACGCATCGTGAGCGCCACCCGCGTGATCTCGGCCAGCGCCGAGCGGATCTTCGAACTGATCGCCGATCCCGCTCACCAGCCGAGCTGGGACGGCAACGACAACCTTGCTTCGTCCGCTCCGGGGCAGCGCATTCGGCAGGTCGGTGACGTGTTCAAGACGACGCTGACCAATGGGGCCGTGCGGGAGAACCACGTGGTGGAATTCATCGAGGGCAGCACGATCGCGTGGTGCCCGGCGGAACCGAAAAGGCAGCCGCCCGGCCACCTCTGGCGCTGGGAGCTCCACCCGATCAACGCGAGCCTCACCAGCGTGACCCACACCTATGATTGGACGGCGCTGACGGACAGCACCAGGCTGGCCAAAGCCAGTTCGACGACGCCCGAGATGCTGCGCGAGTCGATCGACCGGCTCGCCACGCTCGCCCAGGCGAACCAGGGGTGACATGGCCCTGCCGCCCCCCGCCAACGACCGCGCCGCCATCGTCACCGGCGCATCGTCGGGCATCGGCGAACAGTTCGCCGAGATCCTTGCCCGGCGCGGCTATCAGGTGGTGTTGGTGGCCCGCAGCGCCGAGCGCCTCGAAGCGCTCGCCGGACGGCTGGGCGCGCAGGCGCACCCGCTACCGGCCGACCTGGCCGACCGAGCCGCGCGGGCGGCCCTGCCGGACCGCGTCGCCGCCCTCGGACTGGTTCCCGACATCCTGATCAACAACGCCGGGTTCTCGACGCTCGGACTCGTCGCGAAATCCGTTCCGGAGCAGGAGGTCAACCTGGTCGAGGTCGACGTGGCCGCCGTGGTGGACCTGTGCAGCCGGTTCCTGCCGGGCATGGTCGAACGCCATCGGGGCGCCGTGCTGAACGTGGCGTCGGTGGCCGGATTCGGTCCGCTGCCGGGACAGGCGGCGTACGGCGCCGCCAAGGCGTTCGTGTTGTCCTACACCCACAGCCTTCGCGGTGAGCTGCGCGGCACCGGGGTCAGCGCGACCGCGCTGTGCCCGGGGCCGGTGGATACGGGGTTCGGCGAGGCGGCCGGTTTCTCCAAGGAGGAAGCCGAATCGGCCCTGCCGCGGGTGATGTGGGTTCCCGCCGCCAAGGTCGCGCGGGCCGGGATCGACGGGCTCGCGGCCGGCACGGCCGTCGTCGTCCCCGGTCGCGTCAACCGGGTGGCGGCGGCGTTGTTCCGGGTCGCGCCGCCCGAACTGCTGTTGCCGGTGCTGGCCCGCGGCCACCCGGCTCTGAAACGGGACTGAAACGGTACTGACTCAGCCGTTCTTGCCCCGCACCCACTGAAACGTGCCGTAGTTCTTGATCCGCACGCTGACGAATCCGTTGCTTTCCAGGATGTCGCCGATTTCGTCGTCATCGAACACGTGCGCACCGACGTCCGGCAGCCTTTGCCACAACCGAGCCGCCCGCCCGACGGTCGGGACCAAAATAGCCAGCCGGCCGCCCGGCCGCAGCACCCGCGCCATCTCGGCGACGGCCGCCGCCGGATTCGGAACCAGCTGCAGCACGCCGATCGAGACCACCGCGTCAACGGTGTTGTCCCGCAGCGGAAGTCGTTGCGCGTCGGCCTTGATGAAGCCGACCTGCGGCCCGGCCTCGTTGCGCACCGCGCGGGCCAGCATCGGCTCGGAGATGTCGACACCCAGGGCCAGCCCCCCGGGACCGGCCGCGCGTGCCAGCGACGCGGTGACGTTGCCCGGGCCTGAGCCGACGTCCAGCGCCACGCCTCCCGGCGGGATGTCCAGCCACTCGATGGGCAATCGCCATAAACTGAACAGCCGGCGCGACAGGGCCTGGACGTTGTCGTAGAGCATCGAACCGATCGGCGACGCCCACACCGCCTGGATCGGGCCGGAGTTCTTCGGGACGGCGTCGTCCGCGCCCGATTCGGCGCCGAGCAGATCCAGGTAGCCCTTGCTCACGTCGGGATCCGCCGGCGGATCGGTCAGCAGATCCAGCGCTCGGCGCAACGCGGGCGACATCGAGACGTGCACGTCGGTCACGCGTACTCCTTCGATCAAAAACCATGCTGTAGAACGACAGTCGGGCCCGGGACGAGCTTCGAACGAGCCCGGAACAAGCCTAGCCGAGCGGTCGGGTGCGTCGACCGTCTCCAGGTGTCGGGTTTGTTACCGCCTGACGATGGCGCGCTCGCGGACCAGCGCGTGCAGGCGCCAGTGACCCGGAACGCCCTTGAGCGCGCTCTCGCCGCGGTCGGCGAACCTGTGACGCGAGCCGGTGACGATGTCGCGCACCGTCGAGGAGACCAGCACCTCGCTGGCCTCGGCGAGCGCGGCCACCCGCGCACCGATGTGCACGGCCATCCCGGCGATGTCGTTTTTCAAGGCGCCGCGCACCTCGACTTCTCCGGCGTGAATGCCCACCCGCACCTCGATGCCCAGCACCCGCACCGCGTCGACGATGTCGTCGGCGCAGGCGAGCGCGGCGCTGGGGCTGGAGAACGTGGCGACGAACCCGTCGCCGGCGGTGTTGA
>Ga0335071_10007609_pt1 | contig 11149 bp, 9 predicted proteins | sample Lox_Sample_15_FD_206724 | JGI IMG/M metagenome (GOLD analysis project Ga0335071, IMG submission 206724) | Soil microbial communities from Loxahatchee National Wildlife Refuge, Florida, United States - Lox_Sample_1.5 | ecosystem: Environmental > Terrestrial > Soil > Wetlands | place: USA: Florida...
CGGCTATGTCACCGAAGACATTCCTTCCATCCTCTGGGAGAGCCAAGGAAATCCCGAAGCCTGGAAGGACTTCGTGGAGATGGCCAAGCATGTGGGCGCGCCGTTCATCACCTTCAGCGAGATGAGCCTCGAGCGGGATGAACTGGAATCGCTCATCGAAGAAGCGGGCGAGATGAACTTCCCCGACGAGGAAGCAACCGAACTCGTCGAAGCGCAGTGGCTGCGCAAATATGCCGGCATGGTCGGCTACATCCAGCTCGGATTTGTCTACCAGGGCATCGCTTTTCTGCACGAGACGACAACCGAATGGTACGAGCGCTTTCAATCTCTGCTTGAAGATATCGAGAACTTCCACGACATTGTGATCGACGACCACGATCACGGCAGCGACGAAGAGTAGCGCACGTGGGCTCTGGCACCGATGCGGCAAGCGAAGCAGCAACGCGCCGCGCCCCCAAACAACGTTGGATCATCGCTAAGCCGGAGACGGCCCAAGCCGATTCCCTGGCCCGCTCGGCCCGTCTTCCGCAGGTGCTTGCGGAGCTGCTCGTCGCGCGCGGCGTTGCCCAGCCGGAGGACGCCTTCCGTTTCCTGAATCCCGACGCCGACCACCTGCATGATCCTCTCCACATGCTGGGAATGGACGCCGCGGTTGCGCGCGTCGAACGAGCCATCGCCGCACGCGAGCCCATCCTGCTCTATGGCGACTACGATGTGGACGGAACGACTGCGGTCGTTCTGCTGAAAACTGCGATCGAAATGCTCGGCGGCGAGGTTCGCTTTCATGTGCCCCATCGCATCCGCGAAGGCTATGGCATGCAGTCGAGCGTCCTTGAGGCTGCCTATGGCGACGGCGTTCGTCTGGTCATCACCGTCGACACCGGCATGCGCGCTTTCGCGGAGGCGGAGACCGCACAGCGGCTCGGCCTCGACCTGATCATTACCGATCACCACCTGCTCGACGCGCACGAGAAAGTTCCGGTGGCCCTTGCCATTCTCAATCCCAACCAGCCGGGATGCGCTTATCCGGAGAAGGCCCTTTGCGGAGCCGCAATCGCGTTCAAGCTGGCCCAGGCGTTACTCGAACGCCACGACCCGGTTCGCACGCGCGAGAAGATCCTGCCCAGCTTCCTGAAGATGGCGGCGATCGCCACCATCGCCGATGCGGTTCCGCTGCGTGGCGAGAATCGCACCATCGCCGCGCTGGGATTGCGCGAGCTGCGCCGGCCGGTTGGCGTCGGCTTGCGGGCACTCTTTGCCGCTGCCGCCCTCGATCCTGCCTCAAAGCAGCTCACCGGCTTCGATGTCGCCTTTCGCCTGGCGCCGCGCATCAACGCGGCTGGCCGCATGGATGTCGCCTCCGAGGTCATCGAGCTGTTCACCACGCGTGACCTGGGCCGGGCTCAGGAATTGGCAGGCAAGCTCGAACGGCTGAACCGGGAACGGCGCGATACCGAATCGTTCGCTCTCCGGACGATCGAAGAACGGCTTGCCGGGGACGGCGATCTCGCCGCCGAGCGATTGCTGGTCCTCGATGGAGAAGGCTGGCACCGCGGCGTCATCGGCATTCTTGCCTCGCGCGTGGTGGAGCGCACCGCCAAGCCCACACTTGTGATCTGCATCGAAGACGGCGTGGCCCATGGCTCGGGCCGATCGGTCGACGGATTTCCGCTTCTCGATGCGATCGAGACATGCTCCGATCTCTTCACGCGCTATGGCGGCCATGCCTTCGCGGTGGGCTTTGCCTTGCCGGCCGCAGCGCTGCCGGAGTTGAAGCAGCGCCTGATCTCTTATGCCTCCGAGCGCCTTGCCGCTCGCGAGCCCGAACGGCTGCTCCACATTCATGCCGAGTTGCCGCTCGATCGCATCACGCCTGTACTCGCCGGCTGGCTGCGCAAACTCGAACCGCTGGGCCACGGCAACCCCGAACCCATGTTTGTGGCACGCAACGCCCGGCTGCTCACGTCGGTCCGCGTCATGAAAGACCGGCACATCCGGCTCGATCTGACGCAGCAAGTCGCCGGCTCTGGGTCTCGTACCGGCAACGTTGGTTCGATGCGCGCGGTGGGGTGGGATATGGCCTTTCGCGCAAGTGAGCTTGGCCTCACCGAAGGCAGCCGCATCGATCTCGCTTACCGCATTCGCGAGAACGACCATCCGGACTTCGGCGGCATCGAAGTCGAGATCGCCGGCATCGAGCCTGCTTCAGCGTGACATGAGAAGGCCCGCGGCGAACCGCGGGCCTCTTGGTTTCAGATCCGAAGAGCAGCCTTACCGGCCGTGTCCATGATCGTGGTTCTCGTGCTCCGGATGCCCTTGCCCCTGGCCCTGCGGGTGCGGCTCGTTGTGGGGCTGGTTCTGCGGACGATACTCGTTGTTGTTGTGCGGCGTCTGGTACTGCGGAGCCGGATGATAGGTGTTCTGGGGCGCCGGATGATACGTATTCTGCGGCGCAGGGTGGTACTGATTTGGCTGAGATCCATATCCGTTCCCACCGCCCCGATTGTCGCGATAGGTGTCGGGCGCCACGGGCCGCATCTGGTTGGAAGGCGCCATATGCTCGTTGTGCGCCATCGGCCGCTCCATCGCAAGATTCTGCGGATGTCCGCCGTTGTTCCTGAAGTACGCATTGTGGTCCGACATCGCTGCGTCTCTGTGCTGCGTCTGGAACGACGTCGGCGTCATGTGCTGCTCGTGTTCTGCCATACGCTCTTCAGGCATAGGCGCATGGTTGATGCCGCCCGGTCCGCCGCTGTAGGCCACATGCCGCTCGTTCACGATGGTATTCCGCTCGACAATGGTGCGATCGATGTAGGTGTTGTGCACGTAGACGTTGTTCACATGCACTACAGCAGTGTTGTAAACAAAGTCGTGGCCGCGCCACAATCCGCCCACAAAACCCACGCCCATGTAGCCGAAGCCATAGTTCACGCCGCCGTAGTAGCCCACGTGACGGCCCCAGTAGCCGGGATGCCACATATACAGGCCTGTTTCGAAGCCCCAATACCCTGGCGTCCACAGCGCACCCTCATAGGGGGCCGGAACCCACGTGCCCGGTACCCAGTAGTAGCCATCGGGACCATACGCCCAGTAGCCCGGCGTCCACATCCAGCCCGGCTGCGGGCAAGGCGGCTGCTCGTAGACCACCAGCGGAGGCGGAGCAAATCCGACACTGATGAAGACACCTGCGTATGAGGACGCCGGAATAAGGGAGAGCAGCAGCGCCATCAAAAACCATCGGGCAGAGCGAATGAATTGCATGGGAGATCCTCCTGGGTGCCTGCCCCTCTTGCGATTTCTCCCGCAGCGGCCAGGCTTCTTGAGCGCGATATCCGCGGTCAGACTACTCCAATTCGAACCCAAGTCTCCAAGGGAAGTTGCCCCGGGACGGTATTACTTTGGGTTCGCGGCCACACCGGGAAGTGGACCCCATCTATCTTGTTCTGAGACTGTTGCGCGCGCGGAGCCGGACCGATGCGCTGCGATCCGCAGTGTCTGCCTGTTAATAACGGAAGCTCAGCCCCATGCCGAAGACACTGTTCGCCTTGAGATCCACCGGAACCAGAACATACGGAGGATTGGCAAGTCCGGTTGGGACAGCTGTTGTCCCGATCGTGCCTGCAACATGCCCCACGCCGGCATCGAACGCAAAATGCGGATTCTCTTTCTGCGTAAAGCGCAACGCGTAGTCCATCGTCGTGGGAATGTGCGCGCCGGACCCGGGCGGAAACAGAATGGCGCTCAGGTTGGTCACCTGCGGCGGCTCCTGCGTGAATCCGATCGCCGGCACAAGCGCGGTGTGGAACGGCATCGGCAGCGGAATGCCGAGTCCGCCGAAGAGACGTCCGCCAAACCGCGTCGCCTGTCCGCCAATGCCGTAAATCGACGCATTGGTCGCTTTCCAGCCGAGATTGATCAAGAACGGGAGGGGTGGGTGCAGCCATGTTTTGGTCGCGGCGATATACACGTCTTCGTTGGTGTAGGTCTTCAGGCTGCCCTTCAGTTCCTGGTTCAGCGCGCCGCTCACAAACTTGTCGCCTGTGCGCACCACAAAACCGGCGCCGATCCCGGGTGTCCAGGGCCCAAATTCCCCGTCCTTGATCGCAACCACCTTGCCGTTGAAAACGTTCATGCCCGCGTAGTTCCAAAGAGGGCTGAAGGCCGCGCTGTTGCCCTCGGTGTGCTCGCTGCGTGTGTACCCGATCTCGGCCCGGTTCGCAAATCCTTCCGCAATGTTGAAGGTGTGAATGTTGCCGATCACGTCCTTAGCATTCACAAAGTGATAGCCGATCGCCGGATGGGAGAAGAACTTGTCCTTCGCCGTGTAGACGACGTAGGCAGTCGGCGTAATGAAACCGCCGGTCTGTCCTTCAAGAGTCAGGTTCTGGGCTTGGATCGAATGGGCTACGAAAAAGGAAAAAAGGCCCAGGATGGCAATGCGAGGGAGAGTACAGATCTTCACGGTCTTTCTACTCCACGTGCGCGGTCGTCAGCACACAAAATCATCTGTTTGTAACATAGCTGTGGCCCTGCCGTCTGCATTACGTGCGGTGTTAGACTCTCGCCATGCCGCGCGGATTGTTTATCACACTTGAAGGCCTTGACGGCTCGGGCAAAACCACCCAGATCAAGCGGCTGGCAGCGTGGATGCAGAAGCGCGGCCTCCATCCTGTGGTGACCCGGCAGCCCGGGGGCACGGCCACCGGTGACCGCATTCGCGCCCTACTTCTTGACTCTGGCTCCACGCCCATCGCGCCCATGGCCGAGATGGCGCTGATGTTCGCCGACCGCGCCCAGTGCATCGCCGAAGTCATTGAACCAGCCCTGACCGCCGGCAAGATCGTGCTGTGCGATCGATTCACCGACTCCACCGAGGCCTACCAGGGCGGCGGCCGCCAGATCGGCTCCGAGCCTGTGCTCGCACTGCATCAACTGATCTGCGGCGACCTGCAGCCTGACCTGACTCTGCTGCTGCTGCCCTCGCTGAGCATCTGCCTCGAGCGTGCCAGACGCCGCAACGACCGCCAGGCAAAGGCCGGCTCCGACGAAGGCCGCTTCGAACAGGAACAAGACGCCTTCTTCCGCCGCGTGTGGGAGAAGTACCGCGCAATCGCCCAGCGCGAGCCGGAGCGCGTTGTCCTGGTTGAGGGCAACCTCACCGTCGATGAGGTTCATGAACAAATCGTCGAAGCCATCGCCGAGCGCTTGATCGTTGCCGGCCAGAAGACCTGAGGTTCTTCTCCCTTGTTGCGGAGGCGCCATCTCGCCCCCCAGCCCAGGGTCTCAATGCTTGGGGGTCTCAAGGCAGAGGGGCTCAAAGCGGCATTTGTGGCACAATATGAGATGAGCGAGTTTGTGCGCTCCCAATCGCCCATGGCAAGGAACCGACAAAAACAAGCGTGGATCTGGCTGGCCGTTGCTGCCATTACGGTCGCGACCCTCGCTCGCGCGCAGTCGGGCCTGCCCAGAACCGCGGCCCTGACCAATCCGGTGCTCGCGTTTCTGTCGGCTCACGCTCAAGGCGACCCGTCCAGCGCGACGGTCTGGAATCATCGCCCGGGATCCGCACGGGCCCAGCGCGCCGCACACGGCGTCAGCTCCGATGCGTGGGCGGTATTGCTTCCCGTCTTCTTCATCGGCCTGATCTCTCCGCTGAATCTGCTTTCGCCGCGAGCTTTGTTGAGCCTGGGGCGCACCGCTTCTGCTCCGGCCCTTCCCTTCCTCTTCCAGCGTCCTCCTCCTTCGTTCCGCTTCTAGTCGCAACGCCGCTTCGATCCGCGCAGGCAGGGCTGATCGGCCACGTCGCTGGATCGTTCCTATTGCGAAGGAGTCGTTGAACGGAAGGAGGATTCTTCCTGTGATCTTGCCCTTGTTGATGTGGTTGACCAATCCGATCTCGTGGATGATCGCGTTGATGCTGTTTGCTTATGCTGTGCGCATCTTCCGCGGTCCACGCCGGGATCTTTCCGGCACATCGCACATCGTCCGCGTGGGGAGCGGTGGGCCCGCAGCCGTAGCCGCGGCTCTGATGTTCCTCACCACAGCCTACCGTCCCAGCGTGGAGTTCATCGCCAAGACCGAAATTCAGCAACGTGAGGAAGCCGACGACGATGACCAGGGCGGTTCTGACTCGCCCAAGAAGCACCTTCACCGCCAGCTGCGCCGCATTCGCAACGGCGAGCACCTCGACCATCTGATATGGCGGCTTGAATGATTCCGGCCGCACGGCATCCGCACGCGCAGGCACGCACCGCAGAGCCTGCAATGTTCCATCGATCTAAACTTGTGACTGGAGAATTCCGTGTTTCTCGATAAGGCACTCACAAAAGTCTTCGGCACCGCGAACGAGCGCGCTATCAAGCGCATGATGCCCCTGGTTGCCGCAATCGGTTCGCTCGAGCCGGAGGTTCAAAAGCTCTCCGACGAGCAGCTCCGCGCAAAAACCGATGAGTTTCGCACCCGCATCAAGGCCAGGCTAGAAGGCATCACCGACGCCGATGCCATCAAGGCTGCCGAACGCGCCGCGCTCGACGAGATCCTGCCGGAGGCTTTTGCCGTGGTGCGCGAAGCTGGCTGGCGCACGGTGCAGATGCGTCACTTCGACGTGCAGCTCATCGGCGGAATGGTCCTGCACCAGGGCAAGATCTCCGAAATGAAGACCGGCGAAGGCAAAACGCTCGTCGCGACCCTCTCCTGCTATCTGAATGCGCTTGCCGGGCGCGGTGTTCATGTTGTCACCGTGAACGACTATCTGGCCAAGCGCGATGCCGAATGGATGGGCAAGATCTACGAGTTTCTGGGCCTCACCGTCGGTGTCATCGTGCACGACCTGAGCGATGACGAGCGCCGCAAGGCCTATGGGGCCGACATCACCTACGGCACCAACAACGAGTTCGGCTTCGACTATCTGCGCGACAACATGAAGTTCGACATCAAGGATTGCGTGCAGCGCGGTCACTACTATGCCATCGTCGACGAAGTCGACTCGATCCTCATCGACGAAGCCCGCACTCCGCTCATCATCTCCGGCCCGACCGATCAGACTACCGACAAGTACGCTCGTGTCCGCCAGATCATTCCTAAGCTCGAGCTCGGCGAAGAGGTCGAGTATCTCGACCACAAGCGGCAGGCCGAACTTGGCATCCAACTGGCCGAGGGCGAGAAGTTCTTCTCCGGCGACTACGTCGTCGATGAGAAACACAAGACCATCGGCGTCACCGACCAGGGCTGGGAAACGATCGAAAAGCTGCTCGGCATTGGCAACATCGCCGACGCCGAGAACTGGGACCTGAAGCACTACGTCGAAACCGCCATCAAGGCACACGCGCTGTATAAGCGCGACGTTGACTATGTCGTGAAGGATGGTGAGGTGATCATCGTCGACACCTTCACGGGCCGTCTGATGCCCGGCCGCCGCTGGTCCGATGGCCTGCACCAGTCCATCGAAGCCAAGGAAGGCGTACAGATTCGCAAAGAGGATCAGACGCTGGCCACGATCACCTTCCAGAACTACTTCCGCCTCTACCAGAAGCTGAGCGGCATGACCGGCACTGCTGAAACCGAAGCGGCCGAGTTCGAGAAGATTTACAAGCTGGAGATCGTTGTCATTCCCACCAACAGGCCTCTGCTGCGCGTCGAAAACTCCGACGTGGTCTTCCGCACCGCCAAAGAGAAATACAAGGCTGTTGCGGATGAGATCGCCGAGCTGCATGAGAAGAAGCAACCCGTGCTGGTCGGCACCACGTCGATCGAGAAAAGCGAGCTGCTCTCCGGCATCCTGCAGCGCAAAGGTGTGCGGCATGTGGTGCTGAATGCCAAACAGCACGAGAAGGAAGCCGAGTACGTGGCGCAGGCAGGACGTGTGGGCATGGTCACCATCGCCACCAACATGGCTGGCCGCGGCACCGACATCCTACTCGGCGGCAACGCCGACTTCATGACCCGCAAGCAGCTTGTCGATCAGAAGAAGGCGCGCGCGATCAGCGTGGCCGAGGGGGCGATCAACCCTTCTGCGCCGAAGGGCTTCCTGCGCTTCTATTACCAGGGCCAGGAGTTCGAAGTCTCCGATGCCGATTGGGCCGAGATCAACGCCGTCCACGCGGGCTCTGCGAAAGCCGAGCACGACAAGGTCATCGAAACCGGCGGCCTGTTCATCCTCGGCACCGAACGCCACGAATCACGCCGTATCGACAATCAGCTCCGTGGACGCGCCGGCCGCCAGGGCGATCCCGGCGCCTCGCGTTTCTATCTTTCCCTCGAAGACGACCTGATGCGCATCTTCGCCAAGCAGTGGGTCTCGGTGCTGCTGGAGAAACTGGGCATGGAAGAGGGCGTTCCTATCGAGTCGCGCATGATCTCCAAGCGCATCGAAGGGGCACAAAAAGCCGTCGAAGCGCAGAACTTCGAATCGCGCAAACACCTGCTCGAATACGACGATGTGATGAACAAGCAGCGTGAGGCGGTCTATGCTCTGCGCCGCCAGTTGCTCGAGGGCGTCGAACAACGCGAGCTCATCCTGGAAGACTACGTTGGCGGTATCTTGAGCAATCTGCTCGACGAGTTTGCCGGCGAAAACGTGCGGCCCGACCAGTGGAACGTCAAAGGGCTCGATGGAAAGCTGATCGACCACTTCGGCATGAGCCTCGAAGCTGCCGCCATCAAGCCTCTGGAACACTCACGCCACGATCTCGGCGACACCATCTTCGAAAGGCTGAAGCAGATCTACGAGGCCAAGGAGCGCATTCTCGGCGCAGAGATGATGCGCTATCACGAGCGCATGGTGATGTTGAGCGTCATCGACGGCCTGTGGAAAGAGCATCTGCTCTCGATGGATCACCTGAAGGAAGGCATTGGGCTGCGCGGCTACGCACAGCAAGATCCGCTGGTCGCCTACAAGCGCGAATCGTTCGACATGTTCGAGGCGATGATGCTGAAGTTCCAGGAAGACACCGTGCGCTTCCTGTTCCGCATGCAGATCGTGGATGCGGAGGGGCGGCCGGTCAACTCAGCGCCGGAGCCGCGGCGCGCTGTTCCTCCGGCTCCGCCGGTTGCCAGCGCATCTCAGCCGACGAACGGGCACGGCGCGCAGGCTCCGCGCGAGATTGCCATCCCCACGCGCCAACCGGCCACAACCATCGACGCGCTCGAGAAGGAGTTTCAGCGCAAGAAGCAGCGTGAACTCGCCGTGGCCAGCCGTGCCGGCGCCGGCGAAGCCAGCCAACCGACGCAGCGCCACGTGGGCGATAAGGTCGGGCGCAACGATCCTTGCCCCTGCGGCTCAGGCAAAAAGTACAAAAAATGCCACGGAGCCGAAGGCTGATTCGAACCGCGGAAGGGGCGTCTCGCGGCGCCCCCACTTGACCCTACTCGGCCACGTTGAAGTTCAAATCCACATCGACGACGGACTGGCTGGGTCCCGACACGAACCTCCACTTGCGAACAGCGTCCTCGGCGGCCGTCGATAACATCTGATTGCCGCTCAGCGGCTTGACATCGACCACTTTGCCTTCGGGATCGACCGTGACTTCCAGCCTCACGACGCCGCCGATCTTCATGCGCTTGGCAATCTCCGGATAGACCGGCGCAACCTTCGACTTCACTGCACGCTCATCCGCCGCGTGAGCACACATCGCGAATGCACCCCCCAGCACAAACACACCCAGCGCACTGCGGCGCAACGCAACTCCAAACCTGCTTCCAAACCTGCTTCTTTGTCCAGAAATCATGCATACCTCCGTCTACGCACACGGACAGTATCGGCATGAACCAGGTCGACTTTATCGAGGACAACCGAAAGACTGCAGAGAAGGCCGGGAGGACGGCCGCGCAATCTACGGCTTGAACGCGCTCTGCGCGATGGCATCGAACGTCAGATGCTCCGCCGCCGAGTTGTGCTCCGCGCGCCACATATCGAAGAGCCGCCCGTAACTGAGCGTCATGTACTCGCTCGGTGTCACGCCAAGACGGGCCGCTATGCGATCGATCCAATCCGGAGTGCCTTCCAGTTCGGCGAAGTTGCCGATGGGCGTCTCATCGACCACGCAATGCCCTTCGCCGTCGCTCCACTCCGAGCGCCACTTCTCGTAGCGAAAGGCTTCCACCAGGCCCAGCGACCGAAAGATCTCGGCCAACGCGTCGCCGTCGGACACAACGGTCTCGGTCTCAATGCGGTGCTTGTGGCGGTCTTCTCCGGGTCCAACGTCGGGGAGCCTCTTGTGCGTCACAACACAGCGCTGGCCATAGTGGCGAATCCTCAGGATCTCCGTCCGGGCGCGCATCGAGCGGTCCGGCGTATCGTACAGAACGTTCGTCTCAAACTGGCGCTGCGTCTCCAGACGAAACCCCGCAGCCTCGAGCCGCACGACCAGGGCTTTTGGATCCTCGATGCGGAATTTGATTTCGGTCTCGATCGCCATCGGTTGAAGCGAGTATACGGCAGAGGACGCGCGACAATAGAGATGTGGAGACTCTGCGCCTTTCTGTCGACCCCGCCCGCCTCGATGCCCCCGCATCCGTCGAGGCAATTGCACAGGCCTCAACCATTTTACGCAGGGGCGGGCTTGTCGCTTTGCCCACGGAAACCGTCTATGGCCTCGGAGCGAACGCTCTCGATGCGGCTGCTGTGGCTCGCATCTTTGAGGCCAAGCAGCGACCCGCCTGGGACCCCATCATCGTCCATATTGCCGGACCGGTTGTGGGCAACAGGATGCTGCAGACGCTGGCCGGCCACATACCCGAAGCGGCATACGCGCTCATGCGAGTTTTCTGGCCGGGGCCGCTCACGTTGCTGCTGCCGCGGTCCCGTCGGGTTCCGGACGCCGTCACGGCCGGGCGTCCCCTGGTCGGCATACGCATGCCGGCCCATTCCGTTGCCTCCGAACTGATTCGCGCAGCGGGTGTGCCCGTCGCCGCGCCCAGCGCCAACACCTTCGGCCGCATCAGCCCGACAACTGCCGCGCACGTGCTCGAGGACCTCGATGGCCGCATCGACGCGGTGCTCGACGCTGGCCCCACCCAGCACGGAGTGGAGTCGACCGTCCTCGATCCCAACCAGACGCCGATGGTGATCTATCGGCCAGGCGCCATCACAGCGGAACAGATTCGAGCTGCCGCAAGCCCGGTCGAGATCTTTCAGGCTATGCCGGTCCTC
>Ga0335071_10007610_pt1 | contig 11149 bp, 7 predicted proteins | sample Lox_Sample_15_FD_206724 | JGI IMG/M metagenome (GOLD analysis project Ga0335071, IMG submission 206724) | Soil microbial communities from Loxahatchee National Wildlife Refuge, Florida, United States - Lox_Sample_1.5 | ecosystem: Environmental > Terrestrial > Soil > Wetlands | place: USA: Florida...
GAAATGGATCTCTTGGTTGCTCATGGCAGTTAAAGGAGACAATCCGCTTAGCCTGGTTGGTTGCGGGCGCCGGGGTTGAGAATGTCACTGGGCAGTCCCGATGTATGGGAGCGATTCAACGCGAGGAGATTCGGGGTATTGATCGACGCATCGTTCAGACTCTTCGCTTCCAAACCTCTTGGCCGTTCCCAAAACAATCATCCGCATGCAGCGTTACCGCATGTTATGCGGGAGCGGTTCCAAATGAGTACTCGGCCGAAGCCTGCTTCCGTTCACTTGGTGGGGGAATCGTATCTCGTCCGCTCTGACTACCGCTCTGTTACAGACTACACGATGCTGTAGCAGCTCTCAATGCAAGAGAGTGTAGCTCCTTGGGTTTGCCTACGCTCTAAACCGTTGCACCAGGATTACATTCAATTGACAATCGAGCGACACTGACTCCTACCATCAACGCTAAGCTACTCTCTGTCGAAATGGAGTCGGCTTGTTGCGTAAATCAAAAAAGATCGTTTTCTTCTTCCCTTCGTTTGCCAGTTCTGAGGCAACAGCGCCGTTGGGCATTCTCGCGGTTGCCACGCCGTTAAAGCGGGCGGGCTATGAGGTGGTTCTGATCGACTCCACGATCACTCCCAATTTCAAGCAGCGCGTATTGAACGAGGTGAAGGATGCACTTTGCCTTGGCGTGTCGCTGGTAACCGGTCCCATGATCCGGGAGACGGTCGACATCGCCCGTTCCGTCAAGGCATGGGATCCGTCGTTCCCCATCGTCCTTGGCGGATGGCACCCATCGCTGCTGCCGAAACAAACCCTTGAAGCTCCTTACCTTGACTACATTGTGCGCGGACAAGGCGAGTTTGCCTTCCTTGAATTGGTTCAACACATCGAGGCCGGTGCGGCTCCGGATCTGATTCCCGGTATCGGCTTCAAACGCGACGGCAAATTGGTCATGACCCAGGAACGCGCTCTGCGGCCGCTGGTCGAGATGCCGCCTAAGGCCTACGAGATCGCCGATTTCGATGCCTACGAGCGCGGATGCGGACGCCGCTGGGCGATGTACACCTCAAGCCTCGCGTGCCCGTTTAATTGCTCCTATTGCACCAATGCCGGCGTATATGGCCGCAAGTGGAACGCCCTCCCCCCTGAGCAGTTCGTCGAAGAAACGGTGGACCTGAGCCGCCGCTACGCCCTTGAGATGTTGTGGATCGTGGATGACAACTTCCTGGTTGACCTCGATCGTGCGCGTGGAATCGCCGAGGGGTTGGTGCGCGAGGATTCGCACTACCAGTGGAGCATTCAGGCGACAACCAACCTCACGTCACGCTTGTCGATCGAGGACTTGAGGTTGCTTCGTCGTGCGGGCCTGCACCAGATTTGCCAGGGGGTCGATTCCGGTTCGCAGACAGTCCTGAAAGCCATGCACAAGGACTGGCAGGACTTCGAATCCATCTACGAGAGCGCCGCGCGCTGCATTGAAGCAGGCATCCGGCCCTCGTTCAATATCATTTTCGCGTTTCCGGGAGAGACAAGAAAGGAACGCCGTGAAACCATCCAGTTCATGATGGACGTTTGCCGCCGCTTCCCTGGCGCCGAGTTCTGGACCAACATCTTCACGCCTTATCCCGGATCGCCGATCTTTGAGCGCACAACGGAACTGGGCATCAACATGCCGACCTCTCTCGAAGGCTGGGCGGATTTCTTTCCGCGCTATACGAGACTGCCTTGGCTGGACGGAGCGGAACACAAGCGTCTCCAAGTCACGCGAGATTATCTTCGCGTGGCCTTCGAACGCATTCCGATCCGGGCCGACCGGCGCGGCAAGATCACGCGTCTTGCACAGAAGGCCATCTCTCTTCCCGCGCGTTGGCGGCTCGATCACGACGTCTATAGGATGCCCGTGGAACTGTGGTTGAACTCCAAGCTGAAGAAGATTACGGAAATGAAGCCAGCCGTCGATGCAAAGCGTCTGGCGCGCACGCCCGCGGAGGCAGCTTGCTGACCAGCAGCAAGGTGGTGCTCTTCTACCCGTCGTACGATGGGCCGCCGCTTGGTGCGCCCCTCGCCCTGCTGTCCCTCGCTGGCACTTTGCGCGAAGCCAATTTCGAAGTGGTGCTGATCGATGGCGCGATCGAACCCGATTATCTGAGCCGCATCGCAGAGGAGTGCGAATCTGCTCTCTGCTTCGGGGTCTCGGTGTTGACAGGCCCTATGATTCGCGGAGCAATCGAGGCTGCCAAATTCGTCAAGAGCCACGCGCCTGATGTGTGCGTGGTCTTCGGCGGCTGGCACCCGACGCTCTGCCCCGAGTCAACTTTGCGCGAACCCTACGTAGATGTCGTCGTGCGCGGACAGGGCGAAATCACGATTGTCGAACTCGCCTCCGCACTTGCCAGAAAGAGCCCCCTGGATTTGATCGCGGGCATCTCCTGGAAGAAGCAGGGGAAGCTTGTAGAAAACTTCGAGCGGCGCGTGCAGCCGGTCGATACCTTTGTTCCTCCCGCATTCGATATGGTCGATTTCGACGCCTATGAGCGAGTCTCTGGCAAACGTGAACTGGCCTATGCCACCAGCATTGGTTGTCCCTACGCCTGTAACTACTGCACCGACATGGTGGTCTACAAACGGCGCTTCAATGCGTATTCCGCTGAGCACGTCATCAAGGAGTTAGTCGACCTGGTTGCGCGCTACCGCATTACCGATGTAGCCCTTCTTGACTCCAATTTCCCGGTTGACGTGCATCGGGCGATCGCCATCGCCAAAGGCATTCGCGACTCCGGCGTCAAGTTCAACTGGACCTTCCAGGCATCTACGGACTTCATTTGCCGCATGAGTCAGGAAGAAGTTCAGCTTCTCGCTGACAGCGGTGTCAAATATATGGGCTTTGGCACGGAGTCAACTTCACCGGCAGTGCTCAAGCTGATGAACAAGCGCCACCAGCGCGTGGACGAGATGTATGAAACCGCACGCAAAGGCAACCTCGCCGGAATACGCATCAACTTCAACCTCATCCTCGGCTACCCCGGCGAGACGGAGGCCGACAGGCTGGTCACGTTCCGGACCATGAGCGACATCCGGCGAAAGTTCGAGAACGTTCGCTTTTCTCCGAATATCTTTACGCCGTATCCCGGCATACCCATCTGGCCTCAGCTTCGAGAACTCGGCGTGCCCGAACCTAAGACTCTGGAGGATTGGATAACGATGCCACTGGGAGCCAACATGCTCCCATGGCTCAACGGTAGCAACCTGGCTCGCCTCAATCGCACGCTCGATTACTTCCTGCTGCTCAATCAGCCGCAGAAGCCCGCGCAGCAAACCTCTATGTTACGGAGGCTCACCAGTTTCATTGTCCGAGCGCCAATTCGCTGGCGCCTCAACACCAACTTCTTTTCATTCCCGTGGGAGATCCGGCTTGCGCGTTTGTCCGAGCAGATCGTCAAGCGCCGCTCCCTTATTACCGGCAGACGGTTGCCTGCGCAACCCAGTGTCTGCTGACCCAGCTATGTCCGGAGTCTTAACTTTGGCCGACGTCCTGCTCACGCATTCGTACCACCTCCCCTTCGACCCGAAGCAACTGCGCAAGATGCAGCCGTACGCCCCCATCGGCACACTTTATGCGGCAAGTGCCCTGCGAGAAAAAGGAATCTCAGTTGCCGTGTTCGATTCCATGCTCGAAGAGCCGGGAGAGAAGTTCGCGGCGTTTCTTCGCGAGCAGCACCCGAAAGTGGTGGCCGTTTACGAAGACGATTTCAATTTTCTCTCGAAGATGTGCTTGACCCGCATGCGAGAGGTGGCATTTGAAATTGCGGCGACGGCGCGGGCTGCGAATGCGATTGTCGTTGTGCACGGGTCCGACTCCACTGACAACCCCGAAATGTTTCTCGATCGCGGATTTGACTACGTTCTGTGCGGCGAAGCAGAAGAGACACTCGCGCAACTTTGCTCAGCAGTTCTGCGCGGCGCACAACCGCCCGATATCGACGGCATGGTTCGGCTCAGCACCGACGGCCGCCTGATTCGCAGCCGGCTGAGACTCGCAGCCAATCCATCGTGGGCAGCGCTGCCGATCCCGACGCCCGACCTGATCGACCTTGAGCCATATCGCCGAGCGTGGACCGAAGCGCACGGTTACTTCTCAGCAAATATGGTCTCTAGCCGTGGCTGCCCGTATCGCTGCAACTGGTGCGCGAAACCGATTTCCGGAAACAAATTTCAACTCCGTCACGCAGCAACTGTTGCCGAGGAGATGCGGCAGCTGAAGGACGCGGCCGTAGAGCACATCTGGTTTGGCGACGATGTGTTTGCCTTGAACCATCATTGGTTGGAGGAGTTCGCAGGCGAAGTCGAGAGGATCGATGCCGCAGTCCCCTTCAAGATTCAGTCGCGCGCCGACCTGATGAGCGAGCATAACGTGCGGAATCTCAGGCGCGCTGGATGTGCCGAAGTGTGGATGGGCGTTGAGTCAGGCTCGCAGGCAGTTCTGGACGCCATGGACAAAGGGCTCACTCTCTCGTCGGTGGTTACGGCGCGCGCCCGATTGAAAGCAACCGGCATCCGCGCCTGTTTCTTCCTCCAGTTCGGCTATCCCGGCGAAACCTGGGAGCGGCTGCAGGAGACGATCTCGTTTGTCCGTAAGATGCGCCCCGATGACGTGGGCATTTCCTTTTCCTACCCGCTTCCTGGCACCGCATTTTACGAGCGCGTGCAGGCAGAACTGGGCGGCAAGCGCAATTGGACCGACAGCGACGACCTCTGCATCATGTTCAAAGCCGCTTACTCAACTGATTTTTATCGCGCGGTGCGCAACGCCTTGCACGCAGAAGTCAGCTCGTGGAGCGAGCCGGATCTGGAGCCCGAAACGGCCTCCGAGATTTCCGCTTTGTGGCGCACCGTCGAAGAACTGGAACCGGTGAGCAGGCAAAGCGACGCCTTTGCTCTTCCCGAGAGGCCTTACTCTTCCGGCCTGATCATGCCGCTTCCGGCGCTCAGCCCGGCTGGGGAGATATAGATGCGCGATCTTCTTCTCACACACGGCTATTTTCTCTTTGAGGACCCCAAGGAGCGGCAGATCATGAAGCCCTACGCACCTTTGGGCATACTCTACCTCTGCTCGCATCTTCGCAAACAGGGATTCGACGTCGACGTTTTCGACACGACATTCTCAAGCCGCCAGGAACTGTTCTCCTTCCTGAAAACAGAGAAGCCTTCAGTGCTTGGCGTCTACGCCAACCTGATGACCCGCGGCAACGTGATTGAAACTCTGGCTGTGGCGCGTGAGGCTGGTTGGAAGACAATTGTCGGTGGTCCCGAACCCGGCGCCTATGCCCTCGAATACCTCCAGGCTGGCGCGGATTTCGTCGTTTCCGGTGAAGGTGAAGTCACAATGGAAGAGTTGCTCCATGCGATACGCGCCAAATATTCAGACTTCTCAAACATTGCCGGTATTTCTTTTCTAGATGAAAGCGGCGCAATGGTACAGGGGCCCCCTCGCGGTCAGATCGCCAACCTCGATCTGCAGCCGTGGCCTGCTCGCGATGCCATCAACATCCGTCGCTATGTTGAAACGTGGCGCACGCACCACGGCAGCGGATCCATAAACTTCATCACCGCGCGTGGTTGCCCGTTCCGCTGCAACTGGTGCAGCCATCAAGTCTACGGTCAGTCACATCGCCGCCGCGATCCGCTGCTCGTGGTCGACGAAGAAGAATCGCTCATCAAGGAGTACTCGCCAGACATGATCTGGGTGTCGGACGACGTCTTTACAATCAACCACGCATGGCTTCGCACGTATGCGGCGGAAATGAAGCGTCGCGGCCTGCACATCCCGTTCGAGTGCATTTCACGCGCCGACAGGCTGAACGCGGAAATGCTCGATCTGCTCGCGGAGCTTGGCTGTTTCCGTATCTGGATTGGCTCGGAGAGCGGCTCGCAGCGCATCCTTGATTCGATGGAGCGCGGTGTGAAGATCGAACAAGTGCAGGAGGCCGTCAGCATGAGCCGTGAGCGCGGCATTCAAAGTGGCATGTTCCTCATGTGGGGTTACGACGGCGAAGAAATCGAAGACATCGAGGCGACCATCAATCATGTTCGTAAGTCAAATCCCGATGTCTTTCTCACCACCGTTTCCTACCCCATCAAGGGAACGCCCTACTACAAAAAGATCGCTGATCGCCTCGTCCAACTGGAACCGTGGGGCAAGACCTCCGATCGCGAATTCAAGGTTCGTGGAAGGCACTCCCGGCAGTTTTACGCGCATGTGGATAAGCTTCTCCGCAATGAAGTGGAATATGCGCGGCTGATGAAAGCGGATTCGGCCTCGGACAGGCTTGGCCTGGCCGCGCTTCAGCAGGGCATTCGCGACGCAAGAAGCGGCATGCAGGCGACATTCTCCGAGGTGGAACAATGACATCCTGCCCGGCTGAAGTACACGTCGCAGGCCTCGCCTTCGACTCGATCGCAGACTCGTACGATTCTATCTTTACAGCAACCCTCATCGGCCGTTCGCAGCGCTCTGCGGTCTGGGCAAAAGCAGCCGCGGTCTTTCACGCTGGCGATCGCGTCCTCGAACTCAACTGCGGCACTGGCGAAGATGCTCTATTCCTCGCCCGCCGCGGAGTTCGAGTCACGGCCTGCGATGCCTCATCGCGCATGATCGAACAGGCACGCGAGCGGGCTACGAAGGAATTCCCCAACGCACCCATCAACTTCCACGCGCTGTGCACCGAGCATCTCGATGACTTGGAGACGGGCGTCTTGTTTGATGGAGTGTTTTCGAACTTCTCCGGACTGAACTGCGTCGACGACTTCCCTCAGGCGTCCCGCCTGATCGCAAATCGTCTGAAACCCGGCGGCCAGGTCCTGCTCTGCCTGTCAAGCCGATTTTGCCTCTGGGAGATTCTCAACTATTCGATCCGCGGAAACTTAAACAAGGCATTCCGGCGGTGCTCCGGCGTCACAGCAGCAAAGCTGGCCGAACACTCGTTCCCCGTCTACTATCCGACCCTAAGCTCGCTCCTGCAGTCTCTGCGGCCAGCGTTCCGCCTGCTATCCGTGACTGGCATCGGTGTCGCGGTTCCGCCGTCCTATATGGAAGGCTGGGCACGCAGGCATCCGCAGTTGCTCAGCATCTGCGAGGCTGCGGATCGCATGATCTCCAGTTGGCCCGGCGTCAGAGCAATGGGCGATCATATTCTGTTGCATCTGGAGCGCATGTGACCGCACCGTCCTTCCAGGTCACCGAATGGAATCGCGTCCTCGATGAGTGGAGCATCGCTCTGCAATGCCCACTTTGCCGGACCACAATGGACAGCGCCCTTTGCCCGAGCTGCGCGTTTGAGATGGCAAACCATAACGGGATTCTCTATGCACTGCCCCCCGAGCGAGTCGTATACTACGAACGCTTCATCGCCGATTACGAATACATTCGCGCCTCTGAAGGCCGAGGCAGCAACGGCGACAACTTCTATCTCTCCCTCCCCTATCAGGACCTCTCCGGCAAGAACAGCGACCAGTGGCAGATTCGCGCGCGCAGCTTCGACCACCTGCGAGATCACGTGTTGTTACCTAATTTGAAAGACGGAGCAAAGATTCTTGACCTCGGCGCAGGAAACGGATGGATGAGTTTCCGATTGGCTCTCGCTGGCTACAGGCCGTGCGCCGTTGATTTGCTGACCAACGACAACGACGGTCTTGGCGCAGCGAAGCACTACCGAGGTGCACTGCCGCGGCTATTCCCGCGCTTTCAAGCGGAAATGACTCACCTGCCTTTTCAGGACGGGCAGTTCGAGGCCGTAGTGTTCAACGCGTCCTTCCACTATGCCGAAGATCCCGAAGCTGCCATACGCGAAGCTCTCCGCTGTGTTCGAACGAACGGGCTGGTGATCATTTGCGACACCCCTTGGTACTCGCGCGAAACCAGCGGTAGACAAATGGTCGAGGAACGCCGTGCCGCCTTCCTCAAGACCTACGGCACTGCATCCGACTCCATCGAGTGTGCCGAGTTCCTGACACCTGACCGACTCAGATTTCTCGAACAACGGCTATCAATCCGATGGACAGTGCATTCGCCGAACTACGGCCTGCGTTGGGCGATGCGCCCCATCGTGGCAAAGCTGCGCCAGAAACGAGAACCTTCACGGTTCCGCATCTATTTCACCCGGAAGACCGCATGATCATTCTCTTTCATCCTCGCGCTACAAAGCCGCGCAACTGCCGTCTTCCGCTTGCCGTACTTGCCTTGGCCGCCGTACTCGAAGGCAAGGAGGAATACGAAATCGTCGACGGCAACCTCGATGACAAGCCGGTGGACACAATCGTCAATCTGATCGACACACACAACGTTGAACTCCTAGGTGTGTCCTGCATGCCCGGACCCCAGATGGTTGCAGCTATGGAAGCCTCGCGCGAAGTACGCAAACTGCGACCGCACGTGAAGATCGTCTGGGGTGGCTACTTTCCATCGATTTATCCCGACTCAGCGCTGAATGCAAAGTATGTCGACTTCGTCGTTCGCGGACAGGGCGAACAAACACTGCTGGAACTGCTCGACGCCGTCCGTGGAAAAAGATCGCCGGAATCGATCCTGGGGCTTTCCTACAAAGATTCGTTCGGATTCCACCGCACCAATGCCGAGAGGCCAATGAAGGGGCCTGATAACTTTCCGTGGTCGCCCTTTCATCGCCTGCCGGTGCAACAATATCTGCGTCCATCCTTCTTTGGAAAGCGCACGGCGGTTCATCACGCCAGCATCGGATGCCCGTTCAACTGCAGCTTCTGCGGAGTGCACGCCGCCTATGGGCGTGACGAAAAAATGGAGTCGCCGAAGCGAACGGTTGAGATCCTGCAACATCTAGTTTCGAAATACGGCGCGGACTCTGTTCAGTTCTACGATATGAATTTCTTTCTTCGGGAAGATCATGCCGTCGAATTGATGGAGTTGATGGCGCCTCTGAATCTGCGCTGGTGGTGCGAGGCGCGCGTCGACATCATGTCGCGGTACTCCGATGAGACGATGTCCGCGATCAAGCGCGCAGGCTGCACCATGATCTTCTTCGGTGCGGAGTCGGGTTCTGATTGGGCGCTCAAGGAAATGCAGAAAGGCATCACCACGGAACAAACCCTAATCATGGCGCGGCGCACGCGCCAATTCGGGATCATCCCCGAGTTCTCGTTCGTGGTCGGAAATCCGAAAGATCCTGAACGCGACACGCGCGAAACCCTCCGCTTCATCCGTAAGATCAAGCGGATTAACCCGGAGTCGGAAATCATCTTGCAGCACTACACTCCGACGCCGCAGCGCGGTTCAATGTACGGCGATGTCGATAGTCAGATTTCTTTTCCGGACTCACCGGCTGAGTGGGCAAGCAAGCAGTGGATGGACTTCACTCTGCGCATTGATACCAGTGCGCCGTGGCTCAAGCAGAAGACTAAGAAGCTCATCGATAACTTCGAATTGGTCGTAGCATCGCGCTGGCCTACCGTGCAGGATATCCGCGCTCCGCGCTGGAGCCGCAGGCTGCTCCAGTCCCTCAGCGCGTGGCGTTACGCTATGCAGTTCTACAGTTATCCATTCGAGTTGCAACTCGCCAACCGGTTCATCCAGCTTAGAAAGCCGAAGCGGGAGAGCTTATGAGCAGGCGGAGCGCGGCTTGCGATGGCCGCACCTCGGAAGAGTTGCGCAGGAGTCGCGTATTTGATGCATGGGCGCATTCTTACGACACGCAACAAAACCCCCTGCTGGTACTGGAACAACGCTTTCTGGAGCGAATGCTTCCTGACCTATCGGGCCGCGATGTTTTGGATGCGGGGTGCGGTTCAGGCCGATGGCTCAGCCGAATCTCTATGATGGGCACACACAGACTCTGCGGAATGGATGCTTCCGCAGGCATGCTCCAAATAGCTGCGCAGAAAAATCTGCCGGGTGTCGAGCTGGTTAAATGTTCCTGCGATGAAACGCCCTATGCAGGCCAGAGCTTCGACGTGATTCTATCGTCGTTTGTGCTGAGTTATATCCGAAACCTCGAATCGTTCGCTGTCGAAATGAGCAGGATCGCCCGTTCCGGCTGCGATCTGTTTCTGTCCGATATGCATCCGGTCACCCAGGCCAAGTTAGGCTGGAAGCGCACTTTCCAAGACGGACAGGAAGCGGTCGAACTCGACACCGTCTGCCACAACATCCGCGATGTGATCGGGGTCTTTGCCTCGTTTGGATGGAAACTCTGTGCGGCCCTCGAAACCGAGTTCGGAAGCACAGAACGCGAGGTCTTCGAAGCAGCCGGCCGATTGGGCGCGTTCTATCAAGCCGATCAGCTACCCGCAATCTATCTTCTTCATCTGCGCGAACCGCACCCGCAAAAAGCCAGGATAGAAGAACAAGATATGATCGCGATCAGCGGCGCACGTTGTGCGATTGGACCGCGAGAGACGGCTCCAGCAACTTTGCACGTGTGTGGAGAACGAATCACTCTGATCGCAGGCAATGCCTTCTCGATTTCGGGTTCTCCATCTCTCAAGATCGATCTGAGGGGATATCTAGTGATGCCCGGATTCATCAACGCTCATGATCATCTGGAGTTTGCTCTCTTTCCGCGACTTGCAAATCCTCCCTACGCAAACGCATCGGCCTGGGCCGAAGATATACACGAGAGATTCGCGGAGATAATTGCGAAGCACCGCTCCGTGCCCAGGAATGCGCGTCTATGGTGGGGCGCGCTACGCAATCTGCTTTGCGGAGTTACAACGGTCTGCCACCACAATCCTTCAGAGACAGAATTCCAACGAGCCGACTTTCCCGTTAAGGTTGTTCGTGATTTCGGATGGGAACATTCGCTCGCGTTTGGTGGAGACCTTCGCCGTGCGCACTCCGCAACGCCACCCGGCTCCCCATTCATAGTGCACGCTTGTGAAGGCGTCGACGATGAAGCGCGGCAGGAGATCGTGGAACTTGACCGGCTCGGAGTTCTCGATCGAAACACAGTCGTGATTCACGGCCTTGCAATCGACGACAAGGGTCTTGATCTCATGCGCAGGTGCGGAGCCTCGCTCGTCGTCTGTCCCACCTCGAACAACGTCCTCTTTGGCGAGACTCCTGATATGCGCATCATTGGCGGAGTTCGCCAAGTCGCGCTGGGAAGTGACTCGCCACTAACGGCGGCCG
>Ga0335071_10007611_pt1 | contig 11148 bp, 9 predicted proteins | sample Lox_Sample_15_FD_206724 | JGI IMG/M metagenome (GOLD analysis project Ga0335071, IMG submission 206724) | Soil microbial communities from Loxahatchee National Wildlife Refuge, Florida, United States - Lox_Sample_1.5 | ecosystem: Environmental > Terrestrial > Soil > Wetlands | place: USA: Florida...
CTTCGGGTTGAGGCTGCGCTCCAATCCGAAGCCCAGCATGGCAAAAGCCAGGGCGGTCAGCAGGAGCATTGTCACCGGCTCGAGCACCCAGAAACTGGATCCGTAGCTGGCGCCGTAGCGCAGGGCCTCGTAGATGATCCGTCCCCAGGTGGGATAAGCCGATTTTACATTAAAAAAACCCAGGGTCGCTTCGAGAAAGACGAAGCTTGGGACGGAGGAGAGCGGCGCCAGCAAGGCTACCAGCCGGTCGAGGCGGCTGCCCTGCCGGTGGAACAGGTACAGGGCCAGCGGGATGCCCAGGACGAAGAGCAGCAGGAAGGATGTGGCAATCAGCAGGAGACTGTGCGGTAGGTCGGTAAGCAGGCTGGCCGGCACATGCCGGCTCGGATAGACCGAGCCCGGCAGCGCGTTGACGAAGACTTCATCTTTCCAGTCGAGGCGGAGCGCCTTGATCGTCCAAACTACCTGGCGCGGCCAGTAGGGCAGGTCCAGCCCGACAGCTTTGTCCAGGTCGGCCTGCTCCTGCAGCACGACGGCCTTCTGTTCTGGCGTGGAGGTGGAGATCAGCCACGGCAGGGCTGGATGGCGCAGATCGAGCAACTGCTGCACCTCCGACGGCACCATTCCATCGATCTGGCCGCCGCGGTTGGCGAGCATGACGGTCACGAAAGTGCCCAGGAATATGGTGGCGGCGACCATCGCCACGCGCGGCAGCAGTACCTGAGCACACGCCAGGGCGCGGCGAGCCTGCCCATGCGCGTCGTACCGGTCCACTAGTCGTTACCAGGTGCGTTCATGCAGCCCCTCGCAGTGGACCGCACCGGCGCCGGGAGGCGCCGGAAGGGGAGTTGGATCAGCCTACTTTACACTCGCCGGGATCGGAAAACAGCCTCCTCGGGTGGGGTAGGCGGCCAGACTGCAGGGGCTGCCCCTCAGCCCCTATTAATCTTCGGCAGGTATAATCGTCAAGGTTCGAACGATCCTATCGGTAGGAGGTAGCCATGCAGATCAAATCCAAACCCGCGCCAGCGGAACTTCGCAAAAGCCTGACCCCGCTGCAGTACCAGGTCACCCAGGAGGCGGCCACCGAGCCGCCCTTCCGCAACGAGTACTGGGACAATCAAAGCCCCGGCATCTACGTCGACGTGGTCTCAGGCGAACCGCTGTTCAGCTCGCTGGACAAGTACGATTCCGGCTGCGGCTGGCCGAGCTTCACCCGCCCGCTGGCCGAGGCGGCCCTGGTGACCCGCACGGACTTCAAGCTGTTCCTGCCGCGCACCGAGGTGCGCTCAAAACGGGCTGACTCGCACCTCGGCCACGTCTTCGACGACGGACCCGCGCCGACCGGTCTGCGCTACTGCATGAACTCGGCGGCGCTGCGCTTCGTACCGGTGGAAGATCTGGAAAAGGAAGGCTACGGCGTGTACCTGCCGCTCTTCCATAAGGACGGCGGCTAGATTACGATTCCGCGAGAGGCAGAAATGAAACTGAACCGCCGTCCTAACCTGGGACGGCGGTTTGATGATTATGGGTTTAGCGTTCAGCCGGACCGGGCCGGGAACGTGGGCTGCCGTTCTTCCGCCGCGGGTTCCCCGGGCGGGACGGGCCCTGTCCCGGCCGGTGGGCGGGTTGGGTGTGCCGCTCAGCGCCGGCCGATGCCGGCTTCACCCGCGGTGGCCGGACCTGGGTGCTCGGCGCCGGGGCGGGCTGCGAGTAGTCGAAGCCATCCAGTTTGCGCTGCGGCAGCGCGCTGCCGATGATCTTTTCCAGGGCGCGGATCATGTCGCGGTCGTCGGGCGTCACCAGCGTGAAGGCGTCGCCGTTATGCTCGGCGCGGCCGGTGCGCCCGATACGATGGATGTAATCGTCGGCGGTGGCGGGCATGTCGAAGTTGATCACGTGCGAGATGCCCTCCACGTCCAGGCCGCGGGCGGCAATGTCGGTGGCGACCATTACCTGGAAGTGCCCGCTCTTGAAGCCGTTGAGCGCCGTCTGGCGCTGGCCTTGTGTCCGGTCGCCGTGCAGGCTGGTGGCGCGGAAGCCGGCATGGGCGACCTGCTTCGACAGCCGTTCGGCGCGGTGCTTGGTGCGGGTGAAGACCAGCACCGAGCCCGTATCGGTCTTGCGGAGCAGCTCGAGCAGCAGGGGGGTCTTCAGGTGCTGCGGGACCGGGTAGAGGGCGTGGGCCACGGTGTACGCCGGCCGGCTGATGCCGATGGCGATCCGCTTGGGGTCGTGCAGGGTGCGCGCCGCCAGTTGCTCGATCTCCTGAGGGAAGGTGGCCGAGAACAGCATCGTCTGGCGGTGGGAGGGCAGCTTGGCCAGGATGCGCTTGATGTCGGGCAGGAAGCCCATGTCGAGCATGCGGTCGGCTTCGTCAAGCACCAGGACCTCGATCCCGTCCAGGTGGGCGACACCCTGGGACAGGTGGTCGAGCAGGCGTCCCGGGCAGGCGACCAGGATCTCGGTGCCGTCGCGCAGGGCGCGCACCTGGGGCGCGGCGCCCACACCTCCATACAGGGTGACGCTGCGCAGACCGGTGCCGGTCGCCAGGTCGCGGAAGACGTCGTTGATCTGCTCGGCCAGTTCGCGCGTGGGGGTGACGATCAACGTCCGGGCGCGGCGGCGCGGCCCCTTGAGCAGGCGTTCCAGGATCGGCAGGACAAAGGCAACGGTCTTGCCGGTGCCGGTCTGGGCAGTGCCGATGATGTCCTCCCCGGCCAGCGCGGCCGGAATGGTTTTTTCCTGGATCGGGGTCGGCGCGGTATAGCCGAGCCTGCGAATCCCTTCCAGCAGGCGTGGGTCGAGATTGAACTCTTCGAAGTTCACAGAAAATCCTATTCTTCAGGAGTGCGGGTGTTGGGGAACGGGGGACAACAGCAGGACTGCTGAAACGGTTGATTAAGTCTGTCTAGGTTAACCCAGGACGACGGTACTGTCAAGGTGGGGAAAGCAAACGGACCTCATCCGTCGAGGTCCGTTCGCAGAGCACAGGCTGGCTCGCATTTAGCTTGTCAGCGGAGTCAGGTAGGGCGCGTAGACCCAGCCGCCGTTGGCCAGCTGGGCCCAGTTGCCCTGTCGGGAGGTGACGCTGACCTGCTGGTGCATCGAAAGGGTCCCGATGACCGGGTTGTTCGGTCCTGGCCCTTCGCGGACATTGAGGGCATAGACGTTGACCTGGAAGGCGGTCGGCACGCCGGCCTGCGGCGGGTTAGCCTGCCAGGTGTCGGGCTGGTGCTGCATCAGGTCTTTGCCGGTCACGTTCGGGCCCTTTTTCAGGCCGTCCAGGTAAGCCCCATCGAAGATGCTGATGTCCAGCGGGGTCGGATTGTTGCTGGCTGTATAGACGCCTTGCATCAGGCAGCGGTCGCCGGTGAACTGGTGGCCGATCAGTTTGGCGGCAGTCGCCCCGACCGGCAGGTTGGGCGCATAGTTCGGGAGCCAGTTGGCGCGCAGCTGGTCCCAGGTCATGGGTGTGCGGACCTGCGGCTGGTTGCCGTAGTGCGCCAGCCAGAGACTGTAGCCGCCGATCCAGCCGCTGCATTGTGGTTCCCATGAAAGCGCAAAACCCCGGCTGGTATAGACACCATAACTGCCGGTAGCAACCTTGGAATCCAGGGTCTTCATAAATATGTAATTGTGCAGGCTGATGTTCGCCGGGGAGGCGCTGGAGACGTCGCTCCAGGCAATCCGGTTAGCGACCGCCGCGTGCCACTCGTCCCAGTTTGACCACCACTGCTCCTGGTCGATCCACAGGGCCTTGATCGGCAGCCCGACCTTGGCCAGGTCGTTCAGTGCCCACTCGGCCTGCTGCGCCGGGTCAAGCGTGATGTCGTCCCAGTAGTACCCCATCAGCGTGATCCCGGCATTGGCGAGCGCGGTCCCGTTGGTAATGAACTTCGGATCGCGCTGCATGCCGCCGCCGGTCTTCAGGATCACGGCCTCCACGCCGGAAAGCTCGGCCGGGTTGACGTGGTCGTCGTACAGGGAAATGTCGATGACGAGACGGGGATCGTTCATTTTTCCTCCTGGTCGCTATGGAACCGTCAACTCTGGTAATTAACGGCTGAATATACCTCCGATTCGTTTCCCATTCAATAGGTCGGAAGGGCGAAATTTCGGCTCGCGCGGATCTGCCGCCCGCACCGGCCTTGAGCGGAACCTGCGGGCATGTTACACTCGGTCCGGTAAGTGCCTGTGCCGCTTGCAAGCGACCGCCGGAGACGCGCGCCTCCGGCGGAACTCTGTCACCCTATGGAACCTGTCTCCTCGACCCGCGACCTGCGCCTGATCCGCCTGCATTACTTCCTGCTCATCGGGGCAGGTGGTTTCCTGGCGCCGTTCGTGACCCTGTTCTACAAAGCGCGCGGGCTGAGCGGGACCGAGATCGGGTTGCTCAGCACCTTTTCGGCCGTGGCGGCCATGCTGGCGGCGCCGCTGTGGGGGCGTTGGGGCGACTCCGCCCGCCACCCGCGCCGGCTGATCATGCTGGCCCTGCTCGGGACGGCGGTCTTCGCTCTGCTGCGCGGTTTGCAAAGCCTGTTCTGGAGCATCGCCCTGTTCATCATCCTGGACGGCCTCGTGACCAGCGGGGCGGGGACGCTCGCCAACATTCAGGCCCTGGCCGTGACTAACGGCGAAAAATCCGGTTTCGGCTCGATCCGGCTGTGGGGCTCGCTGGGCTGGGCCCTGGTCACGCCCTTTGCCGGCGGGATCATCCAGAGCCTGGGGCTGTACGTGCCCTTCGCTGGATACGCCGCCGTGACGGCTGCCGCTGCCTGCGTGCTGTTTTTCATGCGCGGCCCGGCCCGCCCGCAAACGACTGCCAGGCCGCTTCCGGTCGCGCCGGTCGCTGAGACGCTGCGGGCCCTGGTCCGTGACCGGACGATCATGGGCATGGCGGCGGCTTTCACCATTATCTGGATCGCAGGGATGGGACGCGGCCAGTTCGAGACCCTGTACATGAACCAGCTTGGAGCCAGCCCCACCACGATCGGGATCGCCAATACGGTCGCCGCTCTGTTCGAGGTCCCCTTCATGCTGTGGGCGGACCGGCTGATCCAGCGCTTCGGCGCCGGGCGCATCTTGAGCGCCTCGATCCTGGTCCAGGCAGTGTCCTACCTGCCGGTGGTGCTCTTCCCGACTATCCCCAGCTTCTTCGTGTCGCGTGTCCTGGTCAGCATCGCCTTCAGCCTGACCACCCCTGCGTATTACAACTTTCTGGTCAACCGCGCTCCTCAAGGCAAGGGCGGAACGATTGTTTCCCTGTTCGACGTGACCCTGCACAACGGCGTCAACCTGCTGGCCGCGCCGCTGGCCGGGAGCATCTTCGACGCCTTTGGTCCGCACTGGCTGTACGTCGCCGGGACCGTCGGCTGCCTGGCTGGCTGGGCGATCCTGCAATCCCAGCGGGAGCCGCCGGTGCCGGCCTGAGCTTCGATCCCCGGAGGGATCAGCCGTGGGGGCGCGAGCGGCGCCGGGTGTAGGCGGTCGCCAGCCCGCCCGAGGAGGTCTCCCGATAGAGCGACGGCAGGGCGTTGCCGGTTTCCCACATGACCTTGACCACCTCGTCGAACGAGATGCGGTGACTGCCGTCGGTGGCGTTGGCATACTCGGCGCAGTGCAGTGCCTGGGCGGCAGCGAAGGCGTTGCGCTCGATGCAGGGGATCTGCACCAGACCCTCAACCGGGTCGCAGGTCAGGCCGAGGTTGTGTTCCAGGCCCATCTCGGCCGCATACTCCACCTGCCGGATCGTACCACCCAGCAGGTGTGACCCGGCGCCGGCGGCCATGGCACACGCCACCCCGACCTCGCCCTGGCAGCCCACCTCCGCGCCGGAGATGGAGGCGTTGTGCTTGACCAGGTTGCCAATCAGCCCGGCAGTCGCCAGGGCATGCAGGATGGCCGTGTCGGGGACAGTGTAGGCATTTTGCAGGTAGAGCAGGACCGCCGGCACGATGCCGCACGAGCCGCAGGTGGGTGCGGTGACCACGCGACCGCCGGAGGCGTTCTCCTCGGCCACCGCCAGCGCGTATGCGGAAAGCAGTTCCAAACTGCGCAACTCGGTGCCGGCCGAGGCGGACTTGCGCTGGAAGATCCACGCCTTGCGGCTCAGGCCCAGCCCGCCCGGCAGAACCCCCTCCGCCTGCAGCCCGCGCCGGACCGCGGCCTGCATCACTTCCCAGACCTGGCGCAGGTAGGCCCAGATGCCCTCACCTTCCCGCTCCTGGACGTATTCCCACAGGTCCTGGCCGGTCCGCTTGGAGCGGGCGATGATGTCGGCCAGCGACTGCAGGTCGTAGACCTGCGGCGGGGGCGGGGCATCCTGCTCGCCGATCGCCCCGCCGCCCAGACTGAAGACCTGCCAGGGTTCCGAGGTCCGCCCGCCGGGCAGGACGGCTTCGAAGCGCATGCCGTTGGGATGGTAGGGCAGCACGATCTCCGGCTTCCACAGGATCTCAACCGTGTGCGGTGCAAAGGCCTGCTCGAGCGCCTTGTCGGTGCGGTGACCGCGGCCGGTGGCGGCCAGCGAGCCGTAAAGGGACACCCGGTATGCGGTGGCGTTGGGATAGCGTTCGCGAAACTGCTCGGCCGCCAGGTGCGGCCCCATGGTGTGGCTGCTCGAAGGGCCGTAGCCGATGCGGAAGAGCTCTCGGATCGATTCCATAAATATCTCCTGAACGGATAAGCACCTGCCGGGGAATTGTAACCCACTTCACTGCGTCGGCTCCGAGCGGAGGAATGGTTTCGTTGCTACGGGATAATCCACCTCCAAGGGGATTGTCCCGGGTGCGGATTCCGCCTATACTGGAACGCAGGACACCTTCACGCCCGTCCCTTCCTGGAGGAAATGCATGCGACCTGACTGGGATTCCTATTTCATGAAGATCGCCTATGCCGTCTCCGAGCGCAGCACGTGCGACCGGGCCCTGGTGGGCTGCGTCCTGGTCCTGGAGAAGCGCATCCTGACCACCGGGTTCAACGGCTCTCCGGCCGGGCAGGCGCACTGCGACGAGGTCGGCCACCTGATGGTCGACGGGCACTGCGTGCGCACGATCCACGCCGAAACCAACGCCATCATCCAGGCGGCGCTGCACGGGGTCTCGACCCGCGGCGCCACCTGCTACGTCACCCACCTGCCGTGCATCAATTGCACCAAGGTGCTGATCAACGCCGGCATCGTCCGGCTGGTCTACAGCGTCGCCTACCGCCGCGACGAGAACGCCATGAACTTCCTCGATGCTGCCCAGATCGAGGTGGTCCAGAATGCTTACGTTCCGGAGAGCGGCGCGGCCGCCACGGCCGAATAACCTTCTGCCGCCGTCCCCGGACCGGCGTATTATCCGGGGAATTATCCGTACGCAATTTAGAGGTGCCGAGATGAACACGATCGAAATCGAAGGTCAGGACCAGTTACTGGTTGCCGCCCGAGCGGGGGACCATGAAGCCTTCGAGCGGCTGGTCGAACCCTTCCGCCGCGAACTGCTGGCCCATTGCTACCGCATCCTGGGGTCGATGGAGGATGCCGAAGACCTGCTTCAGGAAACGCTGCTACGGGTCTGGTTGCGCCTGGAGACTTTCGCGGGCCGTGCCTCGCTGCGCGCCTGGCTGTACAAGGTGGCGACCAACGCCTGCCTGGACGCCCTGGACGCCCGCCGCCGGCGCGGCCTGCCGCGCCTGGTCCATGCCCGCGGCAACCCGCTTGCCCCACTGCCGGCGCCGGAAAAGCAGGCCGCCTGGGTGGAGCCCTTCCCGGATGAATGGGTGGATGGCCAGCCGGAGGTCTACCCGGAGGCGCGCTACGACCGCCGTGAGAGCATCACCCTGGCGTTCGTCGCTGCGCTGCAGCGCCTGCCGGGACGCCAGCGGGCCGCGCTGCTCCTGCGCGACGTCCTGGGTTTCGGTTCGGACGAGACCGCGACCCTGCTTGAGATGACGCCGGCGGCGATGAACAGCGCCCTGCAGCGCGCCCGGTCCAGTCTGAGGCAGGCCGGAGAGGCGCCCGGCGCCCACCCGCTGGACGCGCTCCATTCGAACCTGCTGACGCGCTACGTCGCCGCCTGGGAGTCTGCCGACGCGGCTGCCCTCGTGGCACTGCTGCGCGAAGATGCCGCCCTGACCATGCCGCCGCTGCCGGTCTGGTTCGGTGGGCGGGACGACATTCGCCGCTTCGTGGAGGATTATCTGTTTCAGGGATCCGAGCTGTTCCGCGTGCGGCTGGTTCCGGTGCGGGCCAGCGGCGCCCCGGCTTTCGCGGTCTACCAGCGCGATCCTCGGGGGGTGTTCCGCGCCGCCGCCATCCACGTCCTGACACTCGGGCAGGACGGCATCCAGACCATCGACGATTTTCTCAGCTTCGACGGGAGTTTGCTGCGCAGGTTCGGGCTACCGCTCACGGTTTGACCGATGAATTTGGCCGGGAAGCGCCGTCATATAGATCAGAGTTTGATGGTATCCCGACCCAACTCAAAAGGAGAGAACCATGAGCCAAGATTTAACCTTATTCCTGCTGTCCATTCGTGGCGAACTGGCGGCTCCAAATCTGGAAGGTGCCCGCAAGACGCACAATGCCACGGCCGGCGCACCGGCCAATATCAAGGTGGCCCAAGCGCTGGGCGACCTGAGCCACAAGGTCCACGTCCCGCTGCACGCCGATGGGAAAGGGGCCGGCGAGTTCCTGATCCTGGACGTCTGGAACAACCTTGACGGCCTGAACCAATTCTTCGCCAACCCGACCGTCCAGGAACAGGCCGGTGAAATCTTCAGCCGGCGCGATCCCGTCGTGTGGATTCCGGCTGAAGGGTTTGTCAGCTACCATCTGCCGGCTCCGTTCGGGGCCAACGACCGCGTCGTCTCGGTCGCGCGCGGACCACTGCCCGGCCTGGACAAGGCTATGAAGATCCATAATTCCGGCTCGGCCGGGATGATCAACTCGGCGCGGCAGGCTGGCAACCTCTCCCACGAAGCCTGGCTGCGCATGGCCCCGCCCGGTGCCGCTCAGCCGCCGGAGCTGATTGCCATCGATGTCTGGGTCGATCACGATCGAATGAGCGAGTACTACGACCGCCCCGAGTTCATGCAAACCCTCGACGGGTTGTTCACGACCGAGCCCGATTTCTCGGTCTGGACCCATCCCAAAGGCGATTGGGTGGAGTGGTAATTCATGTAGAAAAAGGGAGCTGGATCTTCCAGCTCCCTTTTTTGATCCGGGCGTCCCTCAATTCGAGCGATTCGGATGGTTCGACAGCCGGGTTGGTTGACCAGGCGAATAGTACAGGATCCTGCGCCCCGGGAAGGCCGCCGCCAGTCGGGCATCCCCGGCCGGGTCGCTGCTGACCGCAAAGATGAACGGGGAACTCAACCAGGGATTTTCCAGCTCAAGCAGGCCGGCATAGTCCGTCCAGGATTTCTGCTCGTGGACGAAGACCAGGGCCGGGGTCTCCTGGCGCGCCGCGGAGGTCAGGAAGGGGGCCATCTGCGCCGGGTGGATGCCGTACAGCCCATAGATGGAGGTCAGCCGGGCGGGCAGGTAGTCCGCCAGGTTATACCCGATCAAGCCCAGCAGGCCGAGCGTGACCAGCCCCTGCCAGGCCCACGCAACCGGGCGTTTCCCCAGCCAGCGGACCAGTCGGACGAGCCCGGCCGCACTCAGCAGGGTCAGGCAGAAGAGGCCTTCGTAATAATAGCGCGGGCCGTAACGGGTCACATACGCCCAGTAGAACAGGTAGACGAAGACCAGGCTCGGGAAGACCAGCGCCACCCGCCCCGCGGGGCGGTTCTTCCAGGCCGCCCAGACCCCGAACGGCAGGAGCAGCCACGAGAAGGAGCCCCACCCGAACAGGTCCCGGGCGGCGGCACGTAACATGATCCACGCGTTCGACACAGCCTCGGCGGGCGTGTAGCCTCCTGGATAATCGCTGACTCCGGGGCCGAATCCGAGCCGGTCGAAGCTCCACCACAGCGTGTAAGGATCCTTGAAGGGGCTGCCGGTCACGGCCGCCTGCCAGGCGAACAGCAAGCCGCCGACGGCCAGCGCCAGCCCACCAACCGCCAGCACCCGCACGCGGACCCGGGTGCTGCCGCGCCACAAGAGCGCCAGCCCCCAGCCGAAAAAGGGCAGCCCCACGCCGACGGCGGTCAGCGGGCGGGTCAGGACCAGCAGACCCAGGCCCAGGCCGGCCAGCGGAACGGTGATCCATCCGGGGATGTGCCTGGCACCGTCCGCCGGCTGCTCCTGCACCGGGAAGAGCTCCAGCCAGGCAAGGACGAAGGCCAGGCTCAGGACCAGTGCCCAGGGATGCGAATCCAGCGAGCCGGAGTTGATCAGGAAGAAGGGCGAAAACACGGTCAGCAGGGCGGCCAGCAGACCCGTACCTCCGCCGAACAGCCGCTGGCCCAGCCGGAAGGTCAGCCAGACCGCCAGCCCGCTGAGCAGCGGGTTGACCCAGGTGCGCGCCCCGAGCAGGATGCCGAACGCCAGGAGCATGGGCCAGCCGGGCGGGTACTTGGCGGAGCGCACCCCGTTGGCGTCGACGACGAAGGGGACCGCCAGGCTGGCCGGGTCGGGTGGGGTGGGGACGGTCAGCTGGCCGTGGGCCAGGACCTTGGCCTGCCAGACGTACGCCATTTCGTCTTCGACGTGCGGCACGGCTTCGAAGATGCGCGTGGCGACCAGGTAGGAGGCCGCAGCGCCTGCCAGGCTGAGCAGGAGAGCGACCCAGGTTGCCCGGGCCAGGATGCGTTGGGAGAGCGATTTCCAAAAGGCCATCAGGGTTCGATCCGCAAGCTTGATGGGTACATTATAATGCGCATAGTCGATCACTGGATGGAAGGTGACTCTTCGGCTGTAAAACGCCCGGGGCGGGAGCGGATCTCGAGCAGGATCAACGCCAGTCCCAGGCCGGCCAGGCCGAGCAGCTGGCCCGGACGGAAGCCCGCCAGGGTCGCGGGGCTGTCGCCGCGGAAAGCCTGCAGGAAAACGAACATGCCGCTGCTCAGAGCGGCAAACCTCAGGAACAGCCTGCCGCTGCCGGCTGACCGGCTGAACTGCCTCCACAGTGCCGCCAGGACGGCGACCGCCCCGAGAGTCTCGTAGACCTGGCTGGGCTGCCTGCGCGCTCCCCATAACGGAATTCCCCACGGAAGGGA
>Ga0335071_10007612_pt1 | contig 11147 bp, 9 predicted proteins | sample Lox_Sample_15_FD_206724 | JGI IMG/M metagenome (GOLD analysis project Ga0335071, IMG submission 206724) | Soil microbial communities from Loxahatchee National Wildlife Refuge, Florida, United States - Lox_Sample_1.5 | ecosystem: Environmental > Terrestrial > Soil > Wetlands | place: USA: Florida...
CATCGGTCGGCGCGCTGCTCCTCCAGTATCGAACTGAGCGAACGGCCTTCAACGAGGTCGGCCATGCTGAGGCGGGCTCGTGGCGCGGTAGCGGGGATTAAGTGTCCTTCAGCGATGAGCTCGTCGCGCAATTGCTCGGTACGAGTGAGCGGAACCAGCCGGGCCACGGGGCGGCCGCGTTCGGTGATGTGGATGATGACGCCAGCCTTCGCCTTCGCCACCCACGCGCCGGCATTCTGAAGTAGTTGACGAATGCCGATCACTTCCATTGGCATAGTGTCGCACTTGAGTGCTACGTAAAAGCAGCAGCGCCGCCCACTGGCCCGGGACAGGTCGTCGGCGCGATGTTCGCGCTGGTTACGAATTGATGCTCAGCGCACCGCTGAGCACGCGCTGCTCGATCAGGTCGACGCCGCGAGCGACCCCGCCGGTCGCCGCGAAGCCCGCCGCCACCCGCCGCGCACCGGCCGTCATGGTCATCGCCTGCTGGACCTTGGCCGAAAGCCGTTTTGCCGTCAGCTTTTTCGCGGGCAGCCGGGTTCCGCAGCCCGCCACCTCGACCCGCCGGGCGACCTCGAACTGGTCTCGCCCGAACGGCACTACACACACGGGAACGCCTCGCGCCAAGGCCTTTTGGGTCCCGCCCATCCCGCCGTGGGTGATCGCGCACACCGCGCGGTCCAGTACCGGTCCGTGCGGGACGAACTTGACCACCGTGGCGTTGGGCGCCGGGGTGATGTCGCTCGGAAGCCCCGCGGGCAGCGTCGCGACCACGTGCACCGGCAAGTCCGCGAGCGCGGTCATCGCTGTCTTGACGAGCTTTTCATCCGCCTGCTGTTGCGACGACGTGGTGACCAGGACTATGGGCCGGTCAATCGACTCCAGCCACTCGGGGACCGCGTCCAGCGCGGGCTCATACATGCACGGGCCGATCATCTGCACGGCGTCGCCCCAATTGGACTGCGCATACTCGAACGGCTTGCCACTGGCCACCAGCATCAGCGGGGCGCGGCGGAAGAAGTCGTCGGCCGACTCGACCGGCGGGGCACCGGCGCTCGCGCGAATGCTGTTGCCCGCGGGCAAGACCGCTCTTTCCATCATCCCCAGCACGATAGGGCGAAGCGTGGCATCGCGGACCCGGCCCAGCACGCCCGGCAGCGGCGCCAGACCCAACCCGAAGGGCGGGACCCCGCGTGACTGCAGCGGCGGCGTGTACGGCGAAAAGCACGCCCAGGGGGTGTCGCCCGCGTCCGCGACCGACAGGGCGCCCCAGCAATTGACGTCGACCACCAACGCATCGGGGCGCGTCCGGGCGACCGCATCGGCGAAGTCGGCGACCTCGTACGCCGCGCGTCGGCAGAACACGTCGACGGCCCTCTTCAGGGCACCGCGCGGATTGCCGGCCTTCCAGTCGTCGTTGGCGATCGCCTCGATTCGCGGGTCGATGATGTCGGCGACGAAGCCCAGCTCCCGCGCCATGTCCACTCCCGTGGACAGCGTGCGCAGATGGACCTCGTGACCGCGGGCCGACAATTCCAGCAGCAGGGCGCTGAACGGGAACAAATGCCCGAGCGCCGGCGAGGTGTAAGCCAAAATTCTTGCCATTGTTCTCACGTCTCTGGGTGCGGGACAAACATCGTTGTCTCACATTGTTTCGGGTAATCGGTTCCGCGTCAGTACGGCTGGCAACCATATGCAGTGGGGGCCAGCCGCTATCGCATGGCCCTGACACCCGCGCGGTTGTCTCGGGCGCGAATAGTGCTGGCACCCAATGCGAATGCCAGCCAGTTGTACCGACAGGCGACCCCCGCGTGAGCGACACTGTGAACATGTCAGCAACAACCCTACTCAGGCGCCGCTGCTACGTCTTTCCCTTCAGCACAGCGGCGTTCGGCCAAGGGTAGGCGTCCGTGTGTAGCGCCGTCGTCCTGCTGTCGCTGCTCGCGGCGGTCGACCCCGTCCGGATCGGCATCACGGCGCTCCTGGTTTCACGGCCGAGGCCCATGCTCAATCTGCTCGCCTTCTGGCTCGGCGGCATGGCAGCTGGCATCGGGGCGGCGCTCGCCGTACTGCTTTTTCTGCGCCACTTCACGACCTCCGTTATACGAGTGGTGGTTTCGGCCACCAGCAGCCCGATCACCGCGTACCTACAGGTCTCGATCGGCGTGCTGGCGGTCTCCTTCGCCACCCTGCTGCTCGCGCGCCGCTGGGCGCGTCAGCGGCTGCTCATGCCGGTGAGCGGTGGTGGGTCCCCGACCCTTCAACTGGAGCCCGACACCCCGCGCACATCCCGCCGCCTCTCGATCCGCGGCCGGCTCGAAGTCGGGTCGTGCTGGATGGCGTTCGTCGCAGGCGTCGCATTGGCGACCCCGCCCGTCGAGTACATGGCCGCGATCCTCGCGATTTTGGCCTCCGAACCCGCCGCGCCTGCCCAGTTCGGGGCCGCCCTCATGTTCACCGTGGTGGCGTTTACGGTCGTCGAGATCCCCCTCATCACGTATCTCGCCGCGCCGGCGCAGACGCTGGCCGTCGTCCAGGGGGTGAACGATTGGATAGGCCAGCGGCGCCAGGCCATCCCCGGCTTGGTCGCTGCCGTATCGGGTGTCTTACTGGTGGCTACCGGAATGGGTAGGGTCTAGCACCGGAACCGCGTCAGCGCAGCGCCTCCATTGCCACGCCCAGTTGCCGCAGCGCCTGCTCGGCCAGCTTGGCCATGGAGCTCCGATTCCCGGGCTGCACCCAACGTTGGAAGGCATCGCCGAGGGCGAGCGCGCCGACTTGCGCGGCCAGGTTCGCGGTGGACGATTCCACCCCGCGCTTGATGAGCGTGTCGACCATCGCCGCGGTCAGGGCGGCGGCCTTGAGCAGGTCACGCTCCTTCAGTTCCGGAGTGCCGTCGATGACCGCCTGACGTTTGGCAAGGAACTCTCGCCGGTCATCTGCCAAGCCGGCGGCGAACGCGGCGAGTGCGGCGCCGACCGCTGCCATGGGCGTGGCCTCGGCGGGGCACCCGCAATGGCGTCGGCGAACATCTCGCGGTACGCGTCCTGACCGCGGAAGAGAATCTCGCGTTTGTCGGCGAAGTGACGAAAGAAGGTGCGTTTGCGCCCTACCCGGTCCATTCTACGTCGTGTCGCTCAACCGATCACCGCCGATATCGAAGCGGTCGCGCGAGCCGCCGGCGAAGGTCATCTCCGCCTACCAATCGCCCAAGCGGTGCCACTACCGGAAGCAATCCCGGCGCTCACGGAACTGGAACGAAACGGCACTGCGAAGCGGGGCAAGCTCATCATCCTGCCCGGCTAAGCCATCTGATAGACACGGTCAGATTCGCGACCACCGCGGGAGAAAGCGAACGCGTTTGCACTGCACGCACTTCCCGATAGCGTCCCGATGCTTGCGACACGAAAGCATGACCTCTCCGCAGCACTGGTTTCTTGCCGCCCATCTGGCTGGCTTCTTGCAGCGCCACAACATAATAGGGCGAAAAACCTTGAGCCGGATGACAAGGTCGCACGGTAGGTCGAACTTCAGCCTATCCAAAATCGCTGTCTCCGGCCCGTTCTGGTTGCCGGTTCTCACCGCAGCGCCTCCTCGTCTCCGACAACGTCCACCCCATTAAGGGTGGATGCCAACTCCCTCAATGTCATCGACGCTGGCGTCCATCAACGGTTGCAGGGCAACCACAGTGCGACATACTCGCCAGCTGCAAGCGTCTGGGCGCTCGACTTCAGGCACCGTGATCGATGTCAGCGGCCAGGTTCAGAGCTTGCGCTACTTGGCTTCCAATGCGTACACGCGTTGGCTGCCCACCACTGGATGCTCCGGATCGCGGACGGCCTTGCGGGCCTCTGACTGTTTCCGCAGTCGCGAAACCCATTGGGGCGCCCACCAGTTCGCCCGCCCCATCACGTGCATGAACGCCGGAGAGAGCAGCATGCGCACCAGTGTGGCGTCGGACAGCACCGCCAGCGTCAGGCCGACCCCGAACATCCGCATGAACGACACCTGGGCGGAGATCAGCGCGGCGAACGAAATCGACATGATCAACGCCGCTGCGGTGATCACGCGCCCGGTCCTGGCCAGGCCGAGCGCCACGCTGTGGTCGTTGTCGGCCGCCGTCCGGTTGGATCCCAGCCAGTACTCGTAGATCCGCGACACGAGGAACACCTCGTAGTCCATCGACAGGCCGAACGCAATGCAGAACAACACGACCGGCATGGTCAGCACCAGCGTGCCGGTAGCGGTGGTCCCCAGTCCGCCGAGGTGGCCGTCCTGGAAGATCCACACCAGGGCGCCGAACGAGGCGGTCAGGGACAATCCACTGAGCAGCAACGTCTTCAGCGGCAAGACCACGCTGCCGGTGAGCCGGAACATCACCACGAAAGTGATCAGGGCGATGGCCGCCAGGACGAAGGACAGCCGGGACGTGATGGCGTTGGCGGTATCGCGGTTCACCTGGGCGGTCCCGGTGATCAGGACCGGCTCACCGCCCGGACCCGCGATCGCGTGTAGTCGGTCCAGCTGCGTCTGGGAGACATCGGAAAAGAGCGGCGCGCTGCTCGCCACAGTGAGGAACGCGCTGCGGTCGGCGACACCCGCTTCGGCCGTCGGGGGTCCGACACGGGAGCCGGCGACGAACGTGCCACCGGGTGACGACACCGACGGCACCCCGGGCACCATCGACAGCCGGGAGGCGTACGCGTCCAACATGTTTGGCGTGAGGTCGCGGCCGTCCGGAATGACCACGGTGAGACTGGTGGCCACGTCGGCGCTGAACTTCGTGCGCAGCTGGTCGCCGACCTGACGGGCCGTACTCGAGGCCGGTAGCACGCGATCGTCCGGGATGCCCCACTTCATCCCGAACAACGGCATGCCCAACGCGACCAGCAGGGCGGTGAGGGCAAGCCCGAACGGGACCGCCCGGCGCATCACGAAATGGGCCAGTCGGTAGAAGAACGTCTGCTCGACCGGGCGAGGGGGGTGCTTGAGCTGGCGGGAATTTAGTCGCGGGCCGACCAAGGCAATGGCTGCGGGTGTCACCACAATCGCCGCGGCTACCGCGAGCGCCACCACCGCGATTGCGGCATACCCGAATGACTTCAGGAATGGGATCGGGAAAAACATCAGTGCCGACATCGACAGCGAGACGGTCGTCGCCGAGAAGAGCACGCTCCGGCCGGCGCTGACCATCGTGCGTACGAGCGCCGCGTCCCGGTCGGCACCGCTGTCGATCTCGTCCCGGAACCGGCTCAGGATCAGCAATGTGTAATCGATCGCCAACGCCAGCCCCATTGCCAGCAGCAGGTTGAGCGCGAAGATCGAGACGTCGGTCACGCAGGTGAGGGCACGCAGCACCGCCATCGATCCGAAGATGGCGATACCGCCTACCACCAACGGAATTGCGGCCGCAGTAAACCCACCGAACACCCACACCAGCACCAGAAAGCTCACCGGGACCGCGATGGTTTCCATCACCTTGAGGTCTTTTCGGGTCTGACTGGTGATCTGCGCATCGACCATGGCCTGGCCGCCGGCGCGTACCGTCACACCGTCGCGGCTGTGCACGACCTGATCGCTGAGCGCCTCGGCATGCTTGCCCGCCTCGTTGCTACCGCCGGTGATGCTGGCGACGATCAGACCGACCTTGCCGTCGCGGCTGAGCAGGCCTGTTGACGCCGACGGCGGCGCCGTCCACGGCGAGGTCACGCGCGCCACATAGGGGGAGGTGCCAAGCTGGCGCACGATGTCAGTGCCGACCCCCTGGGCGGCAACGCTTTTGATGCCGTCGTCGGAGCTGACGGTGATCAGTAGCTGCGTGTCGCCCTGGTTGAACCGCGTTGCCAACATCTTCGTCGCGCGCGTCGATTCCGCGTTCGGATCCTGAAACCCGCCCGCGGACAAGCTATGCGTCACCGGCAAGCCAAACACCGCCGTCGTCACCATGGCGAACAGCGCGAGCGCAATGATCCGCCGCGGCGCGCGGATTCCCAGTCGAGCCAGCCGCTCCAAGGCGTTCAAAAGCGAAGCACCGCCCCTTCGATGGTGAGTCCGGGGCCGAACGTCAGGAGCACACCGTGCTCCCCGCGGCGCGGCTTGTCGACGCGCAGGATGTTTTCCAGCACCAGCAGCACCGTGGCCGACGCGCAGTTGCCGGCGTTGGCAAGCACGTCCCAGCTCGCGCGCAACTGCTCGGGCTCCAAGGCGAGCTGCTTGCCCAGCTTGCGAACGATCTTGGGGCCACCGGGATGAATGCCCCAATGGGCGACGTCGTCTTTCGAGAGGCCCAGCGGTGTAAGAAGTCTGGCCAGGAAGGCGTCGATGTTCTCCTCGAGAACCGCAGGGACCCCGGCGGCCAGGGTCATCCAGAACGACCGGTTGCCGATGTTCAGGCTCATCATCGTGTGCTGGTCGTAGAGTTGCTCGGTGTGCGTGCGCAGGAACTGAATTCCAGCGCCGTCCGGGGCCGACCCCATCAGCATCGACACGCTGGCGTCGCCAAACAGGGCCTGCGTGATCAGCGCCTCCACCGGATCCTCGCCGGGCATCAGGCTTTCCCGGATGTGCGCGGAGCTCAGCTCGGTGTTGTTGCAGATCACCAGCTCATCCGGGCGGGCGGCGACGCTGTCCATGGCCACCTTGATGACGTTGAGCGCCGCGTAGCAGCCCATGTGTCCGATGAAGGTGCGCCGCAGATCCGACCGCAGCCCAAGCTCTTTGGCGAGCATCAGGTCGGGGCCGGGGTTGACGTATCCGGTCGAGCACGCCATGACGAAGCTGCCGACCCGCTGGGTGTCGAAGTCGCCGATCGCCTCCTTCAGGGAGCGCGAGGCGACGTCGATGACGGCCTCGCTGTGCGCCGCCATCCGGTCGCCGGTCATCAGCGCACTGACTTCCCGCAGGCTGTCCGGGTCCCACATGATGTGGCGTTTCCGGACCTTGGTCGATTCGACGATCCGCTTCACGTACGGGACGGTCGACACGCGCCTGAAGAATTCCGCGGTCTCCTCCTGGTTCACCTCGAAGGGCGGATGCGCGGACGCGATGCCGAGCAGCGTGGGCCGGTGGTGCACGGCGCCGGCCGTCACGTGCGACGGAGAGAGCGCATCCAACGGATCTGATCGATACATGGCTGTTGTTCCTTTTCGCTCTAGCCGACGAACCGGTTGTTCTTGCCGCGCCGTGCCAGCGCGGCACGGGCGTGCAGGAGTTCTCCGTTGGCCGCCTGGATCAACAATCTTGCGGCGGTGACCTTTTTGGGCGCGGCCAACTGTCCTGTCTGCCACTGGGTGAGCGCCTCGCGCCGGCGCAGCTTGCCGCTGCTGGTTCGCGGCAACGTGCCGGGTGTCAGCAGTTCCACGTGCGCCGGCCGGATGCCGGTGTGCTGCTGAACGCGCAGCGCGACGTCGTGCGCGAGGTCCGGGGTGGCGTCGGCGGTCGTTTCCACCAGCATCGCCAGCGCCTCGTCTTCCTCGCCCGGCGGCACGAATCCCACCGCGACCGCGCAGCCGGTGCGAACGCCGGGCACGCCGTCCAGCGCCGCCTCGAACTCCTCGGGCGCGTGGTTGGCGCCGCGGACGATGACGATGTCTTTCTGGCGGCCGCACACGTAGAGCTCGCCGTCGTGGATGAACCCGCGGTCGCCCGTGTGGAGCCAACCGTCGTGCAGCGCCTGGTCGGTCAGGTCGGGGCGGCCGAAGTAGCCGTGCATGATGCTGGGTCCCGAGGCGAAGATGTGGCCAACCTGATCGTCCGGCAGCACAACTCCGCGGTCGTCCCGGACCTCCACCGCCATGCCGGCCAGCGGCTTTCCCACGCTGACAATCTCTTTGGCGCCCGGCTCGACGACGCTCTCGGACGCAAGCTTGTCGCCGTCGACACCGAGAGCCTTGAAGATGGTGCCCGCGGGCTTGAACGTCACGGCCAGCGACGCCTCCGCCATGCCGTAGCACGGTGTAAACGCCGACGGCTGAAAGCCCCACCGTCCGAACCGCTCGGCGAACCGCCGCTGCGTCTCGGCGCTGACCGCCTCGGCACCGTTGAGGCAGATGTCCCACGAGGACAGGTTGACACCGTCGAGTTCGTCGTCGCGGATGCGCTTGAGGCACAGGCCGAACGCGAAGCTGGGCGCGGCCGTGATGGTGCCCCGGTGCCGGGAGATGGCACGCAGCCAGGCGCCGGGCTCCGCGACGAAAAGCTCGGGCGGGAGCAGGACCAGCGTTCCCCGGACGTAGAAGGCGCTGAGAAGGTTTCCGATCAGCCCCATGTCGTGGTAGAGCGGCAGCCACGTCACACCGACCGGGGGAACACCGTCTGCGGTGATGTAGTGCTCGAGTGTCGCGAGGTTGGCGAGCAGGTTGGCGTGGGTCAGCGCCACCGGCTTGGGGTCGCTGGTTGTGCCCGAGGAGAATTGGATGACCGCGATGTCGTCGGCGGCGACGGTGACGGCCTCGGAGACCGGTCCGCCGAGCCCGGAGGCCGTCACGCAGCCCAGGGGCGGTGCCGAGTTCGCCACCGCCACACCCAGGAAGCGCCGAATGCGGTCGTCGGTCACGACCATGACAGCGTCGACGGCCTTGAGCATGGCCGTCGTCCTGCGGTGAAACTCGTCGAGCTTGCCCAGCCGCAACGGCGGATACAGCGGAACCGGAACGGCGCCCGCGCACAGCACGCCGAAGAAGCTCTCGACGAACTCCGGGCCGGTGGGCAGCACGATCGCGACGCGGTCACCCCTTTGGACCCCGCGCCGCGTCAGGTCCGCGGCGACGGACAGGGCCCGCTCACGGATGTGGCTGAACGGCACTTCACGGTCGCGCTCCCTGCGGTCGACGAAGACCAGGCCGCGCTCGGATTGGGCTGCACCGTCGAGCATTTCGACCAGGGTGGCGAACTTCGGCCGGATCGCCGGTATACCCCTCACGATTGCTCCCCGACACGGTCGAGCACCAGGTTGGCCAGGTCGGCGACGGTGCTGAGGTCTTCGGCGTCCTCTTCCTGCAGCTCGATGTCGTAACGCGCCTCGATCTTGAAGACGACCGACATGAACTTGAGTGAATCGAGGCCGGCGTCCTGAAGGACCGAGTCCGCCGCGAGCTCGGCGCCCTCCGTCTCGGCGCTGACGAGGTCGATGATCTCCTGGGTGAGCATGGCCAGTGACGCAGACTCTTGTGTCGGGTATTGCATGCCCAGAAGTGTTGTCGGCGCAGCCGCGATGAGCTTCCCTGCCACCGCGAATCGTTCCTACTGGTTAGCCGCAAGATCTTTCGGCGAGCTGGCGGGTATGCCGCACGTCACTCTTCCCGCTGACGGGAGCGCCGCGTTCCGGCCACCCGGTATGCGCGAGGCCTCGTCAAACGGGAGCAGCCAGGCCGTATTTCGGTCCGAGGGTGGCGACGGCCTTCTTGAGCTGTTCGCCGAGCTCGTCGAGACGATCCGCCTGCGACGCGTCGATGGCCGCGCTCACGGCAGCGATCAGGCTGCCGTCCGGAGCGAGCAAGGGCGTGGCCACGGCATAGGCGTCGCCGAGCGTGACTCCCCGGTTGAAGGCCAGCCGGCTCGACCGGATATCGGGCAGCTCGGCGAGAAACTGCTGCACCTCGCCCGCCTGCTCCGGGCTGGCGAGGTCGAGCAGGCGGTACATCTCCTTTTCGGACACGTTGGCCAGCAGTGTCTTTCCGGCGGCGCTCGTGTACAAGGGGCGCCGGGCGTGGATACGCGCGACGAACCGCAGGCTCGGCGATTCCTCGCCCACCAAGTCGGTGAAGATGATCGCGTCGCCGACGCGCACCCCGACAAGCACGGTGCAGCCGAGCGTTTCGCTCAGCTCGGCCACGAATTGGTGATCCAGCGACAGAGCGGCCAGCTTGTTGGCGCGCGCGGCGAGGATGAACGGGCCCGGCCCGAGGAAAAACCTCCGCTCCCGCTCGACGAGGTAGCCGCAGGCCAGCAGCCCGTTCGTGAGCTCCTGCACCGAGCTCTTCGCCGCATCCAGAGCGGTCGCCAGCTCCGCGAGCGTCAGGCCGCGCGGGCTCAACGAGACGGTCTCGAGGATCTGGACCACTCGGTCGACCGTGCGGTGCGGGCGGGCAGGCATGCCGCCGACGGTAGCAAGCTCGCCGCGAGAATCCCGACAAGGACTTGCTAACGCGGCGCGCGACGCAGTACCGTGTCGAAAGTACGTATACCCGGTTTTTTATCTGTAAATACGTAGGACACCTCGAGAGAATCCCCAAGAGAACAAAGGACCCGCATCGCCATGACCATCGGCAACGACTCGTCAACCGCGCGGACCGCCGACCTGCCGAGGGTTGATCCTCCCGACCGCGTCAGCCGCCCAGTTCGCGCCTACGCCGCCTTCCTGGAAACCGAACTCGGCCGCTGGATCGCGAAAAACGTTGCGCCGAAGATCGACCCGTGGTTGCTGCGATCCACCGGGGGCCGGTTGAGCATGGGACTCATGCTCCCTTCAGCGCTGCTCACCACCACGGGGGCCAAAACCGGGCAGCCCCGCACCAATCCGGTCTTCTACTTCCACGACGGGCCCGACGTGATCGTCATCGCCTCCAATTACGGCAATGGCAACAATCCCGCCTGGTACTACAACTTGCGCGCAAATCCTCGTGCGCAGATCTCGACCAATGGCGGCGGCCCACTGCTGAGCGCGACCGAAGTCTGCCATCCCGCGGAGCGAGACCGCGTGTGGGCCATGGCCGACCGGGTCTACCCGCTGTGGCCCGACTATCGCCGACGCGCCGCGCGCGCCCACCGCACCATTCCGATCGTGCGACTTCGCGCCATCGCGGGCTGACGGTAGGGCCTCCGCGCCGCCGGGCGGTCACCCGGCGATGCCCGGCCGCGCCGGCACCGGTGATACCGGCACCCTCACGTCGAGCAACCTTGCCTCCGGCGAATCCCGTGTCGAACCAGGCGAGTTCACGAACATCGCTCCGCACGAGCGGCTGCGTCCTGCCGCCGATCGCCGGCCGAACCGCGCGTGGTACACCCGCTCGGCGCCGGCGCGGGGGCCCGTCGAAAAAGACACGTTTCAGGACTTGCAATGCGACGGCAGTCACGATACATTATCCGCATATCCGGTTATTAGTACGTAAATACGTACACAATGAAAGGCTTACCGATGACCGCACCCA
>Ga0335071_10007614_pt1 | contig 11146 bp, 7 predicted proteins | sample Lox_Sample_15_FD_206724 | JGI IMG/M metagenome (GOLD analysis project Ga0335071, IMG submission 206724) | Soil microbial communities from Loxahatchee National Wildlife Refuge, Florida, United States - Lox_Sample_1.5 | ecosystem: Environmental > Terrestrial > Soil > Wetlands | place: USA: Florida...
AAAGTCGGGGCCATGCACCATCACTTTCTCGAATCCGATGTTCGTTCCGGTTTCGAAAAGGATTGTGGTACCGGGAGACAGCGAGGTCGTCGTTGAGTCGAACTTCCTGGATCAGGCAGGGTTTATTGTCATAAGGGTTTTACCATGGGGGGAGGTCTACATCGACGACCACTACCGCGATACGACTCCGCTCGACAAGCCCCTCATCGCGAGTGCCGGAACGCGGAAGATCAGAATCCATAATCCTGCTTTTGAGGATCTCCTTTATGAGGCGGCTGTCGTGAAGGGAGATACGCTTCGTCTCTCCTTTAATCTCGAGGAGCGGAAAAGGCCATGATCGGTCTCGGCAAATCGTGGTCCGTTTTCCTTCCCTGCATGATTCTCTCCACTGCCGTACCATCCCTTGCACAAACGGCTGGCCTTGATGATTCTGAGGCGGTGAAGATTCGTCAGCTTTATGAATCGGGGTCCTATTCATCGGCGGAGCTGGAGGGACGGAGAGATCTGGACCAGCCGGGGTTGAACGACTCTGTTCGGGTTCAGATCGAAAAGTATATCGCCTTCTCGCTTATTGCGCAGGATAGATCCGCATTTGCCGAGCCTCACTTCTGGAACATCCTTCAGCGCGACTCGAGCTTTGCCCTCGATCCTCAGCTCACTTCACCCAAGATCCTCAATATCTTCGACAAGGTTCGCCAGAATTTCTTTGCGGCTCGGACGTCGCTCCCCATCGCTCACCCGGGCGCATCTGGCAGGAGTGAAGTCTCATTTCGAACCGCCCTTTTCCCCGGATGGGAACAACTCCACGATGGACGCTCGACAAGTGGCTACGCATTCATCGCGGCTGGAGGCGTGGAAGTCTTCGGGTTCATCTATTGTGACGTGCAACGAAGGAGCGCGCGCAACTCCTACCTAAGCGCCAACACACCTTCGCTTGCCGCGTCGCGGTATACCGTCTACAACCGGTACTACAAAGGGGAAATATACTCCGCAGCGGCTTTCGGGATCACCTACCTTCTCTCCGAAGTCGAAGTGCTGACATTCCAGGGTGATGGAGATCGGTATTCCGGAAGGATCTCCGCGACCGCAGACGGCCCTCTTCTTTCGCTCAGTTTCGGCTTCTAGTGCCGCTTCCCAAAAGTAATCTTGTGTTCTGATTTGGCGCTGGTGCAGTTTGGAGCGGCACTGCGTAATTGAATACAAGATCACTTAGTAGAATGGGTACTAGCTCCTCTCGATACTCCCGTGCACGTTTTGCATCGGGCAGTGCAATCTTTGCATCCCGCAGCTGAAATTCCGCAAATTCAACCAATTTTGAGGCATTTTGGATGGCATCTTGATTGCAGGAGGATAGCCATCGAATCAGATCAATGTACGTCAATGTTCAAACAGGCAGGAGGGATCATGAAGGCGCAACGTTGGATTACCATTTTCGTGTTCTCGTTTCTCTCTCTCTTTGGGCTCACGCGATCAGTCTACGCGCAAAGCGTGCCGGTTCTTTCACTCTATGTTGCCCAGGTTGATCCTTCCGGCGCGGTCAGGCTCTCCTGGCAGAATCCACTCAACACACCTTTCTCCTTCTATCTGATCTACCGATCGGACCTTCCCGTGAAGGACTCGACGAGCTTCTCGTTGATCGATTCGACGACCGACAGGGACTATGTGGATCATGTTCCGAACACGAGTCTCTCGAGCTCAAAAGGGTACGCCTATTTTGTCCGCGGCAAGTCGATGGAGGGCGTGTGGTTCTCTTCTAATACCGTCACCGTGGAAATCCCCCCGATTCCCCTGAAGAACGCTTTCCATCTCGATGCGAAGGAGGATAGGGGTATCGTCCGGCTGGACTGGACTCGTCCCGCATTGTCCTTGAGCACAGCGTACTCCGTCTACCGTGTGAACGAACTCTACACTCCGCTCGTCGAGGATGAACAGCCGCGAGGAGATACGGTCCTTGTGGCGACGACGTCGGACACAGTGTGTGTCGACACCCTTCCTCCGATGGTGATTTCGGTCAACTATCCGGGGGGGAACCTTGGGCCCACACCGAAGTTCTATGCCTATTTCGTCACAGCCACGACGACGTCGAGCATCCTCATTCAAAGCAACTTCGCGACGGTGATTTCGGTGGGACGAGACACGCGCGACGAGGTGAACATTACCTCTACGCCGCCGCTGACGGCCCAGGTCGGTGTCCAGTACCAATATACGGTGACCGCGGTTTCGTCGAACGCCTCTGCGGTGATCCATTATTTTGTCAACAACCCCCTCCCGGTCTTTGATGCGCCCGTCAGCTGCGACAGCGTCACCGGACTTATCACCATGACGCCCATGATGAGAGGGATCGTTCCCATTCATGTCGTCGCAAAATCGAGCGGCGGCGGGAGGGCCGATCAGGAGTTTCAGGTGATGGTCAGCAATTCCAACGGAATCATCGGCGGGAAGGTCACGGACACGCTCGGCCAGCCGATCAAGGGGGTCCTCGTTCGCGCGTTGAAACGCGACCCACACAATTGTTTCTCGTATGACGCGGTCACGGATTCCCTCGGTATGTACCGTCTGACGCACATCGATCTCGGCAGCTACTATCTCCATGCCATTCCCATCAACGGCACATACGCAGACCAATGGTTTGACGGCAAGAACTCCGCCGCGTTAGCCAACCCGGTTATCGTTGCCGATTCACCGTCGGTCGCCACTGCCGATTTCAAGCTGCGAAACAAGACCGCCGTTGTGCTTCCGGAATTTACGGTTGCGGGGAGCGTCGACGACACGCTCGGATTGCCTCTCCCTGTGAGCGGCACAAAGGTCTACTTCGTCAACGCCGATTTTGCCTTCAACGCCGCCTCCGTGCGCGATTTTCTGGAGCTGAACAAAGGGATCGATTTCAGGCTGAGGGGCAAGTCCAGGTTTGTTTTCAGCACCGGCATCGACTCGACCGGCGCCTATTCGATGAAGATCCCAGAAGGGATTTACATCGCCTTCGTCGTCTCGCCCGGTTACGCTCCGCAATTCTACAATGAAAAGGCGTATCTCCTCCTCAGCGATCTCATCCCGCTGACGGCGGACAGCCTGGATATCGACTTCAACCTTTCCGCCCTTCCGCCGCTAGCTCTCGGATCGATCAGTGGGGAGGTGCTCGATACGGTCGCGAACGCCGGTGTCCGCGCGCGAATGATCGCGTTCAGGGAGCCAGAATCGTTTGTCGCCATCACCGCGTTCCATCCAATCACGGCCTACTTCTCTGAGACTGATTCGCTCGGTGCGTACACCTTCACGGATCTTGTCCCGGGTTCGTATTATATCCTTGCGCTCCCGGTCGGAGATTACGCACCGGCGTTCTACAGCAACGGTTCGGAAGGACTTTCCTGGAGCAAAGCGACGGCGATCACGCTGAGCGGCAACGCGATCTCGGGTATCGATATTTATCCCCGGCCTCTCCCTGATTCGTCCCGCGGCTACACCTCGATCGGCGGTTCGGTGACCCGGTCCTTCGGCCCGAACCATGTCATCGGGCCGTTCCAGGGCGCGATGGTGTTCGCCAGCTACGCGAACGGAGGTATTGCCGGGTATGCTCTGACCGATGGCCAGGGCAGGTTCGTCATCGATGGCCTTGCTCCGGGCACCTATACGGTCTCGGCCGATGTCCCGGGCTACACCCTCGTCGGAAGTACTCAAAGCTCGCCAACGTACGATGGGAACGGATTGCCGGTCGCTGCGACCGCATCCCTGTCGTTGCAGGTTACGGAGGTGGAGAACGCGGCGGCAGTAGTTCCGACTTCGTACGACGTCGAACAGAATTTCCCGAATCCGTTCAACCCTTCGACGACAATCCGGTATACGATTCCGAAGGCCGGGATGGTTTCGGTGAAAATCTACAACATCCTCGGTCAGGTTGTTGCGACTCTGGTCGAAGCCAATCAGAGCGCCGGCACCTACAACGTGACCTTTAACGCCGCATCGCTCTCGAGCGGAGTCTATTTCTACCGGGTCCAGAGCGGATCGTTCGCGGTCGTCAAGAAGATGATGCTGCTCAAGTAACATTAACCTGGCGGGCGGATGGGCAGAAATGCAATAAACCTCCCTGTTCAGACGGCGTCTAAACAAGGATGCCGTCTGAGCAGGGTGTGCGTCTGCTGAACGGGGATGACTCCCGCACACCGATCGACGCCTTCGCACTGAACATTTGCCGTTTCCCGCACCCCTGATACCCTACTGCGCGGGTCGGCATCAAGAAGAGGAGATGAAGATGAAGGGAATTGCGAAAGCATGTCTGGGATTGAGTTTGTGCCTTCTGCTAGGGTCGCTGCTTGCCAGGGCCGAGGCCAATCCTCACATCAATTATCTTTCACCCCTCCCCGGATCGGCCATGAACAAGCCGGAGACCAACATCATCATACGGTCGATCACGGCGGTTGACGCCTCGACGGTAGTGGGCGGGATTGTCTCGGTCACCGGGAGCGTCACCGGACCTCATGTTGGCACCCTCACACTCTCCGACGACGGGAAGACCCTGCTCTTTACCCCCGCCGCTCCATTCGGCCTCGGCGAGCATGTGTCGGTGGTAGTTCGGGGTGGATTGCGACTGGGAGACGGCGAGCAGGTTGCGCCATTCGATTTCGACTTCACGATTGCTCGGAGTGTCCAAGCACCTGTCTCGATCGTGCAAATGCTGGGGATGCTCTCCCGAAACGCGAAGGAGCAAGTAACGGGGAAAAATCCGGCGACTGCGGAAGATTCCACGCTCCCTCCCGGTTTCCCCAGTCTGAGCGTATTAAAAGATAGCACGACCTCCCCGGGATCAATCTTTCTCGGCAGTTTCCCGTGGGTGGCGACGACGGTTTCGACTCCCTATCTCATCATCGCCGGGAACTCGGGACGTCCGGATTTCTACCGCCAGTTGAGCGCCACGGCGATCGACTTTGACCTTCAGCCGAACGGGCATCTTACCTATTTCGACGAAGGCCTCTTCCTGTTCGAGGAGCTTGATTCGTCCTACAACATCGTCAACAGCTACGCGTGCGGGAACGGATACAACACGGACCTCCACGAACTGAAACTTCTCCGGAACGGTCACGCGCTCCTCATCGGGGACGACGCGGAAACGGTCGACATGTCCAAGGTTGTTCCAGGGGGCGACAGCGTCGCGAATGTCGTGGGCATCATTGTCCAGGAGCTCGATGCCCAGAAAAACGTCGTCTTCCAATGGCGGAGTTGGGATCACTTCAAGATCACCGACGCAACGCACGAAGACCTCACCGCGAGCCAAATCGACTACGTCCACAGCAATGCTCTCGATCTCGATGCCGACGGGAATATTCTCCTCTCTTCCCGTCACCTTGACGAGATCACGAAGATCGATAGAACGACGGGGGCGATCATCTGGAGAATGGGGGGGAAGAACAATGAGTTCACCTTTGTCAACGACACGATCGGCTTTTCACATCAGCACGATATCCGGCGGCTCCCGAACGGTGATTTCACGATGTTCGACAACGGAAACTATCATACACCGGCCTTCTCCAGGGCGATCGAGTACCAGGTGGATGAGGCGAACAAGACCGCGACGCTTGTCTGGCAGTACCGCAACAACCCCGACTACGTGAGCGTCGCCATGGGGGATGTCCAGCGCCTAGCAAACGGCAATACCTTCATCGGCTGGGGAGCTTGCAACATGGCGGCGACCGAAGTGACGAGCGACGGCAGTAAACTCTATGAACTCTCCCTCCCCGACAATGTTGTGAGCTACCGCGCGCTCAGGTACGACTGGGAGGTTGCATCGACGACCGGTGTCGCCGCGGCCGTGCCGGTACCGGTTCCCGCGGTCATGATGCTCAACGGCAACTATCCGAATCCGTTCAATCCCGTCACAAAAATCTCTTTCAGCCTTCCGGCAACGGCTCCTGCGACCCTCAAGGTCTACAACCTTCTCGGCCAGGAAGTCACGACGCTCGTCGACGGGATCGTAAAAGGCGGTGTGATCCAGACAGTTTCATTCGACGGCTCTTCGCTTGCAAGCGGTGTTTACTTCTATCGCCTTGCGAGCGGACCGACGGTGAAAGTCGGTAAAATGCTCCTCATCAAGTAACAGACGCGAGGACTCCATGACGACCAACATCAAGGCTCTTGTTCTGTGGATAGCCGGGGGGATTTCGGTTGTGGCAGTTGTTGGATGCACAAACTCCACGCAGCCGATCGGGGGGAGCACGGTGAGCGGTGTGTCGACTCAGACACAAAGCTCCGTGGCGGCTTCGATCGCATCGGATGAGCTGACGGTATCAAGACTCAGCGGAATCCCCATCGACAGCAGCGATGGTGAGTTCTGTATCGCCTGGAACGAATTCGTCGGTCCTCTTGCAACGGGAACGACCCGCAGCGGGAGTGCCTCCGTTGTCGTGCTCGACACGACCTTCAGAGCGGCGGGGGAACGATGGTTCCGCGCAGGGGAGGATATCGGAACGGTTTATCTTGATTACGCCGGCAATCGCCGGACCTTCACGAAAGTTGAGGGGCCTTTCGGCGGCACCTTCTACTCGATCTTTGCGCGGCTGTTCGACCGATCGGATGCGGGGGTAAGTTTCGTCGGCGGAACGTCGTATGACTTTGAAGTGACCGGCTCTTCCTCGTTCTCGGCGGGGACGTTCTCCATCGAGACGCCTCCGGGTCTCATTGCAATTACCAGTCAGGCGGACAGCGATGCCGTCAGCGCAGACAGCGACCTCGTGCTCACATGGACGGGAGGGAATCCTTCGGGAAGCGTTCTTGTGAGAATAACGCCGATGATTCTTTTTGGACCCGAGGGTTTTGCGCCGTGCGGTCCCCGACGCGGCCCAATGGGATGGGGAGGTGTGCTCCCCGGAATAAGGAACGACGACCCCGGAGGGCCGATGAGAATTGATACAGGGTACGTCGTCCTGCTTGCGAACAACCCGGGCCGGGCGGTGGTGACTGCCGGGGACTTAAAGGCGATCCTGGACGGCTCGCCCGCGATTTCCGTAACGGTCTCTGAGATCACCTCAAGCTCCTTTGCCCACGACGGGGGGAGCTACCGGATCCTCATGCGTGACGGCGACCGGCGGATGCTTGTCGTGAAGTGAGGAGATGCGGTTTGAATGTTCCAAAGATGGATGCGAGAATGGAAACCTCGTTGCCGTCGGCAGAGGCTGGCTAAGGTGAATGGACGGCAATGGAGGAGGGCGGACCGGAAACGGTTCGCCCTTTTTTTGTACCTCGCGATCCGATTCCCCCCTCGCCAGTGCCTGGAACTCTTGATTTTTGTCACAATTTCAGGTAGGTTATTCCCGATCAACAGACAAATCTCCCGTACCTGCTGGATGGAACAACGCTTTGTGGGATGTCATTAAGCAGCGATCGCTCCTCATCCGCGAACCGAACGAAGTCCGGATCCTTCGCCTGGTGCGGGACAGCGGCGAAATCTCGCGCGTCGAAATCGCCAACGCGTGCGATCTCAACAAAGCGTACGTCACAGAGCTCGTCGCGAAGCTGATCAAAGCGGGCTTTCTGGAGACCTCCGGGAAGGACGAAGCGAACCCGAAGGTCGGACGAAAGCGAATCCTTCTCAGGTTTGTTCCTCTGGCGGGGCTTGTCGCCGGCGTGGATCTCGGGATGACCCACACGACCGTCGTTCTCACCGACCTTAACGCCACCATACTTCAGCGCAGAACGTTTGCCCATGCCGTCGAGACTCCCGCACGCGAAGTCCTCTCCCGGGTGATCGAAACGATCACGTCGCTTCTCGGTGAGGCCGGCTTCCCTCAATCCCGCCTCGTCGGGATCGGGCTTGGTGTGCAGGGACTGATCGACTACAAAACAAACCGGCTGACGATATCGCACAATAAGAAGTCATGGGAGGGGGAATCATTAAGCGATCAGCTCGAAGCGCACTTCAGGGTGCCGATGTATGTGGAGAATGATGTTAAGGCGATGACCGTCGGTGAATATCTTCTTGGCGCTGCGAAGGGGACGAAGAACCTCGTCAACCTCTTCATCGGAGACGGGCTCGGAGCCGGGATCATGATTCACGGCCGCCTCCATCGGGGTTTCACCTCGAGCGCGGGGGAGATAGGGTACACGGAGCTTGTTCCGTCATCCCATTACAGGGAACATTTTCCGCTCCTTTACAACGGTCAGACAATCTTCGGCCAGATCCTCACGGACGCGAATCTTGTCCGGAGTTACGCAAGGAAGAAGAACATTCCGGAGGAGCAGCTTTCCGTCATCTCAATCGCCGACCGGGAGGCGAACGGGGAAAACCTTGCGCGAGAGATCATTGAGGAGTGTGCCTCGCTTCTGAGTCTCCTCTGCATCAACCTCATCAATCTTCTTAACCCGGAGCTCATCCTCATCGGAGGCAAATTGGCACAAAGCTCGCCGGCCCTCATCAGCCTTCTCCGTGCCAAGATTCATACAGATGCCCTCTCGGTCCCTGCCGAAGCGGTGCAGGTTCGGGCAACGGCGCACGGGGGAGAGGCAGTGGCGTTAGGCGCGACGAGCCTCGTTCTTTATGAGATGTTTGAGCCACTCCACTCCCTTTCGCTTGATGCCGAGCGGATCAAGAACTCCGTAGCGTTGGGCGATGAGCCTGCCGCCGTTTAGCATTTTCCCAGCCCGTACGACCGCATCAATCATCCTTTGGCCCTGCTTCCTCGAGTTTGAGCCACAACACCCCCGTCTCAAATATTAATTCTTACGATCTGAAAAGAAAGTACTTGACAAATCGGAAAGAAAGCTCTATACTCGAATTAATTTGTTGGATCACCAAACTAATTACAAGTGGCCGAAGTAGTCTAAATTCTCAAAAAGTGCGCCATATTAGTTTGTATAAACAATAAAGTAATTAGAAATCGCCCCGCAAAGTGAAGAAGAGATACAACCAGATTACGAGCATCAACCCGAAGGTGGGGCGCAACATCAACCGTTCCATCATCCTCAACGCGATCCGGGAAAAACAGCCCATCTCCAGGACCAAAATCTCAAAGATCACCGGGCTGAATAAGAGCACCGTCTCGAACATCGTCACGAGCTTGTTGGATGAAGAGCTTGTTCACGAGGAGGTTTCCAGGAACAACGAGATCGGAAGGAACCCCCTCGACCTGAGCATCAAGCGGGAGCGAAACTATGTCGGCGCCATCTACGTTGACTCGCTTCTCACCACTCTCGCCATTGTCGATATTGACGGGACAGTCCTTGACAAGAGGAGCATCAAGACCGAATCCGCCAACCCCGGGGCATTCATTCCGAGTTGCCTCGACTCCCTGAAACAGATGCTCCGCGAGAATCAGTCGCGGCCGCTGAAAAACATCGGTGTCACCGTTGCCGGTATTGTCGACTCGGGTCACTCGCGCGTCGTCTATTCCTCCAACCTCGGCTGGCAGGATCTCGACATCGGAACAATCGTTCAGGAACACAGCCCGGAAGTGGAGCTCCTCACGATCGAGAATGACGCCAAAGCCTCGGCGCTCGCCGAACTCATCCTCGGAAAACACCGGGTTCCTTCGTCGAGCTTCATCTTCCTCTCGATTGGTCGGGGAATCGGCGCAGGAATCGTCGTCGACAACCACATCCTCAGCGGAAGCTCGCATGCGGCGGGAGAGTACGGACACATGACGCTCGTCGAAGGGGGGGAACCCTGCTCTTGCGGTAACAGAGGATGCTGGGAAGTCTACGCGTGCGACAGGGCGACAGTACGCTACTACACGGCCCTCGCGACGCATCCGAACGGGAGCCCCGGAATCGAAGAGCTCGCCGACCGGGCCCTTGGCGGCGATCAGAGTGCCGTCGCCGCGTTTAGAAAATCCGCGGAGTACATCGGACTCGGCATCGCCAGCATCATCAGAACGATCGACCCCCAGAACATCGTCATCGGCGGATCGGTCGTGAAGGTCTGGAACATCATCTATCCGGTCATCATGGAAACAGTCGAGCGGCGCGGATTCCTGGGCAAGCAAAGGAACACCGTCGTCCTCGCCACATCGCTCACCGACAGTCCGCCCCTTCTCGGTGCGGCGGCTCTCTCGATCCGGAGAATCTTCACCGACTACAGAATCACACTCTAAGACAACTTCTCGTTCATGGCACATCAGGGATACAAAGTAGGCATCGATATCGGCGGGACGAACACCATTGCCGGAATCGTCAACGGAAGAGGCGAATGCATCGGGAAGGCGGGTTTTCTTACGCAGACGTGCACCTCGGTGGATGACTTCGCCGCAAAGCTCGCAGGAGCGATCACCGGGCTTCTGGAGGAATGGGTTCCGGGGAAAGCGGTCGGCGGGATCGGCGTGGCATCCCCCGCGGCCCGACAGCGTGAAGGGACGATCCAGGGACCAGCAAACCTGAGATGGAACTCCATCAATATTGTGTCGCTCCTGAAAACGCATTTCGACGTGCCGATCGTGGTCACGAATGACAGCAACGCCGCGGCCATCGGGGAAATGAAATACGGTGCGGCGCGGGGAATGAGGAATTTTGTCGTTCTCACGATCGGGACCGGGCTTGGCGCCGGCATTGTCATTGACGGGCGCCTTCTCCACGGCGAGAACGGTGTTGCCGGAGAACTCGGACACATGACGATCGAACCCGGGGGAAGACTCTGCGGATGCCGACGGCGCGGATGTGTCGAGACGTACGTCTCCGCGACCGGGATCCGGAGAACCGCCGCCGAACTGATGGCCCGGTCGACCGAGGAGTCCGAGTTGCGCTCGATTCCCTTCACGAAGCTCACGGCGGACAAGATCTACGAGGCCGCCCGCCGGGGCGATCCGATCGCCCGGGAGGCGTTCGAAGTGACCGGAAAAATTCTCGGGCGGGTCCTCTCGAACACGGCCGCGGTTTTCGATCCGGAGGCGATCATTCTTTCCGGCGGCCTCATGAATGCCGGAGATCTTATGATGGAACCGACCATCCGGTCGTTCGATGACAATGTTCTGGCGCTCAACAATAAAAAGTCCTCGATTGTGCGGTCCCACCTCAACGATGGGGAAGCGGCGATCCTCGGCGCAAGCTTCCTCGTCGGCGAGGCCGCAGAACCGCAGAGACAGGAGACTCCGTCGAGCGTCAAGGTTGGATCGGGAAAAGCGTACCAGGTAAAGTGAGAGGGAATGGGTTGAGGCGCGGGAAAACTCTAGCG
>Ga0335071_10007615_pt1 | contig 11145 bp, 8 predicted proteins | sample Lox_Sample_15_FD_206724 | JGI IMG/M metagenome (GOLD analysis project Ga0335071, IMG submission 206724) | Soil microbial communities from Loxahatchee National Wildlife Refuge, Florida, United States - Lox_Sample_1.5 | ecosystem: Environmental > Terrestrial > Soil > Wetlands | place: USA: Florida...
AGCATGTCTTCCTTGCGCTTGACCAGCGTGGAGGTGTTGAAGCTCGCGACTTCAAAACCGTGGCCGTGGGTGATGGCATCGGTAGGGCACGCCTCCACGCAATATCCGCAGAAGATGCACCGGTTGTAATCGATGTTGTACACCTTCGCGTATCGCTCGCCACCCGAAATGCGAACCGTGTCGGTGTTTTCGGCGGCTTCGATGTAGATGCAATTGGAGGGGCAGGCCGCGGCGCACAGGAAGCACGCCACGCATTTTTCCAGACCGTTGGCATCCCGCTGCAAAACATGTACGCCCCGATACCGTTCCTCCAGCCGCGCCGGCTCATCGGGATAGTAATCGGTCACGGTGGGCGACATCATTTCCTTGAACGTGACGCCCATCCCCTTGGCGATCGAGGCAGCAGTTCCCAGAATGTTGAATGTGTTGGCCATGACTCTCTGTCTCTATTTTACCGTGGCTCCTCACGGGAGCCTAGTTCAGCGACCCTCAACCCGCTTTCAGCTCAGGCACGTTGTCGGTAGGACGCAGCGGATTGACCCCGGCGCGCGCACCCAGCCACGCGATATCCTGCCTGCTCCAGCCTTCCACCACGCGCGCGATGCCGCCTTCTTTTTCCACCAGGAAGAGCGTGGGCACATGCGTGATGCCATAGGCGTTGCTCACCGGGTAGCCGGTCTTCTGGGTGTCGAGCAGCATGGGATACGAGAGACTGTATTCCTCGACGAACTCGCTGGTATCGGCCTCGTTGTTCTGCGAAATGCCGTAGACCGAAAAGACGCCGGAGGCCGCGAGCCGATCGAGAAACGGCAGCGTGAGCTGGCAGACCGGGCAGGAGATTTTGAAGAACGCCAGCAGCACGGGGCCCTTGGCCGTGAGATCGCTCAAGCGGGCCGACCCACCGCCCAGTAGCGCGAGTTCGAAATCCGGAGCCGCGGAGCCGGCTTCCAATAGCGGCGTGCGCTTTTTGAACATCAATCCAAGTGTAGCGGAAGTCCGCGGCCTGGGAAGCCAGCACCAGGTGCTTTTCAGATAAACTGGGCTGCGGAGACTTTCCATGCGACCCTCGATTTTCCTGGCGCTCGTGAGCGCATCCCTCCCCTCGCTGTTCGGCGCGGCGGGCAGTTTACACCTGTTGCAGAGGCCGGCCATGAATCAAACCACGATCGTGTTCTCCTATGCCGGCGATCTGTGGAGCGTGCCCCGGCAGGGCGGCGTGGCGCAGAGGCTCACGGCCGGAAGCGGCACGGAGAACGATCCGGCGTTCTCGCCCGATGGCAAGACGATCGCACTCACAGGCGAGTACGACGGGAATGTGGACGTGTTCACGGTCCCGGTGGCCGGCGGCGTGCCCAAGCGAATCACCTACCATCCGGCCGTCGACCGCGCGCTCGGCTGGACTCCTGACGGCAAGCGCATCCTGTTCCGCTCGAATCGCGACGCGTACTCGCGCTATGCCCAGCTCTACACGGTGTCGACGGAAGGCGGTCTGCCCGAGGTCCTGCCGCTGCCGATGGGTTACGCCGGCGCCTATTCGGCCGATGGCAAGCGCATGGTTTATGAACCCGTCGACGGAGGGCAATTTGCCAACGAGGGGGCGGCATTCGTCTCCTGGCGGCGCTATCGTGGCGGCCGTGCGAGCTACCTCTGGATGGTCGATCTCGCCACACTCGACACTCGCAAGATTCCGCGCACCGATTCCAACGATTTCAACCCGATGATGATCGGCGAGAAGGTGTATTTCCTCTCGGACCGCGACGGGGCAACCACGCTGTTCCGCTTCGATCCGCAATCGGGCAAGGTCGAAAAGCTCATCCAGAACAGCGGCAAGGACATCGTTTCGGCCAGCGCCGGACCGGGCGGGATCGTCTACGAGCAGTTCGGCCAGATTCACATTTATGAGCTGGCCTCCGGCAAGGAGCACGCGGTGCCCATCGAAATCTCGGCCGACCTGACCGAGGTGCGTCCTCACTTCAAAAACGTGGCCCGCGAGATCCGCGAGATGAGAATCTCGCCCACCGGAATGCGGGCGGTGTTCGAAGCGCACGGCGAGATCCTCACGGCACCCGCCGAGAAGGGCGACATTCGCAACCTTACCAACACGCCCGCGGTGATGGAGCGTTCGCCGGTATGGTCGCCCGATGGGCGCTCGATCGCGTTCTTCTCCGACGAATCCGGCGAATACGCGTTGCACATCAAGGCGCAGAATGGCGAAGGCGAGACGCGCAAGATCGCGCTGCCTTCGCAGTCGGGTTATTACTACGACGCCAAATGGTCGCCCGATAGCAGACAGATCGCGTTCAACGACAACCAGATGAACATCTGGATCGCGGATGTGGCCGGCGGCAAGGTGATCAAGGTGGACACGGACTACTCGTACGAACTGCGGCGCCAGTTCACGTGGTCGGCCGATTCCAAGTGGATCGCGCTTGTGAAGGCGCTGCCCAACCGGTTCCACGCGATCTTCGTTTATTCGATGGAGACGGCCAAGAGTACGCAGGTCACCGACGGCTTGAGCGACGCGCTGAATCCCGCTTTCGACCGCGACGGCCAGTACCTCTACTTCACCGCCAGCACCAACTACGGGCCGACGATGAGCGGACTGGACATGACCAGCGACGAACACGACGTCACCAGCAGCATCTACCTGGCGGTGCTGCCCAACAACATCGCCTCGCCGCTGGCGCCGGAAAGCGACGAAGAAAAGGGCGAGAGCGAGGCGGCCAAGGAACATGAAGACGGCAAGCCAGCGGGCGGCGGCCCGGGCGCGCACGGAGGCGAGGGCAAGGAGGGCCACGGCGCCGCCAGCACTCCGCCGAAACCCGTGCGAATCGATTTCGACAAACTGCAGCAGCGCATCGTCGCGCTGCCGGCGCCGGCGCGGCCGTACCTTTCGCTTTCGGCCGGAAAGGCCGGCGTGCTGTTCGTGATGGAGGCCAACACCGGCGGCGGGCGCGGATTCGGCAACTCGGCCACGCTGTCGAAGTTCGAATTGAAGACGCGCAAGATGGAGAAATTGACCGAGTCGGTGAGCGGTTTCGACCTTTCCGCGAACGGCGAGAAGATGCTCTTGCGGATGAGTTCCAGCGGCGGCGGACGCGGCGGAGCCGAATCGGGACCGCCCGCGCCGCCGCAATTCGTCATCGTGCCATCCGGCGCGCCTGTCAAGGCGGGCGAGGGTGTGCTGCACCTAGCGGATGTGGAAGTGAACGTCGACCCGGTGGCCGAATGGAAGCAGATGTACCACGAGGTCTGGCGGATTGAGCGCGGATTCTTTTACGATCCGGGCTTGCACGGGGTCAATGTCGCAGACGCGGAAAAAGAGTACGAGAAGTACCTCGATTCGCTCGGCTCGCGCGCAGACCTGACCTACATCATTCACACCATGATCAGCGACATGAGCGTGGGACACCTGCGCGGCGCGGGCGGCGCGTTTCCCGACGTCAAGACCGTTCCGGGCGGCCTGTTGGGCGCGGATTACGAAATCGCCAACGGCCGGTATCGCTTCAAGAAGATCTACACCGGCGAAAGCTGGAATCCGCAGTTGCAGGCCCCCCTGGCCGCTCCTGGGCTGAATGTATCCGCCGGCGACTATCTGCTGGCCGTCAACGGCCAGAACCTAAACGGAACCGACGATGTTTCGCGCCTGCTCGAGGACACCGCCGGCAAGCGAGTCACGCTGAAGATCGGCGCCGACCCTTCGGGCGCCAACGCGCGAGAGATCACCGTGATTCCGGTCGCGAGCGAGCAGCCGCTGCGCAATCAGGCGTGGGTCGAAGAGAATCGCCGCAAAGTCGCGGGACTGAGCGGCGGCAAGCTGGCCTATGTATACCTGCCGGACACTGCGCAAGGCGGGCTCACAAACTTCACGCGATATTACTTCGCCCAGGTCGACAAACAGGGCGCGGTAATCGATGAACGCTTCAACGGCGGCGGGCAGGCGGCCGATTACATCATTGAGGTGATGAACCGCCCGCTGCAGGGCTGGTGGAGTCCGCGCTACGGCGCCATTTACAGAACGCCGGCGGCGGCGTTATTCGGGCCGAAGGTGATGATCATCAATGAATTCGCCGGCTCGGGCGGCGACATGATGCCGTGGATGTTCCGCCACACCAAGCTCGGGACCCTCATTGGCAAGCGCACCTGGGGCGGATTGGTGGGGCTCTCCGAATACCCCACGCTGATGGATGGCGGCACTGTCACAGCGCCCAATTACGGTTTCTTCAACCCGGAGGGCAATTGGGACGTGGAGAATAAGGGCGTGGCGCCGGACATCGAAGTGGAGCTTGACCCGAAGGCGGTGCATGAAGGGCACGATCCGCAACTGGAAAAGGCCGTGGCCACGGCTCTGGAGCAGTTGAAGGAGCATCCGGCGCCCGAGCCGCACCGGCCGGCTTATCCGAACTACAATCGGCCGACGGGCGGCAGAAGCGCAGGAACGGCGAGCGGGGCGATGCGGTAGGGAGGGAGCGGCGGCCGGTCAGAGATTCTTCAGCAGGCGGTGGGCGGCAAGTAGCAGAGGGTCCCACACCGGCGAGAACGGCGGCGAGTAGGCCAGGTCCAAGCGGGCGAATTCGTCCACGTGCATTTTCGCTTGGAGGGCCGTAGCGATGACGTTGATGCGGCCCGCCGCGCCGTCGCTACCGATCACAGAGCCACCGAGCAGCCGGCCGGTCGACCGGTCGGCAACCAACTCGACCGCGGTGTTCGCGGGTTGATAGTAGCGTGGACGCGTGCGGCCCTCGATGCGCGCCGCCACCGGCGTGAATCCTTCCAGCCTCGCCTCGTGCTCGCTCAAGCCCGTGATGGCGAAACCCATCCCGAAGATGCCGACAATCGAGGTACCCACGATGCCGGCGAAACGCTGCCGCGCGCCGGCGGCATTCGCACCCGCAACGCGACCGGTCTTGTTGGCCGTAGTCCCCAGGGGGATGTTGACGGGCCTGCCGGTCACGATATGGTTCACCTCGGCGCAGTCGCCGGCCGCATAGACGCCGGAGAGGTTGGTCTCCATGTGTTCATCGGTACGGATGGCGCCCGTCCGCCCGGTCTCCACGCCGGCCTCGTTTGCGAGCTCGACGTTCGGGCGGAAGCCCGCTGCAATCACCACCAGGTCGCACGGCACGCCGGCCACGCGGTCCGCTTCGATGGCGTCCACGGCCACGCCGCAGCGCAAGTCCACGCGGTGGGCTTCGAGCTGCTTCTTCACCGCCACGGTCATGGCCGCGTCATGCCGCAAGAGGGCGTGTTCGGACCGCTCCAAGACCGTGACCTCGAGACCGTTGCGCCGCAGCGCGTCGGCTGCCTCCACTCCAATGTAGCCGGCGCCGATCACCACCGCGCGGCGCGGCTGCCGGGCGCGCAGAAAGTCGCGGAGTCGGCCGGCGTCATCGAGCGTGTGCAGAGTGAATACGTGCGGACGGTCGGCGCCAGTGATGCCGCTTCGGCCGCAACGCGCGCCGGTGGCGATCACAAGGCGCTCGTACCGCACCCGTTCCCCGGATTCGAGCCGCACCTCGCGGCGCGGGTGTGAGATCGAGACCACTCGCGCGCCGGTACGCACGTCGATCTTGCGCTCCTTGCGGAAGTACTCCGGCGTGTAGACGATGAGTTCCTCGGGCGCGCGCACGCGCCCTTCGACAAAGTACGGCAGCCCGCACGCGCCGTAGGAGATCACCGGCCCCTGTTCCAGCACGACGATCTCGAGGTGAGGGTCGGACCGCCGTGCCTCGGCGGCCGCACTGAGCCCAGCCGCCACGCCGCCAATGATGACAAGGGCCATCGGCGGCTATTCCTTTTTCATCTGCCGGACGAAGTCCAGAATATCGAAGGTGTTGATCTTGCGATCGGGGAAGAAGCTGTTCACCGCATCCTGCTCGTCGTTGAAGATTTCGAAAATGGTTTCGAGCTTGGTCATGACCAGCAGTTCGATATTGCGCCGGTTGAGGTTCAAAAGCTTGAGCGCGCCGCCATTCTTGCGCAGGCTGGTGGCGCACATGACCAACGCGCCCAGGCCGGTGCTGTCGATATAGTCAACCTCGGCGAGATCCAGCACGACGTTGCGCATGCTGGCGCGGTTCAGCAGCGCCACTCTCTCCCGCAAGGCGCCGGCTTCGGCGCCGACCGTGATCCGGCCCTTCAGTTCCAGAATGACGATGCCTTCGCGTTCTTTCTGTACGATCTCGAGAGCCATAACCGCTCTTACTATGGGTACCATTTTTGCAGCCGATACGTGGGAATCATGTGTGAGGCGGACGCCACGCAGCCCCCATTTTTCATATATCCTCTTGACATGGCAAGTGTCCTGATCACGGGGGGGACGGGTTACATGGGGCGCGCCTTGATCCCCGAACTGCTGCGCCGCAGCCACCAGGTCCACGCCTTGGTGCGGCCCGGTTCGGAGAAGAAACTCCCGGCCGGCGCCACTTCGATCCGGGGCGACGCCCTGGATGCGGCTTCGGTCCGGCAGGCAATCCCCGGGTGCGATACGCTCGTCCATCTGGTCGGCGTGGCGCATCCCGGCCCCGCCAAGGCCACACAATTCCTCACCATCGACTTGGTTTCGATCGAGGCCTCGGTCGCTGCCGCCCGCGATTCCGCCATCCGCCATTTCGTCTACGTCAGCGTGGCGCACCCCGCGCCGGTGATGAAAGATTTCATCGCGGTGCGCCGGAAGGGCGAATGCCTGATCCGCGAGGCGGAGTTCATCGCCACGATCTTGCGGCCTTGGTACGTCCTCGGCCCGGGGCATCGGTGGCCCTATGTGCTGATTCCGATCTACCGGATCATGGAACACCTCTCCGCCACCCGGGATGCAGCCATCCGCCTGGGCCTGGTGAACTTGCGCCAGATGGTGGCGGCCCTCGTGGACGCGGTGGAACATCCCCCAGCCGCCATCCGGATTGTCGAACCGCGGGAAATTCGAATGGCTCGCATCTAACGCCGCTGACGGCCGCCGCTTGTTCTCGCACCTCGAAATTCGGTATACCGGATCAATGCACCTTCGTTTCGCCGTCCTTCTCTCGATCGCCGCGGCCTGCTTCGCCCAAGATGCCGCACGCATGGACCAGATCGTCCAATCCTTCGTCACCAATCACGAGTTCATGGGCTCCGTGCTGGTGGCCCGCGACACGCAGGTGCTCTTTAGCAAAGGCTACGGATTCGCGAACCTGGAATGGGAGGCTGCCAACGCGCCGAACACCAAGTTCCGGTTGGGGTCGATTACGAAGCAGTTCACCGCCGCCTCGATCCTGCTGCTGGAGGAGCGCGGCAAGCTCAGCATTTCCGATCCGGTCAAGAAATATCTCTCCGACGCTCCGGCCGCGTGGGACAAGATCACCATCTTCCACCTGCTGACTCACACTTCGGGCATTCCCAGCTTTACCGGGTTCCCGGATTATCCGAAGCTCGAACCGTTCGCCACCACCACCGCGGAACTCGTCGCGCGCTTCCGCGACAAGCCCCTGGAATTCGAACCCGGCGCAAAGTGGAATTACAGCAACTCCGGATATCTGCTGCTCACCCATCTGCTGGAGAAGATCAGCGGTGAGGCGTACGAGAAATTCGTCCAGGAGAACATCTTCAACCCGCTCGGCATGAAGGACACGGGGTACGATTCCAACTCCGCTGTCATTCTCCACCGCGCGTCCGGCTACGTGCATATTAACGATCGCTTCGAGAACGCCAGCTTCATTCATATGAGCGTCCCCAGGGGCGCTGGTGGGCTCTATTCCACCACCGAAGATCTGTTGAAGTGGGAACAAGGGCTCTTCGGCGGCAAGCTGCTGAAGGCGGCATCGCTCGAAAAGATGATCACGCCGTTCAAGGACGATTACGCGTTCGGCCTGGGCGTGCGAATGGTCGGCGGCCACAAGCTGATCGATCACGGCGGCGGCATCGAGGGGTTTAATACGCTGCTGGCCTACTATCCGGAGGACAAGTTGACCCTGGTGGTGCTGGCGAACGTAAACGGGCGCGCACCAGAGGAGATCGCCACCAAGCTGGCGGCGGTGTGCCACGGCGAGACGGTGACGTTGACCTCCGAACGCAAGCAGATCGCGGTCGATTCCAAGCTCCTCGAAAGTTACGTCGGCAAATACCAGATCGCTAACGGCCCGGCCATTGTTATCACGCTCGACAAGAGCCAGCTATTCGAGAAGCTCGGCATGCAGCAGGCGTTCCCCATTTTCCCGGAATCGCAGACCCGCTTCTTCCTCAAGGTGGTGGACGCAGAGATCGAGTTCAGCAAAGACGCGGGCGCGGAAAAGGCGAGCCAGCTCACACTGCACCAGAGCGGTAGAGAGATCGTCGCCAAGAGAGTGGAAGAAGCTCCCGCCACCCCCGAGCCGGGGAAGAAGACGGTCGAGAAGTGACGCGGACGTTGGCGCGGTCAATCTCAGTGGCGTGGCTTGCGGCGGCCGTGGGGCTGGCCTGTTATGGGCAGGCGGCCGCACCCGAGTCGGCAAGCAGCCTCACCCGGCGTGCGGAGAAGGGCGATCGCGCCGCGCAGTGCGCGCTGGCGCGCCTCTACATCGAGGGCAGTGGCGTTCCACGCAATTTCGCCGAAGCCGCCCGCTGGTTCCGCAAGGCCGCTGACACGGGATACGCGGAGGCCGAAGACGGCTTGGGCTTCCTCTACGACAACGGCCAGGGCGTGCCGCTCGACCACGCCGCGGCCGCCGACTGGTACCGGAAGGCCGCCCTGCAAGGCAATTCCGACGCCGAATTCAACCTGGGATCGCTCTACGACACCGGCCAGGGCGTTCCGCACGATCATGCCGAGGCGGTCCGCTGGTATCGCAAAGCGGCGGAGCACGGCGATATCGATGCCGCCTTCGATCTGGGCGTGATGTACGAGCTGGCGCAGGGCGTGCCGCGGGATTTCGGCGAGGCGATGCATTGGTATCGGCAGGCGGCAGACCGCGGCGTAACGCTGGCGCAATTGGCGGTCGGCAGGCTGTATGCCAACGGCAATGGGGCGGCGGCCAACGCAGCCGAAGCAGTTCGCTGGTACCGCAAAGCGGCCGAGCAAGGCCTGGCGCCGGCGCTGCAGGAACTGAGCGCCGCATTCGCCGCCGGCCAGGGCGTACCGCGCGACAAGGTGGCAGCCCTGATGTGGGCGGAACTGGCTGTGTTTCGTGCCCGCGGTCAGGCGCAAAAGGATTACACCGCGGAGCGCGACGCGCTGGCGCGCAACCTGACGCCAGAGCAGGTTGGCGCCGCGCAACGGAAAGCCGGTGAGTGGAAGAAGAAGTGGGCGCCGTAGGCCGCTAATTCTCGCTCCAGGACCACCCGCCGGAAGCCTGCGCAATCGACATCACGTGCAATTTCCGCTCGGCCGGATCGCGCGAAGGGTTCCCCGTGACGATTACCCGATCTCCCGGCCGCAGCGTCTCCTGAAACACTCCTGCCCGCCCAAGCTGACCCGCGCTGCGCCATTCCGCCAGCCAAATCTCCTTGCGGCCCGCCTGATCTACGCGCTCCACGCGCACGAACGAGTGCGGATTGCGCAGGAGAAACTCCTCGACTGTGCCTTCTACCGTGACCGTGCGGTCGAAGAAGTAGTTCGCGACGAGAGAGTGGTGCGCATAGGTCGCCACAGCAGTGACGGCCACCAGCGCAAGGACCGGCAACAGCTTCGCCTTCGTCATCCCGAGTGCCTCTCGTCAGGAATAACGCAAACAAGCAGCAAAACGCAATATCCGCTTCGCCCGAGGGAGCCTGCTGAAAAGGGGACAGACAGCCTTTTCCGCGCGATTCTGTACGCACGATCTGGGGGTCACGGAAAGCGGAAAAGGTGTCAGTCCCCGTTTCAGCAGGCCTAATCCAGGTCGATCGCTACCACTTCGTGAAGCGCAATCGACGGGACCTCCAGCTTCACCATTCGCCCCGCCACTTGGGCCTCCGGCGTTTGGCCGCTCACCAGAAGGCTCACCTTCCGCACGGCGCGACCTTCCGGGACGGCGACCTTCACCCGCTGCGGCGGCGATGGGATGATCTCGCGAATCGGCCCCTTCATCATCATGGGGTTCGTCAGGTTCACCAGGTGGACCGTCAGCGAGTCCTTCTGCATCCACAGCGACACATCCAGCACGCCCTGGCCTTCCACGATCAACGGCTGCTCCTCGCCATGCGCCCACCTCACGGCGTTCTTCAACACCTGCCCGTGGTCGGGCGAAAGCACCTCCCAGAAGGTTCGGTCCAGGTCAAAGGGGAAATAGACCACGCGGCCGCCACCGTTTTGCGTCGCGTAGACCGCCGGGATGGTGGTCCGGGCGATCCGCGGATAGACCTCTTCCATCGGCAGATCCGGATACGAAGGCACCAGTGTCAACGGAGCGTGGATCGGCCGGGTGGGCTTCGCGTGGACCCAGTTCGCGCCGTTGATGATGCGGCCGGCGTCCTCCAACCCGCGCACGAGGGGGTGGAATTCGCCGGTGTGTGAGTCCTTCTCCACGTTGATATACGAGTTGTGGACATCGGCATCGATTGTGCCGTCGAACGATGCGCCAAACAGATCCGCCAGGCCGAAATCGGCGCGCCTCGAGCCCCATTCGTCGTAGAGAGATGTCTCGTGAGTCGCGACGAGGTTTCCTCCGGCTTTTGCGAAATCGGCGAGTTGTCTGCATTGGACCGTTGAGAGCGCTGCGATGTTGGGCAGAATCAAGGTTCGATACCGGCTGATGTGCCGGGGATCGAGCAGCCCGTCGTGCACCATATCGAACGGTATGCGCGCCTCGATCAATGCCTGGTAGAACCCCAGCACATGATCCTCTACCTTCGCGCGTGCCTGTTCGCCTCCGTGAAACGCCGCCGTCTGCTGCGAATACACCAGCCCCACGCGCGCCAGCGAGCGCTCGTTGCGCAGGTAGCGCTCGTTGAGGTAGTGCCACGCGTACAGGTTCTCGACCGGCTTCATCCAGCGGTTGTCGATGACCTTGCCGTTGAACTTGGTGAACCACGGCCGCAGGTTGTGCGCGATTCCATCGACCGCCCACAGCTCGATCTCTTCCCTGCTCTGCACCGAGTCCTTCCAGCGGTACGGCTCTTCGAGCCCCATGCTGAACATGCCGGCGACCGGCTTGCGGCCCATGGTGGCGCCATACTCCTTGCCGTTCTTGCCGTTCGCCCAGGGCGGCATCAGGC
>Ga0335071_10007616_pt1 | contig 11144 bp, 11 predicted proteins | sample Lox_Sample_15_FD_206724 | JGI IMG/M metagenome (GOLD analysis project Ga0335071, IMG submission 206724) | Soil microbial communities from Loxahatchee National Wildlife Refuge, Florida, United States - Lox_Sample_1.5 | ecosystem: Environmental > Terrestrial > Soil > Wetlands | place: USA...
CGCTCGCGAGGTGCGCTACCGCGAGCGGGCCGCGTCGGATCTGACCGCCGTCGCCGCCCTCGTCGCGAAGGTGTTCCAGGAGGAGTTCGACGCGCCCGCGGGCGACGCGGTCCTCCGGGAGGCCGAAGCCGCCCGTCTCGTCTTCGACCCCCGCCGCGACGTGTGCGTGACGGCGGAATCGGGCGGCCGGGACGTCGGCGCCCTGCTCGTCGTTCCCGGAGGCGAATCGGGCGAAGCCGCGGTCTTCGCGTGGCTGGCCGTCGACGGCGAGCTTCGCGGCTCCGGGATCGGCCGCGAGCTCCTTTTCCGCGGAATCGAGGCCTGCCGCGAGCGCGGGCGGAATCTCATGCGCGCGCACGCCTACGCGGTGTCGCCCGCCGCGTGCCGCCTCTACTGGCTCTACGGCTTCCGTGTCGCCGGCCTCGAGCCCTTCCCCGTCGGGAGCGGCGCGCGCGAGCGGATCGTCTTCGAGAAGCGGCTCGATCCCCCGGCGGCGACCGCCTGACCAGGGGCGGCGCTTCAGTGCGCCGCGCCCGGGGACGAGGGAGCGTCCGCCACGGCCGCCACGTCGGCGACGCCCGTCCGCTCGTCGAGGGCCGCCGTCACGACCACGTGGCGCGGCCCGGCTCCGGGCTCGCCGAGGCGCGAGCGCGCCGGGCTCCCGGGGCTCACGACCCAGATCTTCCCGTCGGCCGTCCTGAGGACCGGGGGGTGCGGGCCGCGGTCCCGGTCCGCGACCGGAAGAAGCGCGTTGAGCGCGCAGCGCAGGCAGAAGACGTCGGCGTCGAAGGTGCGGGGCGCGCTTGCAAAGGAGAGCGCCCCGCGCGCGTCGGCAGGGACGACGCGTCCCGCCACCCAGCCCACGAGAAGACCGCACCCGCTGGCGAGAGCGACGACGACGGGCCGGAGCGACCGCCGCGGGCCGCGCCCGGGCATCTCCACACACCGCGCGAGACGCCGGGCGAGCTCCTCCGGGCACCGGTCCACCGGCCGCCCCGTTCGCACGGTCTCGCGCAGCCTGGCGGCCTCGTCGCACCGGCAGCGGCATTCGGGGCAGGCCTCGAAGTGCGCGAGGAGACGGGCGGCGTCGACGAGCTCGAGCTCGTCGTCGTTGTAGGCCTCGATGAGGAGGCTGGCCGTCCGGCAGTCCATCTTCTGGGGCGGGAGGATCCCGCCACGAGCCTCAACGTTACCGGCGCTTGCGGTATTCCGAGAGCTGGACCGTCCTGTTTGCCGGCCCGCTCTGGCGCGTGCGCGCGGGCTCCCCCTCCCCGAGGTAGTTCCTCCGGCGGCCGTACTCGAGGAGGGCGGACTCGAGGAGCCGACGCCCCCGGTAGAGCCGCGACATGACCGTCCCGAGCGGGATCTCGAGGATGTCCGCGACCTCGCGGTACGAAAAGTCCTGGAGATCGACGAGCTCGACCACGAGGCGGAAGTCCTCGGGCAGCGCCGCGAGTGCCGCCGCGACGGGCCCGTCCATCGTCGAGGCGACGAGCTCCTCCTCGGGACCCGGGTTCGCGGCCGCGCGCGCCCGCGTCCCCGCGGCGTCGAGGGCGTCGTCGCCGTCGGCGCCGAGGTCGATTTCCTTGGGTCCCGCCTTCGCGTGGCGGTAACCGTTGATGAACGCGTTCTTCAGAATGCGGAAGAGCCACGCCTTCAGGTTCGTCCCTTCCGTGAAGCCCTCGTAGTGCGAGTAGGCCTTCAGGTAGGTCTCCTGGAGGAGGTCCTCGGCGTCCTGCCGGTTGCGCGTGAGGCGCAGGGCGGCGCCGTAGAGCGCGTCCGCGAACGGCAGCTCGCCGTTCCTGAAGTCCCACGCGCCCGGGGAGGAGCTCTTCCTATGGGTCAGAAATGCCATCGAATCCACCACCTCACATGAAGCAATACGCACGCCGGTTTCATTCCGCTCTTTCGGCACATCCGAAAAAGAAGCGGCCCCGGTCGCCCGGGGCCGCGAACTCCATGACGGGGAAGGACTTACTTGCCGTTGATGACGAACGCGATGACGAGGGCGTAGATGACGAGCGACTCGATCAGAACCAGGCCAAGGAAGGCCTGGCCGCGGATCTGGCCGACCGCGCCCGGGTTGCGGGCGATGCCTTCGCAGGCCGCGACGGCCGTCCGGCCCTGCGCGATCGCGCCGGCCGCGGCGGCAATGCCGATCGCGAACGCCGCGGACCAGTGGCCCCAGCCGGCGCCTCCGGAGGCGGCGACAGCCTTGGTCGCTTCCTCGGCGAAGGCGAGGTTCGGGAGAGCGAGGGCGAGCGCGCCGAGGGCGCCCGCGGAGAGCATCTTCTTGAACATGTCAGGGACTCCTTTCGAGATGGAAGATCGGATCAGTGCTCGTGGGCGGTCGCGCCGCCCAGATAGACGGTGGTGAGGAGGGTGAAGACATACGCCTGCAGCAGGGCCGTGAAGATCCCGAGGGCCATCATCGGCCACGGGACGACGATCGGCATCAGGCCCGTGAAGATGCTGCCCGCCGTGTGCTCGCCGTAGATGTTGCCGTAGAGACGCATCGAGAGCGAAAGCGCGCGCGCGAAGTTCCCGATCATCTCGATGAGGAACATGAGCGGCGCGAGCGCGAGCATCGGCCCGAGGAAGTGCTTGAGGTACCCGAAGAAGCCGTGCGCCTTGATGCCCTCGGCGTTGAAGATGAGGAAGCACGTGATCGACAGCGCGAACGTCACGTTCAGGTTCGCCGTCGGCGGCTGCAGGAAGAAGAACAGCCCGCAGATGTTGCAGAAGAAGATGAAGAAGAAAAACGCGCCGACGATCGGGAGGTAGCGCTCCCCGTGGGCGATGTTCTCGTTGATGACGCCGCGCAGGAAGTCGACGAAGACCTCGATCGCGTTCTGGAGGGGGCCGGGTGCGTCCTTGCGGTAGCTCCGCGACGCCCAGAAGAAGAAGAGCGCGCAGAACAGGAAGACGACGACCGCCATGGCGAGGTGGTCGGGAATCCAGCCGAGGAGCTCGCCCTGCTCGCCGCGCGGCGCGATCCCCGCGATGTGGAAGCCGGCGAGGTCGACGCCGTTCCTCCACCACGCCGGTGCGCCTTCGACGGGCCCGAAGAGAACGCTCAGGAGCTTGTTGAAGAGCCCGAAGAAGATCGAATGTTCGTGGTGCACGTCGCCGTTTCCGCCTTCAGCGGGCCGCGCCCGTTCGGTTCCGCCGTCCGCGGAGCTGTTCGAAAACCCCTTCGATCACCGCCGCGGCGACGACCGTCGAGAGGCCTCCGACGAGCCACGGGACGTCGGCCGGAAACGCCTGAACGGAGGCCCACAGGCCGACCCCGATCAGGCCGTACCGGAGAACGGCCTTGAACCCGAGTTTCCAGTCGAGTCGAGCCGGCGAACTCCGATCGGGCGCCGCAAAGCGACCGAGGAAATCCGACAGCCAGAGCGCCGAGACGATAGCCACGGCGGCCCCCAGAGTCAAGGCGAGTGCCGGGCGGAAACGGCCCGTGGCGGCCAGGCCCGAGGCGGTCAGGACGGCGAGGGCGGCGGCAGTCCGGAGCCAGCGCCGGCCGGGCCTTCCGGAGGGCTCGACGCCGTCAGGAAGATCCATTTCCGGGCCCCTTGCCGTCGCGGGACAGGACTCCGGACTCGCGGTAGATCTGCCTCAGGCCAGCCGCGAGACCGACCAGGGCGAGGGCGGCCGTCAGGACCGGGAAGAGGCCGAAGACCTTGTCGAGAACCCAGCCGAGTCCGGCTCCCGCCGCGATCGAGGCCGGCAGGACCCACCCGAACGTGAGGACGTCGGCGAAGTAGCGCCTTCCGCCGGGATCGCCGCCCGGACCGCTGTCGCCACCCGGTCCGGTGGCGCCGCTCATCCGGCCGCCGAAGGGCTCATGGGAGAAGGCAGGACTTCGCGAACGCGACGAACGGGCCCGGGAGGATGCCCATCGCGAGGGTCCCGGCCGCGCAGATCGCGATCGCCGCCGTGACGGCGGGCTCCTCGCGCCAGTGGAGCTCGCCTTCGCCGTCCACGAGGTACATCGCCCGCGCGATGCGGAAGTAGTAGAAGAGCGACACGGCGGACATGAGGACCGCGAGGAGCGAGAGCCAGAACCAGCCCGCCTTCATGGCCGCCGAAAAGAGCAGGTACTTCCCGACGAATCCCGCCGTGGGCGGGATGCCGGCGAGCGAGAGGAGGAACACGAGCATCGCGGCCGCGGCCCAGGGATTCCGCTTCGAGAGGCCGTTGAAGTCGTCGACGCTCTCCCCCGCGTATCCCTTCGCCTCGAGGAGGATCACGAGGCCGAAGGCGCCGAGGTTCATGAACGCGTAGGCGAGCAGGTACACGAGGATCGACCAGAGGCCGATGCCCGTCGCGTCGCCGTAGGCGAGGAGGCCGAGGAGCGCGTAGCCCGCGTGGCCGATCGACGAATAGCCGAGGAGGCGTTTGACGTTCGTCTGCTGGAGCGCGCCGACGTTGCCGACGACCATCGTGAGCGCGGCCGAGGCCGCGACGATCGCCGTCCAGTCGCCCGCACGCGGCCCGAACCCCGCGAAGAAGATGCGCGCGAAGATCGAGTACGCCGCGAGCTTCGGCCCGACGGCGAAGAACGCGGAAATCGGCGTCGGGGCGCCTTCGTACACGTCGGGCGCCCACACGTGGAACGGCGCCGACGCGATCTTGAAGAACATGCCGCTCGCGACGAGGATGATGCCGACCATGAGGAGCGGCGTCGCGGGCGCGGCGCCGAGCACCTTCGCGATCCCCGCGAGGGAGAGCGTCCCGGTCGCCCCGTAGACGAGCGAGATCCCGTACAGGAGCACGCCCGAGGAGAACGCGCCGAGAACGAAGTACTTTGCCGCGGCCTCCAGCGACTTCGTCTCGCGCTTGAAGTAGCCCGCGAGGACGTACTGCGAAAGCGCCATGAGCTCGAGCGCGACGACGATCGACGCGAGGTTCGTCCCGGACGCCATGAAGAGCATGCCGACGGTCGCGAAGAGGATGAGGCCGTAGTACTCGCCCGAGGGGTACGGCGAAGAGCCGACGAACCGCAGCGAGAAGAGGATCGTCACGACCGCCGCAAGGAGCATGAGAACCTTGAAGTAGATCCCGAAGCGGTCGAGGACGAACATCCCGCCGAAGCCCGACTGCGGAAGGGCCTTCGCGGACGAAACCGAGACGGCGATCAGGAGGCCGGTCACGACGAGCGAGCCGATCGCGGCGAGGGCGATCGAGCGCTCCTTCGCCCGGCCGCCCACGGTCGCGGCGAGGAGCAGCACGAGCCCCGCCGCCGTGAGGAACAGCTCCGGCAGGATGAGGAGCGTGTCGGCGGCGGCGAACGGCATCGCTTACTTCGCTCCGGCGAGGGCGGCGTCGGCGGCCGGGGCCACGGGACCCGGGACGGACGGGACGGATGTTCCGCCCGTCGACGCAGCCAGGCGCGGCGCCGACTCGGAGACCGGCGGCGGGTTCACCGCGACGACGATCTTCTCGGCCGACTTCGCGGTCATTTCGAAGAACGGCTTCGGGTAGAGGCCGATCCAGAAGCACATGACGATGAGGGGCGCGAGCGTCAGGATCTCGCGCAGGTTCACGTCCTGGAGGTCCTTGTTCTTCGGGTTCGTGAGCTCTCCGAAGAACACGCGCTGGTAGAGCCACAGCATGTAGGCCGCCCCGAGAATGACGCCGAGGCTCGCCCACGCGGCCCAGCGCCAGTTCGCGAGGAAGGCGCCCGTCAGGATCGTGAATTCGCCGACGAAGCCGTTCAGGAGCGGCAGGCCGATCGATGCGAGGAGCACGACCATGAAGAGCATCGCGTAAACCGGCATGACGCCGGAGAGGCCGCCGTAGTCCGCGATCATCCTCGTGTGCGTCCGTTCGTACACGATCCCGACGAGGAGGAAGAGCCCGCCCGTCGAGAGGCCGTGGTTGATCGACTGGAGGATGCCGCCCTGAATGCCCGCGTTGTTGAGGGCGAAGAGGCCGAGCATGACGAAGCCGAGGTGCGCGACGGAGGAGTACGCGACGAGCTTCTTCATGTCCTTCTGGACCATCGCGACCATCGAGCCGTAGACGATGCCGACGATCGAGAGGACGACGACCGCGAGCTGCACCCAGGACGTCCGCGAGGCGCCCGGGCAGATCGGGAGCGAGAAGCGGAGGAAGCCGTACGTCCCCATCTTGAGGAGGACGCCCGCGAGGATCACGGAGCCCGCGGTGGGCGCCTCGACGTGCGCGTCCGGCAGCCACGTGTGGAACGGGAACATCGGGACCTTGATCGCGAACCCGATGAAGAACGCCCAGAAGAGCCAGACCTGGAGGTCCGGCGGGATCTGGGAGGCGATCGAGTGGAAGTGGACGATGTCGAACGACGGCGCGTTGCCGAGGCCCTTCCACCACAGGAAGCCCGAGGTGTTGAAGAAGTAGAGGGCGATGATCGCGAGCAGCATGACGACCGAGCCCGCGAGCGTGTACAGGAAGAACTTGATCGCCGCGTAGAGCTTCCGCGGGCCGCCCCAGATCCCGATCAGGAAGTACATCGGGACGAGCATGACTTCCCAGAACACGTAGAAGAGGAAGAAGTCGAGCGCGCAGAAGACTCCGACCATCCCCGTCTCGAGGAGGAGGAGGAACGCGTAGTACTCCTTCTCGCGCTTCGTGACCGCCGTGAACGACGAGTACACCGAGATGAAGGAGAGGAGCGTCGTCAGGAGGATCAGGAGCGCCGCGATCCCGTCGACGCCGAGCGCGTACTTCGCGCCGAGCGAGGGAATCCAGTCGACCGTCTCTCGGAAGAAGAACCCGCCGGACGTCCGGAAGCCCGTGAAGGTCCAGAGCGGGAGGGAGAGGAGGAACTCGGCGCCCGTGAAGAGCGTCGCGACCCAGCGGATGACACCCGTCTTCTCGCGCGGCACGAGGAAGACCGCGAGGGTCCCCGCGACCGGCAGGAAGATGAGCAGAGAGAGAAGTCCGTTCATGCGGCGTCCTTACGTCATCTCAGGAAGAGGTAGAGGCAGACGAATCCGAACACGCCGGCCGCCATGGTCAGCGCGTAGTTCTGTGTGCGCCCGGTCTGGACGCGGCGCATCCCGCGCCACGCCGTCTCGAGGGTGTCCGCGACTCCGTTCACGGCGCCGTCGACGAACGTGCGGTCGAACCAGGACGAAACCCGCGAGAGGCCGACCGTGAGGCCGCTCGAGCCGTTCGGGATCAGATCCACGACGCGGGCGTCGATCTCCCACAGGAGCCGGCCGCCCTTCTTGATGAGCCCGTTCACGAACACGGCCTCGTAGAGCTCGTCGACGCGGTACTTGTCGCGCACGAGGCGGTAGAAGCCGCCGAGCGACGCCGCGATGCGCTCCGGCACGCGGAACGGGTAGGCGCCGGAATAGAAGGAGACGGCGAGGAAGATCCCGACGAAGGCGACGAGGACGGAAGTGCCCATGAGGCCCCACTCCGTCGCGTGCGACATCTCGTGCGCCTCCACGGCCCAGCCCGCGGGGAGCTTCGCAATCACCGGCTCCAGGAAGCTTTCGAAGGAATTCTCTTTCCCGAGAATGAAGCTCGGAATCCCGAACCAGCCGACGACGACCGCGCCGGCCGCGAGGATCCAGAGGGGGACGACCATCGACGCGGGCGATTCATGGACGTGCTGAAGCTGCTCCTGCGTGCCGCGGAACGTCCCGTAGAACGTCATCTTGATGAGCCGGAACATGTAGAACGCCGTGATCCCCGCGGTGAGCACCGCGAGGGCCCAGAGCACCTTGTAGCCCGCGCCCCAGGTCTCGGCGAGGATCGCGTCCTTCGAGAAGAAGCCCGCGAGGCCGGGGACGCCCGCGATCGCGAGCGTCGCGACGAACATCGTGACGAACGTGTGCGGGATCAGCTTGCGGAGGCCGCCCATCTTCGTCATGTCCTGCTCGCCGCCGAGCGCGTGGATGACGGAGCCCGACCCGAGGAAGAGGCAGGCCTTGAACCACGCGTGCGTGAAGACGTGGAACATGCCCGCGGAGAACGCGAGCGCGCCGCAGCCGAGGAACATGTAGCCGAGCTGCGAGACCGTCGAGTACGCGAGGACTTTCTTGATGTCCGTCTGCGTGAGGCCCATCGTGGCCGCGAACAGCGCCGTCGCGCCGCCGACGACCGCGACGAGGAACGACGCGTCGTGCGTGAGGAGACCCCACACCGTGGAGTTCTCGCCGAGCGTCTTCATCGCCCACTCGTGCGAGATCCGGTAGAAGACGTTGCAGCGCGCGACCATGTAGACGCCCGCCGTCACCATCGTCGCCGCGTGGATGAGCGCGGAGACGGGCGTCGGGCCGGCCATCGCGTCCGGGAGCCAGACATAGAGCGGGATCTGGGCGCTCTTGCCGCACGCGCCGATGAAGAGCGCGACGCAGACCGCCGTCATGAGGCCGCCGGCCGCGTACTTCGCCGGGTCGCCGGCCGCGAGCGAGAACATCGCGCCGAAGTCGGTCGTCCCGAAGAGGGCGAAGCAGCCGAAGATCCCGAGGACGAAGCCGAAGTCGCCGATCCGGTTCACGACGAACGCCTTCTTGCCGGCGTCCGCCGCGTAGTCTTTGTTCCAGTAGAACCCGATCAGGAGGTACGAGCAGAGGCCGACGCCTTCCCAGCCGACGAACAGGATCGGGAGGCCCGCGCCCAGGACGAGCGTGAGCATCGAGAACATGAAGAGGTTCAGGTACGAGAAGTACCGGCCGTAGCCCGGGTCGTGCCCCATGTACCCGACCGAGTAGACGTGGATGAGCGAGCCGACGAACGTGACGAAACCGAGCATGAGCGCCGAGAGCGCGTCGAGCCGGAACGCCGCGTCCACGACGATCGCCTTGCTGCCGAACCACGTCGGGCTCGCGCCGAGCGGCATCCACGTCCACAGCGTCGCGACGACGCCCTCGTGGCCGTGCGTCTCGCCCCACCACGCGAAGATCGCGGCGAACGCCGCGAGGCAGGACAGGATCGTCGCGGCGGGACCGATCACAGAGTGGACGGCCGCGAACGGGATCTCGTGGTGTTCGCCGTGACCCCCGTGGCCGCCGCCGTGCCCGGCGTCGTGCGCGGCGTGGGCCTCCGCGTGGGCGCCGTCGCCGTGCCCGTGCGGCCCCTTCGGGGCGTCCTTGCCGCCGAGCTTGCTGTGTGAGGCGAGGTAGAGGAGCCCGTTGACGAGGAATCCGATCAGCGGGAAGACCGGAATCCAGGGCAGGATCGCGGCAGCCGACACGCGCTACCCCTTCAGCTCCGACACGTCGTCGAGGTTCACGGAGCCCTTCAAACGGTAGAGCGAGATGATGATCGCGAGGCCGATCGCGGCCTCGCCTGCGGCGAGCGTGATCACGAACACCGTGAAGAGCTGGCCGTTGAGGTCGCCGAGCTGCCGGGAGAACGCGATGAGGTTCAGGTTCGCGGCGTTCAGGATCAGCTCGATCGACATGAGGACGGTCAGGAGGTTCCGGCGGATCAGGACGCCCGTGACCCCGATCGCGAAGAGAAGGAACGAGAGGGCGACGTAGTGCGTGACCGAGATCATCAGTCCACCCGTTCCATCGTCCGCTTGCCGAGGACGACCGCCCCGATCATCGCGACGAGGAGGAACACGGACGCGACCTCGAACGGGAGAAGGTAGTCGCGGTAGAGGCCCCAGGCCACGGCCTGGCTGTTCCCCGCGACCTTTTCCGTGACGGACGTCGTCACGCGTTTCCCGTCCACGTTCTGCGTCACGTCGCGCACGATCGTCGTCGTCGACAGGCTCGCGGGATCGGCCGCCGCGCCGGCGTTCTCGAGGCCGCTCTTGCGCGAGGACGCGACGATCGTCCCGCCCACGACCGCGAGGAGGAGGAACGTGACGACGAGCGCCGCGCCCGCCTGGCGGTGGAGGAACGGCTCGCCGGCGGTCCGCTTGACGTTCACGAGCATGATCGTGAAGAGGAACAGGACCATGATCCCGCCCGCGTAGACGAGGACCTGGACCGCGGCGAGGAACTCGGCGTTCAGCGTGATGAAGAGCGCCGCGACGCCGAAGAAGGAGAGCAGGAGGAAGAGCGCCGAGTGGACCGGCTGGCGCATCGCGACGACGCCGACGGCGCCGAAGACGACGACCGCCGCGAAGAACCAGAAGAAGAACGGAGCCGTCACCGGCCCTCCCCCTGCTCGACGACGGCGAACGGCTTGACGTTCTCGTCCCACTTCGTGAGCTTCTTGATGTCGAGGTAGAGGGCGTCGTTCCGCTCGTACGTCCCGAGCTCGTACGTCTTCGTCCGGAGCCAGATCGACTTCGGGTTCGTCGGGCAGGCCTCCTCGCAGAGGCCGCAGAACATGCAGCGCTTGAGGTCCACGTCGAACCGGTCGAGGACCTTCTCGTTCTTGCCCTGCGGGTTCTTTTCGTTGTGCCAGTCGATGAAGATGATGTTGATCGGGCACTCGATCGCGCAGAGCGTGCACTTGATGCAGCGCTCCTCGTCGAGCCGGAACATCCCGCGGAAGCGGTCGCTCGGCTCGCGCGCGGCTTCGGGGTACTCGACCGTGTCGGCCTTCCGGAAGAAGTGCCGGCCGGTCATCTTCAGGCCGCCGAAGATGTCGAGGAGGAGGACGTTGTCCCAGAAGCTCATCTCAGGCCTCCGCCGCGCGCGCGCCGGCCGGCGCGGGTCCCGCGCCCTGCGGCCACCTCTTCGACGCGCGCATTCGCGTCACGACGAGGAAGGCGCCGATCGCGGCGACCCAGAGGATCGCGCCGAGGATCCGGAGACCGCGGAACCCGCCGAGCGCCGCGAGCGCGACGCAGACGAGGTTCACGAGGGAGATCGGGATCAGCGTCTTCCACCCGAGCGCCATGAGCTGGTCGAACCGGTACCGCGGGAACGTCCCGCGGAACCAGATGTAGACGAAGAGGAAGCACGAGACCTTGAGGACGTACCAGATCACGCCCGGGATCAGGTCGAGGAACGAGAGTGCGGCGACGTTCGGGAAGGGCCGCAGCCAGCCTCCGAAGAAGAGCGCCGTCGCGACCGCCGAGATCGTGATCATGTTCGCGTACTCGGTCAGGAAGAAGATCGCCCAGCGGAAGCCCGAGTACTCCGTGTGGAAGCCGGCGACGAGCTCGCTCTCGGCCTCGGGCAGGTCGAACGGGATGCGGTTCGTCTCCGCGACGCCCGAGACGAAGTAGAGGAAGAACGAGA
>Ga0335071_10007617_pt1 | contig 11144 bp, 8 predicted proteins | sample Lox_Sample_15_FD_206724 | JGI IMG/M metagenome (GOLD analysis project Ga0335071, IMG submission 206724) | Soil microbial communities from Loxahatchee National Wildlife Refuge, Florida, United States - Lox_Sample_1.5 | ecosystem: Environmental > Terrestrial > Soil > Wetlands | place: USA: Florida...
TCGGGATGCCCTGGCAAAACTTGAGGGCATCATCCGCGCAAGCCTTCCTGAATTCTCCGCTCTTCTCTTCCACGCGCTTGACGACCGTCTGGCACCCTGGAGAGATCTTGGTGCTGTTCGACGCCAGGCACTTCAAGATGGCTCCGCCACCCATCGTCACGTCCCCACAGTACTGGGTCACATCGGCCTGACAGGGGGCGCCGAATTCTTTCACCTTCTTCACAAAGGCCGAGACCTGCTGCTTGCATGCCGGAGAGACTTTGGCCTGGTTTGCCTTGAGGCAGCTCAGGATCCGTCCGCCCCCTTGCGGGATGCCAGGGCACAGCTTTTCCACGTCAGCGCGGCAGGCGTCGTCTGCGCTCGCGATGCCGAGAACCATGAACGCAATGGACACGATCCAGGCGAACGTCTTCATGCTTGACCCCCAGTAGTTACATTCGCCCGCATAATATCTCTTCATCAGTAGCCAACTGGATTGACTCGGATCGGCGCCCCAAGCGGGTTAGCTGATTCGTTTGTAGACCACCGTCGGTGGGAAGGAATGTCATGGACGGCAAGCGACGCGGGTCAGTCGATGCTACGTAGCCGCGCCGTCGCGGAGATAAAGCGAAAATGAATAGGATCTTCTTGGTTCCCTTGCTTGGACTTGTTGGTTGCGCGCAGGCCGGGTGAGCACATACCACTCGTTGGCGAGTGTGCCTTCCAGGTGAGGCTCCGGAGCCAGACGGCGCTCCAAAATGAAGGCGCGGGTCGAGCAGTTCTTCGCCTCGATTCAGAACGCCGCGAAAGACCGGCTCCTGACGGGCGTCACGAAGACGGGCATCGTGTACCAACGGCAGGACGATCTCCAAGGGCGGGAGTGAGGAGGCGATCCGCTGCGACGACCAGGGCCATATCCGCGCGAGTTAGCAGACGCCACGCAGCGCGCACCTCACGAGCGAGTCTTGCCTGCGCCTCCAGGTGCTGAGCTTGCACTCGGCCAACGAGATCGGCCACGCTTCGGCCGAACGCGATGATGGACACCGAAAAGGTCTTCCTGATCCTGTTCATTGTTGCCACGGCGGTCGCCATCGGCGCTCGTCGGCTTCGCATCCCCTTTACGGTCGCGCTGGTCGTTGCCGGGCTCTTCCTCGGCATGACCCGGGTGTTCACCCCGCCGCACCTGACCAAGGGACTCCTCTACTCTCTATTCCTGCCGGGGCTGCTGTTCGAGGCGGCGTTCCACCTAGAGTGGAATCGCTTCTGGCAGAACAAGTTCACCATCTTCGGCCTCGCCGTGCCGGGCGTGGTCGGCGCGATGGCGATCGCCGCCTTCCTCTTGGTGCCGGGCATCCACGCGCTCGGCTTCTCCGACCGATTCAGCTACTCCTACGGTCTCGTGTTCGCAGCGGCCATCGCCGCTACCGATCCGATCGCCGTCGTGGCGATGTTCAAGTCGCTGGGAGCCCCGCGGCGGTTGACGGTGCTGGTCGAAGGCGAGAGCCTCCTCAACGACGGTACGGCGGTAGTGCTCTTTTCGTTGGTGCTCTCCGTCCTGATGGGCGAGCAAACGTCGCTTCCGGACGCGGTCGTCGAGTTCATTCGGGTCGTCGGGCTGGGTGTGCTCTTCGGCGCCGCCATCGGCCTCGTCATCTCCAAGGTCATTCAGCAGGTCAACGACCCGCTCATCGAAATCACAGTGACGACCATTGCCGCCTATGGCTCGTTCATGGCCGCCGAGGGCGCCCACGCATCGGGCGTGATCTCCACCGTCGTGACCGGCATGCTCTGCGGCAACTACGCGGCCCGCACCGGGATGCGCCCTTCGACGCGGATCGCCGTCGAGACGTTCTGGGAGTACGTGGCCTTCGCGCTCAACTCGATCGTATTCCTCCTCATCGGTTTCGAGGTTCACCTCGATTCTCTTCTCGCTTCGTGGAGACCAATTCTGGTCGCCTACGCGGCGGTCACGGTTTCCCGCGCCCTCGTCATCGCCATCGCGACCATCCTGCTCGGCAGAACGCGGGAACGCCTGCCCTGGTCGTGGAGCGCCGCCCTGACGTGGGGTGGACTGCGCGGTGCCCTCTCGATGGTGCTGGTGCTGGGGCTGCCGTCGAGCCTGCCCCATCGCGATCTTGTCGTGACGATGACCTTCGGTGTAGTGGTGCTCTCCATCCTCGTACAAGGATTGACCATGCGCGGTCTCCTCCGGCGATGCCACATCGCCGATGGCGAGGAAGAGCACGTCGCCTACGGCGTCTACCGCGGGACACAGCGCGCCGCACAGGCCGCGCTCGGCGCGCTCGACCGCTTTGGACAAGAGAAGCTTGTGAGCGGAGGGGTGATCGATGCCCTCCGGGCGCGTTACGAGAGCGAGATCCTCGCGGCCCAGGCTGGGATCCACGATCTCCGCCTGGAGCAGAGTCAGCTCCAGGCGGAGGAACGGCAAAGGATCGAGCGACAGGTCCTGGCTGTTGAGAAGGAGCAGCTCATCGCGTCCTTCAAGGAGGGCCTCATCGGTCAGGTCGCCTTCGAGCGCCTCGTCGGCGACGTGGACGCCCGCATCCTCCGCATCGAGTCCGGCCGCGGCTTCGACGAAGCCGCGAAGGTCCCGCCCGTAATTGACTAGAGAAGAGACCGCGAAGCCCCATCAGCAGAACAAGGCAAATCGATCGCACGAGCCGACCAGGCGTCTCCGGCCGGCCCCGAAGCCAACCTGGTAGGTCGCCGGTGCGCGGAGGGCGGCACTCATCCAGGTCGTGGATCCTCTTGGCCCGTTGACCGAGTTCGGGACGCAACCCCGCTCGCTACCATCGCCACGTGTCCGCCACTGGTACGTGGACACCCGACGGAGGCATGAACAATGCATAAGGACCCGGGACAAGATGGCGCGCATCAGCTCCCTACGCCTGTGCGACCCACGTCACGTGCAGGGCGCCTTGCGTCGGCTCCCGCTTCTCGCTGCCCTGATGAGCCTCCGCCCGCCTGCTGGACGCTCCTGTGAAGTCCGCTGCAGAAGTGAGGGCAATTGGCCTATTGCGCAGGCTCAGCGCTCCCAGCCTTCTGGGTGGCCACGTCGATGAGCCGGGCGATCTCGATGGGGGATGAGACGCCGAGCTTGCTCATGGCGGTCCAGGCCTGACCCCTGACCGTGCTCTCCGCCTTGCCGAGTGCAGCGCCGATCTCCTTCGGTCGCAGGCCAGATGCGAGCAACTCGGCGACCTTACGCTCTGCTTCTGTGAGATGGGACAGGCGGGCGCGGGCATCGGCCTGCGACACCTGTTGGGTTCGTGCGGTGGCGTCGCGGGCCAGAGCGCGCCAGATGGCATCGAGAAGGCTCGCCTCGTTGAAGGGCTTCTCCAGGAAGTCTACAGCGCCTCCCTTCATCGCTTGGGTCGCTGTCTTCACGTCTCCATGGCCGCTCAAGAAGACCAGTGCGTACCGACGCCCGGCTCGCGCCAGCGCCTCCTGGAGCTGCAGCCCACTCATTCCAGGCATGCGGAGGTCAACGAGTGCGCAAGTGGGACCATCCTCGGGACCGTGCTCCAGGAGCTCCTGTGCTGAAGCGAGTGGAACTGCTCGGAAGCCACATGACCGAAGGAACCGCTGCATGGAACGACGAAATTCAGGATCGTCATCCACGACTAGAATCGTCTCGTCGCGAGCGCTCATCGTGCGCCCTCGGACTTCGGCTGAGCGTTCCCTGCCGGGAATCGGACGTGGATCACGCCGCCCCCCGGCGACTCGTCGACCCAGATGCGCCCTCGGTGACGCTCCACGATGGAACGGGAGATCGAGAGGCCCATTCCTAGGCCGGTGGGCTTGGTGGTGAAGAAGGGCTCGAAGAGTCGTTCCCTGACGTCCGCAGCGAAGCCCTTCCCATTGTCGGCGACAGTGATGCGAACTCCTGCCTCGTCAGAATCTGTACGCGCGAACACCCGACGTTCATCGGGCGGAAGGTCAGCCACAGCTTCCATGGCGTTCAGCAGAAGGTTCAGAATCACTTGCAGTATTTGAACGCGATCTCCATCCACAGCTGGCAAACTGGGCGACAACTCGACCTGTATCGTCACATCCAGGCGGTGAGCCTGAGGTTCGACGAGCGCAACGGCTTCGCGCACAACCTCGCGCAAGTCGAGAGGGCCGGCTTGGGGCGTCTCGCGGCGCAAAACGCCACGAACGCGACGAATCACTTCTCCGGCCCGTTCGCCTTCTGACTCGATGGCCAAAAGGCTCTCCGCGACGTCCGTGTCGATGGGCGCGGCTTGCAGGGCCAAGAGGCGCCGGGCAGCGCGTGCGTTATTTAGTATGGAGGCCAGCGGCGTGTTGATCTCGTGCGCCAAGGCTCCTGCGAGTTCCGACACCGCGCTCACTCGGTTCATGTGGGCGATTGCTGCCTGGCTATCCGCCGCGATGTGCTGCGCCACGAGGCGGCGTCGCCGCTCGAACAGCATCCCGACGATGAGCAGGCCTTGGAGGACAAGCGCAAGGCCGATCGCCATTGTCGTGCGTGGGTATTCCTCCCAGGGAAACGGCGCACGGAAGCGAACTGTCGACCCGGGCGGTAGCAGACGGTCGGGAATCTTCCAGCGACGCAGGATCCGCCCGTCCAGCACTACCCGGGTGGCCGAAGTCGTCTCGAACCCATCTGCGACGGCCCGCTCCCCGTTGATAATTCGAAGGGCAAGGTTGCCCGCCTGGGCACCAATCGCATCCCAGTCCAAGGTTTCGCCGCCAACGAGTCCGCGACCGACCAGGAACTCGTGAATCGAGAAGATTGGGCCGGGGGCTGAAGGCTCCAGGACCCGCAAGACTTCCGGTCCGCTCCACGGGTGACCGTCGCCATCTCGGTAGAAACTAACCCCCATGATCGGGGTTCCCGATGGGAGGCCCGCCAAGCGCTTGAGGAGCTCGCCCATGGGGAGGCCGAATAGGTCGATCACCTCCACCCGCCCGGCGAGTCTGGCGGCGTCCGCCCGCATCAGCTGCTCCCACGGCATGTCCTCCGGTGCAGCGCCTCCGATCAGTGCCAGCTTGCGGGTTCGGGGAAGGAGACGGATGGCAAGTTCCATCGTCTCGCGAATGGGGGAATGGTGCGTCACACCTGTCACACCGGGGAGACCGACGAAGTCGCTCGCCACCCGTTCGTCCACGGCGCAGAAGACGATCGGCACACCTGGCCACATGGGATCGGGCCCGGTCGCGAAGGCCACCGCTCCAGGCGTTACAGCCACGATCACGTCAGGGCGAATCTGCGTGTACTTGGAATGCAGCCACGCTCGCAATTCTCCATTGAAGCCCCGGTGCGGAAGCCGCGACAGATCCAGGTACTCGACGTACACGCTCACGCCGTCACCCTGTTGCAGGGTGCGGTGCAGTCCATTCGCTAGCTCGACGGTAAACGGAATGATGGGTGCGTCCTGAAAGAGGACGAGCACATTCCGTTGGGGGCGAGGACTGAACGGCGCAGCGAGAGTGACCTCGGTCAGGAGAAGGAAAGACACGAGAGCAGATCGGGCGAGACGCCAGAGCACCTTTTTCCTCATCCCTCTTGGGCTCCCAAGATGGTTTGTGGAGCAGCGCGCCCCTTCGGGGCCGACGCGAGACATGGTAGCGCCACCACCGTGCCTGCGGCGAGGGGCCTCGGCCCCTCCGAACGGGAGTGCCCAGGCGGGTTAGGGAAATCGTTTATGGAGGCGTTCGCGCGCCACTCGTACGCTGCGGTTCGGGAGGCGCCGTCTTGCTTTGGGTTCAGCTAGGTGTCGTGCTCGCTGCAATTGTCGTCGGGGCGCGCCTCGGCGGCCTTGGCCTCGGCATCATGGGGGGGCTGGGGACGACGGTGCTGGTGTTCGGCTTCGGAGCACCACCGGCGGAGCCTCCCATCGACGTCATGTTGATGATTGCCGCAGTGGTCACGGCCGCAGCGGGCATGCAGGCGTCTGGCGGCATGGACTATCTCGTGGAACTTGCCACGAAGGCGCTTCGCAAGCGCCCGTCCGCCATCACGTTCGTGGCACCGATGGTGGCCTACGCATTCACCCTATTCGCTGGGACTGGCCACGTCGCATACGCCATCCTGCCCGTGATCGCAGAGGTCGCGCGGGAGTCCGGCGTGCGCCCCGAGCGCCCCCTCTCCATCTCCGTGATCGCGTCGCAACAAGCCATCACCGCGAGCCCCATCTCCGCGGCCACGGTCGCGCTTCTCGGGATGCTACCCGGGCACCCGTCGCTCGGCATCATCCTCGCGGTCTGCATTCCGGCCACGCTCGTCGGCTGCGGTGTCGGCGCCATCGTCGCGAGCCGGTTGGGAAGGGATCTTGCGGAGGACCCGGAGTACCAGCGGCGGCTCGCGGCCGGCCTCGTCGACAAACCCGCGGCCACGACCGAGGGCGCTCCGGCGACGTGGCGCGCAAAGCTATCGGTGGGAATCTTCCTCCTGGGCGTGATCGCCGTGGTCCTGCTCGGGTCGTTTCCCGAGCTACGCACTTGGACGGAGAATGGCAAGCAGCGAATCCTTGGGATGGCCGATGCCATCGAGATGGTGATGCTTTCGGTTGCCGCAGTCATGGCGCTCGCCTGCCGCGCGAACGTCGAGAAAATGGCCGGAGGCTCTGTCTTCCGCGCCGGGGTCCAGGCAGTCATCGCCATCTTCGGCATCGCCTGGATGGGTGACACCTTCTTCAAGAACAATCTCGACCAGATCCAGGGGCCGCTGCAGGCGCTCGTGACCCAGCGCCCGTGGCTCTTCGCCGTGGCCCTGTTTGCGATGTCGATCTTGCTCTACAGCCAGGCGGCGACGGTTCGATCGCTCATGCCGGTCGGCACGCAGCTCGGCCTCTCGGCGAGTGCCATGACCGGCATGTTCCCGGCCGTGAATGGATACTTCTTCATCCCGAACTATCCGACGCTCGTGGCAGCCATCAACTTCGACCGGACCGGCACGACGCGGATCGGAAAGTACGTCCTGAATCACAGCTTCATGCTTCCGGGCCTGGCCGCCACCGTAGGTTCGGTGGTTTCGGGCCTGATCCTGGCCCGGGTTCTCATGTAGCGACGCACGCCACTCCGGCGCGCAAGAGGAGCAACGCGATGGCCACGAGCAATTTCCGAATGGAGCACGACTTCCTGGGCGACCGCGAGGTCCCGATCGATGCTTACTACGGCGTGCAGACGCTGCGGGGGGCCGAGAACTTCCCCATCACCGGTCTGCCGCTCCACCCCGCGCTCATCCGGGCCATGGCGATCGTCAAGAAGGCTGCGGCGCTTGCCAACCGGGTCACCGGGCACCTCGACCCGAAGATCGCGGATGCCATCGCCCAGGCTGCCGATGACGTAATCGCCGGCAAGCTGAACGCCCAGTTCATCGTCGACCCCATCCAGGGCGGCGCCGGCACGTCGATCAACATGAACACGAACGAGGTCATCGCCAACCGCGCGCTCGAGATCCTGGGACATCCGAAGGGCAGCTACAAGGTCATCAGCCCCAACAGCCACGTGAACATGGCGCAATCGACGAACGACGCGTTCCCGACCGGCGTGCACATCGCGGCTCTTGACTTGGGGCGGTCGCTCATCCAGGAGCTGCAGAAGCTCCACGCCGCGTTCGCAGCGAAGGAGAAGGAGTTCCACGGCCTCATCAAGATGGGGCGCACGCACCTTCAGGACGCCGTGCCGATCCGACTCGGGCAGGAATTCGGGGCCTACCGGCGCGTCATCGGGCGTGACATCGAGCGCATTCGGCTGGTGGGGAAGCAGTTCCTCGAGGTGAACATGGGGGCCACGGCGGTTGGCACGGGCTTGAACGCCGACCCCGACTACATCTCGGCAGTCGTGACGTACCTCGCGGACATTAGCGGGTTCCCCATGAAGACCGCGGAGGACCTCGTCGATGCGACCCAGAACACCGACTGCTACACGGAGGTCTCGGCGGCCCTGAAGGTTTGCATGATGAACCTGTCCAAGATCGCAAACGACCTCCGGCTGATGGCATCCGGACCGCGTTGCGGCCTTGGCGAGCTGAACCTGCCGGCCCGGCAGCCGGGCTCCTCCATCATGCCGGGCAAGGTGAATCCGGTGATGGCAGAGGTAGTGAACCAGGTCGCCTTCCAGGTCATCGGGAACGACCACACCATCTGCCTTGCCTCGGAAGCCGGCCAGTTCGAGCTGAACGTGATGGAGCCGGTGTTGGTGTTCAACTTGCTGCAGTCCCTCAGCATCATGACCAACGTCTTCGCGGTGTTCCGGAAGTTCCTGGTGGAAGGCCTGACCGCCAACGCCGAGCGGATGAAGGCCTACGTCGACAACAGCGTGGGCGTCATCACTGCCATCAACCCTCACGTTGGCTACGAGACAGCGGCACGCATCGCTCGCGAGGCCAACGTGACCGGGAAGCCCGTCCGCGAACTCATCCTGCGCGACAAGGTACTCAGCAAGGAACAGCTCGACGCCATCCTCGACCCGTTCGAGATGACAAAGCCGGGCATCGCCGGATCGAAGCCACGGAAGCACGAGAAGGTCTGGTGGAAGGAAGCAGACAACGAGAAGGAAGAGAAGGCCGGCTGAGCCAGACTGCTTGCGCCGGCGGGAAGAACGCGCTGGCTTGGAGGAGGACGAGATGACCACCGCAAGTCGATGGACCCGAATCGTGCTGGCGCTCGCGCTTGTCTTGACCGGCGGTCGAAGCGCCGCGCAGGCGGCTAAGCTGGCGCCATCTCCCGCAAAGCCGAACGTGATGATCCTCGCGACCGGAGGAACGATTGCGGGTGCACAGCCAAAAGAAGGAGAGATCGGCTACAAGTCCGGAAGCTTCTCCGTGGATTCGCTCATCCAGGCAGTTCCGGGAATGGACAAGGTTGCGAACGTGCGCGGGGAGCAGATCGCGAGCATCGGAAGCCAGGACATGAACGACGCGGTCTGGATCAAGCTGGCGCGGCGAGTAAATGAGCTGCAGTCCCAGCCCGACGTCGACGCGATCGTGGTCACGCACGGGACCGACACCATGGAGGAGACGGGCTACTTCCTGGACCTCGTCGTGAAGGGGAACAAGCCGGTCGTGCTCGTCGGGTCCATGCGCCCTGCGACGGCGATCAGTGCCGACGGCCCGATGAACCTCTACGGGGCCACCGCCGTTGCTGTCGACCCGGTCGCGAAGGGGCGTGGTGTACTCATCGTCCTGAACGACCAGATCCACTACGCGCGGGAGGCGGAGAAGATGAACACGACTTCGCTGCAGACCTTCGCCTCGCCAAACCGCGGTCCCGCGGGCACCGTGAACTTCGGGAAGGCCCGGTTCTACTCCCCGGCCGTGCCGAGGCACACGAGCGGAAGCGCGTTCGCAGGCCACGTTCCCGACACGCTTCCGAAGGTGTTCATCGTCTATGCCTACGCGAACGTCGGGAAGGAGCAGGTGGACGCGGCCCTGGCGGCCGGAGCCCGCGGCATCGTGCTCGCCGGGGTGGGGGATGGAAACGCAACGGCTCCCATGCTCGACGCTCTCGCGGCCGCCGCCAAGAAGGGAGTGGTGGTGGTCCGCAGCTCGCGCGTGGGCTCCGGAGCGGTTGTCCGCAACGTCGAGGTCGACGACGACAAGCTGGGCTTCGTGGCGGCGATCGAGCTGAACCCCCAGAAGGCGCGGGTCCTCCTGCAGCAGGCGCTCACGAAGACGAAGGACGTGGCGTCCATCCAGAAGATCTTCGAGGAGTACTAGGGGCGACCCATGAACCGGACCACCACCTTGGCGGCACTTGCCGCCATGACCTTCGCTTCATCTCGAGCCCGGGCCGAGGAGGCACAGCGCAGGCCGTCGTTCGAGTTTTACGGCTTCGCTCAGGTCGACTACATCGAGGACTTCGGCCGGATGCCGCCGGACTGGAATGCGACGCTGCGGCCCACCCGGATCCCGACCACCACGCCAAACCCCTACGGTAGCAACGGGGAGGCCATCCTGAGCGCCCGGCAGAGCCGCCTCGGAGTGCGGAGCTCGCTTCCTGCCGGTGATTATGACCTAAAGGCACGGATCGAGTTCGACTTCTTCGGCCGAGGTAACGGAACACCCGATGCCGGCGGACAGAATACCATCCGGCTCCGCCAGGCCTACGGAGAGTGGGGTCCGGTCCTGGGAGGGCTCACTGCCAGCCTGTTCATGGACGACGACTTCTGGCCCAACATCATCGACTACTGGGGACCCGCCGGCATGGTGTTCTTCCGGAACGTGCAGATACGCTACACGCCGATTCGGGGGGAGCACTCCTTCGCCATCGCCATCGAGCGGCCCGGCGCGGACATTTCCAACTACGCGGATGCGCCGCAGTATCAAGCCCATAACTTGCTGCCGGATCTGACGGCTCAATATCGACTGGCCCAGGGATGGGGCTACGTGCAGCTCTCCGGTATCCTGCGGTATCTCGGATACGAGCCGGTTCCCGGTACTCTCAACCCCCCCATCCCGAAGGGCAGCACTGTCGGCTGGGGCCTCAACGCCAGCTCGACGATCAGGCTGCTCCCCGACAAGCTCAACCTGCTGGTCGAGGTGGTTGGTGGTTACGGGATCGAGAACTACATGAACGACGCCACCCCCGACGTCGCCGGAGGTGGTACGCCAACTGACCCGTCAGGGGCGGCGGTACCCATGCTCGGGCTCTCGGCCTACCTGGACGTCTACTGGAGCAACCTCTTCACGAGTTCCGTTGGATACAGCACCACGATGATCTTTAATACCAGCCTGCAGCCTTCGAGCGCGTTCAAGACGGGCCAGTACACGAACGTGAACCTACTCGTGCACCCCTTCCGGAACTTCATGGCCGGGCCGGAGTTCCTGTGGGGCCAGCGTCAGGACAAGGGCGGCGCTACCGGCAACGACTTCCGTCTCCAGATCTCGCTCAAGTTCAGCTTCTCGAGCCTCGACTTCTGGAAGCCTACGTAGAGGTGCGCGAACATCGGCCGCCGGCTAAGCAGACCGGCGGCCGGTGCCGCGCAAGGACGCCCGGTACATGCGCACTACCTGAGGATGCTCCTCGGTGATCGATGCCCGGATAGCAAGATGATGGGAGGTGCGTGGTGCAATACGCTCCTGACGCTGGTGGACCTCTAATGCAGTCGAATGGGCGGCACAGGCCCGAGCGAATTGTGGCCCTTGCATGCCTTCTGCTTTGGTCGACCCCCGGGAT